>Ga0193717_1002410_pt1 | contig 10815 bp, 8 predicted proteins | sample U2c2metaG_FD_145900 | JGI IMG/M metagenome (GOLD analysis project Ga0193717, IMG submission 145900) | Soil microbial communities from a riparian zone of the East river system, Colorado, United States - U2c2 | ecosystem: Environmental > Terrestrial > Soil > Riparian zone | place: USA: East River...
AGGCACCGGCCCGCCTTCGCGAGCGCGGCGTAGGTCTCCTTCATCTTCGCACCGGCCCCGATCACCACCGTCCCGTCCGCGCGGACGTCAATCGAAGACATCGGCCCGACGTCGATCACCAGGCCGCCGTCCGGCGCCGAGTAGCCGGCGTAGCTGTGACCGCCGCTCCTGGCGGCGATGGGCACCCTGGACGCGGCAGCGGTCACGCAGGCCTGGACGTCTTCGGGAGTCTTGCAGTGGGCGACAGCGGCGGGCTTCCGCGCGTCGAAGAGCGGGTTGAAGGCGTGCTTCGCCTGCTCGAAACCGGCGTCACCGGGAAGGACCAAACCACCGGAAACCTTGCCCCGCAATGCGTTCCAGTCGGGCGGCCCGGACGGTGGGGCGACGCTGGTCGAGGCGACCGTCGACGGCGGCGTGACACCCGGTGTCTTGGCAGGCGCGCTGCAAGCCGCGGCGGCCGCACCCAGTGCCGACACGCCGGCCACCCGCAAGAAGGTCCTTCTGCCCAAGGTCATGCCCCAGTAGACGCTTAGCGCCCGCAAGGGTTCCCCCTCGTCACTCGGTCCGGCGAGCTGAAGGCGGCCGATCGGGTGAAGATCTCTGCGGCCAGTTGGGTGATAACACTCCTCCCTCGTATTCAGCGGAACGCGGCCCGCTCTTCAGTTTTGGAGCCAAGAGCTCATGTGGATTTCACAATCGAGAGAGGTGCCATGACTCGCACACGAAGAACCACCTGGCGCGCGTCCGCCCTGGCCGTGTTCGTCGCCGCCGCTTCACTGGTGATCCCCACCGGCGTCGCCACCGCGGCCGAACCCGGCGTCGACCCGTCGAACGTCGAACTGACGCTTTCCCCCGGGGAAAGCGCCCACGTGACCAAAACCGTGACCACGTCGGAGATCCCGCCGAAGCCCGACCTCGTCCTGCTCGCCGACACCACCGGCAGCATGGGCGGCGCCATCGCGAACGTGCGTACCAACGCGAACGCCATCACCGGCGACATCCTCGCCGCACAGCCCACCGCGCAGTTCGGCGTGGCGGAGTACAAGGACTTCGGCGACGTCTTCCCGTTCCGGGTGAACCAGAACATCACCGGCGACGAAGCCGCTGTCCAGACCGGCATCAACCAGTGGGTCGCCTCCGGCGGTGGCGACCTCCCCGAGGCCGATCTGAACGCGCTCTACGAGCTCGCCACCGGTGCCGCGACCTTCCGCACCGGCGGCACGCGCATCATCGCGTGGTTCGGTGACGCGCCTTCGCATGATCCCAGCGGCGGGCACACTCTCGCCGACACCATCGCGGCGCTGCAGGCCGCGGAAATCCGTGTGGCGGTAAACGTTGGCAACCTGGACCAGTCGGGCCAGGCCAGCGCCATCGCGTCGGCCACCGGCGGCGTGCTGCTCAACAACGTGCCGTCGAACCAGGTGTCCGAGGCCATCCTGAGCGGCATCAGCGACATCGAGGTGACCGTCCAGCCGCAGGTGACCAGCTGTGACGCGGGGATTTCGATCACCGAAAGCCCGGCGAGCGTCGTCGTCGAAAGCGGGGGCCAAGCCGTTTTCGACGAAACCGTCACCGCCGCGCCCGGGATCGCGCCCGGCACCTACCACTGCACGGTCGACTTCCTGGTCGACGGTGAGTCGCGGGGCTACGTCGAAAACACCACCGTCCACATCCGCGGCCTGAGCATCAACGACGTGACGGTGAACGAGGGCACCGGCGGCACCACGCCGGCCACCTTCACCGTGTCGCTGCTCGGTGGTGCGAGCCCCAACCCCGTCACGGTGAACTACGCGACCGCAAATGGCACGGCCACCGCACCCGCGGACTACGCCGCCGCCAACGGCACGGTGACCTTCGCCCCGGGCGAGGTCAGCAAGCCGGTGACGGTCCAGGTCGCCGGGGACAACGTCGACGAAGCCGATGAGACCTTCGCGGTCAACCTCTCGTCGCCGTCGGGTGCGGGGATCGTGGACGGCACCGGGATCGGCAAGATCCTCGACGACGACCGCAGCGGGGTGTTCTCCTGCACCGGCACCGCGCTGCGGGTCCTCGGCATCACCGCGGCGGTCGCCAACCCGGCGAACGTGCCGTGTGTCGACGACAGCAAGACCGTGCTGAGCGCGTCGCTCAACGCGGGCTTGATCAATGTCAAGACCGGCGTGCTCAACGCGACGACCGACCAGACGCCGAACGACCTTTCCGCGCCCGCCACGAACGGGGACAAGGCCGTCACGACAGCGAAGGTGGACTCCACCACCATCAGCACGCTGGGCCTGAAGGTCGAACTGGGCGTGATCCAGTCGCAGGCTTCGGTGACCTGTGTCGCCGGGGCGCCGAGCTACGCCGGCAGCTCGAACGTCGCGTCGCTGAAGATCAACGGCCTGCCCGTCACCGTGGGCTCGGCGCCGCTGACGATCCCGCTGGTCATCGGCGCGCTGAAGCTCAACAGCACGCAGGTGAGCAACGGCCAGGTGGTGCAGCGGGCCGTCGCCGTGGAGACGATCCTCGGCGACATCGTGATCGCGGAGTCCAAAGCGGACGTCCACGGCACACCGTTCCACCCGAACGGAAACCCTTGCCAGCCCTAGGTTGCTGAGGTGAGTGAGGCCCGCACAGCCAGTGCGGGCCTCACTTTTCTTTAAAAGACACAGCTAACGGAGTGCCGCTGGAGCATTCACCGGAACCGCGGGATTCTTGGGCGCGATCGGGTCCAGCCGCATGTACGGCGAGCCTTGCGTCGGCCGCGCGTCGGCCTCACCTTTGTTGGGCCAGAAGGAAAACGCGCGCTCGGCCTGCGCGGTGATGGTCAGCGACGGGTTGACCCCGAGGTTCGCCGTGATCGCCGAACCGTCCACGATGGACAGTCCGGGATAGTTGAACACGCGGTGGTACGGGTCGATGACGCCGTTGGCCGCGTCGGTGCCGATGGCGGCGCCGCCGATGAAATGCGCGGTCAGCGGGATGTCGAAGATCTCGCCCCAGGTGCCGCCCGCCATGCCGCCGATGTGCTCGGCGGTGCGCTCGTTCGCCTCGTACCCAGCCGGGATGAAGCTCGGGTTGGGCTCGCCGTGGCCCTGCTTCGAGGTGTACTTGCGACGCCCGAAGAGGCCGGGCTTGGTGTACGTGGTGATCGAGTTGTCGAGGCTCTGCATCACCAGCAGGATGACGGTCCGCTCGCTCCACTTGTAGCCGTTGAGCAGCTTCGCCGTCTGGACCGGATGCTTGAGCATGAAGTGCACGGCTTGACGCCAGCGCGGCACGGCAGACGAGCCGTCGGTGGCGATGGTCTGCAGCAGGCTCATCGCGTTGCTGCCCTTGCCGTAGCGCACCGGCTCGATGTGGGTGGTCTCGTCCGGGTGAATCGACGAGGTGATCGCGACGCCGTTGCTGAAGTTGCGCTCCGGGTCGACGGTGGTGCGCCCGGCGCCGATGATCGCCTCGGAGTTGGTGCGGGTCAACTCGCCGATCGTGGGCGAGAGATTCGGCAGGGTTTTCGTGTCCCGCATCTGATGCAGCAGGTTCTGGGTGCCCCAGGTGCCGGCGGCGAGCACGACCCGGCCGGAGGTGAGGGTGTGCCGGAACTTCTTCGACGTGGTGCCGGTCTTGCGGATGTCGACCTCGAAACCGTCGCCGCGGGGGCGGACCGAGGTCACCGTGGTCAGCGGGATGACCTTCGCGCCACCCTGCTCGGCGAGGTAGAGGTAGTTCTTGACCAGCGTGTTCTTGGCGCCGACGCGGCAGCCTGTCATACAGGCGCCGCATTCGGTGCAGCCGGTGCGATCGGGCCCGGCACCGCCGAAGTACGGGTCCTTGACGTTCTCGCCCGGCTTGCCGAAGTAGACGCCGACCGGGGTCGGGTGGAACGACTTCTCGACGCCCATGTCCCGCGCGACCTTGCGCATGACGACGTCCGACGGCGTGATCGTCGGGTTCGTGACCACCCCGAGCATGCGGCTCGCCTGGTCGTAGTGCGGCGCGAGCTCGGACTCCCAGTCGGTGATGTGCGACCACTGCTTGTCGTTGTAGAACGGCTTGAGCGGCCGGTACAGCGTGTTCGCGTAGACCAGCGAACCGCCGCCGACACCGGCGCCGGCGAGCACCATGACGTCGGAGAGCATGTGGATGCGCTGGATGCCGTAGCAGCCGAGCTGGGGCGCCCAGAGGTAGCGGCGGAGGTCCCAGGACGTCTTCGCGAACTCATCGTCGGCGAAGCGGCGGCCGGCCTCGATGACCGCGACGCGGTAGCCCTTCTCGGTCAGCCGGAGCGCGGCGACACTGCCGCCGAACCCAGAGCCGACGATGATGACATCGAAGTCTTCTTCAGTGGTGGTGTTACGGGCAGTCACACCACCACGGTAACCCCCGACCCCCACTCCTGACCAGCAGTAAGTTACCGGCCAGTTCCCCCCTTTTGTCCCCTTTGCCCACCTCCCCGGACCCCAAAAAGCGCGTTTAGCGGGCTAAACGCGCTTTTTTGAGGGGCGCGGGGTCAGGGGTGGACGGTGAGGCCGACTCGCTGGAACTCCTTCAGGTCCGAGTAGCCGGTCTTCGCCATCGCGCGGCGGAGCGCGCCGAAGAGGTTCACGACGCCCTCGGCGTCCGAGGACGGACCGAACAGGAGCGTCTTCAGGTCGACGGCGTAGTCGGGGCCCGGCGCGACGCGCGAGCGCGGCAGCGACGGGTGCGCGGCGGCCGCGGTCCAGTAGAGGCCTTGACCGGGCGCCTCGGAGGACGCGGCCAGCGGAGCGCCGAGCATGACGGCGTCGGCACCGCAGGCGATCGCCTTCGCGATGTCACCGGACACGCTCATGCCGCCGTCGGCGATCACGTGGACGTAGCGCCCGCCGGTCTCGTCGAGGTAGTCGCGGCGCGCGGCGGCGGCGTCGATGATCGCCGTGGCCATCGGCACGCCGATGCCGAGCACCTTGCCCGTGGTCGTCACGCCCGGCGTGTAACCGTGCCCGACGATCACGCCGGCCGCGCCGGTACGCATGAGGTGCATCGCGGTGCGGTAGTCGCCCACACCACCGGCGATGACCGGGACGTCGAGGCGCCCGATGAAGTCCTTGAGGTCCAGCGGGTCACCCTCGCGCTCGACGTGCTCCGCCGAGACGATGGTGCCCTGGACGACGAGGATCTCGACGCCGGCCTTGATCAGGTCGGGCGTCAGTTCGGCGGCGTGCTGCGGGCTGACCCGCGCCGCCACCGTCACGCCGGACTCGCGGACGGTCTTGATGGCTTCGGAGATCAGGTCGAGCCTGATCGGCGCGGAGTGGAGTTCCTGCAGGACGCTGATGAGCGCCGTCGGCTCCTCGGTGTCCTCCGCGGCCCGCACGATGCGGAACATCGCGTCCTCGACGTTCGCGTGCCGCGCCCACAGCCCTTCGGCGTTGAGCACACCCAGCCCGCCGAGCTCGCCGACCGCCACAGCCGTCCCAGGCGAGACGATCGCGTCGGTCGGGTGCGTGATCAGCGGCAGGTCGAACCGGTAGGCGTCGATCTTCCACTCGGTCGAAACGACCGCCGAAGACCGAGTCCTCCGCGACGGCACGATCTCGACGTCGTCGAGGTCATACGACCGCCGCGCGGTGCGGCCCATCCCGATCTCGACCAGATCCCGCACGGTAATCCCCTCTCGCACACACACGTCTTGACGCCACATTGTCGCTAGTCCACCCAGGTGACGCACGCACGGGTCACCCAATCCAGCCACGCGGGCTTTTGAGCTTGAGACTCAGCCACAGCGACTTACGGCCGGCCACGGCCGGAAGTCTTTACCGCGCGCGCTCGCCGAAGGCCAGGTTTGCGGGAGCAGGGCGCCCCCGAACCGGTCGTGACCGACCTCGAAATGCCACGCCCTGGTCACGCAAACCTGATGGCGCGCCTGCCAATAAACACAGGCTTTTCTACCGCACGCGCCACAAAAAACCAGCCAGGCAGCTTTGAGCCGTACAGGCCTGAGGCCAACCACAACCCTCTAACCCGCGCTTCAAAACCCAGCCACGGCTAACCCAACCACCACTACCGAGTCGTGTAGTTCGGAGCCTCAACAGTCATGGTGATGTCGTGCGGATGGCTCTCCTTCAACCCAGCCGCGGTGATCCGCACCAACTGAGCCTCCTGCAGCTCGGCAATCGTGCGAGCCCCGGCAAACCCCATCCCAGCCGACAACCCACCCACCAGCTGATGCACCACGTTCACCAGCGGCCCGCGGAACGGAATCCGCCCCTCGATCCCCTGCGGCACCAGCTTGTCGTCAGACAAGACATCGTCCTGCGCGTACCGATCCTTGGAGTACGACTTCGCGTCCCCACGGGTCTGCATCGCCGCCAGCGACCCCATCCCGCGATAGGACTTGAACTGCTTCCCACCCACCAGAATCAGCTCACCAGGAGACTCGGCAGTCCCAGCCAGCAAACTCCCCAACATCACCGAAGAAGCCCCGGCCGCAATGGCCTTCGCGATATCCCCGGAGTACTGGATCCCACCGTCTCCGATCACCGGAATCCCGGCCGGACGACAAGCCAGATCAGCCTCGTAAATAGCCGAGATCTGCGGCACACCAACACCGGCCACCACCCGAGTCGTGCAAATCGACCCAGGCCCGACGCCGACCTTCACGCCATCAGCCCCAGCGTCGACCAACGCCTGAGCCCCAGCCCGAGTAGCCACGTTCCCGCCGACGACGTCGACCGTGTCGCCAAGCTCCTTCTTCAACAACGCCACCATGTCGATGACCGCCCGCGAATGCCCGTGCGCGGTGTCCACCATCAAAACGTCCACACCGGCCTCAGCAAGCGCCATCGCGCGCTGATGTCCCTCAGTGCCCACGCCCACAGCCGCACCCACGATGAGCCGGCCGTCGGCGTCCTTGGTCGCCTTCGGGTACTGCTCGGTCTTGACGAAGTCCTTGACGGTGATCAAGCCGCGCAGCTTGCCCGCGCCGTCCACGATCGGCAGCTTCTCGATCTTGTGGCGGCGAAGCAGCCCAAGCGCGGCTTCGGCGGTGACGCCGACCTGTGCCGTGATCAACGGCAGCTTGGTCATGACCGCGCTGACCGGCCTCGTGTGGTCGACCTCGAAGCGCATGTCGCGGTTGGTGATGATGCCCACAAGCATGCCCGCGGCGTCGGTGACGGGGACGCCGGAGATGCGGAACTTGGCGCAGAGCGCGTCGACCTCGGCCAGGGTCGCGTCGGGCGCGCAGGTCACCGGGTCGGTCACCATGCCCGCCTCGGACCGCTTGACGACCTCCACGGCCGCCGCCTGGACGTCGATCGCGAGGTTGCGCTGAAGAATGCCGATGCCGCCTTGGCGGGCCATGGCGATGGCCATCCGGGCTTCGGTCACCGTGTCCATCGCGGCCGAGACCAGCGGGATGCCCAGGGTGACGTTCCGGGAAAGCCTGGTGCCGGTGTTGACGGAGCTGGGGATGACGTCGGACTCGGCAGGCAGCAGCAGTACGTCGTCGAAGGTGAGCCCGAGCATCGCGAATTTGCCGGGGACTGCAGGATCGCTGGTCATAAGAGGCGGAGGGCCTTCCTTGGGGATGGTGAATCCGTCGCGGCAGCGACTCGCGGACCTTTAACCGATGGTATCTGGCGAGGCCGTCGGAGCCGCCCGGTACCGTGCAGGCCGTGCCGCACGAAGTCTTGCCCCCAGACCCGTTCGCGGATGATCCGAACGACCCCGCCCGGGAGTTCACCGAGCTGGACGATCATCTCGACGAGCCCATCAGCTCCGACGAGCGCACCGAACTGCTCGCCGACCTCTCCGATCTTGCCGTTTACCAGGCGCTTCTCGCACCGAGGGGCGTTCGCGGGATCGTGGTCGACTGTGGTGAATGTGACGAGCCGCACTATCACGACTGGCATCTGCTGCGCGCCAGTCTCGAACAGCTGCTCTCCGACGGCCGCATGCGCCCGCACGAGCCCGCCTTCGACCCCAACCCCGGCGACTACGTCAGCTGGGACTACTGCCGCGGTTTCGCTGACGGCGTAACCGCCAACGAAAGCGCGTACTGAACCCGAAGCGGTGAACGAGTTCGGCCCCTGAGGAGATTCCTCAGGGGCCGAACTCGTTTACGTGATCTATGGGACGCTCTCGCCGGACGGATCGTCCGGCGCTTCGAACCGTGGACCCCCGGTACTCGGATCGTTCCCGGTCGCGGACGGCGTGGTGCTCGGCGTCGGCGTCGGCGTGCTCGTCTCGGGCGGAGGCGAAGTCGTGCTCGTCGGCGGCGGCGAAGGCTCGGTGGTCGTGCCGCCACTGGTGTCCGCCGGGAGCTGGGTGCTCGTCGGCGGCGGCGCGGCCTGCGACTGCTGGCTGCTCTGGTTCGAGTTCGACGGCGATTGCGTCGACGGCGGCAGCGGGATCGGGTTCGGGCTCTCCAGCTGCGCGCTCAGCTGACGATGCTGCTCCATGAGCTGGTTGAGGTTGTCCTCGATGGAAACCTGCCGGAGCGCGGCCTGTGCGTCGTCCAGTGCCTTGCGGGCTTCGTCGATCCGGCCTCCGGCCAGCGCGATGTTCGCCTTTTCGAGGTCGACCCTCGCCGCCGCGGCGGCTTCGACCGACCGGGCGTGGTCGCCGTAGAGAACCTTCGTCAGGCCCCACAGGGTGTCGCCGGGCTGGGCGTCACGCGCCGCGAGCCCGGTTCCGGTGAAGGCGATGGCCAGCACCGCGGCGGCTGCCGCCACGGGTACCAGCATGCGGCGCCTGCGCTCACGAGTGCCGTGGCGCTTCGCCAGTGCGGCGGTCTTGACCGTGGTGATCGCGGTGTCCGTGTCGACGAGCTCCGCGAGGGGCTCGCTGTCGATGTCACGGCGCCAGGCGAGTAGCAGGGCGTTGAGCTCCTGATCCCCGAGCCCATCGGCGATCTTGGGATCGGAGCCCCCCAACGCGTCCAAAAGAGCGTCGTCGGCTTGCACGGCAGACAGGTCTGCGGCGAAATCCGACTCCGAGGCCGTCATCCCGTTGTTCAACGGCGGCATCGACGTGTCGGTGAAACCTCTGTCTGGGTCATGTCTTTCGCGATCGGTCACTCAGATCACCTCCTCGGCGGCCAGTACCTTGCGGAGCCGCGCGAGTGCACGGTGCTGGGCAACCCGGACGGCGCCCGGGGTCGATCCGACGGCGTCGGCGGTTTCCTCGGCGGAAAGGCCGACCACCACGCGCAGGACCACGATCTCTCGTTGCTTCTCGGGCAGGATTTTGAGGAGCAGGGACATCCGCTCGTTCAGCTCGCCCTGCAAGGCGCGCTGTTCGGGGCCGACATCTCCTTCCACCTCGTCGGGCACTTCGGCAACGGGCTCGGCACGATTACGGGCCGCCGCGCGATGCGCGTCGGCCACCTTGTGCTGAGCGATTCCATAGACGAAGGCCAGGAAAGGGCGGCCTTGATCCCGGTACGAAGGCAATGCCGTTAGCACCGCGAGACACACCTCCTGCGCAACATCGTCTGCCGAAGCGAACGAACGCTCCTGCCTGCCAACTCGAGCACGGCAATACCGCACTACGAGAGGACGGATAGAAGCCAGGAGCCGCTCGACTGCCTGGGGATCACCCTCGACAGCAGCGGCGACCGGTTCGTCCAGTCCATCCCCCACATTGGCCATCGCAGACAACAGTCCCAGTGTTACGTGTAGGCGTGCAAATACTCCGGCGTGCGGCGCTCGTCATCCGTCACGCCGGCGAGAGTTACCGTACCTGCCGGCTCCGGCGATGCCGTCTTTGGCGTCACCGGCGCGTCCCGGCGGATGCGGGACGCTCTCCAGCTCCGGCTCACCTTCGCCGGTTCAACGAGCGTGGTCGGGACGAGGTACGGATCCTGTGCACGAGGAGGCGGACAGAGGTGTCACAGATACCTGATCACCGAAACCGATGACCAGGTGGTGACTCAGATCACAACGGGCCGGGGAGTTGCTCCCCGGCCCGTCGCGCGTCGATCGATCCTCGAAAACAGCGTTCTCTAGGACACCAGGCCGCGACGGAAGCCGTGTGCCACAGCCTGGGCGCGGTCACGCACGCCCAGCTTGCGGAACAGCCGGCGAGCATGGGTCTTCACGGTGTCCTCCGCCAGGTAGAGCTCACGGCCGATCTGGCCGTTGCTCTTGCCCTGACTCATGCCGCGCAGCACCTGGAGCTCGCGCTCGGTGAGCTGCACGCCCGGGTCGGAGGGTTGGCGGGGTGCCGGCACCGAGGTGCTGGCCAGGGTGTGCGCCAGTGCGGCCACCAGTTCCGGACGGGACGCGTCCCACCGGAGATAGCCGCGGGCACCGCCGGCGATCGCGGCAGCGATGCTGCCCGCGTCGTCCGGAGCACCGAAAACGATGACGTTCGCCTGGGGATTCGCCGAGACGAGGCGCCTGGTGGCCTCGACCCCGGTGGGTACCGCGCGCTGGGTCCCGACGAGCACCACATCCACGGGCTGTCGGGAGTACCTGGCCAGGAGCTCGTCACCGTGCGCTACGCAGTCGATGCGACTGACCCCTGGAACAGCAGACATCACGCGAGTAAGCCCTTCGCGGACACTGCGTCGGTCGTCGCAGATCAAGACCGTCGTCACGGGGTTTCCTTCCTGCAGCCGGGTGACATTCCATAACCCCTATCGGACGCTTTAGGCCCGACCTTGACACGATCCGGTGGCTTTTTTTGAAAGTTCTTAGCCCGGATGCCGGAATGGGCTGTCCAACAGGGGCAATGAGCTCAAGTTGGCACCCACGGCGATTCCCGTGCGATACGCCTACCGCCAGGATCGGCGCGCAGTAACACTCCGTGCAACACCTGTGCGCTTCTGAATCGATACTTCTCGCCCGG
>Ga0193717_1002411_pt1 | contig 10813 bp, 6 predicted proteins | sample U2c2metaG_FD_145900 | JGI IMG/M metagenome (GOLD analysis project Ga0193717, IMG submission 145900) | Soil microbial communities from a riparian zone of the East river system, Colorado, United States - U2c2 | ecosystem: Environmental > Terrestrial > Soil > Riparian zone | place: USA: East River...
CGTCGCATGACGGCCTGAATGCGAGCCAGCAGCACTGCTTTTCGCACCGGCTTGACCAGATAGTCGTCTGCTCCGGCGCGCAGGCCTAGCACCACTGCGCCGTCACTGTCTCGGGCCGTCATGATGATTACCGGCACAGCCGACGCGCGCCGAAGCGTGTGCAGCACGTCCAGTCCGTCCATGTCGGGCAAACCCAGATCCAAGAGCACCAGATCGCAGCCCTTGACGCGATGGAGAGCGTCGGCGCCGCGGGCGGTGTGGATGACTGCCGCACCGGCCTGGCCGAGAAGCTCGGCCAGGGCCGATGCGACCCCCTCGTCATCCTCGACAAGTAGCACTCGCATGGCGCTGATGCTAGGAACCCTTCCCCGAAACTTTCGCGATGTTGGCGAATTCAAGATCGCTGGCGCGCAGTTCGTGCGTTTCCTGCTCCAGGCAGGAGCGTCGAGACGACTCGCCCATGAACAGGTAGACCAGGAGCGAGACCAACGCTGCGCCCGCGACGTAGATGAAGAACCATTGCTCGTGGCCGATGTTCTTCAGCCACAGCGCGACGTACTCGGTGGTGCCGCCGAAGATCGCGACGGTGAGCGCGTAGGGCAGCCCGACGCCGAGCGCCCGGATTCGGGCCGGGAAGAGTTCGGCCTTCACGACGGCGTTGATCGACGTGTAGCCCGACACGATGACCAGGCCGATCAGCATCAGCCCGAACGCCGACAATGCGGAGCCGGCGCTGGCCACCGCGGAGAGCAGCGGGACGGTGCACACGGTGGCGCCGAGCCCGAACGCGATGAGTATCGGCCGGCGACCGACCCGGTCCGACAACGCTCCGACGATCGGCTGCAGGGCGACGAAGATGATCAGCGCGATGAAGTTGATCCAGGTGACCTGCTCCTTTGGCAGGCCGGTCGTGTTGATCATGAACTTCTGCATGTACGTCGTGAAGGTGTAGAAGGCGATGGTGCCGCCGAGGGTGAGCCCGACCACGGTCAAGCACTCTCGCGGATACGTGAGCAGAATCCGCAAGCTGCCGCGTTCCGACGTTTCGGTGTGCTCACTGGCCGCGAGCTTGAAGTTGTCCGACTCGTCCATCGTGCGTCGCAGCCACATGACCGTCACGGCGGCGGCGGCTCCGATCACGAACGCGATGCGCCAGCCCCAGGAATGCAGCTGTTCCGGCGTGAGGACCTGCTGCAAGACGATCTGCACGCCCAATGCCAGCAGCTGCCCGCTGGTCAGCGTCACGTACTGGAACGAGGAGTAGAAGCCGCGGCGGTGTGGCGTCGCGACCTCACTCAGATACGTGGCGGAGGTGCCGTATTCGCCGCCGAGGGACAAACCCTGCAGCAGGCGGGCGGCGACCAGCAGGATCGGCGCCAGCCCACCGATCTGCGCGTACCCCGGCAGAACGGCGATGCCAAGCGATCCGATTCCCATCAACGTCACGGACAGCGTCAACGACGCGCGGCGGCCGAACTTGTCGGCGTAACGCCCGAACATCCAGCCGCCGAGCGGCCGAACCAGGAAGCCGACCGCGAAGATCCCGGCCGTGTTCAACAGCTGCGCAGTCGGGTTCGAAGACGGGAAGAACACGCCTGCGAAGTAGATGCTGAACGCCGCGTAGGCATACCAGTCGTACCACTCGATCAAATTGCCCAGCGACCCGCGCATCACGTTGCCCGCCACCGACTGTGCCCGCGGTTCTTCGACTACCTGCTGTTCTGACTCCATGATTGAACCCCCTTTGGTCCCTGTAGGTGTCGCCCATGATGTGAGGGCGGCCACAGACGGGCAAAGAGGCAAGGTCCAATTCGCGGGGTTTCCTTGCACAATCCACAGATTCACCGATACCCGAGCCTGCTGCGTAAAGCCGGTGCTACGGCTTTACCCCAAGGCCTACGAGACCCAAGTCCTACGAGTCGGAAGGCGGCGGGAACTCGGCTGCCCCAGGCGGCGGCAGCAATGCGGGCTCGTTGACGGGGCCGGGCGCGGGCGCATCCTCGCCCGGAGGGGGAGGAAGCGGCGCGTCACACGCCGAGGCCTGGTGTGGCGTCATTGAGCGAGCCATCGGGTCGCACCCGCCAGGTTCCGCATGCGACTGGGCCGCCAAGCCCACCGCACACCCGCCAATGATGGCGCCGGCGAAGATGACCCTGGCTGCGCGTCGCGATCCGGTCATGAAGTGCGCTGCTCTTTCCTGTAGCGGCCGTAACTAGCGACAAGGATTTCTCGGCGGCCGACCCGGCTCCCGAAAGCCTAGTGTCTCCTTGCTCGAAGCATCACCTCGCGGCCGAACGGCCCATGCTCGACGCTGAGCTGACGGAGGATGGGAGCGAAACCCACGGAGGGGGCCGATCGTGCCCAATGCGAGGCGCCGCACCGAGTCGCACAGGCGGGGAACGCCTGCGGTTGCGTGGATCGTTGCCGCTGCGCTCTGCATTGCGCTTGCGGGCTGCAGCACGACCGTTGACGGCATTCCGAAGGCCTCGGCACCAGGAACGCCCTCGCCACCTCGCACGACAGCAGTCGGTCCCATCCTGCCCGCGCAGCTGCCCGACCTGCTGACGCCCTCGTCGTCGCTGTCGGTGACCCAGGGCAGCCCGCTCTTCGAAAGGGATATGCAGGCGTCCTTGTTCGCGGGGGCCGATCCCGCCCATTGTCTTGGCGCGACGGCGTACGGAACGTATCCGTTGTTTCCGCACGACTACACGGGCCGAGAAGCCCGCACCCAGGAAGACACAGTGCAGAACCAGCATCAGCTGCTCGAGGTCTCAGCGACGTATCCCAGCAATTTCGACGCCGCAGGCTTTCTCGCCTCGGCGCGAAAGACCGTGTCTGACTGTCAGATTCCCGTCACCGCGTGGGGCGATGACAACAAGAAGTTGACCGTGGCCCCCGGGCCCTTGCTCCCGACCGTTCCGGACGTCGTCCACTGGACAACGAAAATTGTTGGTGACCAATGGATTTGCGACTTCTCGGTGATCGCGAAGACCAACGTGGTTTCGCAGCTCGTCACCTGCTCCCCGGACCGTTCCGTCGACCACGAGGCGTTGGTCACCAAGCGGCTCGCGAAGATCGACGAGCTGCTGCACTCGACGTCATGACGGCGGCAATTCGCGCTAGCGGTCACCCGCTCGACGGCGCCCTGGGAAGTTCGTGGTTCAGCTCGCCCACGACACGGTGCGCAGTTGCCTGCGCGAGCTGATGCCGAGCTTGACGAAGACCTTCCGCAGGTGCCATTCCACGGTGTGCGCACTGATGAACAGCTGTGCACCGATCTCCGGATTCGTCAGTCCGTCCGCGGCCATCCGGGCGATCTGCGACTCCTGCGGCGTGAGCTCGTCGCCGGAGCTGACCGGCTGTTTGCGCACCTTCTCACCGGTTGCGAGCAGTTCGCGTCTGGCCCGTTCGGCGAAGCCCTGCGCGCCCATCTTGGTGAACATCTCGTAAGCGGAGTTCAGCTGCTGGCGGGCGTCCAATCGGCGATTCACGCGCCGCAGCCATTCGCCGTACGACAACCGGGTGCGCGCGACATGAAGCGCGATGTGGGCGCGCTCGAGACGCTCGATGGCCTCGGCGAACAAACCCTCGGCCTGCTCGTTCGTAGCGAGCAGGGCTCGCGCAGCCGCCACCGCGCCCAACCCCCAGTCCGTTCCACTGGTACCCGCTCTTTCCTCGAATTGCAGCATCGCCGCGGCGGCGCTTTCCCGATCGCCCAAATGTGCCGCGGCTTCGATGAGTTCGAAGAGACACCAACTGTAGAACCCGAGATCTTCGTACTCACAGCACTCACGGGCGGCCGCCAAGGCCTCCTCGTACCGACCGAGACCATTGAAGAGCACTGCAGCGGTATACCTGCTCAGACCGACCAATCGGCCTTCGCCCCTCGCAGTGGCGTCCGCGGCAGCGGCCTCGATCAGGCCGACCGCATCGGTGGGCACACCCCGCCACGCCGCAAGCGTCAAGGAGTGGTATTTCACCTGCGTATACCCCATCGACGCGGTGATCGCATTGGCCTCGTCGATGAGCGTTGCCGCCGTTGCGAATTCACCCGTGTATACGTGCACGCCGGCCCGATAGGCGAGCGCTGGTGGAAGCACCGCCAGCGCACCGGTGTCGCGTGCGCGCCGAACCATGTCGGTGGCGATTTGCTTCAAGACCGCGTCGTCCCAGAGTTCGTGCGCGCCGGACTCCTCTGCGATCGGGAACGGCCAGTGGTCGGGCGGGCCGTCGCCCTTCTCCGCGTGGGCGTTCCAGAGCTCCAGAGCGGCGCGCAGGTGGGGGGAGCCGGCACCCGGACCATCGATGATCCGACTTGTCATGCCGCTCAACAGAAAGTCGACGGGCCGAACCAGTTCCGGCGCCCGGTCGATCGCTACACGCCCAGCCGCGGCGACCTCCAAGAGCCTGCCGGGCGCGCCGAGTCGACCGGCGTACATGGCCGCGGCGAGCGCCTCGAGGTACGTATCCCGCGCCAGCTCGTCGTCGAGGTCGTCAAGTCCCTTGGCGGCGCCGAGAAGTTGGCCTGCGGCTTCGCTCGACCGGGGGGCACCCGGCTCGCCCGCACGGTTGCGGAGGAACTCCATCTGGGCGCGCATGCGGACGACCTGGGCCTGCTGAAGCTCGGACAACGAAGCCAATTCAGCGATCGCAAGAAGCTCGTACGCCGCCTCGGGTGCAGCGGCGTCCCGTTTGGCCTGCGCCGCGGCGATCGCCCGCGAGCCGCGAAGCGCCGGGTCGGACGTGAGTGCCGTCGCCCGCTCCAGGAAGGTGGCAGCGGCCGCGATACCGCCTCGGCTTTGAGCGCGGCCAGCCGAAGTCTCCAGGTCCGCGGCCACCACGTCGTCGGGTCCCGCCGCAGAGTTGGCTGCGTGCCACGCCCGCCGGTCCGGATCCGACTGCGGATCCGTCACGTCGGCCAACGCGCGATGGATGACCCGGCGCTCGCTCAGGTCGGCCGCGCGGTAAGCCGCCGACCGCATCAACGGGTGGTGGAAGCGCATGCGCGAGCCGAACTCGATCACTCCCGCAACTTCGGCAGGCGCCAGCGCATCGACGGGAATGCCCAGCTGCGTCGCGGCGCGGACGAATAGTGCCGCGTCACCAACCGGCTCGGCCGCCGCGACGAGCAGCAGTCGTCGGGTCGGCTCCGGGAGGTCCTGAATGCGGCGCACGAAGGCGTCCTCGAGCTGCCCCGCAGAGGAGCGCCCGCCCGTATTCCAGAATCCGCCTGCGAGTTCCGCAGCGGAGACGTTCCTTGGGAGCTCGAGGAGGGCCAGCGGGATGCCACGCGTTTCGGCGACGACGCGGTCCCGCACGTGCGGGTCGATACCCCCCAGCATCACGGATTCCAGTAGCCGGCGAGCGTCGGTGTCGCACAGCCCCGTGAGCCGAAGCTCCGGCAGGCCTTCCAGGACTTCTTTTCCACCGACTTCTTTTCCACCGTCGCGCACCGAACAGACCATGGCGACGGGTTCGGCCACCAGGCGACGCGCGACGAAACCAAGGGTCTGCACGGAAACCTGGTCGAGCCACTGCGCGTCGTCGACCACGCAGAGCAGGGGTTGGTGCGTGGCAACGGCCGCGATCAGACTCAGTACCGCCAATCCGACCAGGAACCGGTCGGGCGTGGGTCCGACACCGCGACCGAAGGCCACCGACAGCGCCTCGCGTTGGGGTTCCGGCAGTTCATCGAGGTGATCCAGCAGTGGCGCGCACAGCTGCTGCAGGCCGGCGAACGCGAGCTCCATGTCGGATTCCACGCCAGCCACTTGGGCCACCCGGAAACCGCTCGCCTGCTCCAACACGTAGTCGAGCAACGCGGTCTTGCCCACCCCCGCCTCGCCGCGCAGCACGATGGCCTGGCTGTTCGACGATTGGGCTCGGGACAACAGGTTCCGAAGCGATTCGCATTCCGTGGCACGCCCGACCAGCACTGGACGACGACCTCTTTCCGGCATCGGCAACCCCCCGCGACAGGTTACGAGGAGAAACCTACCGGCAGCTCCTGGGGATGAGAACGAGGCCCTCTAGGCCGGCCGTCGGATCCGCAACGATGCCAGGAGTGCGTCGAGCCCGTACTCGAACACGGCGTCATAGTCGGTAGGGGACTGGAGCGCATCGACAAGTGCCCGATCGGGCCAGTCATCTGTCCAGAGCGACGGATCCTCCTCGTCGTGTTTGCCGCCACGGACGGCCGAGAACTGCATCACCGCTGACGAAATGACGTGAACTTGAATCGCTCGCAAGATGAGCGCGGCATCCGATCCGGTCACACCCAGCTCGGCCAACTGCGCTGCCAACGTCTGCTGAATCGGCAGGAACAACTGCGGGGTTCGGTCGCGATCGTGTGCGATGCCAAGCAGGTGCTGCCGTTCGATCAACGTTCTTCGTTGCGAACGAGCAAGGGACGCAATGCGATCGACTGGGGTGTCGCCGTCGACCGGCAGGTGCGCCATGTGGCTCAGCAGGCGGTCGACCAGGCTGTCGAACAGTTTGTCTCGGCCTCCGACATGCCAGTAGATCGACGTGACCGCCACCCCGAGCTGCTCAGCGAGTGCGCGCATCGTGAAAGCCTCGACACCGTCGCGTTCGATGAGCCGAGCCGCCGTGTCGAGCACCGCCTCGGCGTCGACCGGCTCCTGACCGCGCGAGCCGCTCACGCGTCGCCCGGCGAACCGTGACAGCCTGGGGGCTCACCCCCGGTGAGGCAATCCGACTCTGGCAGCTGCAGATAGCGCTCCAGGTTGCGATGCATGTTGATGACCCGACGTTCCTCGTTGGACAGCACCAGGTGGGTGAGCCCCGGCTGGTGCAGCCCGCGCTGAAGTCCGGGTAGCACCGTGATGTCCTGAGTCAGCACCAGGCCGGGGTGCGCCTCGCTCGCCTTCAACCTCACGTCGGCCGGCTTGTTTCGTGGCGCACCGGGCGGCATCCGCATCCACAAGATCATCACGAGTTCACCGCGATCGGGGTCGGGCCCCGGGTGTGCGGTCATGACCGTCAGGTGATCGGCATTGGTCAGAAGCGTCATGTTCGGGAAGACGTTGTACTGGTGTAGTCGCATCATCTGATCGGTACTGGCCCAGCTCAGGTCGACGCCGCGCTCAGCCGCGAAAGCCCTTGTGCGCTCTGCGATCACGTCGTCGACGGACTGGCCGGGACGGACCTGATCGACTGGGAACGGAGTACCCTCGGGCACGCCCATCAGCGCCCCCTGGGTGCACACGTACGCGTCCCAGACGTCACCATCGGTGAGGGTGTCCTTGATTTGGGGGCTCGGCACGCCGTATCGCTGCTCGGACTTGCCCGTGTGCCCCCAGATCACCTGCGGCGCGTACACGTCGTCCATGCACCGGTGTAGCTCGGGATGCAGCGTCGGAATGTGATAGGTCTCGCTGAATCCGTCGGCGATCGTCTTCCAATTCGCCTCGACCTCGATGGTCATCGTTGCGTAGCAACGGAAGTCGCCGAGTGCACACCATTCGATGTCCTGCGGCATCGCCTCGAGATAGTCGGCAAGCGGTATCGCGTTCACGTCGAGATTGACGAAGACGAGTCGCTCCCACGTGTCGACCTTGACCGAAACCAGCGGAAAGTCGGACATCGCAAGCGCGCCGAAGCCCTTGCGGTTGGGTACCCGCTTGAGCTCACCGGACAGCTCCCACGTCCAGCCGTGGTAGCCACACTTCAGTTCGCGCAGTCCCGAAGCCGCGCCCGAACACAGCGTGTTGCCCCGGTGCCTGCAGACGTTCTGGAACGCGCGAAGCTCGCCGTCGTCGCCGCGGACGATGAGCACCGAGTAGGGGCCGCAACGATATTCGAAGCAATCACCTGGCTCGGCGACGTGATCGATCGTGCAGGCGAGTTGCCAGACCTTCGGCCACATCCGTTCGACCTCGAGCTGCGCGAATGCCGACGAGTAGTACCGCTCGGCCGGTACCAGGGTGGGACGCTCCGGCGGCGGCCCGATTGCGTCCTCCCCGCGGGGCCGGGCGGGATTCCCGACGGCGTTGTCGGCCTGCGCTGTGTGCGTCACGATTCGCCTTCCCAAGCCGGCGTCAACGTTCTGTAACGGTGTTACATTGACCACAGTAACGGCTGGCGTGGCATTCGAGGGAGTAATCGTGTTCGACCTCAAGATCACTGGCGGAACCGTCGTAGACGGCACGGGCGCGGACCGGTTCGGTGCCGACGTCGCCTTCAAGGACGGCAAGATCGTCGAGGTGCGTCGCCGCGGACCTGGCGATCCACCGCTCGAAGGCGAGGCCGCCGAAACCATCGACGCGACAGGCAAGATCGTCGCACCTGGCTTCGTGGACATCCACACCCACTACGACGGTCAGGTCAGCTGGGACAGCCTTCTCGAACCGTCCAGCAATCACGGCGTGACCACCGTCGTCGCAGGCAACTGCGGCGTCGGCTTCGCGCCGGTGCGACCTGGCCAAGAGGAATGGCTCATCCAGATGATGGAGGGCGTGGAAGACATCCCGGGCAGCGCGCTCACGGAGGGCATGACCTGGGGCTGGGAGAGCTACCAGGAGTACCTCGACGTCATCGGCAGGCAAGAGCTCGCCGTCGACTTCGGAAGCCAGATCGCACACGGAACAGTGCGCGCCTACGCGATGGGGGAGCGCGGCGCCCGCAACGAGCCCGCCACCCCGGACGACATCGCCGCGATGAGTCGGTTGGTGCAGGAAGCCGTGGAGGCTGGAGCACTTGGGTTCTCCTCGTCCCGCACCCTCGCCCACCGCGCCATGGACGGCGAACCAGTACCGGGGACGTTCGCGGCCGAGGACGAGTTGTTCGCGCTGGGTCGCGCGATGGCCGCAGGCGGCGAGGCCGTCTTCGAACTCGCGCCGCAAGGCGCTGCGGGCGAGGACATCATCGCGCCCAAGAAGGAGCTCGAGTGGATGCAGCGGCTGGGCGGCGAGATCGACCGTGCGCTGAGCTTTGCGCTCATCCAGGTCGACGCCGACCCCAACCTCTGGCGCGAGCAGCTCGACATGTCGGCAGCCGCGCACCAGGCGGGCGCCCGACTCCATCCTCAGGTCGCGGCACGCCCGTTCGGGATGTTGCTCGGATTCCCCGGTCACCACGCCTTCACTCACCGGCCGACCTACCAACGGCTGAAGGCCGAATGCAGCCGCGAGGAACTCGCCGCCAGGCTGGCCGAGCCATCCGTCAGGGCCGCAATACTTTCCGAGGACGATCTACCCGTCGACCCGAACAAGCTCTTCGACGGAATGTTCGCGTTCGCTCAATACTCGGTTGATCGGCTGTACGCGATCGGCGATCCGCCGGACTACGAGCCCACCGCCGAGCGCACCGTCTCCGCGATCGCCCGCCAACGCGGCGAGGACCCGCTGACGACGATGTACGACCTGATGCTGGAAGCAGATGCCGGCTCCATGCTGATGCTGCCGCTGTTCAACTACGCCGAGGGCAACCACGACGCCATCCACGACATGCTGACCCATCCGGCCGGTGTGCTCGGACTGTCCGACGGTGGCGCCCACTGCAGCATGATCTGCGACGCCTCCTATCCCACCTTCCTTCTGACCCACTGGGCACGCGATCGCCACCGCGGCAAGCAACTGCCGTTGGAGTACGTCGTCCGCAAACAGTCCCATGACACCGCGGCGCTGTTCGGGCTCAACGATCGCGGCGTGATCGGCGTCGGAAAGCGGGCCGACGTCAACGTGATCGACCTGGACGCGCTCACGTTGCATGCGCCCCGGATGGCCTACGACCTGCCTGCGGGCGGCCACCGGCTCGTCCAGGGCTCCAGCGGCTACCGTGCCACGATCGTCAACGGCGTGGTGACCCGTCGCGATGGCATCGACACCGGGGCCCGCCCCGGTCGACTGGTTCGCGGAGCGCGCTGAGAGTCGCAACGCGTCATTCAGGTACGACCCGCGCCGCCCGCTGACACGTTCGACATTCACCGAGCCGTTGTCGCGGATCATCACCCGCTACCGGAGTTCGTTCCTCGAAGCAACTGGGCATCGTGCCACGCCCAGGTACCGTGCGGTCATGCCTGATCGGAATCGACGTTTCCTGCTCCGCGAGCGCCCCACGGGCCGCATCGGCCCGGACACCTTCGAGCTCAGCGAGGTACCCGTGCCAGAGCTTGGAGAAGGCGAGGCTCTCGTCCGCGTCGATTGGATCTCGCTGGACCCAACCAACCGCGCGTGGCTCAACGACACGCCGACGTACCTGCCGCCAGTTGGGATCGGCGAAGTGATGCGCGCGGGCGGCCTCGGCGAGGTAATCGCGTCGAAGAACCCGAAGTACCCAGTCGGCCAGCGGGTTTCGGGGCTGGTCGGCTGGCAGGAGTACCTGGTCGCATCGGACGCGATGCCGATTCCGCTAATGCCGGTGGAGGTGGCACCCGGCGTTTCACCGAGCGCCTACCTCGGCGTACTGGGCACGACTGGGCTCACCGCGTGGATCGGGATCCGCGACATCGGCAAGCCGAAGCCCGGCGAGACGGTCGTCGTGTCGGCTGCGGCGGGCGCAGTCGGCTCGGTCGCGGGACAACTCGCCAAGGTCAGTGGCGCACGCGTAGTCGGGATCGCAGGCGGTCCCGAGAAGTGCGCACTGCTGACCGAGCAGTTGGGTTTCGACGCGGCCGTCGACTATCGCGCTGACGACTGGCGCAAACAGCTCGCCAAAGCCACCCCCGACGGCATCGACGTCGACTTCGAGAACGTCGGCGGCGGCATCATGGACGCGGTGTTCGCGCGCCTCAACATCCGCGCGCGGGTCGCGCTCTGCGGCCTGATCTCCGGTTACAACGACGCCGACCCGC
>Ga0193717_1002412_pt1 | contig 10810 bp, 10 predicted proteins | sample U2c2metaG_FD_145900 | JGI IMG/M metagenome (GOLD analysis project Ga0193717, IMG submission 145900) | Soil microbial communities from a riparian zone of the East river system, Colorado, United States - U2c2 | ecosystem: Environmental > Terrestrial > Soil > Riparian zone | place: USA: East River...
GCTGGGGGACCGGCACCCTGGTCGGGTGCAGCCCGGAGATGACGCGGAACTCCCGCACCATGTCGTGGGCCGTCGGCAGCACATGCCCGAGCGGCGGGCGGCGGACCACCCACGTCGACGTCTCGTCGTGGACGACGTAGGTCAGGTTCGACTTCCCGCCTTCGACGACGTCCGCGCGCAGGGGTCCGCCCGCCAAGCCGGGACGGTGCTCGTCCAGGTGGGCACGCAGCCGACCCAGATCAAGGCCGGGTGGGTCAGGCTGGCTCATCTGGCCTCCTTGTTGAGCTGCTCTTGTCTTGCCAGGTACGGTACCGACTGGTCGGTATGTCGTACACCCCGGCTTGCTCGCCGCGGGGCGAGCACGCCGCTGATCAGGCGATCAGCCTGGCGACCGTCTCCGCGACACAGGCGGGCTTGCTCTCGCCGTCGATCTCGACGGTCCACCGCACGACGACCTGCTTGCCGCCAGGGACGTCGGTGGCCTCGATCAGTTCGGCTCCGGCGCGGACCTTCGAACCGACCTTGACCGGCTGCGGGAACCGCACCTTGTTGAGCCCGTAGTTGATGCCCATCCGCAGGTTGTCGACCTGGTAGATGTCCTTGCCGAACATCGGGATCAACGAGAGCGTGAGATACCCGTGGGCGATCGTCGCGCCGAACGGACCGGCCGCGGCGCGCTCGGTGTCGAGGTGGATCCACTGGTGGTCGCCGGTGGCGTCGGCGAACAGCTGGACCTGCTCCTGGGTGATCGTGTGCCATTCGCTGTAGCCGAAGTGCTCGCCGACGGAACCGGCGAACTCTTCGAGTCCGGAGAAGACGCGCATGTTCGCTCCCTAGTCCTTCGGTCCGCCGGCGACGTAGATGACCTGGCCGGAGATGAAGCCCGCGCCCTCACTGACCAGGAAGGAGACGAGGTTGGCGATGTCGTCGGGGGTGCCGACGCGCTGGACCGGGATCTGCGACGCCGCGGCCTTCTTGAAGTCCTCGAACGAGATGCCCATGCGCTCGGCCGTCGCCGCTGTCATGTCCGTGGCGATGAACCCGGGCGCGATCGCGTTCGCGGTGACGCCGAACTTGCCGAGCTCGATGGCGAGGGTCTTGGTGAACCCCTGCAGCCCGGCTTTCGCGGCGGAGTAGTTGACCTGGCCGCGGTTGCCGAGTGCGGAGGTGCTCGACAGGTTGACGATCCGGCCCCACTTCTCCTGCGTCTGGTGCTTCTGCACCGCGCGGCTCATCAGGAACGAGCCCCGCAGGTGGACGCCGATGACCGAGTCCCAGTCGAGCTCGGTCATCTTGAACAGCAGGTTGTCACGGGTGATGCCGGCGTTGTTGATCAGCACGGTCGGTGCGCCGAGCTCCTCGGCGACCCTGGCCACCGCGGCCTCGACCTGCTCGGCTTCGCTGACGTCGAGCGGAACGCCGACAGCCTTGCCGCCGGCCGCGACGATCGCTTCCGCGCCCTGCTTGACGCCGGTCTCGTCGAGGTCGAGCAGCCCGATGGCGAACCCGTCGTCAGCCAGCTTCTTGGCCACTGCGGCGCCGATGCCGCGGCCGGCTCCGGTGACGATCGCGACACGGGAGTGGGACTCGGTCACAGAGATCTCCTCTTCGTTGAGCAGTACGAGGGTTCGATTCTACGAACTAAGCGGTAGCTTACCTACGAATCCGGGGACACATCCCGTGTCAGGAGGCCACCGGTGCCAGCGTTGAGTCGGTTTTGCCGTAAACGTTACATTTCTGCCTGCTCGTGCGACGTACCCACAGGTACATCCCGCTTGCGACGCAGGAGGACACGGCATGAGCAACAAAGCGGTCATCAGCCTTTGCACCGGGCTGGAAGACTCCGAAAGGGTGACCGTGGCGTTTCTCGTCGCGGTGGGAGCCGCCGAAAAGGGACGTCCGACGCTGATGTTCCTGACGAAGGAGGCCGTCCGGCTCACGATTCCGAACTTTGCCCACGCCGTCGCGTGTGATGGTTGTCCCTCCCTCACCGATCTCATGGACCGATACGAGAAGGCCGGTGGCCGCTTCCTGGTGTGTCCGATCTGCTTCGACGCCCGTCGGCTCGACAAGGGCAACCTCGTCGCCAACGCGGAACTCGGCGGAACCGTCCCGATGTGGGACTGGATCGGCGACGAGGCCGCGACAACCTTCAGCTACTAGCGCGGTGTTAGCGCACGGTCTTGATCGGTAGTACGGCGAGGGCGCCGAGCAGCGCGGCGACGACCGCACCGAGGTACAACGCGAAGTAGTTCGGTCCGGCGTTTCCGATTGCCAGCAGCGGTGTCGCCAGTACGGGGACGAGCAGCTGCGGAAGCTGATACGACAGCGCGACCACGGCCAGCCCCGCCCCGGCACGCGGCGACGAACGGGACGCTCGTCGCGAACGCGAGGACGAGCATCCCGCAGGCTGGGACTGTCCAGGGCACCGTTCGCGAGAAGGTTCGCCGAGAAGATCGGCCGGCCGCCGCTCAGTTACCTGACCTGGTGGCGGATGACCATTGCCGCTCAGCTCCTTCGTGACACCGGCGAACCCCTGAGCGCGATCGCCGGAAAGATCGGCTATACCTCGGAATTCGCCTTCGCCAGTGCCTTCAAACGGCAGTACGGCACCGCACCCGGGAAACACCGCCGCACCTAGGCCGTTGATTTCAAGGGGTGGGTGAATCCTGCTCTTGACAAGAGATCACCCGGAAGTGAGGCTGTGCACATTCACCCAGTCAATCGTTTGTCCTACGGCCTTTTTTGTAGAGGTCAAACGATTGACCTGCTCTGAAGGGAGACCCATGCGAGGGCGATTCCGGCGGTCCACGGTGTTGTGGGCCGTCGCTGGTGCGGTGGCATGCCTGATCACGTCTGCGCTGGCTGTGCGGACCCCAGCGGCCGAGGCCACCTATCGGGCAGGTGGGGACGACACGATCCACGTCGCGGCCAAGGGTCACGGTGGCCAGTGCTCAACTTCGAAACCCTGCGGGATCGACGACGCACAGAGAAAAGTGCGCCAGCTGCGGGGAAAGACACCCGGTGACATCGTTGTGCGGCTGGCCGACGGCACCTACCGGCTTGACAAACCCCTTGAGTTCAGCGATCAGGACTCCGGTTCACCCGGCCATCAGGTCGTCTGGGAACCTGAGCCCGGCGCGAAACCGGTGCTCAGCGGTGGTCAGCGGCTAACCGGCTGGGCGCGCACCGACGCGGCACGTGGTGTCTGGTCGGCCAAGGTCCCGGCTTCGCTGCAGACCCGGCAGCTCTACGTCGACGGAAACCGGGCGCCGATCGCCCAGGGCCCCGCACCCGTCGCTCTTACCCGATCCGGCGCGGGCTACGCCGCCGCCGATACCGGCTACGCACAGTGGCGCAACCCGGCCGATATCGAGTTCGTCTTCACCCGTGGTAACGGGGATTGGACCGAGTCGCGCTGCCGGGTGGCGGGGATCGACGGCACGAACATCACCATGCGGCAGCCGTGCTGGGACAACGTCACCAACCGGCCCAAGCCGACAATCCAGGCTCCGTACTACTTCCCGGATCTCGCCGCGAACGCGACCCCGACCCGGATCGAGAACGCCTACGAACTCCTGCATCCGGGGCAGTGGTACCTCGACAACGCGGCCCATGTCGTTTACTACGTTCCGCTCGGCGGAGCCGATCCCAACCGGTCGGACATCGAAGCTCCTACGCTGCAGACGCTGGTCTCCGGAAACGGCACGCTGGACAAACCGGTGCACGACATCGTGCTGAGGGGCCTGCAGTTCTCCTACGCGACCTGGCTCGACCCGAGCGGGCCCGATGGCTTTTCCGAGATCCAGGCCAATCTCCGCATTACCGGCGACCAGAAGGTGAAACCCCAGGGCACCTGCAACTTCACCCAGCCCGCCGGTACCTGCCCCTTCGGCGCCAACGCGCAGGAACCGGCCAACGTCACCTGGCGGGCGGCGAAGAACGTGACCGTCGAGAACAACACATTCACCCATCTCGGCGCCGCGGGTCTGGCCTTCGCCTATGGCAGCACGCGGAATCTGGTGCGGGGCAATACCTTCACCGACATTTCCGGTATCGGTGTGATGCTCGGCAGCTCGAACGACCCGCATCCCTCCGACGTGGGCGCCGATGACCGCGAGATCAACGTCGGCAACCGCGTCGAGAACAACTACATCCATCACATCGGCGTGGAGTACCCAGGAGCGGACGGGATCTTCCTCTTCTACACCAGGCAGACCACGGTCGCACACAACGAGATCGCGAACGTGCCATGGGATGGGATCGACAGTGGGGCGAACGCCGGTCACCTCGACACCGCAGATCATCCCGATGTCACCACGAACATCAATGCCGACAACGTCATCGCCGACAATCTGGTGCACGACTTCCACTCCGTGCTCGCCGACGGCGGCGCGATCTACCTGGAAGGGCACCAAGGTGAGACGCTGCGGAAGCCCGACGGCAGCGTCGACGAGGAGGCGAGTTTCCAGCACGGCACACACGTGACCGGGAACGTGGTCTACAACGACCTCCACAGTGGACTGACGCTCTACAACGACATCGGGAGCCAGTGGATCACCTGGAACCGCAACGTGGAGTTCAACAACAGCGCGGGCAACGGAGGCTGCGCACCCAACGGGCACCTGCGGTTCATCGGCAACTATCACTCCGATCAGATCGCGGTGTACCCGTGTGGGCCGCCGGCGGTAGACCTGCAGTACTCGGCCAACGTCGAAATGCCGTTGAAGCCGGGGGCGGCCGATCTGCCGCTAGACATCGTCGCGAATGCCGGCCTGGAGCCGGCGTACCGCTTCCTCGCCACCACGCAGGCGCCCCGCGTGGCTTCGGTCACCCCGCGAAAGGGTCTCGCCACTGCCCCGACCGACGTCCTGATCACCGGTTCGGGTTTCACCGCGGGTTCGGCGGTTGCGTGGGCCGGTGCACCGGCCACGGCGGTCAAGGTGCTTTCGCCGACCTTCATCGTGGCGACGGCTCCGGCCGGGGCCTCGCTCGCCGAAGCGACCGTGACTACATCAGCGGGTAGCTACGCCGGTCCATCCGGGCTGCCCCTCGCGGGGGTGACCGCGGATTCGATGGATGACGAAGTGTTCTGGCGCAGCAGTTTCGATCCCTACAACGTGGTGGATCTCAACCAGAACACCTACTGGTCGTCGGCAGCGACGGCAATGCCGCACTGGATCCAGGTGCAGTTCACCCATCCGGTGAAACTGGGCAAGGTCGTGGTCAAGGCACGCCGACTCGGCGGTCTTGCGATACCCGGGTTGACGGTCAGTGCCTCGGCCGGCGGGGCCCCGGCACAGGTGGTGGGCACCGTGTCCGGGAATGCGGCGCAGGACGTCTCGTTCCCGGCGCCGGTCGACGCTGACACCATCCGGGTCCAGGTCGACAGTGCGACCTATCAAGGGTCGCCGCGGAACAACGCCGATCTGGCCGAAATCGAGTTCTATGACCAGGCCGGAAACCGGCTCGGCCACTGAGATTGCCCGCCCGGTGGGCGAAGCAGGGATTTGTTCGCCCACCGGAACCGGATGCGCCAGGCAAGATCGCCAGGCAGGTTCAGGAAAGTACTCGTAGCCGTTCGGGTTCGGTTGCGACCTGGGTCGTGGCCAGCCTGGCGGGCAGTACCAGCGAAACGATGGCGAGCACGCCCGTCAACGCCATCAGCCGTTCGACCAGGCCGAGTGGGATCAGCGTCCACCACCGGTCGTCGGTGGCCGCCGCCACCACGATGGCGCCGATGATCACGCCGAACCACATCAGCGACACGATCGACAGCCCGACGCTCACCCGGCGCCTGATCGGCGAGTGAGCGAACACCGCGCGGCTCGCCAGCAGGACCGCGATCGGCAGGCAGACGAAGGCGACTACGCTCGCCACGCGGTGGATGGTGCCGCCCATGCTCGGGCCGATCGCCCAGTTGTTCTTGGGGTACGCCACGATCAGCAGCAGGCTGACCGTCCACAATGCACAGAACAGTGACGCGGCGGAGATGGCGGCGATCTGCCGTTGCCGGACCAGCGCGGCGAAGCCCGCCACCGAGCCGAGCGCGACCAGCGCCAGCGCGACGTCGAAGATCCACTTGCTGGGGCCCAGCGCGTACTCGCTGATGGTCCGCCGGATCGGGCTGATGGTGTCGGTCGGCGGCATCACCTGCAACAGCAGGATCAGCGCGGCACCCACGGCCATCGCGGCCACGGCGAACAGGGGAAGGAGCGCTCGTCGGCGGCTCACCTGGGGTGACTGCATGGAATTTACCCTAGCCACCCCATCTGTGAAGTTTGTGAGGTTTTCCTGTCGGCTCGCTGTCGGTGGTGCAGCGGTCCGGCACCGGGAAACGGCCGCTTTCCTGGGTCTATGCCGGTGGTGAATGTGCAACACTGTTCTCCACATCTTCGTCGGATTGGCGCGAATCGTGGAGACACCGGAAAGCGAGCGGACCACGAAAGTCGTGCGCGCGACCGGGCGGGAGCGTGCGATCCAAGCTGCCTACGAGTTGTTCAGCCGTGACGGCACCCGCGCGGTCGGGATCGAAGCCGTCATCGCCAGGGCGAATATCGCGAAAATGACGCTGTACCGGAACTTCCCGTCCAAGGACGGCCTGATCCTGGCGTTCCTGGACCGCCGGGAACAGCTGTGGACGCAGGACTGGCTGCTGGCCGAGACCAGCCGGATGGCCGACACCCCGCAGGGGCGGCTGCTCGCGATCTTCGATCTGTTCGGTGACTGGTTCCGCAGCCCGGATTTCGAGGGCTGCGCGTTCATCCGGGTGCTACTGGAGATCACCGACCCGGCCAGCGACGTCCGCCAGGCCAGCGTGCGGAGCCTCGCGAACATCCGCGTCTATCTCGCCGACCTCGCCGCAGCCGCGGGGATCGCCGACCCGGACTCCTTCGCGAGGCAATGGCACATCCTGCTGAAGGGGGCGATCATCTCCGGCCAGGAGGGCGACATCGACGCCGCCGCACGGGCCAAAGTGATGGGCGAACTCCTGCTGCGTCATCACGGCATCGCCGTGGACCCGGTCAACTCAGGGACAGCGTGACGAGCCAGCCGGGATGGTCGGTAGTGCCCGCCATGTCGAACTTCGTGCCGCTCGAGAAGGCGAACCCGGTGGTGGCGAAGACATGCTGCACATCGCTGTCTCCCTTGCGGAAGAAACCGCTGGGGTTGCAGTCCTGGACGTTCGGGCTGCCCGGGTAACGCAGGTTCATGTCCCCGGCCACGATCACGGGCGCTGACGCCGCATAACCCACCGCGCGGCCGAGGAGTTCCTTGCACTGGGCTAGGCCGTGTCTGGCAAATCAAGTTCGCGGTCTCCGCGCCCAGGCGGCCCCTGACGGCACCGGTGATTCGACCGAGTACGTCCAGTACGAGGCCGAATCACCGGCACCGCCAGGAACCACCTGGATCACGAAGCCCATCGAACAGATTTACCAGACACGGCCTAGTGCGATGGCGCCGTTGCTCGCGGACAGATGGGTGGTGCACGCGGTGATCGTCCCGGCGGGAAGGCAGGCCCACACCCGCTTTTCGGAGCCGCTGTCCTGCGCGGTGTAGCGGCCGTCGGCGCCGGTGGTCCCGGCGAGTGCTTCGGCGACCATGACGATGTTGCCGTAGTCCTGGCCGTTCACGCATTTGACCGGCGTCCCGTCGGCGCGTTGTGCGGCGGCGAACCGGGTCCGGGCCGCACCCATCGCCACCCGCAACGGCTCGACGTCCCCGGAACAGGCCTCGTTGACCGACAGCACCTGCGGTTTCACCGACGAGATCACGGACTTGGCCTTGGTCATCACCCGATCGCCGGTGAAGCAACCGGCCACACCGCTGTGGCAGATGTTGAGCTGGAGGACCTTCACCGGGGTCGCGGCCGCCGCCGAACCCGGCACCAGCGCGCAGCAGACCCCCATCAACGCCGTCACGACCACACTGCGGAAACGCGTCATGCCTGACTCCTGCCCCGAAGTGCCCGGACCGCTCTCATGCTCCCGCGGGTGATCGTGACGCGCAACGGACCCACGTTCGGCGCAAGGGCTGTCGGTTCGGGCAAGTTCGCGAGTTATGCGACTTGTGGCGGTTCCGTCGGGGTTTTCCCGTGGTTAGGGTCTCGGGGCCGGTCGGCCCGGTGGCCGATCGTGGCGTCGAGAAAGGGGCGAATGTGGGTCGTTCACCAAGACAGAAGCGGGTTGGGCAGGGAGTTGCCGTCGCGGCCGCAGTGGGGCTGTTGATCGGCGGCTCGGCCGCGGTGAACCAGGCGAGCGCGGGGGACAACGTGGTCCGCGCCGACAAAGCCGTCGCGCGGTCCTGCTTCGGTGCGCTGGCGGCCAAGGGAACCGCCGGAACCGACCGCCGCGAGGTGACGTCGACGGTCGACGGCCTGGTCCAGGCCCGGCTGAAGCCCGGCTCCGGCGCCGCGAGCGACTGGGACCTGGCCGTGTTCGACCAGGCCACCGGCGCGGTGGTGGCGGCTTCGGCCGGCGTGCGCAGCTACGAGCTCGCCGAGAGTTTCGTCAAGAAGGGGCAGAAGCTGATCGTGCAGGCCTGCCACTACGCGGGTTCTTCGCGCAGCGCGACGCTCGGCGTCGACTTCCTCGCGCTGACCCCGCAAGGCACGCCGACGGCGACGCCCGCCCCGCCACAGCGCGCGCAGATGGTCCGGGTGGAAACCCCGACCAAGAAGGAAAAGGATCAACTCCTGGCGTCCGGGCTGGACGTCACGGAGAAGGCCGACGCGACCGGCGTCGAAGTCGTGATCGCCGACGACGAGGACCGCACGATTCTCGCGGGCACCGGACTGGCGTCGAAGGTCGTCGAGGCGGACCTGTCCGCGAAGTCGATCGCGAACGCCAAGGCCGACACCTCGTACGCCGCGAAGACCCCGGCGTCCGCGCTGCCGTCGGGCCGGACGACCTACCGCCACCTGTACGAGTACGAGTTCGAGATGAAGGAACTCGCCCGCAAGTCCCCCGACTTGGTCCGCGTGTTCGCGCTGCCCAACCGCACGCTCGAAGGCCGTGACGTCATGGGCGTCGAGATCGGCACGAACGTCAACAACCTGACCGACGGCAAGCCGGTCAACTTCACCATGGGAGTGCACCACGCCCGTGAATGGCCCGCCGGTGAGCACGCCATGGAATGGGCTGTCGAGCTCGTCAAGGGCTACAAGGACAACCCCGAGATCCGCGGCCTGGTCGGCAAGACACGCAACATCGTGGTGCCGATCGTCAACCCCGACGGCTTCTCGATTTCCCGTGAAGCGGAGCCGAAGGGCGACTTCTCGCGCTTCGACTACGAGATGAAGCGCAAGAACTGCAACGCTTCCGACTCGCCCGCCGCGTTCGCGACCGGTGTCTGCAAGGCCAACCCGGGCGGCCGCGAGCGCGGCACCGACCCGAACCGCAACTACGCCGGCTTCTGGGGCGGCGCCGGCGCGTCGTCGAACTGGCGCAACGACACCTTCCGCGGCGCGGGCTCGTTCTCAGAGCCCGAGACGCAGAACATTCGCTCGATCGTGTCTTCGCGGCAGGTCACCAACCTGATCACGTTGCACACCTTCTCGAACCTCGTGCTGCGCGTGCCGGGTGTCGCCGACGTCCGCCCGCCGCTCGACGAGCCGGCGTACAAGGCGCTGGGCGACAAGATGGCCACCCGCAACGGGTACACGAGCCAGCCGTCGTGGGCCCTCTACGACACCACGGGTTCCACCGAGGACTGGTCCTACTTCGCCACCGGCGGCTGGGGCTTCACCTTCGAGATCGGCAACACCGAGTTCCACCCGCCGTTCGAAACCGGTGTGGTCGCCGAATACGCGGGTCTCGCGCCGGCGGCGGGTGCCGGCAAGGGCGGTAACCGCCAGGCGTTCGTGGACATGCTCGCCAACGCGGCCGACCCCGGCGCGCACTCGACGTTGATCGGTTCGGCGCCGAAGGGCTACGAACTGAAGCTGCACAAGACGTTCCAGACGCCGACCTCGCCGGTGATCCAGCCGGACGGTTCGACCAAGCCGCCGATCTACGTGACCGACAACCTCGATTCGAAGCTGTCGTCCACCGGCGGCCGGTTCGCGTGGTCGGTCAACCCGTCGACGCGGCCGTACGTGGCCGGTCGGTACGGCCGGGATCCGCAGGGCCCCGCGCAGAAGCCCGCCGCGCTGGTCAACCCGGCCGGGATCCCGGCGATCAACACCGACTACCCGAACGACAGCGTCAACGTCGAGACGGCGGCTTTCCACGTGGACGGCCTGCCGGCGGTCGACAACGGGAAGTTCACCGTGGCGATCGACTGGGCGAACGCGGACACCGACTGGGACGTCTACGTTTTCGACTCGGCGGGCACGATGGTCAGTTCGTCGGCCAACGGTGGCACCACCTCGGAACGCGCGACCCTGTTCGACCCGCCCGCCGGTAACTACATGGCCGTCTTCGTCAACTACGCGCAGGCGGATCCCGCCACCGCGGACGACTGGGCCGGTCGCGTCGAGTTCGCGTCGCCGATCCCGCCGACCTACGGCCCGAAGGAGGCGTACCAGCTGACCTGCACCTCGCCCAAGGGAAAGATCGTGGGGCTGACGGACGTCTACGCCGAGCGTGGCCAGACCGTCGACGTCGGCGAGGTCTGCACCCGTTCGGCCCGTGCCACCAAGGAGCGCGGCCTGCGGTAGCCGGGTCCCCGTAATGCCACCATGGCCACCTTGGTCGCGTCCAACGCAACCAGGGTGGCCATGGTGGCATTGAGCGCAACCAAGGTGGCCATGGTGGCACTTCAGGCGGCGTCGCCGACCACTTGGTGCCGCACCGCGCGGAACGCCTTG
>Ga0193717_1002413_pt1 | contig 10809 bp, 12 predicted proteins | sample U2c2metaG_FD_145900 | JGI IMG/M metagenome (GOLD analysis project Ga0193717, IMG submission 145900) | Soil microbial communities from a riparian zone of the East river system, Colorado, United States - U2c2 | ecosystem: Environmental > Terrestrial > Soil > Riparian zone | place: USA: East River...
TCGGGAGCTCCGGTCAACAGAAGCTGCCGTACCTCTGGGTGCCGCAGCCGCATGTATTCTCGAAATTTTGCCAGAACCAGAGGATCGCGAGCCAGGTGGTGTCCGTCGACAACCACGTTCAGACGAACGCCGCCAGCGGGAAAGTCTCTTTCCTTCGCGAAGACGAATATGCTGCCGCCGACTCGATCCGCCATGCCGCTCGACACTATCCTCGAAGCGAAATAGGGGTCCCAGCCGAGTCCGAGCAATTCGGCCGCTAGACCTGTGGCGTAAAATATCGCATTGTCTACTCGGCTCTCTTCCACGAGTGAAGTATACCCAGGCCCGCGCGTCCGAGCCGACTAGCGCACCTCGGTGATATCGTGCTCAAACCCCTCCGCCACGTGGTTCTCCGAAGGACAGCCGACGCCAAAATGAAAAGAGTCCTGGTCGCAAGTGGAAACCCGATCAAACTGGAAGAAATCAGGCAGCTCATCCCCGATCTGGAGACGCTGCCCGTGGAGCTGATCGAGATTCAGTCTCCCGATCCCGGCGTCGTCGTTCGCCACAAGCTCGACCAGGTCGCGGCACTCGGTTTGGCAGCGCCGATCATCGTCGAAGACACCGGCCTCGCGTTGGCCGCTTGGCGTGGGCTGCCTGGTGCACTGGTGAAGTGGTTCGTCGACGAACTCGGCGCTCAGGCTTTCGCCGAGGCCGCCCGCGCGGGCGGGACGACGACGTCCGCCGAGGCAATCAGCGCGGTGGGCGTGACACACGGCGGCGATCAGCGCGTTTGGGTGGGCAGGCTCAAGGGAAACATCGTCGACAGCCGCGGTGATCTCGGTGGCTGGACGTCGATCTTCGAGGTAGCCGGCACCCGGAAGACGCTCGCCGAAATGACTCTCGAGGAACGGATGAGCTGGACGATGCGTCGTGAACCGCTGGAGTCCGCACGAACGTGGCTGACCGGACGTGGTCAAGACGTTTTCCGGGAAGCTTCCTCGGCCGAAGGATGACGGTATCTGCGAGCCCGGAGATGCCCGGTCACCTTGACCATGAGGACGGACGCGATGAGGCAGTAGACGCCCATCGCGACGATCTGCCCGGCATAGCTGACTCCCCTGTCGATCAGGAAACCGCTGACTCCCGGTCCCGCGGCCGAGGCGAAAACCAGGATCGCCACCACAACGGACCGGATGGCGCCGAGCACCAGCAGCCCCGCGCCGAGCGGCACCAGGAAGAACAGCACCATCGCCAGCGCGGTGAGACGGTCGACAAGAGCCCCGCCGATCATGTTGAACACCACCGTGACCACCGCGTAAACCGAAAACGCGGAGGCTGTCGCTCCGGTCGACCACTCCCGCAGTTCCCCGAGGTAAGCCTGGTTGAAGAAGACGGTGTTGCCTATCAACGCCGGTGCGGCCATTGCCAGTGCCACCAGATAGAAGTACGGGTCCCGGAGTGCTTCGGCTCTCGTCCAACTGGGTGTACGCGTTGCCGTGTTTTCGCCGGTCTCAACCGGGGGAACGCGCTCTTTCGCGAACAACGCGGCTACGGCGGAGCTCGGACTGCGGCGCGAAATCTACCTCGCCCTCTTCTATCTTGACGCGGTCTACCCGTCGAGGGTGCCCGCTTCGGCACTAGCCGCCGCGCGTCCACGGGACACTGCCTACGTGCACGAAGTTCGCGACAACAACGAGCCTCTGCACACCTGGAAAGCGCCGCTGTTGGACCGTTTCTTCGATCAGCGCCGGCAGACGGAACTCGCGGACACACTCGCGAGCTGGGCTGCCACGGCCGGCTGAGAATCCGCGACCAGAAGGACGAAATGCAACTGGCCAACACGAAAGCCGTCGAGGTGTCCCGGCTCAGCAGGACCTACAAGAGGCGACGGAAGGAACCTCGAATCGCGCTCGATCAGGTCGACTTGTCGATCGAGAAAGGCGAGGTCCACGGGTTGCTCGGGCCCAACGGCGCCGGGAAGACGACACTCTGCAAGATCCTTTCCACGGTGCTACTCCCCACCTCGGGCACCGCACGGGTCGACGGGTTCGACGTGGTCAAGGAGACCGCCGCGGTACGACGCACGATCGGCATTGTCTTCGGCGGGGAGCGCGGGCTCTACGCACGGCTGACGGCACGGCAGAACCTGCGGTACTGGTCGGCCCTCTACCGCCAGCCCACCAAGCAGGGTCACCACCGGGTGGAGGAGCTCCTCGACCGGATGGGACTCGCCGAACGTGCCGACGAACGGGTCGAGACGTTCTCCCGCGGCATGAAACAGCGGTTGCACCTGGCCCGAGGTCTGATCGGCGATCCACACACGCTGATCCTCGACGAACCAACCGTGGGCATGGATCCGGTCGCGGCCCGGGATTTCCGGACCCTGGTGGGCGAACTGCGCGCCGACGGCCGATCTGTCCTAGTGACCACCCATGACATGGCGGAGGCGGAAGCCATCTGTGACCGGGTGTCGCTCATCGACGGCGGACGGGTGCTCGCCACGGAAGCCCCGAAGACGATCGGCCAATGGCTTACCCGCTACGAACGCGTGCGCGCCGAGGAGGTTTCCCCCGCGCTTACCGCCCGGCTCAAGGAATTGCCCGGGGTCGGTGCCGTGCACACCGAAGGCGACGGCGTCGTGCTGGTGGAAACCCAGGCCGAAGGTGCGGCCGCCACCGTTGTCAACCTCCTGGTGGCATCGGGGATCACGAGCCTCTCCACGGCCCGCCCGAGCCTGGAGGAGGTCTACCTGCACGTGATCGGGGAACGGGGGCTGGCCGTCGGATGACGCAGCTGTTCTGGGCCGCGGTGCGGTTCCAGGCGCAGATCATGCGCCGCTCCCCCGAATACATCATGTCCTTGGTGACCATCCCGGTGCTGAGCATCGCCTTTCTCTCGATCATGCGGCACGCGGGCCGGGAAGATCTGGTGCCGTACGCGGTGCTCGGCTCGGCGATTATGACGGTGTGGGCGACCGCGCTCTACGTCTCCGGTGAGCTTATCGAGTCGGAGCGCGCCGGGGCACGCTGGAAGGCGTGCTGGCGGCGCCGGCACCCTTCCCCGTCCTGATCCTCGGCAGGATCACACTGGTCACCGTGGTGAGCTTCCTGGGACTGGCCGAAAGCTCCCTGATCGCCTGGCTGCTCTTCCTCATGGTGATGACGGGAGTGCAGGTGCCCGTAGCGTTCTGGCCGGCTCCGGTGCGGTTCGTGGCCCAAGGGCTTCCATTGACCCACGGCCTCCAAGCCGTCCGCGATCTCCTCGCGGGTTCACCGGCACGCGGAATCCTGCTGAACATCGGGCTGGAGATCTTGGTCGGCTTCGGGTGGTTGTTCGTCGCCATCGTCACCTTCCGGCGGCTCGCCATCAGCGGCCGTAAGGACGGCCTTCGGATTCGGCGGCTAGCGGGTGGATGAGAGCTACCACCAGGCAACTAGATCTGCGGCTGGACGACCACCGTGGGCGAGTCGGACAGGAGATGCCGCCGCAGTGACCGCATCCGTCCCGGACGCAGCGGCACGCTGAGTCGATATCGCTGCACGGTTCGCGCCTGTGCACCGTGCCAGAACGGCTGGGGTTTACCCAGCACGCCGCGCGATTCACAATGGTTCGCGATCTCAGCCGCGGCGTCACCCTCGTCGAAAAGCAGATGTGGCACGAATGCCCCGCCCTCGGCCGGCAGGGGAAGTCCGGCATCGGCGAGCAGATCGGTCATTTCCCGCTTGGCGACGGCGATGCGTCCACGCAGCCCACCGGTGATATCTCCCAGCGCCAGCACGGACTTTCCTATCCGCAGCGAAAGAGACGAAGCGAGCATCGGCGGGACTACGGCCCGGATCCGGTCGGAGACCACTGGGGAGGTCACGCAGTAGGCCAGGCGCAGGCCGCCCAGCCAGTAGCCCTTCGAAAGTCCGCGCAGCACAACAAGATTTTCCAGGCTGTGCGCGATGGTGGCAGCGCTGTAGCCAGGGGCACAATAGTTCGCATAGGACTCATCCACGACTACCACACCGCCGTGTTCGGCGGTGACGATACACAACTCACGTAATGCTTCGAGGTCTTCGAACTCGGTGTCCACCGAGGACGGTCGGTCTACGAGCACGAGAGCGGGCCGTTTCGACCGGATCCCGTCCACATGCCGCGCAGACGAGACACAGCGACCACCCAACGCGCCGATCCAGTGTGGAAGGTCGGGATAGACCTCTCCCACAACGTAGACAGGACCCGACAGCGCGAACACAGAAACAGCGTGCAGCAAGGAAATCACCCCTGCTCCGCACAGCACTCCGCAGGACCATCCGTCCCGGTCGAAGAATCGCTCAACGACCGGACCCAGTTCTGTCTCCCCATGTGGATCCCGCACGAAATAGCTGTTGACATAAGGCAATCCCGCCTCGGTCTCGGCGGCCATCTCGGCGGCCACGAGTGCCGGGAGATCAGCATCGAGAAATTCTCGTTCGTCCAGCGTCCAGGCGAGATTGACGACACCCGGCTCGTCGGCCAAGGCGGGCAGCTTGTCGTAGGAAGAGTTCGCCAGCGCCATGTCGGAATTCCTCCGGAAGTTCGAGAACAACGGATTGTTGTGGCAGGATAGCTTTGTGACCTCGACGAATCACCGAACAACGCCCATGGACGGAATGCCGACCGACGCCGAATGGGAACACTTAACCGTGGTCGACGAAAAACGCCGGATCTACGGGCAGGATCTGTACTTCCGCGAAAGCTGGGCGGACCTCAAGGATATCCTCGGCCCCGACGCGGCGTACAAGCTCCGCGGTGTCGCGATGCTGTCGGTCAAGCCTGACGCCGTGGTCGGCCGCCGGCTCGGCCCGGTCCTCCGGTACATGATCGAGCACGGCTTTGTCCCGGTCGCCACCACCACCTTCGGCTTCACCCGGCACTCGATGCGTGAAGTGTGGCGCTACGACTGGCACATCTATACCGTCGACAGGCTGGAGTTCTGCACGTTCTGGTACATCACCGGAGACGTCGTGCTCTTCCTGCTCAAGGATGGGACACCGGACCCGGGAGTGCCCGGCACTGTGCGGCTGAGCGAACTCAAGGGAGTCGGCGATCCCGCCAAACGGACACCGGATCAGATGCGCAGTGTTCTGCGCCCGCCCAACCGGATTCTCAACTTTGTACACGTCGGCGACGAGCCCGCCGACGTTGTGCGCGAACTGGCGATCTTCCTCGATCGCCCGGAGCGTCGCGCGTTCTACGAACGGTTGGCGGACAGCCTGGACCAGGATCGCACCGCCGAGGCGGAAGCGGTGATCGAACGGATGGAGTCGGAGCATCCCGAGCACGATCTCGACATCGAAGCCGCTCTCCTTCGGCTGTCTGCTGCTCCTGCCGTGAGCGCCGAAACTATCGAAGCCCTGCGGCAAATCATCGCCGAGGGGCGGAAGATCCACTGGGACGAACTGTGCTCGCTCGTCGACCCCGGCGGAGAAGGGATCGACCGGTGGGACTTCATCGTGTTGGCCACCACGGTTCTCTACAACGAGCGTGAGGTTCCCGCCGCGCTTCTTCCCAGCGTCGAAGTCGCGAAGTGGGCAGCCACCGCGTGACGGCGTGCCGTGCGCATTCTTGGAATGCGCACGGCTCGGCAAACCCACTCGCCCGGCGCTAAGCGTCATAGGTACGCGCACCGCGTTCGCGGTGCCACACGCGCACCAGGTGGCGTTTCCGTTCAGGGTCTGCGCTGTCTGTGAACTCGCTTCGATAGTGAGCGCACTCGAGGTTGTTGAGGTACTGGAGCTGTCCCCTGCTGATGGTGAACTCGATCCGAAGATCGTCGGCGGACATGATCTCGGCCAGGCAGTCGAGTGCTTCGACCAGTGGGGCATCCATCGCCTCGTCGAGCATCTCATAGCCACGCCGGATCCGGCCCGGCACCAACCTGGCATGGAGTCGCTGCCCGTCGTAGCGGAACAGGGAGCCTTGCAGCACCTTCGGCGCGTCCTCCGCGTGCTCGGCCTGCCGGTCGAAAAAGGCAGGTTCGTAGAGTCTCCGCAGCAGTTTCGGTTCTTGAGCGAGCATCCGGTTGTGCACGGTGTACAGGCTGCAGAACCGGCTGATGCCTCCCGTCTCCGCCGGATTGATGCATAGCAGGCCGACATAATCGGGCAGAGTGATACCGAAAGCGTTGTCCGTATGGTACGAGAGCTCGACGTTCGTGGCCGAACCTCTTACGCCGTAACCGAACCGCTTACCGGAGTCGCGGACGTGGTAGAGCATGGTGCCGTTCCATTTGGTGGCGACCGGCGTCGCCAGGAAACACCCGAGCAGCCAGTAGACCGCAATCGCTTCGTCGGTGCTCCACTCATCCAAGGGCAGACCGTCGACCACGGCCAATCCAAGGCCTGTGGTGAGCAGGTCCTTGATCCCATTCATCACTGCTCGGCACGCCGTCAACTCGAACTGGTCAGGGTGCAGCAACAGCATCGGCAGCGGCGCCGCGCGCAACCGGTGTACTACCTTGTGCAGTTCCGCGACGGCCGTCGGCGTCAGCTCGATCACCCACTCACCCGGCCGGATCGTCTCGCGCGTCCACGCCTGCGGCCCTTGGTATTGACGATCGAGCATGACTACCGGAGCTTCGGTCTCCGGAAGGCGCAAAACCGGCTGATCCTTGGCCAGTCCCCGGAATTCCTGGGTAGTGTCGCTTTGCATAAGGTGTCGGTCCTCCTTGTCAGGCCTCAAGATCGTGACGGTCGCCGGACGCTGCCGGTATATCCGCCACCACCGTCGTGGCCCAGTACGCGATGTTGTTCAACACGGAACTGTTCGAATACGGCCTGGCAGCACTGAGTTGGAAGAACGAGACACCTTCGACCGGTGCGCCGAGGACGGTGATCCGGGGTTCCGCTGTACCGTCCGCGCCGATCGGGTGGAAGTCCTTCGTCACATCGAGACCACCCGGTTCATAGCCCGCATCCTCGGTGGTGCCCGGATTGCGCCACCGCCGGACCAAACCTCGGCGAAGCAGATTCGGATACAGCGGCCGCCGGTCACGTTCGGCGTCGAACCCGTGCGCACGACCCGCGACAACGGTGTCGACCTCGGTCCTGGCCGAAGTCACGGGGCCACGCACCGAGAACACCGGGCGCCCGGGTACGGGTTCGACGACGGGCGACGGCCCTGTGGACACGTCGACCATCCCGGCCTCGACGAGCGCGAGGATCTTACGCATCGGCACCAAGCCCGTGCCGTTGGACATGCGGTTGTAGTAGCGAAGGTACAGACCGATGAACTGCCCGTGGGACCGTGCGGTCAGGCCCCCGAAGTCCAGCGCCGCGGAGAACGTGGAACGCAGGTCACGCCATACCCCGTCACAAGCGGCCTTGACCGGATTGCGCAGATTGCCTTGCGCAGCGGCCTCGTGATCGCGCCGCATGTACTCGATCAGGGCACTTCGCCAGCCCTCCGGTGTGGCTGCTTCGGAGGAGCTGATCGGGTCGAAGAATCGCCGCCATCGGAATCGATGGACCGCTATGTCAGGAACACGGCCTTCGGGAAGGGTTCCGTCGAGGGTGGACTCGTCGAGCGCGCGGACGAAACATTCGTCGACTGGTGCGAGCAAGTGGTCGATCGCGGCTTCGGAATCCGGGCCCGGAATTCGCAAGAATTCCTCGTACCGCGGAGTGACCGCGAGCCGTACAGCTTTCGCGTGGTCTTCACCGAGTAGCGCTCGATAGTACACATAGGACAGTTCCAGAACTACGAGCGGGAAGAGATGCCTGGCGAAGTCGAGTTGGCGAACTTCTCCGTGAGACAACATCGCCGGTACACCGTGCGATTCGCGGAGTGCCTCGATCGCCGCGGCAGTGAAGAACTCGCCCTTGTGCTCGAGCGCGGAATGACCGCGCCCGCTGCTGTCAGCGGCTTTCTGGTTCTCCGGTCGGCTCGAGGTGAACATGCCGCTCGGTCCTGCCATGACGATGCGGCTCGGTTCGCGACCGCTCGCCAGATAGCGCAGGTTGTCCCCGTCGGCCGGCTCGAAGGAACCGCCTCGCCCCTCGGTCAGGTGCAGGACCAGATCGATGGCGGTCAGCCCCATGCCCAGCACCGCAATCGACCGGTCAGCGGGCACGGTTCGCTCACGCAGCTTGTCTCCGAGCGGGTAGACATCGGGGATGTACGCGGCTCCGGGATTCTCGTCGGCGTGCTTTCGGAGAATCGTCTCCGCGCCGTCGCGAGCCATGGTGTTGGCAGAGTGACCAGTGACAAGAAGGACATGATCCACCGGCACGGCATCGCTGTCTTCGCGATGCACCAGGAAGGGCGCGATTTTCGGTTCTCCCCGCGAGATATCGCTGGCCTCGCTGGAGTAGAGATCCACCTCGACGCCGGGAACCCCACGCAGAATCCCCACATATCGGTCGAACATCTCCCGCAAGGCGATACCGTGCAACTGGCGGCGCGGCACGTCCTGGGGCTTCAGGTCGAACCGGGCGTCTCCGGTGGCGCGGTAACGTTCTTGCGCCCATTCAACGAACGTCGGCCTGTCCAGCAGAGGCAGCAGCGCGGAGGCAGCGGTGTTCGACTCGTCGCAGGCGAAGGCGATCTGGCTGGCCACACGGTTGAGGTAACTGGTCCAGACCTGTTGGTCGCTGTGTGTCGCGCCCGCGCCGAAGTGCCCTGTCCGCTCGAATATCAACACCCGCACCGGTGCTTCCGGAGGGTTGGCGGTGAGTAGCGCGGCAAGCCGTTCCACGGCATAGGTTCCCCACGGGCCTCCGCCGATGATCGCGATCCGCAGGCCATTCACGCGGACATCTCGGCTGCCCGCAGGACCGGTCGGCGTTCGGCGAGACCCGACGCCGCTTCGAAAGCGGCGGCGATCCGAAACAACCTGACCTCGTCGAACGGCCTGCCGACCAACTGGATGCCCAAAGGCAGTCCGCTGCGGGAGAAACCGGACGGCATGGCGAGCGCTGGGTTTCCGGTGACGTTGAACGGCGCTGTCTGTACCGACACCGACAGACCCGGTGGCGGCCAGTCGATCGGGAACTCATCAAGCCGCGCAGCGGGAGTCAGCCCCGTCGTGGTGAGCAGTGCGTCATGAGTACGCAGCGCACCGGTATTGAGCTCCACCGTCAACTCTCGCCGCAACCGGTGTGCCTGAATCAGATCGGCGGCGGTGAGAGTGGCTGCCGGGGCGATACGCTGATACGCGTACCGGCCGAAGTCCCGTGGGCGAGTGCGCAGGTTCTCCTCGTGCACGGCAAAGGCCTCCGCCAGCATGATGAGACGGCCGCACGCCTTGAACAGCTCGAAATCAGGCAGCATCACCTCCTCCACCACCGCACCCAATCCGGCGAGCGTTTCGGCGGCGGCGTCGACGGAAGCGAGAACCTCCGGGGATACACCCGGCACTCCGCTGAACAGTGCCCGGGCGTACCCGATGCGCATCCCTTCCACGCCACGGCCCAATTCCGCTGTGTAGTCGGGATTCCCGACGTCGACGCTGCTCGGATCCAGCGCGTCGTGGCCCGCAACGACGTTGAGCGCGATGGCCGCATCTTCGACCGACCCAGCCAGCGGACCGACATGGTCCAGTGAATACGACAACGGGTACACACCTCGCCGCGACACCAGACCGTACGTCGGTTTGAGTCCGACCACACCGCAATGACAGGCAGGCGAACGTATCGAGCCGCCGGTATCGGAACCCATCGCGAGCCGGACGAAGCCGGACGCGACCGCGGCTCCGCTCCCGGTGGAAGAGGTGCCGGTGAAGTGATCCACGTTCCACGGATTCTTGGCGGGCGGAAACGGGAGATCCGTCCCACCGCCAAGCGCGAACTCCGCCGTGTTTAGCTTGCCGACCAGCACAGCCCCGGCACGCTGCAGCGCTTCCTCGGCGGCGGCGTCCTCATCGGGAACATGGTCGACCATCAGCCGCGAGTTACAGGTTGTGGGGATACCCGCCGTGGCGTAGATATCCTTTAAACCATAGGGAATTCCGTGAAGAGGTCCGCGATCGACACCGGCTTCGAGCTCCTTGTCCGCCAGTGCCGCACGCGCCAGCGCCCGCTCAGCGGTGACCAGGACGAAGGCGTCGACCGTCGAATTGAAGGTGCCGATTCGGTCCAGTACGTGCTGGGTCAGTGTGGTCGAGGTCAGCTCGCCGTCGCGCAATGCCTTCCCGGCCTGCGCGATGGTCAACTCGTGCGGCTCGTTCGTCATAGCTCCCCGGTCTCGGGCAGGATCGTGTCGAGTCGAAAGACGGCCGCCGGCTCGCTTTCGGCTGCTCTGGGTTGACGGAGCAGTTCCGCCATATGGGATAATTCGCGGTATACCTTGAAAGCACCGAGCTCCCGCTCCGGCGGAACGTCGAGCCCCGCCCGGGTCATCAGGAAGTCAAAGCTCTGTTTTTGGGCATCGTCCACCCTGGTCCTCCCAGCCCCCAGACATCAACGACGGCCACGCTACACGAAACCGCTGCTGTTGTTGACCGTTCATTTCGGCTACCTGTGCGTATCACCCGTTTGTCCGTGGGCCAACGAGCCACGACACCTTGTATCGTCGCGCCGCTTCCCATAGATTGCGTTTGGCATGTGTACGGCTGAGGCTGCGGCCACATGATAACTGGGGGTTCGGGAAAAGATGCCGGGCGCATTGTGGCGCCTGTAGGTATCCGCGCCGAAAATGTCACTGGTGTTCGGAATCTTCCGTTACGCGAGCCGGCTGCGAGTCGTACATCGAATCATCTGAGGAGGTTTGGTGACGGTTGAACAGCGGCCAATGACGGGAATCAGGTCCGTCACACCGGCAGAAGTCGAGCACTACCAAAAACACGGCTGGGTCAAACTCGAC
>Ga0193717_1002415_pt1 | contig 10807 bp, 5 predicted proteins | sample U2c2metaG_FD_145900 | JGI IMG/M metagenome (GOLD analysis project Ga0193717, IMG submission 145900) | Soil microbial communities from a riparian zone of the East river system, Colorado, United States - U2c2 | ecosystem: Environmental > Terrestrial > Soil > Riparian zone | place: USA: East River...
GGGCACCCCGGGTGGGGCGCCCTCCGCTGCGCGGAGGGTTCGCTACGGGCGGCCGGGTTCCGCTGACGGCACATCCTGTGCCGCAGCGGAATCGGCGCGATCCCTCGCGCCGACCCCTTCGGGGCCTTTTCGGCCGCCCTCCGCCGCCCCACACGGGGACCCAGGAAAGAGCCGGAGCTAAAGGCAAGCCAGGTCGGGGGCCGCTACTGGCCTTCGGACGCGTGCTATAAGCCGCGCTTATGCAGGCCGAGGAAACCACCGCATTCCTGCTCGACCGCGTGCGCGGCGGCGACGAGGCCGCGCGGGAACGCCTCGCCGCGCGCTACCTGCCGATGCTGCGCCGCTGGGCGCATGGGCGGCTGCCTGCCAGCACGCGCGATCTCACCGATACCGACGATCTTGTTCAGGTCACCCTCCTTCGGGTGTTGAAACAGATCGGGCGGTTCGAATACGGCGGTGCCGGCAGCTTTCTCGCCTACCTGCGCAGCACGCTCTTGAACCTCCTGCGCAATGAGATCCGCCGCGTCGCGCGGCGCGGCGAACATACGGAGTTGCAGGATGCGATCACAGCCGACGAAGGCGCTTCCCCGCTCGAGCAGGCGATCGGCCGCGAGCGCCTGGAGCGCTACGAGGCCGCGCTCGAAGCGCTGCCTGCCCGTGCCCGGGAGCTGGTGATCATGCGGCTGGAATTCGACATGACCTACGACGACATCGCCCACGAAGTGCAGTCGACGCCGGACGCGGTACGCATGGCGATCCGCCGCGCGGTCGAGACGCTGGCGCGATCGCTGGGCGGCGAGCCGTGACCGACGCGTCCGATCCCGTACGCGAGCTGATCGCCCGCCTCGCCGACGGCGATCCGATCGACTGGAGCCGCGCCGCCGACGCCGAGGTGACGCTGCTCGATGCGTTGCACACGCTCGATCAGGTGCGCAATGCGTACCAGCGCATCGGCGCGACGGTCGCGCCGCATGCACAACCGCTGTTCGAATGGGGCCCGCTGGCCGTGCTCGAAAAGATCGGCAGCGGCGCCAGCGCCGATGTCTATCGCGCCTGGAATGCGGGGCTGGCGACGCCGGTCGCATTGAAGCTGCTGCGTCCTGAAGCCGCGGCCGCCGGAATGCGCAGCGACGAATTCCTGCACGAGGGCCGGCTGCTCGCGCAGCTGAGCCAGCGCAACGTTATGCGCGTGTACGGTGCCGCGGTGCACGATGGCCGTCCCGGCATCTGGAGCGAATGGATCGAGGGCCGCACGCTCGATGCGATCGTCGAAGCGGAAGGCCCATTCGCCGATGCGGAGGCCGCGCACATCGGTCTCGAGCTTTGCGCCGGCCTCGCCGCGATCCATGCGAACGGCCTGCTGCACGGCGACGTCAAGGCGAGCAACGCGATGCGCGCGCGCGGCGGACGCATCGTGCTGACCGATCTCGGCGCGGCGGGTACGCCGGACGCGATCAATGCGTCGCTGCGCACGCAGGCTACGCCCAGATATCTCTCACCGGAGTCGCAGGCAGGCTCGCCGCGCAGCATGGGCGACGATCTGTATGCGCTCGGCGTGCTCCTGCATTTCCTGTTGACCGGCGCGTATCCGCGTGACGGAGCGAGCCGCCTGCGCGAGCTGAAACCCGACATCGGGCGGCCACTCGCCGATGCGGTCGAACGCGCGCTCGATGCGCGTCCGCCAGCGCGCTTCGCGGATGCGCACGCATTCGCCGATGCGTTGCGTGCGAGTCTCGGCGCGACGAGCGCGGCACGCACGCCAACCACGCAGCGCTGGCTGCCTGCTGCGGTGGCGCTGGGATTGGCGATTACCATCGGCATCGGCTGGTGGGCTTTGCGCGGTGACGCGTGGCAACCGCGCGTCGAGCTCATGCGACGCACCGACATCGGCAGCGAGCCGCTGCGCACGGGCGCGCAGTTGCGCGCCGGCGATCGCGTCGATCTCGTGCTGTCGGCGAATCGTCCGACCTGGGCCTATGTGCTCAACGAGGATGCGGCCGGTGCCTTCCATGTTCTCTTCCCGGTCGCCGGACTCGAACGCAGCAATCCGCTGCCGGCCGGCGATGCCATCGCGTTGCCGGGCCGCCATGGCCAGCGAGCGCTATCGTGGGAAGTCTCGGGCAGCGGTGCACGCGAGGAATTCCTCGTCGTGCTGGCAAGCGCACCGCTGGCGCAGCTCGACCGCCGACTCGAAACGCTTCCGGCAGTCGCAATCGCCGACGTCGAACGCGGCGTCGCACGCGCGCGGCCGAATCCGCCGGGCGCCGTGCGGCTGCACGGCGAGCATCTGAACGCGGTGCTCGGCGAAATCGAAGACGAGCTCGCCGACGGCGATCGCGTGCGCGTGTACGCGTGGCGGTTCAACGATCCGCGCACGGACTAACGGTTCCCGCACGTAAAGGAGCGCTAGAATCCCCGGCGGGAGGGCGTTGCCGATGGGGGGACGACGCGAATCGCGGGTACTCGGCGCAATCGTCGCGTTGCTGGTCGCCTTGTGCGCCGATGCAATGGCCGCGCAGGACACACTCGACTTGCTCGCGCACGGCGCCTGCAGCACTGCCCAGGACAGTGCCGGCAATGCGCTGACCGCCGCGCAAACCGGCAGCGACGACGCGGCGATCGCCGACGCATTGGCGCTGCGCACGCGGATCGCACTCGATTGCCGGCGGCCTGACACGCCCGGTCTCGATCAGTGGCTGGAACGTGAACTGGCACTGCGCACGCAGCTCGCCGGCGCCGGCAGCGCCGCGGTCGCGCAGGTGACACTGCAGCAGGCGCGCCGCGCGATGCAACGCAACCGGCTCGACGAATCGTTCGCCATCGCGCGCGCGCTGGCCGCCGCGGCCGAACCTGCGCAGTGGCCTGCCGATGTCGTCGCGCGCATCGCCGATCAGCTGTCCTCGCTGTACAACCTGCGCGCCGAAGCGCAGCCGGCGTTCGACGAAGCAACGCGCGCGATCGCGCTCGCGCGCATCGCCGGCGACGACGCGACGCTCGTGCACGCGCTCGAGAATCAGGGCTTCGCGCTGATCCGCCAACGCCGCGGAGCCGACGCGCTGCCGCCGCTGGGCGAAGCCGAACGCATCGCCAGCCGGCATTTCGGCGCGGATCACCGCGAGCGCGCCGAGGCGCTGCGCTATCTCGCGCAGGCACAGCGCGACACCGGCAATTTCGGAGCCGCGATCGATGCGTTCGAACAGAGCCTGGCGATCCTGCGCCGGCAACAGGAGATCGACGATCGGCAAGTCGCTCTGGTGCTGATGAATCTCGGCCAGACGCTGAAGATCTCTGGCGATCGCGAACATGCGCAGCTGCGCTACGAGGAAGCGCTTGCCGCGGATGCGCGCGCTCCGGATCCGGTGCCGCGCGCGCGCGCCGCCGCATTGCACGGCCTCGCCAACCTGTACCGCGACCGCAATGAACACCAACGCGCGGTAAAGCTCTATGCCGAAGCGGTGCCGCTGTTCGTCGCGATGCACGGAGCGCAGACGCCGCAGGTGGCGCAGGTGTTGAACAATTACGCGAACGCCGAAGCGAACCTCGGCCACTACGACGAAGCGATCGCGATGTACCGGCGCGCGCTGGCGATCGCCGACGCGCGCAAGAGCAGCGATCCCGGCGACTACCTGCCGCTCGCCAATATCGCGATGATCGATGTGTGGCGCGGCCGCTTCGCGGACGCCGAGCTCGGTTTTCGGCAGACCATCGAGCATCTACCGAGCACCGCGGCCGGCAACGAGGCGAGCACGTTGTTCGCGCGCATCGGGCTCGCTGCGAGTCTGTGGGGGCAGCGGCGCCTGGACGAGGCGTTCGCCACCGCGGTTTCCGCCGAGCAGACGCGCCAGGCCGCGCTGCGCCTGGCCGCCAGCCGGCTGGGCGAACGCCAGGCGATCAATTTCCAGGAATATCAGCGGCCGAGCCTCGACTTCGCCTTCGCCATCGCGGCGGCCAGCGGCGAGCAGGCGCATCTCGAACGCGCATGGGAGCTCGGCATCGCGGCGCGCGAGCAGGTCACGGCGATAACGGCGCAGCGTCTGGCTGCCGCGCGTGCGTCGTCCGATCCATCGCTGGCGCCGCTGTGGAGCGAATGGCGCGAAGCGAGTGCGGCGCTGGCGCTGGCCGAGCTCGACGCCGCGACCACAGGCGCGCGACTGCGCGATGCGCAGGAGAAAGCCGATCGCGCCGAGCGCGCGCTGGCTGCGGCGATGCCACGCGCGGGCGCGATATCGTCCGCGCCGATACGCTTCGACGACGTGCGCAAGGCATTGCCTGCGGACACTGCGTTGGTGCTGTTCGCGGCGGTGCAGCCGCGTGTTCCCAGCGACTTCTCGGCGGAGACCGCCGAGGAACGCGCGCCGGACATGTTCGCGCTCGTGCTGCCGTCGGCGAGCGGCACTGTCCGCGTGGTCAAGCTCGGTGCGTCGGACCAGCTCACGCAGCGCATCGGCGCGTGGAATGCCGCGCAGAGCGATCCGCAGGTCGCGCTCGCCGAAGTGCGGCGGCGCGGCATCGCGGTGCGCGAAAAAATCTGGACGCCTTTGGCGGCGGTGACTGCGAGCAAGCGGATACTCATCCTCCCGACCGGCGGCCTGCATCGCATGGCCTGGGGCGCGATTCCGCAGGACGATCGTTACCTTGCGGATGCGAACTACGTTTTCCACGCGCTCAACCACGAACGCGAACTGCTGATACCGTCCGCGTCGAAAAACGAGCAGTCCGAACGCCTTCTTGCAATCGCCGATCCGACGACCGGCGCGGCACCGGCCGCATTGACGCGAGCCTGCGCGCGCACCTGGCCGATCGCGGCGCTGCCCGGTGCGCGTCGCGAAGCCGCGCGACTCGGCGCGCTCTGGCACGAACGCTTCGGTGCGACGGCTCCGGCGCTGATCCTCGAAGGCGCTGCCGCAACCGAGACACAGGTGCGCAGCGCCGCCGTCGACGCCGACGTGCTGCATTTCGCCACGCACGGGCTCGATCTCGCCGGCGATTGCGCGATGCCGGACAGCAGGATCGCGACCACGCGCGGCTTCGCGATCGCCGTTGACGCGCCACTCGATGAAAAGGCATCCGCGCCGGCGACGGCCGCGCTGGTGCTGGCACCCGGCCCAGGCGACGACGACGACGGCCTGCTCACCGCGCAGGAAATCGCCGCGCTCGATCTGTCGCGCACGCGCTGGGCCGTGCTCGCTGCCTGCGCGACCGCGGCCGGCACCGCGCGTCACTACGAAGGACTGTTCGGTCTCGCTCGCGCATTCCGCCTTGCCGGCGCGCGAACCGTGATCAGCAGCCTGTGGCCGGTCGAGGACGCTGCGACCGCCGAATGGAGCGAAGCCTTGTACGGCGCACGTCTCGGCGCCGGCCTCGACACGGCGCAGGCGCTCGCGGCCGCGCAGCGCGGCGTTCTCTCTGCGCGACGCGAACGCGGCGAGTCCACGCATCCCTACTATTGGGCGGCGTTCGTCGCGTCCGGCGACTGGCGCTGATCGCTACGCGCGAACCCGCTTACCGAACACCCGCGTGCGCCGGGCGATTGCGAAAACATCGCGATCGACCCGCATGCAATAAGTTCGGAACGGCGTGCCGCGGTGTTCCCTCAGAAGTAGCCCTTGGGGAGCACTGTCATGATGCGTATCGGCCTCGCCGTGTGTCTTGCGATCGTCTCGACGGCGACACCTGCTGCCACCTGCGTCTGGAACGCCGCGGACGGCAGCTGGAGCACGGTCGCGAACTGGACCGGATGTACCGATAGCGCGGGGCCTTCGACGCGCAGTCCGGGCGAAGGCGACATCGCGGTGCTCGTCAACGGCACGGCGAACCTGGACGTGTCGCCGACCGTTGCCGAGTTCGAGCTCGGCAGCAACGGCATGCTGTTCGCCAACGGCAACACGCAGACATTCGAAGTCATCGATGCGCTGCGCTTCGCCGGCGGGCACGCAAAGAACCGGCTCGGCCAGAATCTCCTGTTCCTCAACCTGCGCGCCGGCGGCACCGGCATCGTGCTGGCCCCGACCATACTCGAGGACTCGGTGTTCTTCGAAAATTCCGGAACGCTGACGCTGGGTTCCGCGAGCGGCACCGCGCTGACGCTGCTGGGGGCCTGCGAGTTGCGCAACATGCCCGGCGGTGCGATCACGATGTCGGGCGGCGATTCGCGCTTGTATCTCGGCGGCAGCAGCAAGCTGGTGAACAACGCCGGCGCACTATTCACGATCAACGGCAACATGCTCATCGACGGACCCGATGCATCGGCGAGCTACGCCATGCTGAGCAATCTCGGCACGATGATCGTCAACGGGCCCGGCACGCTGAACATGCCGCTGGGCAATCTGGGCAGCCTGGAGCAACACGGCGATCTCACCGTCAACAATGCCACCATCGTGTGCGACACGTTGGCGGCCGAGAGCTGCCGCTTTCTGCTTGCCAGCAACCCGGGCACTTCGATCACGCGTCTCAACAACGCGACGCTCATGCTCGGCGGCAGCGGCTTCGATCTGTTCCTGGACGAAAGCGCAACACTGGCCGGAACCGGCACCGTCGACGCCGGCGTTCTGGTTCGCGGCACGCTCGCGCCGGGTGCCGCGGGCGGTGCGCCGTACGGAACGCTGATCTTCACCGGCAACCTGGCGATGAACGCGGCCGGCACCATCGCTCTCGATCTCGCCGCCGGCGGCAACCACGACCGCCTGCAGATCGCCGGAAGCGTGGCGGTGGGATTCGAGTCGAGCTGGTCGGGCTTTGGCAGCCTCGACCTGCACCTCGCGCCCGGCTACGCGCCCACGCTCGGCGAGGCGCAGGCGGTGATGACGTATGCCAACGTCCAGCCCGGCGCGTCGTTCCACCGCATCAATGCGAACTATGCGCTCGACTATGCGACGCGCTTCGATCCGACCTCGCTGCAGGTGTTTCCGGCGCCGCGCATCACGATCGACAGTCCGAGCCTGATCGAAGGTGCGAGCGGCCAGACGCCGATGAACTACAGCGTGCGCCTGTCGCAACCGACGACGCAGACGGTCAGCGTCGAGCTGCTCGCGCACGACGGCACCGCGAGGTACGGCGTTTCACCGAACGGCGACTGGCTGTTCGCCGACGAATCGGTGCTGACCTTTGCACCCGGTGAAGTGCTGAAGACGCAGATCCATCCGATCAACGGCGACACCGTGGTCGAGGCCGACGAGTCGTTCAGCGTCGAGATCCTGCGCAACAAGGTCGTCAATGCCGCGATCGGCAACGGCGTGCCGGGCGGTCCGCTCGGCATCGGCACGATCCTCACCGACGAGCTGCCGCCGGACACGCGCTTCGTGCTGGTCGGCAAGGACAACGGCACCAGCGATCGGAAGATCCGCCGCTATACCAGCACCGGCACCTTCATCGATACCTGGGACGACCGCATGCCCCAAGCGCTCGGCTACATCATCACCGGCATGTGCTTCTCGCCTTCTGGCGAACTGCTGGCGACGCGGTTCTCCTTCAACCTGCCGATCCTGTACAGCCACCACGGAGCGATGCTGAACGAGGATTTCGGCAATCCGGTTTTCATGTCCACGCATGAATCCTGCGTGTTCGACGGCGCCGGCAATGTCTATATCGGCATGGCCGGCGGCAGCGGCACGCCGGATGCAGACGTGCCCGTGCGCAAGTTCAACCGCCACGGCGACTTGCTCGACACCTTCGTGCTGCCGACCGGCACGCGCGGCACCGACTGGATCGACCTTGCCGGCGATCAGTGCACGCTCTACTACACGTCCGAAGACACCACCGTGCGCCGCTACAACGTCTGCACGCACACGGCGCTGCCGGATTTCGCCAGCGGGCTTACCGAGCCGTACTGCTATGCGATCCGTCTGCGTCCGAACCGCGAGGTGATGGTCGCCTGCCAGGAAGCCGTGCATCGGCTGAGTCCCGAAGGCGATCACATGCAGACCTACACGCGCGCGAGCATCGGCGAAACCGATGCGCAGGGCTTGTTCGCGCTGAATCTCGATCCCGACGGCACTTCGTTCTGGACCGCGGGCGCGCTCAGCGGCAACGTCTATCGGGTCGACATCGACACGGGCATCGTGGTCGGCAGTTTCAACAGCGGCTCCGGAGGAGTCGCGGGGCTCATCGTCTACGACGACTTGCAGAACGAAGTGGTTTTCGCCGACGGCTTCGACCCGCCGTCGCCCGGCGCTCCGATCATCGCCAAGCTGCACCCGCGGCCCGAGTGCGAACGCGAATTCTGGCCCGAGGTGCGCGACATGCCGCCGTACGTTCCGACCTGGATGTCCGTGGTGATCGTCGGCGACGAGGAGGAATGCGAGGAATGAGGAGCGCATAAGCGCCGTTCAGGCGCCAAGTCCACAGTTCCGGTTGTGCCGGATTGAGGGGTTTCGCCCAGCGTTTGCTTGCTGACCCGCATGCCGGCAGCTATCAAGTGGCTGCGCGGCAGGGCGCATGATGGCCCCGACCCGCGCGATGGCAACCGGAGACCGCCGATGTCGCGCTTCCTTTCACACATCGCGTTGCTGCTGTTCGCGCCGGCGTTGCTCGCGCAAACTTCGTTCACCGAGATCACGCCGACCACCGATCCGTATTTCAACACGCCGGAGGAAGAGGATTTCTGGGTCAACGCAGTCGCTCCCGCCGATTACGACGGCGATGGCGCCATCGATCTGGCCGTCCTCGGCTTCTATGTCGTCTACAACGAAAGTGCCGAAGACAAGCTGCTCCTGTTCCATAACGACGGCGAAGCCACGGACGGCAGCTGGGCGTTCACCGCGACCGAGGTCCCGCTCGGCGAAATCTTCGCCGGCGCATCCGACCTTGCCTGGGGCGATTTCGACCAGGACGGCGACTACGATCTGGCGGTCGCATCCGAAGGCGTCACCGCGCTGTATCGCAACGACGCCGGCACGCTGACGCGGATCACGGCGACGCTGCCCGGCTACTACGAGGATTCGGCCTACGACGACAGCTACGACCTGCGCTCGGTGACTTGGGCCGACGTCGACAACGACGGCGATGTCGATCTGCTGATCCCGTCGATCTTCGACGAAGAGAATTTCAGCTTCCGCACTGCGCTGATGCGCAACGACGGCAGCGACGGCGCCGACGGCTGGCTGTTCACCGACACCGGCGCGTTGCTCGACCCGACCACGCATGCGCAAAGCGCGTGGACCGACACCGACGGCGACGGCGATCTCGACCTGTTCCTGACCAACGTCGATCCGCACACCGAAACCGGATTCATCAGGATCTACACGAACGATGCCGGCGCGTTCAGCGCGATCGATCCGATCGGCATCCGCGTCGAGCATGGGCTGGCCGACATAGGCGATCCGGATGCCGATGGCGACCAGGACATCCTCGTCGCCGGCAACATCCAGGAAGAAGACGAAACCTACGACACCGTGCTGCGCATCTACACCAACGATGCCGGCGTCTACACGCCGAATACGCTGATCAACGCGCCGGACGCCGACTGGCTCGACTTCAACGCGGCGACCTGGGCCGACTACGATTCCGACGGCGACGTCGATCTGCTGCTGACGGGCAGCTTCATCGGCGAATCCGAGATCGAAGGCAAGTCCGAGATCTTCGCCAACGACGCCGGCACGTTCACCGCGCTCGGCGTGCACCTGCCGGCGCCGATCGGCTCGGTCGGGCGCGGCGGCGCTTTCACCTGGTTCGACATCGACGGCGACGGCGATCTCGACTATCTGGTCGGCGGCGCGTTCTTCGTGCCGGACGGCAACGGTCTGGTCGAGGCCAAGCTGCGCCTGCTGCGCAACACCACGCAGGCGAGCAACGCGCCGCCCGAGGCGCCGACCGGCCTCGGTGTCGCGCCCGCGGGCGAAGGCGTCGCGCTGACGTGGAATCCCGCCAGCGACGACCACACGCCGACCGCGCAGCTGACCTACGACCTGCAACTGTGGCGCGACGGCGTGCCGGTCAACCTGCCGGAACGGCTGCCGCAGCCGGGCAACATCAACGCGGCGACACAGTGGACCTACGCCAACCTGCCGCCCGGCGAATACGCCTGGAGCGTGCGCGCGGTCGACAGTTCCTACGCCGGCGGCAGCGAATCCGCGGGCTCGTTCACCTTGCCGCTGGTCGTGGACGATACGGTTTTTGCCAACGGTTTCGACGCATGAAGGCACGCGCGCACAGCGTGCGGGGTATCGACACGGTAGACTACGCAGCCTCCCCACGGCAGGCCGCCGCCTCTTCCGCATGTCCACGCCGGCGCACGACGAACCATCCGACACAAAAACCTTCTCCGATCTCGGCCTCGGCAGCGCGCTGCTGCAGACGCTGGCGGAAGTCGGCTACGAATCGCCCTCGCCGATCCAGTCGGCGACGATTCCGCCGCTGCTCGCCAACCGCGACCTGATCGGGCAGGCGCAGACCGGCACCGGCAAGACCGCGGCGTTCGCGCTGCCGATCCTGGCGCGCATCGACCTTTCGAAAACGAAACCGCAGGCATTGGTGCTGGCGCCGACACGCGAGCTGGCGATCCAGGTTGCCGAAGCATTCCAGCGTTACGCAGGGAAGCTGCCGGGCTTCCACGTGTTGCCGATCTACGGCGGACAGAGCTACGGACCGCAGCTCGGCGGCCTCAAGCGCGGCGTGCATGTCGTCGTCGGCACGCCGGGACGCGTGATCGACCATCTCGAACGCGGCTCGCTCGATCTCTCGCAGCTGACCACGCTGGTGCTCGACGAAGCCGACGAGATGCTGCGCATGGGCTTCATCGACGATGTCGAAGCGGTGCTGAAGAAGACGCCGCCGACGCGCCAGATCGCGCTGTTCTCGGCGACGATGCCGG
>Ga0193717_1002416_pt1 | contig 10803 bp, 9 predicted proteins | sample U2c2metaG_FD_145900 | JGI IMG/M metagenome (GOLD analysis project Ga0193717, IMG submission 145900) | Soil microbial communities from a riparian zone of the East river system, Colorado, United States - U2c2 | ecosystem: Environmental > Terrestrial > Soil > Riparian zone | place: USA: East River...
CTGTAGCACTCGAAATGCCGGCCGCCGAGCGGCGAGCGGTGCAGGTTGAGCGTCGGCGCCAGCAGCACGTCCACCCCCTTGCGGCGCGCCTCGGCGGCGAGCACCCGACCGAGCTCGCCGACGAGCCGCTCGTCCCACGTCGCGGCGAGCGCGGTCGGCGACGGCAGCACGAGCGACGTGTCCCGCTCGTCCCACCGCTCCCCACGCACCCCGACCGGACCGTCCGAGACGACCAGCGCGCGCAGCCCGATCGCCGGCTCGGCCGGCAGCCGCCACAGCGACGCGCCGGTCAGCAGCCGGACCTTCTGTTCGAGATCCAGCTTGCCGACCAGCTCGCCGATGTCGTCGGCCATCGGTGCCACCCCCCTAGTCCGTTGTCGTGCCTCGACCACCGTAGAGCGTCGCGGGGAGTCAGGCCGCTAGATGGCGGAGACCGGCGTGCGTGCTCTCGGGTCGGACCCGTGGGTGAGCAGCGCCTCGACCGGCAGCGTGGCCGCGCCGACCGCCACCGCGTCCGGCCCGAGCCGGCACAGCTCGATCGACGTCTGCTCGTAGGCGTGGCGCAGCGCGTGCGCGGCCGTCGCGGTCCGGATCTCGGGCAGCAGCCGGGTGCCGAGCGCGACACCGGCCCAGCCGCCGAGCACGATCCGCTCCGGGTTGAACAGGTTGACCAGGTTCGCGATGCCGGCGCCGAGGTAGCCGACGGTCTCCGCCACGACCGCCGCCGCGGGAGCCGACCGCTCCGCCGCGTCGAGCAGGAACTCCAACTGCGACTGCTCGTCCGCACGCGGGATCGCCCGACCACCTCGGGACTTGCGGTACCGGTCGAGCACGGCCTCCGCGCCGACGTAGGCCTCCAGGCAGCCCCGCGCGCCGCACCGGCACAGCCGGCCGCCGTAGGAAAGCGTGGTGTGGCCCCACTCCCCCGCGCTGCTGGTCGAGCCCCGGTAGGCGGTGCCGTCGGTGATCACCGTGGCGCCGACGCCGGACCCGATGAGCGCGATCACCGCGTGCCGCGCGCCGCGCCCGGCGCCGAACCACATCTCGGCCTGCCCCTGGGTCTTCGCGCCGTTCTCGACGAACAGGGGCGCGCCGACCCCGTGGTCGCGCACCAGGTCCGCGAGCGCGACGCCGTCCCAGCCGATGGTCTGCGCGTGCACCAGGACGGTGTCGCCCTGCTCGACCGTGCCCGGCACCCCGATCCCCACACCGAGGAGAGCGCTCTCCGCCACCCCGGCGCTCACGAGCAGCTCCTCGAGCCCGGCTGCGATCATCGAACCGACCAGCTTCTGGTCCGGCTGTGGGGAAGCGAGCGGCCGGTCGATCGTCGCGAGCCGCGCCATCGCGAGGTCGAAGAGCTCCATCTTGACGCCGGTCTCGCCGACATCGATGCCGATCACGTTGGCGTAGCCGGGATTGACCCGCAGGAGCACCCGAGGACGCCCGCCGTCGGACTCCACGAGCCCGGCCTCGACGACCAGCCCGTCGTCGATCATCTCGCCGACCACGTTGCTGACCGTTGCCGCGGACAGCCCGGTGCGCCGACCCAGCTCGTACCGGGACAGCGGCCCCTCGAAGAACAGCGTCGACAGCAGGGTCGACCGGTTGCGCCGGCGCAGGTCGCGGACCGTGGCGCGCTTCGGCTGCATGACAACCCGCCCCTCTTCGACTCGGTGGATCAGCCTAACCAGCAGGAACGATAGTTCATGTGCCGCCTTAATTCGCATCTTAAAATTAGTCTAATTTTGTTACCCGTCCGTTATTGACGTGACCTCGCTCACCCGAGTTGACTCGACCCCGGCCAACGACGTTCCGTCTCCTCCGGCGCCACCCAAGGGCGGGCTAGGCCAGACAGCGTTCTGCTTCCGTTCCCGAGGAGGAGTCCATGCGACTCAGGCGAAAGGCCGTGGCGGCCGCCACGGCGTTACTGTTCCTGTCCGGTCTCGCCGCGTGCGGCGACGGCACCACCGACGCGGCGGGCAACCCCAACGGCGTACTCAGCGTCGGCATGCCGAACGGACCGCAGACGGAGAACCACAACCCGTTCCTGCCGTCCTCCTCCGGCGCGTCGCTCGGCTACCGCTGGATGATCTTCGAGCCGCTCGTGATGACCAACCAGGTCAAGCCGGCCGAGGAGGGCAAGCCCTGGCTCGCCACCAAGTGGACGTGGTCGGACAACTTCCGCAAGCTCGAGCTGACCATCCGCGACGGCGTCAAGTGGTCCGACGGCCAGCCGATGACCGCCGACGACGTCGCGTACACGTACACGCTGCTGAAGAACACCCCGGCGCTCAACATCAACGCCATCCCGTACGGCGACGTCGCGGCCGACGGCGACAAGGTCACGGTGACCTTCCCCAGCTCGCAGTTCGTGAACCAGGTCGACATCCTCAGCTCGATCGTGGTGCCGGAGCACGTCTGGTCCAAGCTCGCGGACCCGGCGACCGACCCGATCAAGGACCCGATCGGCACCGGTCCGTACAAGCTGAAGACGTTCACGCCGCAGACGGTGACGCTGACCGTGCGGGACAGCTACTGGCAGGACCTGCCGAAGGTCAAGGAACTGCGCTACACGTCGTACAACGACAACAACGCGCAGACCACCGCGCTCGCCAACGGCTCGTCCGAGTGGGCGTTCACGTTCATCTCGAACTACAAGGCCGTCTACGTCAACAAGGACCCGGAGCACCACAAGATCTGGTTCCCGCCGACGCTCGCGATCCACGGTCTGTTCCTCAACACCGAGCTGAAGCCGTTCGACAACCCGGCGCTGCGCCGCGCGATGAGCATGGTCGTCAACCGCGACGACGTCTTCCAGCAGGGCGAGGCCGGCTACTTCTACCCCAAGGTCACGAGCGTGACCGGCATCCCGACGCCGGCCGGTGACTCGTTCATCTCCGACGAGTTCAAGGGCAAGAACAACAAGGTGGATGTCAAGGGCGCCAAGAAGGAACTGACGGAGGCCGGGTTCACCTTCGACGGCGACACGCTGAAGGACCCGACGGGCAAACCGGTCAAGCTGACGCTCTCCAACCCGGCCGGCTGGTCGGACTACATCACCACGCTGGAGATCATCAAGGACAACCTGTCCGACATCGGCATCGCGGCGACCGTCGACAAGGCCAACCAGGACGCCTGGACCACCAACATCGACACCGGTCAGTTCGAGGCCGCCATGCACTGGACCAACGGTGGCGCCACGCCGTACGACCTCTACCAGTCGGTGATGGACGGCGCGCTCTACAAGCCGGTCGGCAGCGCGGGCGTCAACGGCAACTGGGGCCGGTTCCGCAACGCGGACGCGACCGCGGCGCTCGACCAGTTCGCGAACGCGGCGGACGACACGACCCGCACCGAGGCCATGGACGAGCTGCAGAAGATCTACGCCGAGCAGGTGCCGGTGATCATCACCGGTGCCGCGAACGCCGGTGGCGAGTACAGCACGAAGAACTGGGTCGGCTGGCCCGACGAGAACAACCAGTACGCGCCGGCACAGCCGACGCTGCTGAACTCGCTGGACGTCGTTCTGCACCTGAAGCCGGTCTCGTAGGCAAGGGTATGACGGCGAGCACAAAGCCCACCGCCCCCAGCGCCACCGACGTGGTGCTGGAGGCGGTGGGCCTCACCAAGCACTTTCCCATCCGCCGCAAGCTGCGTGACCTGATCTCCCGCGAGCGGCGCAGCGTCCACGCGGTCGACCACGTCGATCTCGTGCTGCGGCGCGGCCGGGTCACCGCGATGGTCGGCGAGTCCGGGTCCGGCAAGTCGACGATCGCGGTGCTGATGGCGCAGCTGATCAAGCAGACCGACGGCCAGATCCTGTTGCACGGCAAGGAAGTGCGTGCCACCGGCGGCCGAAGGTTTCGGGCCTACTGCCGGCGCGTGCAGATGGTCTTTCAGGACCCGTTCGCCTCGCTCAACCCGGTGCACACCGTGCGCTACCACCTCACCAGGGCGTTGCGGATCCACCGCAAGGACGAGGATCTCCAGGCCGGCCTGGACGATCTGCTGACCAGGGTGTCGCTAACGCCACCGGAACGGTTCCTGTCGAAGTTCCCGCACGAGCTGTCCGGCGGACAGCGTCAGCGGGTCGCGATCGCGCGGGCGCTCGCCGCGGGGCCCGCCGCGCTGCTGGCCGACGAGCCGGTGTCCATGTTGGACGTCTCGATCCGGCTGGGCGTGCTGAACCTGTTGCGGGACCTGCGGGACCGGCTCAACCTCGCCATCCTCTACATCACCCACGACATCGCGTCGGCGCGGTACTTCGCGGACGAGGTGCTCGTGATGTACGCGGGGCAGGTCGTCGAGGGCGGTGGCGGCGAGGCCGTCACCCAGCGCGCGGCGCACCCGTACACCCGGCTGCTCATCGCGTCGGCGCCGGACCCGGACCGTATCGCGGGTGACGTCGCCGACGTGGTGGACCAGGCGGGCGGCGAGCCGCCGAGCCTGATCGACCCGCCGTCGGGCTGCCGGTTCCACCCGCGCTGCCCGCACGCGATGGCCCGCTGCAAGGTCGAGGCCCCGCCCCGGCTCTCGGTGGAGGGCAACGGCGACGGGCCGCACTGGGCCGCGTGCTGGCTCTACGACGCGGCGACGGTGGCGGAGAGCGCTTCCGGGGAGGGGGTCTAGTGAGCGGAGCTTGCGGAGCGAACCATCAACACTCAGTCCTCCACCGAGTCCGCGAAGGGCGCCGGTGGAGCGGAGCTTGCGGAGCGTTCCGGCGCCACGGAGCGGGCGAGGGGGAGGACTGATGGGCTACCTGCTGCGTCGTGTCGCCTTCTATCTCTTCACCGCGTGGGCCGCGATCACCATCAACTTCTTCCTGCCGCGACTGATTCCCGGCGACCCCGTGCAGTCGCTGATCGCACGGGCGCAGGGTCAGATCGACACCTCGGCGATCAAGTCGCTGTACATCCTGTTCGGACTGGACAACGAACAGAGCATCGTCGAGCAGTACTTCGCCTACATCGGACAGTTGTTCCGCGGCGATCTGGGGCTGTCGTTCACGTTCTTCCCCACCCCCGTGTCCGAGGTGCTGTCGGACAGTCTGCCGTGGACACTCGGGCTCGTCGGCATCACGACCGTCGTCAGCTTCCTGCTCGGCACCTTCCTCGGCGTGCTCGCCGGCTGGTGGCGCGGCTCGTGGGTGGACTTCGTGATGCCGGTGACCACGTTCCTGTCCTCGATCCCCTACTTCTGGCTCGGCCTCATCGCGATCACGTTGTTCGCGGGCGGGGGCGGACTGTTCCCGTCGTCCGGCGGGTTCGACCCCGGCGTCGTGCCAAGCTGGGACATGGACTTCGTGTGGAGCGCGGTCTACCACAGCCTCCTGCCGGCCATCACGATCCTCATCTCGTCGATGAGCGGCTGGGTCCTGTCGATGCGCAACATGATGCTGACGGTGTCCTCGGAGGACTACATCACCGTCGCGCACGCCAAGGGGCTGTCCGAGCGGCGCGTGATGGTGAGCTACGCGGCACGCAACGCGTTGCTGCCCAACGTGTCCGGCTTCGCGCTGTCACTCGGGCTGATCGTCGGCGGCACGCTGCTGGTGGAGATCGTGTTCTCCTACCCCGGCGTCGGGTTCCAGCTGTTCCAGGCGGTAGGCGCGAAGGACTACCCGCTCGTGCAGGGCATCTTCCTCGTGATCACGCTGTCCGTGCTGGTCGCGAACCTGTTCGCGGACCTCATCTATCTCGTGCTCGACCCGAGGACGAGGAAGGAGGGCTGAGCGATGGCGATGCCGACCGCGGACATCATGCCGATGCTGCCGCCGGCCGGGCAGCCGGTGCCGGCCACGAAGAAACGCCGGCAGCGGCGGTTCCTCGGCAACCGCAAGGCGATCGTCGGGCTGTTCCTCTTCGGGTTCTTCTGCCTGCTCGCGATCTTCGGGCCGATGATCGCGCCGTACGACCCGGGCAAGCGCGGTGACGAGCTGCTGATCAGCCCGTCGGGCAGCCACTGGTTCGGCACCACCCACCTCGGGCAGGACCTGTTCAGCCAGATGCTCGACGGGTCCCGCAGCGTCATGCTGGTCGGCATCGTGGCCGGTGTGGTCGCGACCGTGCTCGCGGTGCTGATCGGGGTCACGTCCGGCTACCTGTCCGGCGTCGGCGCGGAAGGGCTTTCCGCGCTGTCCAACGTGTTCCTGGTGATCCCGGCGCTGCCGCTGATCCTCATCATCACCCTGTCCCTGCCCGACACCGACGACATGACGATCGCGCTGGTGATCGGCTGCACGTCGTGGGCGTGGGGCGCGCGGGTGCTGCGTGCGCAGACACTCTCGTTGCGGCGCAGGGACTACATCGAGGCCGCGCGCGCCACCGGCGAGTCGACGTGGCGCATCATCGGGTTCGAGATCCTGCCGAACCTGACCGCGGTGATCGCGGCGAGCTTCATCGGCACGGTCATCTTCGCGGTGCTGTCGGAGATCACGCTCGCGTTCATCGGCGTGCCAGGGGTGTCCGAGTGGAACTGGGGCGCGATCCTGTTCTGGGCACAGAGTCAGCAGGCGCTCGCCCAGGGCGCGTGGTGGTGGTTCGTGCCGCCGGGCATCGCGATCGCGTTGCTGGGCACCGGACTCGCGCTGCTCAACTTCGGCATCGACGAATACGTCAACCCCCGGCTGCGCAGCGGCGCCACGAAGGTGCGCGGGGTCAAGATGCGGGTCGGCTTCACGCCGGTCCTGCCGGCGAAGGGGGCGAAGCGATGAAGGAGCCCGTCCTCGAGATCAAGGGCCTCAACGTCGACTACGGGCTGGGCGAGGAGGCCGTGCACGCGGTGCGCGACGTCGATCTGACGCTGCACCGCGGCGAGGTGCTCGGCCTGGCGGGCGAGAGCGGCTCCGGCAAGTCCACGCTGGCCTACGGCATGCTGCGGCTCCTGCCGCCGCCCGGCGTGATCCGGAGCGGGCAGGTGGTTTACCACCCGCACGACGGCGAGGCCGTCGACCTGCTGTCGCTGTCCACGGCGAAGCTGCGGCGGTTCCGGTGGGCGGAGGTCTCGATCGTCTTCCAGGGCGCCATGAACTCGCTCAACCCCGTGCACACGGTGTCGGCGCAGCTATGCGACGTGATCGCCGCGCACGAGCCGAGGACGACGGCGACGGCGCGGCGGGCGCGGGCGAAGGACCTGCTGAAGCTCGTCGGCATCAACGCCGACCGGTTGGGCAGCTACCCGCACCAGCTCTCCGGCGGTATGCGGCAGCGCGTGATGATCGCGATGGCGCTCGCGCTGGAGCCACGGGTGGTCATCATGGACGAGCCGACCACCGCGCTGGACGTGGTGATGCAGCGGCAGATCCTCGCCCAGCTCGTCCAGCTCCGCGAACGGATCGGCTTCTCCGTCCTGTTCATCACGCACGACCTTTCACTGCTGGTGGAGTTCTCCGACCGGATCGCGATCATGTACGGCGGCCGGATCGTGGAGTCCGCGCGGGCCGCGGACCTGTACAAACAGGCGCTGCACCCATACAGCGACGGCCTGCTGCACTCGTTCCCCGCGCTGCGTGGCCCTCGGCGTGAGCTCACCGGCATCCCCGGCTCACCGCCGGACCTTGGTGCGATGCCGTCGGGATGCGCGTTCCATCCCCGTTGTCCCAAGGCGTTCGATCCGTGCGCGGACACGATGCCGTTGTTGGAGGCGCCGACGACACATCCGGGGGAGGACCGGAACGTGGCGTGCTGGCTACATGCCGTCGAGCGGGTCAGGGGCTGACCCGCACACCTGAGTTACGGAGGATGGATCTTGGACACCACAGTGGTACCGCAGGGGGGCCTGGCATCCTCGACGGACGCTGAACTGATCGCGAGCCTGCCGGCGAACTTCCGGTGGGGCGTCGCGACGTCCGCGTACCAGATCGAGGGGGCGTACGAGGAGGACGGCCGTGGTCTGTCCATCTGGGACACCTACTGCCGCACGCCGGGGATGGTGGAGGACGGCGACAACGGTGACGTGGCGTGCGACCACTACCACCGGATGCCCCAGGACGTCGACCTGATCAAGTCGCTGGCCGTCGACGACTACCGGTTCTCCGTTGCCTGGCCCCGGGTTCAGCCGGGCGGCCGGGGTCCCGCGAACGAGAAGGGGCTCGCGTTCTACGACCGAATGGTCGACGAGCTGCTCGGCAAGGGCGTCGACCCGTGGGTCACGCTCTACCACTGGGACCTGCCGCAGGAGCTGGAGGACGCGGGTGGCTGGCCGGAGCGCGACACCGCCTACCGGTTCGCCGACTACGCCATGCTGGTGTTCGACCGGCTGCAGGACCGGGTACGCACCTGGACCACGCTGAACGAGCCGTGGTGCTCGGCGATGCTCGGCTACTACGAGGGCCGGCAGGCGCCGGGCCGGCAGAACTTCGCCGACGCCATGGACGCCGTGCACCACCTGCTGCTCGGCCACGGCCTTGCCGCGCAACGGATGCGGGCCGCCGCGACGAAGCCGATCGAGCTGGGCATCACGCTCAACATGGGCACCGCCATGGCGGCCACCGAGAGCGTCGCCGACCAGGAGGCCGCGCGGCGTGCCGACGGTCTCGGCGCGCGGATCTACCTGGACCCGTTGCTGCGTGGGCAGTACCCGGGCGACATCCTCGACGACCTTTCGGTGCGCGGCATCAAGCTGCCGGTGGTCGACGGCGACCTGGCGATCATCGGCGAGCCGATCGACGTGCTCGGCGTGAACTACTACTCCAGCCACCGGTTTTCGGGGACCGACGCCGCCGGCCGCACCGAGGACGAGGAGGGCAACCCCGTCTCGGTGAACGTGCCGCTCGGCCGGCCGGTGACGGCCATGGACTGGGAGATCGTGCCGGAGGGCTTCACCGAGCTGCTCGTGCGGCTGTCCCGCGAGTACCCCGGTGTGCCGTTGGTGATCACCGAGAACGGCGCGGCGTTCGACGACGAGGCCGACGCGTCCGGCTTCGTGGCCGACGACGACCGGACCGCGTACCTGTCCGCACACCTCGCGGCCGTCGCTGCCGCGCGTCAGCAGGGCGCGGACGTGCGCGGCTACTTCGCGTGGTCGCTGATGGACAACTTCGAGTGGTCCTACGGCTACGCGAAGCGGTTCGGCCTGGTGCACGTGGACTACGACACGCAGGTCCGCACGCCGAAGCAGAGCGCGCTCTGGTACCGCGACACGATCCGCAAGGTACGCGGGCACTGAGGTCCCCTGCCGGGTGGCCGTCCGATGTGGACGGTCACCCGCGCAGGTCGGAAAGCTGCGCGGCGTGCCGGGGCAGGTGGATCTCGCCGACGCCGGTGACGAGCCACAGCAGCGGCAACGGCTCGTCGACCATCACCAGGTTGTCGGACACGATGAAAATGTGCAGCGACATCTCGAGGTCGCGATCGTCGAGGTTCTCGGCGACCGCCCGGTACATCACGCTGTCGCGCCGCACGAGGTCGATCAGCGCGGCGGTGCTGCCGGCCGCGGCGATGATCCGGCGCAGGTTCCACTCGTCCAGCGTCGGCCGGTTGTCGTAGACGACCCGCAGGCCGGCACGGATCGCGAGCGCGGTCGACGCGATGTGCGCGTTGACCGCGTGCACGTGTGCCAGCACATGGGGCGCGTCCCACCCGCCGTCGCGGGGCGCGCCGAAACCGCCGGTCTCGGCCACGGCGACGAAGTCGTCGAACGCCTGCGCCAGCTCGATGGTGTCCACGGAACTCCTCACGGACAGCAGTCGGGGCAGTGACCGTACCAAGGACCGGAAGCTCCCCGGTACCAACGTGTTTGGCTGCGACCGACCGACCGTGGGCACCAGTACGGCGCGGAGCCGAATCACGCCATCAGAACCAGGTGACGTCCGAGACCACGGACCACTGCACGACCGCAGGCGGCACCAGGTCACCGTAGGCCCATTCCACGACCACCTCGCGAAGCTGCGCGAGAGAGATGTACGACTCAGGCGGGAACAGCGTCTCGTCCTCGTTCCACGAATCGTGCGTCAGCGCCACATCGGCTCGGTCCGCGTCACCGCGCGTCATCCACGCCAGTAGCTCATCCTCGTGGTTGCGGTCGATCAACAGCACGACAGCCGCCGCGACGTCGTGCTCAGCGTCGAACTGGAACCGTAGGTTCGACAGGTGGTGCTCAGGGCGAACCGGCGTGACGCTCTGGTGCAGGTAGAGCCGCGACGTGGCCGGCTTGGTCGGCGCCGCCATCAGGAAGTCCACGAACCTCCGCAGTTCCGGTTCGGCGCGGAACTCGCACTGATAGTTCGCGGCGCCCACCTGGAAGACGCCGGAGGCCACCCAACCGTGCCGGTTCACGCCGAAGTCTGCCCATGCACGGGGCTGCTGTTCGGGAAGCGTCATGCCGGCCCTCCGGTGAACCGCTGAGACTGCATCCCTTGCTCGCTCGGCCACCATACGGTGAGGGTGGCTCCTTCGGTCAGGACCCAGGGGCAACGCGGTCGTGCAGCCGAGATCTCCAGTACACGGCCCGTTGGGATGGTTGATCACCAACACGCCGTGCTTGACCTCGCCTCTCCGCATGGCCACAGCCGCCTTGACCTCCACGTGCGACGCAGCGGGGTAGGTGCCGATGGGCGAGGTGCTGGGAACAGACGGTGTGCACAACGTCAGACGCCCATTCGGCCTAATTGATGAGGGGCGTCTTGCTGCTGCGGGTCCGGTGTGGCGCGCCGCTCGGCGGTCGACATGCCGGTTCTGCGCGCTGTGCGCCGCCGCGGTGACCAACGCGCACCTTGCCGCCCCGTGACGAGAGGCGAACGAGGACACTTTAATATCTCTTTACTGAACGCTCCGCCGGTGAGGAACGGGGACAGTGATGGTTGAC
>Ga0193717_1002419_pt1 | contig 10796 bp, 10 predicted proteins | sample U2c2metaG_FD_145900 | JGI IMG/M metagenome (GOLD analysis project Ga0193717, IMG submission 145900) | Soil microbial communities from a riparian zone of the East river system, Colorado, United States - U2c2 | ecosystem: Environmental > Terrestrial > Soil > Riparian zone | place: USA: East River...
CGCGATCCCGGCCGACGAAGACAGCCAGGTCGCGCTCTACCGCAGCCTGGTCGCGGGCAAACGCCTGCTCGTGATGCTGGACAACGCGCGTGACGCCGGTCAAATCGAGCCGTTGCTGCCGGGGAGCGAGACCTGCACGGTGCTCGTGACCAGCCGAAACCGGTTGGGCGGCTTGGGAGTTCGCGGAGCTCAGCTGCTGCACCTCGACGTCCTCGCCGACGAAGACGCGCGTGAACTGCTGACCCACCACATCGGTGCCCAGCGGATCGCCGAGGAACCCCGCGCCGTGGCCGCCCTCGTGCACTGGTGTGCCGGGCTGCCGCTGGCGCTCAGCATCGTGGCGTCGCGGGCCGCGACCCAGCCCGGGTTCCCGCTGGACGTGCTGGCGAAGGAGTTGCGGGATTCCTCGGCGAGGCTGGACGCGCTCGACGCCGGCGATCTGAACGCGAACCTCCGCGCGGTGTTCTCCTGGTCGTACCGCGCCCTCGACCGCGAGCCGGCGCAGGTGTTCCTGCTGCTCGGCCCGACGCCGGGTCCGGACATCAGCCTGTCCGCCGCCGCGGCCCTCACCGGGCTCAGCGGCTCCCGCGTCCGCGCGGTGCTGCGGGTGCTGGTGGACGCGCATCTCCTCCAGGAGTACGTCCCCGGCCGCTACCGGATGGACGACCTGCTCCGGCTGTACGCCACCGAATTGGCCGACGACGACCAGCAGCCGGGCCTGCGCCGGCTGACCGACTTCTATCTCCACACCTCGCGCGCCGCCGCACATCTGCTGCGCCCCGAGCGTCAGCCGATCGAGCTGACCCCGCCGGCGCCCGGCTGCACCCCGCTCCCGCTGGAGCATCGGGCGGCGGCCGCGGTGTGGTTCACCGACGAGCACGCCTGTCTGCTCGCGGCACTGGACGCCGCCATCCGGAACGACTGGCACGACTCGGTGTGGAAACTGGCCTGGACCCTCAGCGCGTTCCACGTCATGCGGGGACACGTGCGCGACGACCTCGCCGCCTGGCGCGCCGGGGTCACCGCGACGCGCAAGCTCGACGAACCCGTCGCCCAGGCCGTCGCGCAGATGTTCCTTGGCGACGCCTGCACACGGGTGGGCGACCACACCGAGGCCGTGGACCACCTGCGCCGGGCCCTTTCCCTGGCGGAGCGGGCGGAAGCCGTGACCGTGCTGGCCGACGTCCATCGCGCGCTCGGCTGGACGTTGGAACAGCACGGCGACATCGAGCGGGCGTTGAACCACACCCAGCACGCGCTCCGGCTCTTCCGCGCGGCGGGCAACGCCATGCGGGAAGCCGACGCGCTCAATTCGGCGGGCTGGCTGCACGCCCGGCTCGGCCACCACGCGCAGGCCGTCGCCGACTGCGAACAGGCACTGGTCCTGTGCCGCGAGCATGACCACCACCGCGGCGAGGTCGTCACGCTGGACAGCCTCGGCTTCATCGCGCAGCGGAACGGCGACCACGCCCGCGCGCTGGGCTACTACCGCGACGCGCTCCAACTGGCCCGCGAAACCGATGACACCTACGACGAGGCGGGCATCCTGGACAACGTGGGCGAGGCCCAGCACGCACTGGGCCGGCCAGGCGAAGCGCGCGAAGCCTGGCAGCAGGCGCTAGAGCTTTACCAGGCCCAGCACCGCGCGCACAGCGTCGAAGCCATCCAGCGGAAGCTGGACGCGGCATCCGGGAGTTGACCCGAGCGCCCAGTAGCCCGGGAATACCTCACTCCCCTATCGCGTTAGATTTATTGTTCCGCCACAGGTTCCAGTGGCGGAACACTTTTATGTGACCCACGCCATTCTCAAAAAGAATTTGCCTCACCTTCCCCTCTCCCATACTCTTCTTCCGACAAACCCTTGTAGCTCACCGGACAGAGCACGGCCACCCGCCGTTATCCAGGTTCGATTCCCGGCAGGGGTACTGCTGGACCTTTCCCGCGACGGATCCACCGCCGGAAAGCTCCAGACCAACCAGCTCGTGAGTGTTTCGCGGTGTTCTAACCCCGCGAAACACTCACGACCCACCCACCCGGCTGGCCCGAACAACCCGCCGCACAACCAATCCCACCACCACAGCCCCCACGGTAAGCAGGATCCAGATCCATCCCGGCAGCCCGCCCCCACTCTCGGCCGCGTCCGCCTGCCGCTCCGGAGCGGCACTGCTCACCGGCACCTCCTCGACAACGGTCGACGCGGACACCGACGGCGTCACCGACGGAGAAGGTGTGACCGACGGCGAAACCGCGAGCTTGAACTTCACCTTCCCGGTAATCGCATGCCCGTCGTCAGACTTGACCCGATAGGAAAGCTCATAGTCCCCGGCGTTCCCCACGGTCTGAACCGGAACGGTCACCACTCCGTCGGAAACCCCGGCCGCGCCCAATTCCCATCCGGCGACGGAAACAGTCTCCACCGAAACCGGCCCGCTGAACGTCAGCACGACCTCCGACGGAACGGCCCCCAGCACGGCCCCCTCACCCGGACTACTGCTCTTCAACGACGTATGCGCGAAAGCCGGTGTCGCCAGGGCTAGCAAAGCCGCCCCCGTCAGCAGCAGTGCCGAGCCGATACGCCGGAAGTCCATGCCGTTACCCCCTGGGTCGCCGAGAGATACCCCAGAAAAGTAGCAGCCGAAACCGCCCGCGGGCGCTATCACTACTCGGATAGCGGGCAGTCGTGGCTTTCCAGGGCCGCGAGCACCGCGTCGGAGCTTTCGGCGAGAACGGCGAGCCGCTCCGGGCCGAGCACCTCGGTGAACCAGGCCCGGACATGAGCGGCGTGGGCCGGGGCGGCTTCGGTAATAGCCGCGCGCCCCGCGTCGGTCAGCAGAATATCCGGCGAACGACTGTTGCCGGTGGCTTCACGGCAGACGAGCCCGCGCTGTTCCATCCGCTTGAGATGGTGGGACAGGCGGCTTTTCTCCCACAGCGTCGATTCGCCGAGTTCGAAAGCGCGCATGCGGCCCCGCGGCGCCTCGGACAGGTTGACCATGATTTCGTAGTCGGCGGCGGAGAGACCGAATTCCCGTTGCTGGTGCAGGACGAGGTGGGCGAACAACTGCCGGTGCACCCGCAGATACTTGCGCCACGCGAGCTGTTCGGTCTCGTCGAGCCACGGGTCGTCGGTCACGGACGGCATCGTACCGGTGCGTTGACGTGTCATCTCAAATCCCCGCGCTGACCTGCGAAATCAGTTTGCTGATCCGTCAACAAAGTCGGGTATACTGACCGTTATGGCCGAACCACGATGGCTCGACGGACGCGAAGCACTCGTCTGGCGGCGATACCTCGACACCCAGCGGGAGTTGCTGGGCGCGCTGGAACGTCAGAGCTTCCATGATTCCGGCCTCTCCGGTGCCGAATACGCCGTACTCGTGCCCCTGTCCGCCACCGAAGACGGCCTGCTGCGCGCCCGCGAACTCGGCCTGGAGCTCGGCTGGGACCGCAGCCGGCTCTCGCACCAGATCAGGCGCATGGAAAAACGGGGGCTCGTCAGCCGCGAGGAGTGCGAGGCCGACGCGCGCGGCTCGATGATCCGGCTCACGCCCGAGGGCAAGGCGGCCATCGAAGCCGCCGCGCCGTCCCATGTCGAGTACGTCCGCCGCTACTTCTTCGATGTGTTGTCGGTGGAGGAACAGGAAATCCTGAGCACGGTCTTCGATCGGGTGCTCACCCGCCTCGCCGAGGACAAGTCCACAAAGGACCCCTGCTAGCGGCTGAGCAGGGCGACCAGGTCGGTGGCGATGCGGTGCTCGATGTCGGCGGGCACCGCCTGCACCCCCGCGGCCAGCCCTCCCGCGCAGACCGCGGCCAGGCTGCGGACCTGCAGTGTCAGCCCGAGATCCATCGCCTGGATGGGATTGCCGTTGGCGGCGGTCAGGTTGATCATGCGGCCCTGCTCGAGGATGACGATCTCGCGGCCGTCCTCCAGCGTGTACCCGGTCCGCCGCGCCGGATCGCCGTACTCGGTGGTGCCGGTGGTCACCGCGGCGAGCGCCGCGCGATCGATCTCCCACGCGAAATGCCCGACGCCCGCCAGCACCGCGCCGTCGGCGAGCGCGGCCAGTTCGCCCGCGCCGAGCACGCCTTCGTGCCCGGTGGCGGTGAAGACGAGCTGTGCGCCCGCGAGCACCTCGGTCACCGACCCGACGCGGTGGCCGTTCATCACCGCTTGGAGCATCCGCATCGGATCGAGATCCGCGACCGAGACACGAGCGCCGAGCCGGGCCAGCGTGTCGGCGACACCCTTGCCACACGGGCCATAGCCGATGACGGCGGCGTTCATCCCGGGGACCATCAGGTTGGTGGCGTTCATGAAGCCCTGCACGACGCTCTGGCCGACGCCGAACTCGTTCTCCACCAACAGTTTCAGGTACGAGTCGTTGATCACGACCACCGGCTTGACCGGCTGGGTGGCACCGGCGCGCAGCCTCAGCCCGCCGGTGGTCGTCTCCTCGGTTCCGCCCAGATAGTGCGGGGAAACGCCGCCGGTCAGCAAAGCCGTGGTCAGGTCGGCGCCGTTGTCCAGCGTCAGATCGGGATCACTTTCGAGTACCCACCGGATGTTCTCCGCGTGGTCGGCTTCGCTGTCGGCCCGCTTGCTGTGCACGGTGACGCCGAGCGCGCGCAGGGCGTCGGCCGCGTCGTCGTGGGTCGTGCCCGGTGATCCGGTGAGCGTGATCCGCATCCCGGCCCGCGCCAGCAACGCGACGAGCGCGGCCGTCTTGGGCTCGACGTGCAGGCACATCGCCAGGCTTTTGCCGGCGAGCAGCGGCGCCGACTCCGCGACGGCCTGAGCCGTCAGCGGCATGTGCTTGAGTGCCCAGTTCGTCGCGGCGTGGCCGGTGATGGTCCTGGGTGATTCGGTGGTCATTGACTGATTCCTCTTGTTCGGCGCGACGATTCCCGCGCAGGCGAAAACCCGCGCGTTTCTTGGGGAGAAAGGGAAATTCAGTCGCTAACCGTGGAAATCGCACCGGTAGGAGTGGTCCCCGTAGATCGGGGCCACGACGTCACACCGGTACTCGCGCACAGGTGCGACGATACCGTTCTTTCGCGCGGAAGCGGCGGGTGGGGCAAGCTGGACCTTGATCGAAAGGGGCCAAGCCATGGCGGACAGGACCGAGAAGCTGTTCCGCGTCGCGATCGCCCTGAAGGGGATCGACGGCGCCGTCCAGGTGCTCGGCGCGCTGCTGCTGGTGATCGTGCCGTCCTCGGCGATCACCGGGCTGGCGCACGCGGTGATCACGCGCGACCTGCTCGGTGATCCCAGCAGCGTGCTGGCCCGGCATCTGCAGACCGCCGCGGAGAACTTCGCCGACGGCAGCACGAAGACGTTCGCCGTGGTGTACCTGCTCGCACACGGCCTGATCAAGCTGGGCCTGGTGGTCGCACTGGGCCGCAAGATCGTGCGGGCGTACCCGGTGGCGGCGGTGATACTCGGCGCTTTCGTGGTCTACGAGGTCATCCGCGCGGTGCACACCCACTCGATCGCGTTGCCGTTCTTCGCCGCGCTCGACCTGGTGATCCTCGTGCTCGTCCTGCGGGAGTACCGCGAACTCCGCGCTCAGCGGAGCGCTTCGCCGCCGAACTGACCGTTCGCCTCGAGGATCTTGCACGCGCGGACCGTCGCCCAGCCGTGCCACTCGAATTCGCCGGCGGCGGAGAACGATCCCCAGTCGACGGTCCAGCCGCCGTCGTCGCGCTGCTCGGCGGCGAGACGATCCAGTTCCGCCTCGATAGCGGCCTCGGGAAAGAATTCGCGGATGGGCCTGCCGGGTTCCGGCGCGAAGTCGAGCGGGTTCATGGCTTCGCCTTCGACGCCGCCTTCCACCGCCATCGAGCCGGACGCCGGGATGAGCCCGCCGAGCCGCCGCAGTTCGGCGTCCGCGCCGGGGACCAGGTCGTGCACGGTGTCGAGCAGTTGAAGCGCGTACCGGAATTCGAGCGCGTGGCCGGGCCCGTCGATGGCGCGGATCCGGCGCAGGGCGTAGTCGGTGGCCGTGGCCAGCCATTCATGGTCGCGCACGGTCTTGTCGTGCCGCCCGACCCGGTGGGCGATCGCCGCGAGCATGCTCGTCATGTGCAGTGACGACTGCTTCGGGTCGACGTCGAGGAAGAACGGCGCGCAGCCGGCCGGGTCGGGAACGGGGAAGCCGAAAGGCAGGCCGCCGTCGGGCAGGGTGATCGTCCCCAGCCAGTCGCACAGCGCGCTCGCTTCCGGCGCGGTGCCCGGCGCGAGGTCCTCGAAGACTTCGAACGCGTGCAGCGCGCTCACCGGCTGGCTCGTCGCGGATCGCAGATCCGGCTCGAGCCCGGAGCCGTAGCCGCCGTCGGCGTTGCGGTACGCGGCCAACGCCGTCAGTGCCGCCGTCATGGCTTCCGGTGAGCCGCCGCCGAAGCACAGTTCGAAGCGGCGCCGGTCGAGCAGCCGGGAGTGGACGGCCATGAACGCGGAGATCTTCTCGAAATCGGTCACGGCGTCAGTGTGGCCCTCGGCGGCTACCGCGGTCTTGAACGGATCGGCCGTTAGGGCGCGTCTTGTGGTTCTGTTCGATGGGATTCGTGATCCAGGTGGTTCCTGGTTGTGCCGGGGGTTCGCCCTCGTACTGGACGTACTTGGGTGAATCCCCGGTGCGACCAGGGGCCGCCTGGGCGCGGATACCGCGAACAAGATCCGCAAGACACGCCCTAACCGGCGCCGAGCATCCGCGCGGTGCGAAGCGCGGCCTGGACGGTCGCCAGGTCACCGAGCTTGCCCTCGGCCGCGGCCGGGGTGATCCACCAGTTCATCGAGCCGCCGACGACCCGGCTCGGTGGCAGCGGCAGGAACACCCCTCGGGTGAGGAACTCCAGGCCACGCACCCCGGCGAGGTCGTCGTCGAGCACGCCGCCGCGGGCGACGAGGAAGCGGGCGCCCCGCGGTGACATGGCCACCGGGCACAGGTTTTCGCGGAACACGGGCAATCCGGTGGCGATGGTCGCCAGCAGGGTCGGCGCGCACAGCACGTCGAACTCGACGCCGACCGGGGTCAGCACGGTGTGCGGCCGTTCGGTCCACCAGCGCTCGACGAGCCGCGGATCGAGGGAGGCGTCCTGGGTGGCCACGACGGGCTCGGCCGCGGCGACCACGTGCGGGGAGCCGGGGCGGGTGTAGCGCAGGCCGTCGCACAGCGGGCCGGGCACCACCGGCCAGCCACGCTCCACATAGGACAACGCGGCCACGCGAAGGGCGCGACGGCCCTGGTCCCAGGTGTCCACAAGGGATTCCGGCGCACTCGGCCAGGTCGCCGGGGTGGCGAAGGAGGCGCTCATATCCGTTCTCCCGCACCACTTCGGACAGCGGCGCCGTGCTCGGCGCGGTTCGGCTCAGCCATGACCCTAGGTTCGGCCATCCCGTTTACGCGGGTGCGCCGAATCTGTCACGGTTCAGTTAACGAAAAGTGTCCCGATCGGGTGATTGCGACCGTCAGAGCTCGAACTCGGCGCGCCGGACTTCCGGCACCAGGTCGAGGTAGTCGGGGTGCTTCGCGATGTACGAGCGGACGAACGGGCAGTACGGGATGACCGCGAGGCCCTGCTTACGCACGTCGTCGAGGGCGAAGCTGATGAGCTTGCCGCCTAGGCCCTGGCCACCGAAGGCGGGGTCGATCTCCGTGTGCAGGAAGGCGATCTCGCCGGGTGCCGCCTGGCGTGAGCCGAGGCCCGCGTACTCGGTGAAACCGGCGGGTTCGCCGTCCGCGGAGATCTCATAGCGGTTCCGCTCCGGAGCCGCGCGCACTGTGATGTCCAAGATAATCCTCACCCTCGGTTCGCTGAGGTGGCCCCCGCAAGCGTATGCGTCCAGCGCGGCGGCACCGATCACACGATTCTACCGAGTTGTTGACGTAACAACTAATACGGTAACCGACTGGCAAACTTGTGGTTAACAATCGGCCAACGAGCCCGTACTGTCGTGGGCGTCTCCCGAGCCCACCACTGGAGGAGCCCGTCTTGCCGGAACCGACCATCCCCCTGCCGCTGCTGGCCAACCACTCCCCCGGCCGTGCCCGGCTGACCTGCACCTACCGGTGCGGCGACGCCTGTTTCCACGCTCCGCCGAACACCTCGGGCAACGACTACCTCGGCGACGTCATCGCCAACGTCGTCAGCCGCCGGTCGGTGTTCAAGGCCGGCGCGGTGCTCGGGCTGGTGGCGGGCGCGGGACTGGCCACGGCGACACCGAGCATGGCGACACCCAGCTCCGCGCCGGGACACGACAGGCCGCCGAAGGGACTGGACTTCACCCCGGTCGAGCGCAACAGCCTCGACGCGGTGGTCGTGCCCGACGGCTACCAGCAGGACATCGTCATCCGCTGGGGCGACCCGCTCTTCCCCGGCACGCCCGCGTTCGACTTCGACCACCAGACGGCCGCGCTGCAGGCCAAGCAGTTCGGTTACAACTGCGACTTCGCCGCGCTGCTGCCGCTGGATCACCAAGGCCTGTCGAATCTGCTGGTGACCAATCACGAGTACACCAGTGAACAGCTCATGTTCCGCGGTTACGACCGGCTCAACCCCACGGCGGAGCAGGTCGCGATCGCCTGGGCGGCGCACGGCCTGACGGTGGTGATGGTCGAGCGGCCGCGGTCGTCGGGCAAGCTCACCCCGCGCTTCAGCCGCTACAACCGGCGGATCACCCTGCACACGCCGTTCGAGGTGCGCGGCCCGGCGGCGGGCAGCGACCTGCTGAAGACGTCGGTGGATCCGACCGGGAAACGTGTGCTCGGCACGATGAACAACTGTGCTGGCGGGGTCACGCCGTGGGGCACGATCTTGTCCGGCGAGGAGAACTTCAACCAGTATTTCGCCAACGCCGGCCAGATCGCGGATCCGGTCACCCAGGCCAGGCTCGCGCGCTACGGCGTCCTCGGCGGGGCCACCGAACGCAAGTGGGAGCGGTTCGACAAACGCTACGACCTGCTCCAGGAACCCAACGAGGCCAACAGGTTCGGCTGGATCATCGAGCTCGACCCGAACGACCCCGACAGCACACCGGTCAAGCACACGGCGCTGGGGCGCTTCAAGCACGAATGCGCGAACATCCGCGTCGCCGACGACGGCCGGATCGTGGCCTATTCCGGGGACGACGAACGTTTCGAGTACATCTACAAGTTCATCTCCACCGGCAAGATCCGCAAGGGCGACAGCAAAGCCGCCCGCCGCCACAACATGACTCTGCTCGACGACGGCACGCTGTACGTCGGAAAGTTCACCGGCGACAGCCCGGTCGCGGAGATCGACGGTTCCGGCAAGCTGCCTTCGGACGGCCGGTTCGACGGCTCGGGCGAGTGGATTCCGTTGGCCGCCGGCAAACGCTCGTTCGTGCCGGGCATGACGGCCGAAGAGGTCTATGTCTTCACACGCCTGGCGGCCGACAAGGCGGGCGCGACCAAGATGGACCGGCCCGAGGACATCCAGGCGCATCCGTACACCGGCACGATCTACTGCGCGCTCAGCAACAACGTCGACCGGGGCAAGGAAGGCAAGGAAGGCGCGACGGAGATGAACCCGCGTGTCGCGAACAAGCACGGGCAGATCCTGGAGCTGACCGAGCGCCGGAGTGACGCGCTGGCGTTGACGTTCTCGTGGAACCTCATGCTCGTCTGCGGGGATCCGAACGCGCCGGACACCTACTTCGCGGGCTTCCCGAAGGACAAGGTGTCGCCGATTTCCAGCCCCGACAACGTCGCCTTCGATCCGCACGGCAACCTCTGGATCTCCACCGACTCCGCCGGCGCGCTGGGCGGGCTCAACGACGGGCTCTACGGCGTGCCGGTTTCGGGGCCGCAACGCGGTCACCTCAAGCAGTTCCTCACCGTGCCGCGCGGCGGGGAGACCTGCGGGCCGGTGATCGGCGAGCGGGTGATCACGATCTGCGTCCAGCATCCCGGCGAGATCGACGGTGCCACCGCGGACAATCCGGCGTCGCATTGGCCCGACGGCGGCACCAGCCAGCCGCGCCCGTCGGTGGTCGCGGTCTGGAAGAAGGGTCGCCACCAGCCCGACCCCATCGGCACCTGATCCCCGGCTTCACAACGCTATGAAGGGTCCCTTCCTCTCATTTTTCGGCAGGAAGGGACCCTTCAGCGCGGAACGAGATGTTGACATCTTGTGATCTCTTAGTTCCTAAGATATCGCCATCTGTCGACAGATGGCGGCTAGCCGATGCCGAGTTGGGCGTAGTAGGTCGCGTTGTCCCAGTAGAGCCATTCCTCGTTCATCACGCCGCCGCGCCAATGGCCGACGGTCGCCATCGGCAGCTCGAACTTCTTGCCGTTGGGCTGGATCACCTGACCGTCCGGCATGGTCATCGGGCGGGTGAAGGTGCCCTTCATGACGCCGGTGACGGCGGTCAGCTCGCCCATCGCGAGCCGATGCGGGTGGACCTTGATGTTGGTGTCGGGCGCATAGACGAACAGACCCTTCAGGTCCGAAATATGCGTGTCAATGCCGTCGGTGAAATGCCCGTCGGGCCAGTGGACGCGGACGTCCCTGGAGTGGCTTTCGTGGAGCCTGCCCCATTTCTGGTTGCTGAACACGTCGAAGTCGAGCTCGTCGAAGGTCTTCAGGTGCTGCTTCTCGGTCCGCGTCGGGTTGCCGCCGCCGGTGGAGGCGTCGGCGGTGGTGCCGCCGACCACCGCGCTGAGGGCCAGTGCGCCGATGGAGGCCCCACCGGTCGCCAAGAGGCGTCGTCGATCCATGATCCGCTCCTCAAATAGTTGCGCAGTCAGATATTGACTGCGCAGACATCC
>Ga0193717_1002421_pt1 | contig 10791 bp, 10 predicted proteins | sample U2c2metaG_FD_145900 | JGI IMG/M metagenome (GOLD analysis project Ga0193717, IMG submission 145900) | Soil microbial communities from a riparian zone of the East river system, Colorado, United States - U2c2 | ecosystem: Environmental > Terrestrial > Soil > Riparian zone | place: USA: East River...
TTCCCTGGCGGTATTCGATTCCACCGGAAGGGTGAAACCGCAGCGGTTTAACCCTTCCGGTGGAATCGAATACCGCCAGGGAACGAACACGACGGTGAAAATCGTCGCGCTCGTGACCGCTGACAATCATGGTGCCGGCGAAATCACCGCACTCTCGCCGGTTCATGGTGAGCCTTTATTGACGCACGCCGTGCGCGGGTTGCTCGACTCCGGATACGTGGATCTGGTGGTCGTGGCGACTCCCGCATGGCGTGTTGTCATGTCCGCCGACGCTTTGCGCCCACTCGCCGAACCCCGGATCCGGATCGTGGCCGCGGAATCGGTCCGGCAGACCCTGAGCGCGCTGGCGCCGGCCATCTTTCTGGTACACGACGCCGCGCGCGCGTTCACCCCTCCCGAGATGATCCGAGCGGTGGCCGACGCCGTTCGCGCAGGTGCGCGGGCCGTGGTGCCGGTGCTGCCGATGGCGGACACCGTCAAGCTCGTCGACGCCGACGGTGTGATCCTCGGCACCCAGGACAGGGAGTTGCTGCGGACAGCGCAGACCCCGCTGGGCTTCGCCGCCGACGCGCTGCTCACCGCCATCGCGTCGGGCGAGACCGACCTGCTCACCGCGTCCGGCGAGCAGGTTCACACCGTCGAGGGACACCCGAACGCGATGCGGATCGCGACCCTGTTCGAACTGACACTGGCCGAAGCCGCGGCGAACGCTGGCAGCCACGAGGAGAGCTTGTGAGGATCGGCAACGGCGTCGACGTCCACCCCATAGAAGCCGGGCGCGACTGCTGGATCGCCGGCCTGAACTGGCCTGGCGTCGACGGCTGCGCCGGCCACTCCGACGGCGACGTCGCCGCCCACGCCCTGTGCGACGCGCTGCTCTCGGCCGCCGGGCTCGGCGATCTCGGGGCGGTCTTCGGCACCGGCGACCCGCGCTGGGCGGGCGCGCACGGCGCGGAGCTGCTCGCCGAGGTCCGCCGCCGCATCGAAGCCGACGGCTGGCGGCTCGGCAACGCCACCGTCCAGATCATCGGCAACGCACCACGCGTCGGGAAACGGCGTGAAGAGGCGCAGCGGGTGCTCAGCGAAGCCACCGGCGGGCCGGTGAGTGTCGCGGGCACGACGTCGGACGGCCTCGGCTTGACGGGGCGTGGCGAAGGCATCGCCGCCATCGCGACGGCGCTGCTCGTGAAAATGGTTTAAACCTTTAGAGTGGGCGCTGTGACGATCAAGGCTGTGTTGTTCGACTTCTCCGGCACCTTGTTCCGCCTCGAGCAGGACGAGACCTGGCTGGCCGACCTGACCGACACCAACGACGAAGGCCTCGACATCGAGGCACAGACCGAGCTGATGCGGCGGATGACGGCGCCGGTCGGCCAGGTCGTCGAACTCGACGACGAGCACAAGTACGCCTGGGAGAACCGCGACCTCGACCCGGTGCTGCACCGGAAGGTCTACCTCGAGGTCCTCAAGCACTCGGGCGTGCCGCACGTGGAGCAGGCACAGGCGCTTTACGACCGGCTGATCACGCCCGGCCAGTGGACGCCGTACCCGGACACCGAGGCCGCGCTCAAGACCTGCTCGGGCAAGGGCCTGCGCGTCGGCGTGCTGAGCAACATCGCCTTCGACATCCGCCCGGCGTTCACCGCCCGCGGCTGGGACACCTACGTCGACGAGTTCGTCCTGTCGTTCGAGGTGGGAGCGGTCAAGCCGGACCCGGAGATCTTCCGGGTCGCGCTCGGCAAGCTCGGCTTCACCGGCGAAGAGACGCTCATGATCGGCGACAGCGAAGAGGCCGACGGCGGCGCCAGGGCCCTGGGCTGCGAGTTTGCCCTGGTCGACCCGGTGCCGACCCCCGAGCGGCCCGACGGACTGCTGGCCGCGTTACGCCAATACGGGGTTCTCTAACCCTTCTCGCTGATCCCCGCGGTTGACAAAAAGCACCGACTTAACCGGCCGTGCGACCTCGCTCACGCGCAACCCGTACCATTTCGGGGTGGTCCTACACCTATATGACACGGCGTCCAGAGGCGTGCGGGAGTTTCAGCCCGCTCGTAGTGGAACGGCGTCCATCTACGTGTGTGGGGCGACCGTGCAGGGTGTACCGCATATCGGGCACGTCCGCGGGGCGCTGAACTACGACGTCCTGCGCCGGTGGCTTGTCCACAATGGACTCGACGTACTGCTCGTGCGCAACGTAACCGACATCGACGACAAGATCCTCGACAAGGCCGACCAGGCCGGTCGTCCCTGGTGGGAGTGGGCCGCGACGCACGAGCGCGCCTTCGAGGACGCATACGACGCGCTCGGCTGCCTGCCGCCGTCCATCTCGCCGCGCGCGACAGGTCATGTCACGCAGATGATCGAGCTGATGCAGCGGCTCATCGACACCGGGCACGCCTACGTCTCCGAGGGTGACGTCTACTTCTCGGTCAAGTCGTTCGACGGCTACGGCGAGCTCTCCGGCCATCGGCTCGACGACGTCCAGCAGGGCGAGACGCCCACACGCGGCAAGCTCGACCACCGGGACTTCACGCTGTGGAAGAGCGCCAAGCCCGGCGAGCCTTCGTGGCCGACGCCGTGGGGCAACGGGCGGCCGGGCTGGCACCTGGAGTGCTCCGCGATGGCGACGGCGTACCTCGGCAGCGAGTTCGACATCCACGGCGGCGGCGTCGACCTGGTCTTCCCGCACCACGAGAACGAGCGCGCCCAGTCGAACGCCGCCGGCGACGCGTTCGCGCGGTACTGGATGCACGTGGCCTGGGTGACGATGTCCGGCGAGAAGATGTCGAAGTCGCTCGGCAACACCGTCTCGATGCCGGAGATGCTGCGCAACTACCGCGCGCCGGAGCTCCGGTACTACCTGATCCAGCCGCACTACCGCTCCACGATCGAGTACTCCGACGGCGCGCTCTCCGAAGCCGCCCAGGGCTACCGGCGGGTGGAGCAGTTCCTGCGCCGCGCCGCCGGTTCGGCCGGGGTCGTGCACATCGGTGCGGTGGCGCCCGAGTTCGCGGCGGCGCTGGACGACGACCTCGCGACCCCGCACGCCTTCGCAGTGCTGCACAACACGGTCCGCGACGGTAATACGGCACTGGACGCGGGCGATAACCCCAAAGCGCTTGAAATCGCCGCGACGGTGCGTGCGATGACCGACGTCCTCGGTCTGGATCCGCTCTCGGCCCGATGGTCCGAGGCCAGCGGCTCGGAAACCCCGACCCGGCAGGCGCTCGTCGACCTGGTCGAAGGCCTGCTGAAGGAACGTCAGCTGGCTCGCGCCGAGCGGGATTTCGCCCGCGCGGACGCCGCACGTGACCGTCTCGTCGAGGCGGGCATCGCGGTGGAAGACACCCCCAATGGTCCCAAGTGGACAGTTAGAGATTCTTGACATGGCAGGCAACTCCAAGCGCCAGGGCGCAATCCGCAAGGCCGGTACGAAAAAGGGCCCGGTGGTCGGCTCCGGCGGCCAGCGGCGTGCGGCGCTCGAGGGCCGCGGGCCCACTCCGAAGGCGGAGGACCGGCCGAACCACAAGGCGTACCGTCAGGCCAACGCGGCGGACCGTCGCCAGCAGGCGTCGCGCACCAAGAAGGCCGAGCGCCCCGAGCTGATCGCCGGCCGCAACCCGGTCGTCGAGGCACTGCGCGCCGACGTCCCGGCGACGGCACTGTTCGTCGCGCTGAACATCGAGAACGACGACCGCGTCACCGAGGCCGTCCGGCTCGCCGCGGACAAGGGCATCTCGATCCTGGAGATCCCGCGCGAAGAGCTGGACCGCAAGACGAACCGGGCCGTGCACCAGGGCCTCGGCCTGCAGGTGCCGCCGTTCCGGTACTCGCACCCCGACGACCTCATGCAGGCCGCGCGCGACTCGGGCGAGCCTGCGCTGTTCGTCGCGCTCGACGGCGTCACCGACCCGCGGAACCTCGGCGCGGTCATCCGCTCCGCGGCCGCGTTCGGCGCGCACGGCGTGCTCCTGCAGGAACGGCGTAGCGCCGGGATGACGGCCGTGGCGTGGCGGACCAGCGCCGGCACCGCCGCGAAGCTGCCCGTCGCGCTGGCGACGAACCTGACCCGGCAGCTGAAGCAGTGGGCCGACAAGGGCCTGATGATCGTCGGCCTCGACGCGGAAGGGTCCGTCGACATCGACGAGCTCAACCTCGCGACCGACCCGGTCGTCATCGTGCTCGGCGGCGAGGGTAAGGGACTGACCCGCCTCGTCGGCGAGACCTGCGACGCGACCGTGTCCATCCCGATGGCCCACGGCGTCGAGTCCCTCAACGCCTCCGTGGCCGCCGGTGTCCTGCTCGCCGAGGTCGCCCGCCGTCGTCGCATCAAGGGCCGCGTGTAACCCACACGGCCCAGCGCCCAGCTGTAAAAGCGGGAGCAAGGGACCTTTACTGCCGTTTGGCGATAGTAAAGGTCCCTTGCTCCCGCTTTTTTGCTCGGAGATTGTGGCGCGCGTCGGGTGGCTAAGCCGTGTGGTAGTCCCGCAGGCCTGACATGCGGGTGCGGACTTCCGAGTTGCTCGGCAAGGACGTGCCCGACACGTAGCGCATGAAGCCGTCGCGCGCCGGGTCGTCCGACGCCTCGACGAACGCCACGGTCTCGTCCACCCCGCCCGCGAACAGCAGCTCGGAATCCAGCCCGAACATCGTGTCGAAGTTCGCGTTCTTCGCGTTCCACAGCGCGAAAACGTCGGAAATCCGGCGGCGTTCGGCGACGAGCAGCGCGGCCAGGCCCATGCTCTCGGTGAGCGACCAGCCGGTCTGGTGCATCAGCGTTTCCTGGGCCAGCAGATAGACGAGGAAATCGGCGTCGGCGTCGGTGCAATCGGCGAACAGAAGTTCCAATACGGCGGCGCGGGCGTCGGCGTGCACGTCGTTGACGGCGTCTCCGGCCGCGTCGTCCGGCGACGGCACGAACGCCAGCGCGTCCCAGCGCTGGCGGTCGTCTCGCCACCAGACCAGTTCAGGTGTCGACGGGTCGCTCATCGGACTCCCCTTACCTCGGCATGGCTTCGCCCCTCAAGAGTCCAGCCTTCGCCTCCGCGGAGCAAGCCCCCACGTTAGGGTCGTGCGGGAAGCCGAGGGAGTAAGCACACCGATGTCGTTCATTTCGCCACTGTTCTTGTGGTACTTCATGCCGGCGCTGCTGGTCGCCGTGCTGGTGTGCCCGCGCAGCTGGCGCAACGGGATCGTCGCCGTCGCCAGCCTGATCTTCTACACGACCGGTGCCGGCGCGTTCGTCCTGCTCCTGCTCGGCTGCATGGTGGTGAACTACCTCGCCGGCCCGTCGCTGGAGCCCAACGAATGGGACCGCCAGAGCACGCGGCGGCGAAGGCTGCTCATCGGCGTGATCTCGTTCGACGTCGGGGTGCTGCTGATCTGGAAGTACGCCGGTTTCGCGACGCAGCAGATCGCCGCCGTCGCACATCTGCTCGGCGGGAACCTGCCGGTGGCCGACCTGGTGATCCCGATCGGCATCTCGTTCTACACCTTCCACCACATCTCGTACGTCGTCGACATCTACCGCGGCGAGCGGCGGGCGCTGCGCAGCCCCGTGGCGTTCACCGCGTACATCGCGATGTTCCCGCAGCTCATCGCCGGGCCGATCGTGCGCTACCGCGAGATCGCCGACCAGTTGCCGCAGCAGCGTTCCCACCGGCTCGACGACATCGCCGCCGGGTTCCCCCGGTTCGCGCTCGGCCTGTGCAAGAAGACGATCATCGCGGACTCGCTGAGCCCGGTGGTCGAGGCCTGTTTCTCCACGCCACCGGACCAGATGACGTTCGCGACGGCGTGGCTTGGCGCGGTCGCGTACACGCTGCAGCTGTTCTTCGACTTCTCCGGCTACTCCGACATGGCCATCGGCCTCGGCCGGATGCTCGGCTTCCGCCTGCCGGAGAACTTCGCGCGCCCGTACTCCGCGGTCACCGTCACCGAATTCTGGCGACGCTGGCACATGTCGCTGTCGCGCTGGTTCCGCGACTACGTCTACATCCCGCTCGGCGGCAACCGCGGCGGCGCGGGCAAGACGTATCGGAACCTGTGCATCGTGTTCGTGCTGACCGGGTTCTGGCACGGCGCGCAGTGGACGTTCCTGATCTGGGGCATGTACCACGGCGCCCTGCTCATCATCGAGCGCGCGTTCGGCCACGACGTCACGCCCGCCGGCACGGGCGCGCGCGTCGCCCGCCGCGCGCTGACGCTCTTGCTCGTGGTCATCGGCTGGGTCTTCTTCCGGTCGCCGGACCTGGAACACGCGCTCGGCATGATCGGCCACATGCTGCTGCCCGACTTCACCGGTATCAACGACGTCGTGGAAGCCACCCTCACCAACCAGCGGATCGTCCTGCTGCTGGGCGCGATGGCGATCTTCTTCCTGCCCGCGCACCCCGTCACGGGCCCGCTGCTGGAGTCCTCCCGCAGCCGGTCCGCGACGGCCCTGCGCATCGGCGTGATGACCGTCGGCCTTCTCTACGCGGCGATCCTCGTCGCCACCGGCACCTTCAGCCCCTTCCTCTACTACCAGTTCTAGTGCCCGAAAGTGCAGGGTTCCCTCAAGCGTCGATGAAGGCCGTGATCCGCTCGGCGAGGTCGCGGGCGTCGGCATTGTCGGAGCGGCGTTCGGCCGCGGCTTTGAGCGGGAGCATGCGGTCTTTGCACCGCGCCGACTCCACACCGGTCGCGCGGCTCAACGCTTCAACGCCCACCTCGGCCGCTTCGTCGATGTCGCCCTGGAGGAGATGGTTGGTCGCGAGCGCGGCGAGGTTGAACGCCCAGCTGCGGCTCATGTCCTCCTCATAGCCGTCCACAGCCGTCTGTAGCGCGGGGATCGCGAGGCGGGAATGCTTACGGTCGACCGAATGCGCGAGTTCGGTGTGCACGGTGCCGATCATCGCGGCCATGTCCACCTCGGTGAAGAACCGCGCCCATACCGGCGGATCCGAAAGATCGGCCTTGGCGAACGCGTGCCGGGCCAGTTTGAGCTGTTCGAGCGCTTCGCCTTCACTGCCCATTTTCGCGTACGCCCAGGCTTCATTCGAATGGAGGATCGCGACGGCGAGCTCCGATCCGGCCTCGACCGCGGCCGACTCGCCGAGCTGGAACATCGCCAGCGCGCGCTCAGGATCGTTGTGGTGCAGGTAAACCCGGCCCGACCGGTACAGGATGTTGGCGACCAGATCGTCGTTGTGGCTCGGGCGCGCCAGTTCCAGCGCGCGGTCGAAATGGAGATGCGCCTCCTCGACGGCGCCGACGTCGAACGACGTCCAGCCGGCCAGATTATGAAGGTCCGCCAGCGCGACCAGTAGCCGCTCTCGCACCGGCTCGGCGGCCTCGGCGTGAAGCAGCGTCTCGCATTTCGTGGCGTGTTTCTCCAACGCCGTTCGACAGGAGCCGCCACCGTGGCGGTAGTCGAGAGCACGGATCACCTGCGTGGTTTCCTCCACCGCTTGGACATCGGTCATGCCGATGCGCGCAGGCGGCGATGGGGTCGAGTCCCCGACGAACTCGCTCATAAGAGCCTCCGGACAGCTTTGGACAGCATTGAGTGGGCGTGGCCCACCATGGTCCAGAGCGGTCTCGTAGCCCCGATTATCCCATGTCAGCACGGGAAAGACCCCGCTGCGACGAGGACACGACCGGATGATCACGAGCAGACCGGCCGCTGCGCCAATAGATCACGACAATCCGATAAAGGTTGCCAAGCGTCACCAAGGTCGCGTTCCTGTATCCCCCGAATTTCTTATTTCGCCCCGCACCCAGGGCGCGTAGAGTAGCTCTCCGCACTCAAACAGATACTCAACGCATTCGTCCGTTCGAGTGGCGACCCCTTAGGAGGTGAGGATGTGCCCGCGGAAGCCAAAAGGCTCCGCAGTAACCCACTGCAAGAGATCTTCTGGACCAGGACCGGCCTGCTAGTGCTGATTCTGATCATCATCTCCGGTGTGAGCCTGGTGATCTCCAGCAACATGGACCCGAGCGCCGCCAAGACGTTTCTGAATTCGGTCGGCACGGGAACCCTGATCTCGGCGGTGGTCGGCTTCGGCCAAACTCTGATCACCGCCACCGCGTCGCAAAAAGCGCTGGTGGCACCGGTGATCGAAGAAAGCCGGCGCGCACTGCAGGAGCTCAGCGCCGAATACCGGTCACTGAACAGAGAATTCTTCCCCACCGATGTCTTCGAAGCCACGACCAACCCCGATCCCGCGTTCAACCGCGTGATGATGGCGGACCTCGATTCCACCAGGCAGTATTTCTTCCGAGGTTTTTCCGGTCGTCACGCGGCCGCCAGATTGCTCCTTTCACGAACGGACCGCGAACTGCGCGCGGTCGTCGCCGACCCGCGCGATTCCAGCGCGATAAGCGGCCGTGCGCGGTATCTCCTCCGACGTGAAGAAGTGGGCGTCGACTACGAGACGATCCAGGAACGGCTGCACGAAGAGATTTCGATCGGGCTGGTCGGACTCTTCCTCGCGCGCAGCCGCTGCACCCGCGTGGACATCACGGTGGTGGCCGATCCGCCACTGGACCGGCTGGAAATGTTCGACAGCAGCGTCTGGCTGACGCTCTACAGCGACATCGGGGGTGCCATCTCGCTGTACCCGCGAACACTGCGTTTCACCGAAGGATCGTTCATGTACAACATGGAACGAACGGAGTTTCTCCGGGTGTGCAATTCGCGCACCGGCCGCCACTTCCTGATCACCCCGTCAACCACCCGTCAAGATTTCATCGCCCTGTTCGAAAAGATCACCGGAAACAGGTTGTCCGAGGAGCAGTTCCAAGAGCTGGAAGAAAAGTTCCATACCTTCCGCAAGGAATTCTCCGCCGTCGCCGAACTGGGGAGCTGATGGTCATGCTCACTCGGTTGTCCGTGCTGACCCACTTGGCAACACAACTGAGAACAGCCGATTTCCCGCTGGCCGGGAATTGGCCCGCCGTCGAGGAAATGTTCACCTCCTGGGCGGCGCAGCCGGAACTCCGCGAGGAACTACGCGAACATCTGCGAAGACTGGAACCGGCCGAGGCCGACACCGTCCGGGCGGGTTCCCGCGAAACGACCACTCATTTCGCGTGGTGCCTGCTCAATTCTCCGGGAGACGAGTTCAGTTTCTGGCTGCACGAGTACAAGCCGCAACAGGATTGGCGGCATGGTTACGCCGACTCGGTGCACAACCACAGGTACCACTTCTGCACCACGATCCTGCGGGGCAGTTATGTCCACGAACGCTACGACGCACTCGTCGACCCACGGACGGAATTGATCACCTCGGCTCAGCTACAGAAGCGGAGCACCTGTTCGGCCGGTGCGGCGGGCGCGCTGACGGCCGATCAATTCCACCGCATCCCGGAAGCCGGTCAGGACACGATGACTTTCCTCGTCAAGTCACGCGCGGTGACCGATTCGAGTGTTTCGTACGACCCGACGACCGGGATCAGCCATCGCCATGTGCCGATGGAGGTCCGTTTGGGGGAACTTGCGAACCTGATTTAGCTACGGAGCGCTTACCATTACTCCACCCGTCTGCCAATGTCGGGATTGGAGAGGTAGATGCGCGCCCTACAGAACAGTGCTGTTTCGGAAGCGGCGATAGCTCACGTCGATCAACTGGTCCGGCAATTGTGCTGGCGGTACGCCGACAGGTTGCCCTTCCACGGCTGGCACCACGTCAATTTCGTCCGCACCAAAGCGGTGGGTTTCGCCGGGCACAACGGCGCCGACGCCGGAGTCGTCGAAGTGGCGGCTTTGGTCCATGACGTCAACTATCTGGTCCGGCGAAATTCGCCGGCGGCCGCGGGCAGCGACCTCCGGCTCGACATGCTGGCCGAATCCGGTGTGGGCAAAGAGGTTGCGGGCTGGATCGACGAAATCATCGATGAAGCCGAAATGGCGACCAGGCACCGGGACATCTCACTGGAGGCGCAGGCGCTCAGCGACGCGGACACGTTGTTCAAAGCGCTGCCCGTGACACCTGTCGTGCTGGCGCACAAATACCTGCGGGAAAACGATCTGAGCCTGCGCGAACTGGCACACAAGATCGTCGGCGAGCAGGCCGACGTCCACAGTGAGGGTTTCTACTTCTACAACCCCGAAGCGGCGGCACTGTATTCACGCTGGGCTGGCGCCAATCTCGAACTGTGGCAGTGCATCAAGGAAGCCGTCGACGATCCGACGGTCGCCGAACTGCTCGACGCCGTCCAGGCTGTCGATACCGCTGAGGCTTCCTGAGTGCTCACGATCACTAAGTCAGCGCTGACCGTACGTTCGGAGCTTTTCGACGACGTGCTCGATTTCGCCGGGCGGCAACAAGGCCGGTGACCCGGCGGAGCGCGCGAGCAACCAGAGCTGGCAGACCCACTCCAGTTGACGCGCACGGCCGTAAGCGGCGGCGAGGTCTTCGCCGTAGGTGAGCGTGCCGTGGTTGGCCAGCAAGCAGCCCCTGCGGCCCTCCAACGCGCCGAGCATCGACTTCGCGAGCTCGGGCGTGCCATAAGTCGCGTACGCGGCCACGCGCACTGTCGGCCCGATGGCGGCGAGCAGGTAGTGGATCGGCGGGACCTCCTCGACCAGCGTCGAGACGGCCGTGGCGTACACGGAATGGGTGTGCACGATCGCGTTTACCGGGAGACCGTCAGGATCGGCGGCCTCCCGGTAAACACTCAAATGCATCGGGAGCTCGCTGGTCGGCCGCAGCTTTCCGTCCACTGTGGACCCATCGAGCGCGACCAGCGGGATGTCCTCGGATCTGAGGTCCGCGTAGTCCACGCCCGTCGGCGTCACCGCGATCA
>Ga0193717_1002422_pt1 | contig 10791 bp, 12 predicted proteins | sample U2c2metaG_FD_145900 | JGI IMG/M metagenome (GOLD analysis project Ga0193717, IMG submission 145900) | Soil microbial communities from a riparian zone of the East river system, Colorado, United States - U2c2 | ecosystem: Environmental > Terrestrial > Soil > Riparian zone | place: USA: East River...
CCAGGTGCTCCGCCCCGAGCTCGGACTCGTAGCGCTTGAGCTTCTCGGTGACCGACTCCGGCGTTCCCACGAAGATCTGGTCGTGGCGCTGGAAGAAGTCGTACCAGTCGCACTCGCGGTCCTCGTCGGTCAGCTCCTCGTACGAGGCGACGGCGGCCCGCCTGCCCAGCCAGGCGTCGATGCCGTGGTAGCCACCGAAGAGCCCGTTGAGGGCCGGTCGCATGACCGCGTCGGCCTCCTCTTGGGTGGCGGCGACGTAGGTGGGGCGCATCATGCCGACCCGCGAGTTGGCGCCGATCGGCAGCGTGCCGGCGGCGGCGGCCTCGTTGGCGGCCGTGCGGTAGGCGGTCCAGACTTCGCGGGTGCCCTCGAAGGTGTTGGCGAAGCAGAGCGTGCCGACACCGCGCTGGGCGGCCTGCACGTGGGAGGACACCGAGTCGACCATGACCCAGCACGGGGGGATCGGCTGCTGGTACGGCAGCGGGATGCCCTTGAGGGCGATCATCTCGCCGTCCGGCCCGTAGATCGCGGGGTCCAGCAGCTCCTTCGGAGTGCCCTTGGCCCGCCACTCGCCGGGGAACGTCCAGTACTTGCCGTCGTGCCGGAACGGCTCACCGCTCCACCACTTGCGGATGACCTCGAAGCTCTCCCACATGAGCTCCGCGTTGGTCTTGTCGTGATCGCGCTCCACGCCGACGGCGTCGAAGTTCCGCGAGACCTTGGCGCTCAGGCCCTTCATGAACCCGAAGTCCAACCGGCCCCGGGTCATGTGGTCGACCATCGCCGCGTCCTCGGCCGCGCGCAGGGGGTGCCAGGACGGGAAGAGGAGGCCGCACTGACCGATCCGCAGACGCTCGGTCTGGGCGGCCACATAGGCGGCGAACATCAGCGGGTTGGTCGGGGTCGGGGTCGTCCCCGGATCCCAGGCGAAGTGATGCTCCGCCGACCACACACCGGTGTAGCCACAGGACTCCAACAGGCGGGAGAGCTCAAGCCACTCGCCGACCGGTGGAAACGACGCCGTGTCACCGACGTGTGCCAACAAACCACTATCGAAGCGCATCTAGAACCTGTCCCTGTTGGTGGTGGCCTGCCCGACGACGACGCCGATCGCGGTGCGGAGAACTACTGCGATCGTAGTTCGACCGCGAGGAGCTGGTCAACAGAATGCTGCGATTTTCGGTGGTCGAATGTGCGGAAGTGACCAATAAGACTTATTTTGTGTCCGAACTGAGGAGAGTTTGGCCATCGCGACGTTCGCAGGCTGTCGATCGACGAGCACCGGGCTCAGTCCTCGTCGATCACGACCGCGTTGGCAGGGCACATCCGCTTGGCCTTGCGCACGGAATCGTGCAGCTCGGGCCCGGGCTCGTCGATCAGCACCTCGCCGAGGTCCTCGGTGTCGCTCATCTGGAAGACCGTCTCCGAGGCGTCGACGCAGTTGCCGTAGCCCGAGCAGCGCTTCAGATCGACGCTGACGTGCATGACTCGTGTCCTTTCGTAAGGGTGTCGAAACAGGCGCCACGTGGGGAGCGGCGAAGGCATGTCGAGCGACTAAGCCGACGGCCCCACGGCCTCGCGCTGCGCGCGCGCCGAGGTCTCGGCGCCGCTGGTGTCCCAGTGGGCGGCCTTGTCGATCGAGATCCTGAGGATCGCCAACGGGCTGATGGCCTCGACGTAGGCCGCGAACGCGGGAGAGTCGATCGCCACGTCCCCCATGTAGCGGGCACAGATGGTGTGCGTCAGCCGCACCGCCTCGTCGCCGCCCTCGATCGAGTCGACCTTGCCGTACAGCAGGAGCCCCCGGTTGACCAGCCCGCCGTCGGACTCGTCGATCAGCAGGCTGACCTGCGGGTTGCGCCGAATGTTGCGCACCTTGCGACTGTGGTCCGTGGTGCTGATGGTCACGTGCTCGCCGTCCCAGGCGAACCATGCGGCGAACATGTGCGCGGTGCCGTCCGCGTTGAGGCTCGAGACACGCACCATGTTCGCGCGACCCAGGAGCTCGTCGGCCAACGGCTGCGGGAGATCAGAGGCAAGCATCGATCCGGGTTCCTCATCGGTAGTAGGGGTGGGCGGCGCCCGAGCAGGTCGAAGCTGGAGAGCTCGGGGCCGAGTAGAGAATCGAGTTGTCCAGGGAGCAATCAGACACGGCCTAGCTGCGGAAGGTCAGCCGGTGAGCTGGGCCATGAGCCCGAGCTGGTCGAAGAACATCCAGTGCTCGACCACCTGCCCGTCCCGGACGCGGACGATGTCGGCGTACTGGAAGTCGATCGACCGGCCGGTCGCGGGCACACCGCCGAACTCCGCCCGGTGCGTGCCGGTCAGCCGCTTGTGCGTGATGACGTGGTCACCCTCGCTGAACTGCTGGACGACGTGGAACCAGAGGTCGGGAAAGGCGTCGAAGAGCGGGCGGTGCCCATCGATGACGCTCTGCTTGTCGTCCTGCCCCGGTTCCCACGGCGTGTGGTCGACGAAGTCGTCCGCGGTCAGCTCGAGACAGACGGAGACGTCCCGCTTGCACTGGAACTCGACGACGAACCGGTTCACCACGGCCTTGTTCGCTTCGGACATCACGACCTCCAGGTGCTCTCGGGCGGCGGGACTCGCCGCAACTGGCATGTTACAGACATGAGAGGTGGCCTGGCCTACGCGGGAGCGAGGCCACCCGTCGGTGGGTGGCGGCGGGCGGAGAGCTCCCCGCGGAGGGCACGGACGTACCGCTCGGCCGAACGACGGACCATCTCGTCGGCGCCGCGCGGGACAGCCTGCTCCCACCACGCGCTGAGGAGGATCTCGAACGAGTAGGGCCGGAGCGCCTGCGCGATCCGGCGGACGGCGTACTCGTCGAGGGGAAGGAGCTGAGCCTTGCCGCCTCCCGGGAGCTGCGCCCAGGCGAGGTGGAAGCTCACCCAGTCGGGGTCCAGGCACGTGACCACGGTGTCGCCGACGAGCAGGGCGCTCCGCGGGGCGACGTGCAGCACCTGTGCCCCGGCGAAGTGACCGCCGGTGTGGACCAGGGTCAGACCCTCACCGAGGTCGTGGCGATCCCCGCTCCAGTACCGCACCCGCGGGTCCTCGCGCATGACCCACCCGCGGTCGCCCTCGTGCAGGTGGATCGGGCAGTCGAAGCGCTGCGCCCACTCCACCATCGAGCCGTGGTAGTGCGGCTTGGACACCGCGATCCCGGCCAGGCCGCCACGTCGCTCGATCTCGGTGGCCGTCTCCTCGTCGAACAGCGTGACGCAGTCCCACAACAGGTTCGAGCCCTGCCACGGGACGAGCAGCGCGCGTTGACCGAACCCGACCGACGGCTCGGTCCCGACACCGACGAAGCCGTTGTCCTCCCGGAACACGTTCCGATGGTCGGCACGCAGCTGCGCGAGTGTGGTCCAGCGGTGCCGGTCTCCGTGGCCCAGCGGGTTGCGGACGTCCTCGCAGAGCGGGCAGGCCGACGGCGACGTCTCGCCGTGCTGAACCCCGCAGCTGCTGATCGCGAGCGAGTCGCCGGTCGACATGGTCTGCACGCTTCCTCTCCTGTCCGGCGCTAGAGCCGGACCATCCCGCCGTCGACCGAGTAGGTCTGGCCGGTGACGAACCTGGCGTCCTCGGACGCCAGGAACGAGACCACGCCGGCGAGGTCGTCCGGGGTCTGCGGCCGCTTGAGCGCCTGCAGGTCGACGGAACGGTCGAACGACTCCTGGGAGTACTTCTCGGCCAGTGCCCGCGTCCAGACCAGCCCGGGCGACACCGCGTTCACGGTGATGCCGTACGGCCCGAGCTCCGTGGCGAGGGCACGGGTGAACCCGACGACCCCCATCTTGCTCGTCGTGTAGTGCACGAGGTTGAGCGCGAGGGTCCAGCCGACGCCCGACGACACGTTGATGATGCGCCCGAACCCGTCCCGCTTCATCATCGGCAGGAAGGCCTGCGTCGTGAGGAAGAGCGAGTCGAGGTTGACCCGGAGGACCTGATGCCACTCCTCGAACGTCATCTCCTCGAACGCCCTGAACGGCGAGATGCCCACGTTGTTGAAGAGGATGTCGGCGCGGCCGAACGTCTCCTCCACCGCGGTGCCCAGCTCGGCGACCTCGTCGGGTCGGCTGACGTCGCAGACGCGGACCAGCGCGCGCCTGCCCAGCGCCTCGACCTCCTGCGCGACCTCCTTGGCGTCGAGCAGGTCCACGAGGACGACGTCGGCGCCGTCCGCGGCGAACCGCGTCGCGTAGGTCGGGCCCAGACCGGACGCGGCGCCGGTGATGACCGCGACCCGGCCTTCGTGACTGTAGGACACGGTTCTTGCTCCTTGAGCTCGGTTCGTCGGTTCGGAAGGGGATGACGCCACGCGTCAGGTGGGGACGATCGGGAGGGCGATCCACGACGGGCGGTCGGCGTCGTGGAAGACGCTCTGCTCCGCCACGACGAAGTCGCTGCGGTCGGCCTCCGCGATCACGCCGCCGTGGTTGGGGTTGCGGTCGAAGCGCGGGAAGTTCGAGCTGGAGACCTCCACGCCGATGCGGTGACCGGCCCGGAAGACGTTGCTCGTCGCCACGAGGTCGATCTCGATCCGGTACACCACACCGGGGGTGGCGGGTGCCGGGGTGTCGAGGCCGTCCCGGTAGCGGAGCCGGAGGATCCCGTCGGCGATGCCGATCGCCCGACCGTCGGGGTGGACGTCCAGCAAGGCGACGGTGAAGTCTGTGTCGGTGGCCGACGTCGAGACGTGCAGCGTCGCCGTGACGAACCCCGTGACCTCGGTGTCCTGTTCGAGCGGCTCGCTCGTGTAGACGAGGACGTCCGGGCGGCCCTGCACCCGGCGGCGGTCCCGGGGCCCCAGGAAGCGACCGCCGTCACGGAGCAGCGTGTTGCCCCCGACGGTCGGCACGGGATCGGACGGGTCGTAGCGGAACCCGTCGCAGTCCTCCGCGCCGGGCGCCTCGATACTGAGCCGGGAGCCGGTTCGCAGGTGGAACCGTGTGTCTACCGCGCGCGCGAGCGGCCAGTCCTCCTCGTCCCGCCAGACGTTCGCGCCCATCACGAAGATCCGCACGGGCGGGAGGTCCACCGGCTCGCCCCGCACCGCCGCGCCCAGGAACGTCGTGATGCGCTTCCCGATGTCCGAGGCGGCGAGCGCCCCCGCCTCCCGGCCGAACCACAGGTCGCCCACGACCTCGCTCACCGGCGGGTGCTCCGGGTTGTGCCCCCAGGGCGTCACGATGAGGCGTTGGTTCTCACGGGCGTACCGCGTGCCCGCCCGGTCCCGCAGGCCGACGAAGTTCTCCAGGCTGCCCTTGAGCCGGACGTCCGACCAGCCCGCGATCTGCAGGGTGGGCACCTCGAAGGCCTCGAAGCGGTCGCGGACGGAGATCGCGCGCCAGTACTCGTCTCGGGTCGGGTGGGCCAGCCACTCGCCGTAGCTCGCCATCAGCGCGACGCGGTCGGGCAGGGCCTTCAGCGGAAGCTGCTCGTAGGCGCCCCACATGTCGGCGACGATCGGAGCCAGCTGCTCGCGGTCCCGGCCCACGTCCTCCCCGCGCACCACGCGGCGGCTCGCGTCGTTGAACGCCGCCTCCGCGGACCAGCGCAGGGCGAAGCCGAACTCGAACGCTCCACCGCGGTAGGCGAAACCGTCGTAGAAGTCCGAGGCACCCCAGCTGGCGGCGAGCGCCCTGAGGGCAGGCGGCGTCCTGGTGGCCGCCAGGCTCTGCGTGGTCGCCAGGTAGGACCCGCCGATCATGACGACGGTGCCGTCGCTCCAGTCCTGGTCAGCGAGCCACGCGATCGTGGCCGCACCGTCGGCCGCCTCGTCGTGGAACTGCCGGAAGCGCCCCGCGGAGCGCCCCGTGCCGCGGCAGTCCTGGGCGACGACGACCCACCCGGACCGGGCGAGCTCGAACGGGTCGAGGTAGCCGGCACCCGAGACGCCGGAGACCGACTTGCCGTACTGGGTGCGCATGAGGATCGCGGGGTGGCCGCCGGGGGCGTTCGGGCGGAGGATCTGCGTGGACAGCCGAACGCCGTCCGCCATCGGCACCAGGACGTCCGTCTCGACGGTCAGCGAGGTCACGGTCGTGGCCGCCGTGGTCACCGGCGCTCCTCCCCCGGCGCTGGCAGCGTGCGCGCCGACAACTCGCCCCGCACCGCACTGATGTAGCGCTCCGCCGAGCGGCGGATCATCTCCTTGCCGCCCTTCGGCACGACGTGGCCCCACCAGCCACCGACAAGAGTCTCGAACTCGAACGGCTCGAAGGCGTCGGCGATCCCGCGGACGGCCTGCTCGTCGAGTGGCAGGAACTGCGCCCAGCTGTACTCGAAGCTGACGTGGTCTGGGTCCGTGGTCAGTACCACCGCATCGCTGACGAGCACCGTGGCCTTGGACGCGATGTGCAGGACCTGCGACCCGGCGAAGTGACCGCCGGTGCGGATGACGGTGAGCTCCTCGCCGAGGTCGTGTGTCTCCCGCGACCAGAACCGTAGGCGCTCGTCGTGTCGCACGACCCAGCCGCGGTCGTCCTCGTGCAGGTAGACGGGGCAGTCGAAGCGCTGCGCCCACTCCACCATGGTGGTGTAGAAGTGCGGGTGCGATATGGCGATGCCGGCCAGCCCGCCCTGCTCCTCGATCCGGGCGACCGTCTCGTCGTCGAGCAGGGCCATGCAGTCCCACATCAGGTTGGAGCCCCGCCAGGGCACCAGGAACCCGCGCTGCCGGAACGCGAAGGACGGCTCGGTGGTGAAGCCGACGAGGCCCGCCTCCTCGCCGAACACGTTGCGGTGCCGGGTCCGCAGCTCCGCCAGCGTGGTCCACGACAGGGGCTTGCCGCGCAGCGAACTCCGCGGGTCGTGCGAGATCGCGCACGTCGCGGGCGCGACCTCGTCGTACTGCGTGCCGCAGCTACTGCAGACGGCCAGCGTCTGGTCAGTGGACACGGATCCTCGACCTCCTCTGTCTCTTCGACGGTGTTCGACGTGCTCTTGCCGACCCGGCCGCCTCACACACCCGCCGAGTAACCACCGTCGACGAGGACCGCCGTGCCGGTGACGTACGCCGCCTGTGCCGAGCACAGGAACGCGACGACCGCGCCCATCTCGTCCACGGTGCCGAGCCGACCCGCGGGGATCGTGTGCTTCGCGTGCTCGGTGATCTCCTCGACCGAGCCGTGCCTGCTGAGGATCCGATCGGTGAGGATCTGGCCAGGGTGGACGTGGTTGAACGTCACCCCGTCGGCCGCCGCCTGGCGTGCGAGCACCTTGAACGTGGTGACGAGCCCCGGGCGGTGTGCGTTGGAGAGCTGCAGGAAGTCCAGGGGCTCCCGGATCGTGGACGAGCCCACTGCGACGATCCGGCCGAAACCCCGCGCGCGCATGGCGGGCAGCACACGCTCGACGATCGCCAAGGGGGAGAGCAGCAGGCTCCGGTGCGCCGCCTCCCACTGCTCGCGGCTGAACCCGAACGGATCACCGGTCGGCGGTCCCCCGGTGTTGGCGATGTAGACGTCCGGATCGCCCAGGTCGGCGCGCACCGCGTCCATCAGTGGGTCGATCGCGTCGAGGTCGTCCGAGTCGAAGCCGTAGCCGCGCACGTCCGGGCCGATCTGTGCGGCCGCCTCCGCGGCGCGCTCCGCCGACCGGGAGGTGACGGCCACCCTCGCGCCCTCGGCGGCGAGTGCCGCCGCGACCCCACGGCCGATGCCCTTCGAGCCGCCCGTCACCACCGCGACCCTGCCTCGCAGCCCGAGGTTCATCAGATCACTCGCCCTATCATCCGGATCAGAAGAAGATCGCCAGGTTCTTGGCGGGCAGCGTGGTGTGGTCGAGAAGCACCACCCGCCGGCGCAGTTTGAGGTCCTCGAGCGGCCCGACGAGCAGGTCGTGCCGCTCGCCGAAGAGCAGCTCGAAGTCCGGCGAGTCCATGCGGCCCCGGTAGACCGCCAGGTTCGAGACGACGGACAGCGCCTCCTCGCCCTCGATCCGACGCGCGCGGACGTTGCCGACCATCCGCCGGGTCCGGGACGGGGGGTCTTCGGCCCAGGCGTAGTCCGTCTCGAGCCGTTCGACCCGGGTCAGGAGCGCCGTGTAGCCCTCCAGCATGTGGAAGCCCTCGGCGCTGATGCCGTCGTGCCCGCGGTCGCGCGTGAGGCGGACCGGTACGCGGTAGTCGATCTCTTCGTCGAGCAGCGCCGCCCAGTCCCGCATCCGACGGTCGTCGAGGATTTCGGCCTCGTCGATCAGCCAGTCGTGGACGACGAACCACTCGTCCCGGGTCGCCTTCCGGGACGCCTCTTTCAATTCGACCATCTGTGGGTTCCTTTCCGGGGACGCGCTCAGCGCTCGGTGCCGAACGGCGTCTCTAAGAACTTCGTGAACGTGTCCGTGGTCTGCCACGTCAGGCTCTCGAGCTCGATCGGGTCGAGACGGATGGTCCTGATCAGGCGTGGGGACGAGATCTCGAAGTTCTTAGAGTCGTCACCGCGCTCGACCACGGGGCCCTCACCGTTGTCCGCCATCGGCTCTACTCCTTCTCCAGCGGGATGTGACCGTTCTGTTCTTCCGGGCTCATCGCGCTCGGGAACTTGCCGGGCCGCATGAACTGCGCCCACCGCCGCCAGTAGCCGCGCATCTGCCCTTCCTCCAGCGCGGGGATGTACTTCACGCCGGGGCCGGGGTGGGCGTCGGGTGCGGCGCGCCTGGACGTCCCGACCCCGGGCATGCCCATCTGGTAGTTCAGCTTCATGCCGACCTTGCGCGCGAATCTGGTCCCGGCGGTCTGGGTGATGCTGCCCCAGGGCTCGCTGTCGTCCTGGTCGTAGATCCCGGAGGACCCGAACGTGCCGATCAGCGTCCGCCGGGTGAGCTCACGCACCTCCGGCGGCAGGCCCTTCGGCGCGATCACCCAGTTGACGATCTCGACCGTGTCGTTGGTGCGTGGCTGCCAGACGCGGATGCCGAACAGGGGTACGGAGCCTGTCTCGCGCGTCGCCTGCAGTGGCATGGTGATGAACGAGAAGTTGGGGAAGATCGTGCCGACGTTAGCGATCGTCCGCCGAGCCACGTCGAACATCTCCGGCCCGAACCGCGGCACGAACATGTCGTCCGGCCAGTACCAGAACGTGGGCGCTTCGTGCCCGGGAGGCGCCAACCGGTGCGACAGCGCGTGCCCGTTGCCCGCCTGGATGTGGAAATACTCGGTGCCCTCCACCTCGGCGACGAAGTCGAGGAGGTCGAGCTGCTCGATCGACTTGTGCAGGAAGTAGGTGTGGTAGTCGTCGGAGGTGAAATTCTCCGCGCCGATCTTCCAGTTGGCGTCCATGACCCACCGCTGCGGGTCGCCGATGACCTCCCACCCGTCCTTGGCGTGCCCGAAGAGCAGGTCGAAGTACCACAGCATGTCGCCCATCCAATCCTCGAACGAAGGCGCGTCCGGGTCGAGGCTGGCGAAGACGAACCCGTGGCGGTTCGTGAGGTTCGGGGCGCTGAGCAGGCCCCACTGGGAGCGGTCGAGGCCCTTGCCGTAGGCGCGGCGGAACAGCGGAGCACCCGCCAGCTGGCCCGAGTTCTTGTAGGTCCAGCCGTGGTAGGAGCAGCGGAAGTGGGAGGCGTTGCCCTTCTCGGCGCGGCAGATCTGCGCACCGCGGTGCCGGCAGCTGTCGAAGAGCAGCCGGATCTCGTCGTCCTCGCCGCGGACCAGCACGAACGCGTCGTTGCCGATGTAGCGCTGGACGTAGTCACCCGGGCTCGGCACCTCACTGTCGTGGCCCACGAAGACCCAGGCGCGGGTGAAGATGCGGTCCAGCTCGCGCTCGTGCACGACCGGATCGTTGAAGACGTCGACCGGCAGCAGGCCGGAGTCGAGGCTCTCCTGCACGCGGCTCAGGAGGTCGTCGAGGCTGTCGCTCGCACTGTGGGGCGCCATCGGGCTTCTTCCTTGTCTGATGTTCCTCGACCGGGAGGCGGGCGGCCGGCCTTCAGGCCGGGATGAGGTGGGCCACGTGGCCCGAGGGGTCGGTCACGACGTCCTCAGGGAGGCCGACGATGGTGAAGTGGCGCATGCCCACGGTGCGGGGCGGCACCGGCGGGAGCCCCTTCCCGTACCAGGTGTTCAGGGCGAGGTGGGAGTGGTAGCCGTCCCACGACACGAACGTCGCGTCCGCGGACCGGTAGCAGGTCACGTCCATCCCGAGCCGGCTGGTGCAGTGCTCCACGGTGGTTTCGAGATCGGAGACCACCAGGTTGAGATGCCCGACCACCATCGACGACGGAGCTTGGCGCTGCACCGGGTCCCCGGCGACGCGCTGGTAGAGCGGCTCGATGTCGATGTGCTCGTAGCCGACGTCGTAGCGGTCCTCCGGCTTGGTCCCGGCGGGCCAGGAGTCCCGGGGCCAGTCCACGTAGACCTCGATCTCGGTCCCGTCAGGGTCGTCGACGTAGATCGACCGGGACACGAGGTGGTCGGCGATGTCCTTGATCGGGATCTCGGCCACCCGCAGCCGCTGGTAGGCGCGCGCGAACGAGTCCTCGTCGGGCAGGAGGAGCGCGACGTGGTAGAGCCCGGCGTGATCCTTGCCGGGCGGGTTCGCCTCAGGGTCGGCGGTGAGGACGAGGAGCGGCTCGCTACCCCCGACGCCGAGCTCCACGGTGTCGCCCTCACGGCTGTGAACCTGGAGCCCCACCGCGTCGCAGTAGAAAGGCAGGGATCGATCGATGTCGGTGACGGTCAGACTGACTGGACCCAAGCGCATACCGGCCTCCTGCAGTCGTGAGTGGGTTCTCGGCGTCCTGGCACGGTCGACCGAA
>Ga0193717_1002423_pt1 | contig 10790 bp, 5 predicted proteins | sample U2c2metaG_FD_145900 | JGI IMG/M metagenome (GOLD analysis project Ga0193717, IMG submission 145900) | Soil microbial communities from a riparian zone of the East river system, Colorado, United States - U2c2 | ecosystem: Environmental > Terrestrial > Soil > Riparian zone | place: USA: East River...
CCGTCAGGTCCAGCACCGCGGGGCGCCGGTCCTCCACGTACCACTTGCCCTGCTCGGAGTCCGGCACCTGCATGCCCATCACGGAGGCGGGCGGGTTGGTGCCGTCGCCGCCGTAGACGTGGAGGTGGTAGTCGCCGTTGATGTTCATCGGCGACCCGTCGGTTCGGTAGTCGATGGTGATCTTGTTGTCGGCGATGACCGCCGAGGTCAGGCACACCCACCTCGGGTTGCTCATGATCGCTTCGGTGCACTGTTCGTCGAGTGGCGACGTCGAGGGGTTGCGGCTCGAGGTCTGGGTGGCGGCGGCGTTCGAGCTGTTGTCGTCACCATCGGACTGAGCGAACCAGACCCCGACGGCGGCCAGCGCCACGACCGTCCCCACCGCGGCGGACAGCACCAGCGCCCGCCGTCGTGGCTCTCTTGGCTCCTTCGGCGGGCCGATCTTGTCGTGGGCCGAACCCCCTGGCGAGCCTCGGTCGTCGAGTCGTTGAGTGGGCCCGGCCTTGTCCACACGGGGCATACCGCGTGGCGGAGTTCCGGTCGGACCGCGACCAACCGGCGGCCGGGCCACCGGACGCGCTGTTCCGGTCGGCGGCCCGGCGACGCCGCCATGCCGCGCCGTCGGGTTGGCGGCCTCGCCGCCATCCGGCCTGGCCGCGCCGCCCGCGCCAGGCCCAGCAGGCCCGCGCCCTGGGCCGAACTGGCCAGGCGGCCGACCGCCCAGCCCGCCGGCAGCGGCACCGAGCCCGGCCGCGCCCAACGCAACAGCCGGACCGGCGCCAGGCCCACCCCGACCAGCCGGCGCCGAGAACCCGCCGCCGGCCAACCGGGCCGCCCCGAGCGCGACAGCGTGCTTCGGATGCGTGTCCACGGCGACCGGTCGGCCGAGCTCGGCGCTCACGAGCTGCCCCACGATCGGCATCCGCGACGAGCCGCCCACCAACAACACCGAATGTAGCTGCCCCGCGGTCAACCCGGCGGACCGAACGGCTCGCTGCAACGCCTCGATCGACCCGTGCAACGCCGGCCGGACCATGACCTCCAACTCACCTCGGGTGAGCCGGACCTCCGTGGTCACTGACGGCAGCAGCACCGGGATCGTCGTGTCGGTGTCGGCGGACAGGGCCTCCTTGGCCTGCACGCACTCCTCCCGCAGCCGGGCCACCGCGGCGATCGCGGTCGGGTCGTCCTCGTCGAGTTCGTCCAGTTTGGACCCGAGCGTGGTGCGCACGTGGTTGAACACCGCGGCGTCGAAGTCGATGCCGCCGAGGCGCTCGATGCCCTCCGGCTCACCGAGAATCGAGAACCCGTTGGCAGTACGGCGAAGCACGGCCGCGTCGAACGTACCGCCGCCAAGGTCGTACACCGCGACGGCGGCACCGACGCCGAGCCGTTGCTCCTGCGCGTAGTTGACCGCGGCGGCCTCGGGTTCGGTCACGAAGGACACCCCCGGCAGGTCCGCCATGCGCATGGCCTGGCGCAGCAGGTCGATCTTGTAGGGCCCCCAGTTCGCCGGGTGCGACACGCACACCGACGACGGCGGCCCGCCCTCCCGGGTGACCACTTCGGACACCACCGCGCGCAGAAGCTGCGCCGTCAGCGCCTCCGCGGAGTACGGGGCGCCGCCGAGCAACAGTGGCGTGGTGTCGCCGATGCGGCGCTTGAACTCACGCGCCACCCGGTTCGGCTCGGTGAGACCGCGCCGGTTGGCGGCCTCGCCGGTCAGGAACGTCTCGTCCTCGCGCAGCAGCACGACCGACGGGATCGCGGCCCCTCGAGCGCCGAGCGACACGATCTGCGCCCGGCCGTCGCGCCAGGTGGCGGCCGCCGTGTAGGTGGTACCTAGGTCGATCCCGAGTGCGTACATCACTTGTGCTCCGAAAGGGAAAGCTCGGCCAACATGCCCTCGCACGACCGGATCGCGACCCGGGCGGCGACGGCCAGCTCGTAGCTGGTGAGTGGGTTCTCCGCGCGTCGCTGCCAACGGGACAGCGCGTCGGTGGCGGCGGCGGTCAGCTCGCGCCGGTCTACATCGGACGGCAGCCGCAGCCGTTGGTGGGTCGCGCCGCCCGCGCCGCCGATGACGCGTTCGAGCTCGGCGACCACCTCGGCCTTGCCGGACACCCAGCCCGACCGCAGCCCGGACAGCACGCGCAGCTCGTTGAACGGGTGCGCGGACGACACCACGGCCTCGACCTCGCCGGCCAACGCGTCGCTGCCCGCGAGCGGCCGGATACGGACCACGTCCGCGACCGCGAGCAGCCCCGAGCGGCACTTCAACACATCACGGCGCTCGAAGAACAGCGACGTCAACAGATCCTGTAGCTGGTTGAGCCCGCTGCGCTCGGCCAGCTCCCGCGCCAGCTCGGTGGCCGTGTTCGCCACGTTCCGGCGCAACATCGTGCTCGCGAGCCGCACCCCGAACACACCGAACCGCGCCAGCAACGCCTCCCGCTCCGGCTCGGTGAGTCCCAGCTCCGGCCGGGTCCGCACGAACCGGTCCGCCGAAAGCAACAGCTCCTCGGCCTCGCGTGGCGGCAGGTCGGCGACGCGGCGCAGCCTGCCGACCTCCTCCTCGGTCAGTGTCACCGCGGTCTCGGCGAGCAGCCCCGCCACCGGGATCACCGACTGCACCAGCCTGCGCACGTCGGGATCCCCGCCGAGCCGGGCAGCCACCCGCCGGGCGGACGCCATCGAGTCCAGTCGTCCCACGGCGATCTCGTCCGCCCGCGACAGCACGCCGATCGCGTTCACCGGGCTGGGCCGGGACACCTCGGCGTCGTGGAACGCGCGGAGGAACTCGACGTCGCCGGTGTGCAGGTGGCGCATCAGGTACAGCACCGCGTCGGCCGGCGTCTCCTCCTCGTCGGGCACCAGCAGGTCCCACGTCCGGCGCGCGGCCGACTCCGTCAGCGACCCGATGCCGGGCGTGTCCACCAGCGTCACTCCGCGCAGCGCCTGCGCGGGCCACGTCACCACCAGCTCGTCGACGTCCTCGGCCCGCAGCCCGCCGAGGTCGATGTCGAGCTGGCCGCCCTCCCGCTCGAACCGAAGCTGCCGCTCCTGGCGGCCGACCCTGGCCCGCACCTGGTAGGTGTGCCCGTCCTGGTACCAGGTGACGATCCGGGTGCACTCGCCGGCGTCGGTCGGCGCGAGCCGCTCCCCCACCAGGGCGTTAAGCAGCGTGGACTTGCCGGCCTTGACCCGGCCGGCGACCGCGACCCGCAGCGGCTGGTCCAACCGGTCGCGGGTGGCGGCGAGCCGGGCGCCGTGCGGCGTGCCCCGGTAGACCGCGATCGCGTGGTCCAGCACCGTTCTGGTGCGGTCGAGGAGCGTCACCGGGCCACCGCCTCTGCGCGCTCGCGGAGCTGGGTGATCCTGGCGAGCTCCGCCTCGACGTCCTTGAGCCGTTTCTCCCGGCCGGACTGGGTGCGTTTGGCGGCGTCGGTGGCCGCGGTGAGCGCCCTGGCGTTGGAGCGGTTCAGCTCCTCGGCAAGCGCGGTGTAGTGGTCGCGCAGCTCGCGCTGCACGCGGCGCAAGGTGTCGCGGGAGTCCTTGCTCGCGACAAAAGTGATCTTGTCGCAGCACCGGCGCACGGCGGTCTTCGCCTCGGCGCGGCGCTTCGCGATCTGCCGCTTCTTCTCCTCGCGCAGGCCACGATGGCCGAGCACCAGACCGATGCCGATCCCGAGCGGGCCGAGGATGACCCCGACCATGCTGCCGACCAGCGTGAACATCATCGCGCCGCCGTAGGCGCTCTTCATCGCCACCATGGCCTGCTTGACCATGTGCATCCGCGACAGGTCCAGGTCCTCGCCGACCGCCGCCGCCGCGAGCGGCGTTGGGTCGCCGACGGTCGGCCTGGTGAGCATCGCGCCGGCGGCCTCCCGGAAGTGCTCGCCGACCCGTTCGGACAGGTTGGTGGCCCGCTCCCGCAGCAGCTCGTAGTTGGTCAGCAACGCGTCGGCCGTGGTGGCCTGCAGCCACGGGCCGAGCTCCGCCCACGTGTCGGCGGGGTCGCCGGCCTCGATGGCCTCATCCGCCTCCGTGGTGACCGCCTTGAGCCGAGACTTGAGGTCGAAGTCGATGTCGGAGGTGAGGTCGCCGATCCCGTCGCCCAGCGTCTGGCTCCACTTGGCGGCCGCGGTCTTCAGCCGCTCGACGTAGGACTTCACCTCGGTCAGCTCGTCGACCACCTGTTGCGCGCCGGCCGGGTCGGCCAGCGCGGCCCGTTCGGCGGTGAACGAGGTCGCGAGGTGGTCGCACAACGCGACGACCTCGGCGGCGGCCTCGGTGGCGAGCCGCTGCTCGGCCGAGCCGCCGACCTGCTCACGCACCAGCGTGATCAGGTCGGGGAAGCCGGACTCCGTGTTGAGCTCGGCGTCGCTGTGTTTGACGGCCCGCGCCCGCAGCGCGGAGGAGACCGTCAGCAGCGGGATGTCGCCCTCACCGGCCAGGTGCCCGGCGTCGAGGTCGCGGATGCGCCGCCACGCCGGGTAGAAGTCGGTCTTGGTGAGCACACATGCGACCGTCGGACACATCGAGCGGGCGCGGCGCAGGAACTCCATCTCGCTGCGGGTCAGCTCCTGTGCGGCGCTCGTCACGAACAGCACCGCGTCGGCGAGGGAGATCGCGGCGAGGCTCGCCGCGGCGTGCACCGAGCCGAGACCGCCGATCCCCGGGGTGTCGACCAGGACGAGCCCGGACGCGAGCAGCGCCCTCGGGATGCGGATCTCGACGCCGCCGACCCGCGGTTCCCCGGTGCCGACCGAACTTTCGACGACGTGCCGGCGCACATCGGCCAGCTCGACCTTCTCCCGACCCGCGCCGTCGCGCCACAGCGACGCACCCGCCTGCTCGCCGTGCCGGACGAAAGTCGGGACCGCGGTGGCCGCGTCGTCGTCCACCGGACAGACCGGCGCCCCGACCAGCGCGTTCACCAGAGAGCTCTTGCCCTGCTTGAACTCGCCGGCGACGACGACGTGGATGACCGGGTCGGTGAGCCTGCGCTTCGCCTCGGTCAGCCGGGCCGCGAGGTCCGGCCGGTCGAACGCCGTGCAGGCGTGCAGCCCGAGGTCGACCAGGTCCGCGGCGCGGGCCGCGGCCGGGGCGGTGGCTGCCTTGGTCATGATCTCTCCCATGAGACTGGTGGGGACAGGCGGCAGCGGGCGGACCGATCCCGAGGTCGATCCGACCCGCTTCGCTGCTGCTCCTACTGGCTGACGAGCTCGGTGTCGTCGCCACTGACGATCGAGTCGTTGTCCTCGACCTGGGTGACCACGGTGTCGTCGTCGGAGACGGAGACGTCGTTGTCCTCGATCGACACGTCGTTGTCCTCCACGGTGGTGGTCACCGTGGTGTCGTTGTCCTCGATGTTGGTGCCGCTGGCGTTGCCGCCGGTCGAGATCGCGGAGCCGTCGTCGAGCTCGTTGTCGGAGACGTTGGAGGCGTTGCCGCCGCCGATGCTCACCGCGCTGTCCTCGATGTCGGCGTTCGGCAGGTTGGTCACGTCGCCCTCGCCGAACCCGAACGCGGAGCCGTCGGCGCTGCCGCTGACCTGCGCGGACTCGTTGTTGTTGCCCACCACCGCGTTCTCGACGTCGTCACCGGCGTTGATGCCGGTGTTGACCCCGGTGTTGACGCCCGACGCGTCGTCGCCGGCCTGGACCGCGCCGTCACCGGTGTTGGCCTGGCCGAAGTTGTCGCCGTCGATGATCTGGCCCTGCTCGCCGGTGACCGCGTTGACGTCCACGTCGCCGAAGACGTTGCCGTCCACGTCCACGTCGACACTGTTGTCCACGCTGTTGTCGATCAGGTTGGTGATGTAGTCGTCACCCTCGTAGGTCTGGTAGGTGACGTAGTTGAGGTGCTGGACGACGCTCTCCACGTTCTGCACGGCGCCGGCCGAGTGCGCCGGACCGCCCGAGCCGCCGGTGTAGCTCTGTAAGGCGGATCTGGTCTCCGGCGACACCGACGGGTCGGCGCACACCTCGCTGACGGCGCTCGGCACGTCCACTTCGGACAGGTCGTGGTCGGTGACGCCCTGTGCGGCAAGCATGCCGCGGGGGTCCTCGGCGTACTGGGCCGCGAAGCCGCGGTCGCTGAGCAGGCTGTGGATGAAGCCCTGGAGCTCTTCGCCGACGTTGATGGCCATGGTTCCTCCTAGATCTGGTTGCGGCCCGCATGGTCTGTCGGGCGCGATCCAAGAATGCGTTGGGGGACCACGTCCGGACATCGGGGAGACCCCCGTGACGCCGGGGGGCCGCTAGGGGGTAGATCGGTGGCCGGGGGCGGACCGTGTCGGGAAACGCCGGGAAAGATGGAAGATCAGGTGTTTTCGCCCAGGATCTCGCGGAGCATGGCGAGCAGCTCGGCCCGCGAGCCCGCGCCGAGCTTGGTCCGGATGCGCGCCACGTGGTGCTCGACGGTCTTGGGCGCGATGTAGAGCTGGGCGCCGATCTCCTTGTGGGTGCTGCCGCGGAGCACGAGCTTGGCGACGGCCAGCTCCCGTTCCGAGAGTCCGCCGGTCTGTGGCTCGCTCGCGGGGTCGCCGGGTTCGGCCAGGTCACGGGCGCGCTCGAGGAGCCTGCGCGCGACCACCGGGTCGGTGGCGTGGATGGCCGCCTGCCCGGCGAGCCGGGACGCCTCCCACGGCAGCTCCGCTGCGGTGAGCTGCTCGGTGGCGGCGACGACGTCGTCGGGTTCGCTGGTGGCGATCCGCGCCCAGACCGCGGCGGCCGCGGTTTGTGCCGCGGCCTTGACGCCGGCCAGTTGAGCGTGACCTGTCACGGGGACCGGTTCGTCGGCTGCGACCGCGACCTGCACGCGGAGCCAGCCGAGCGCCGCCGCCCATGCCGGCGGCCCACCGAGCCCGGCGACGGTGCGGTCCAGCAGTTCGAGGATCGGTTCGATCCGCCGGCCCTGCCGCAGCCGCGCGGCCGCGACCAGTAGCTCTTCCATGGGTTCGAGGTGCCACAGGTCGACCGTGCGGCGGGCAAGCACCGGTTCGACGCTGCCCCAGACCGCCCGCAACCCGGCGATGTCACCGCGCCTGCGCGCCATACCGGCGGCGACCGCCGCACGTAGCAGGCGTTCGCGAGCGTTCAGCTCGCCGGCGGGGCGGGCGAGCTCGGCGAGCGCGGTGTCGTACCGACCGGCACGCATGCGGGCCCAGGCGAGGAGCAACCGGTGCCGTTCGGCCGCCGCCGGCCCACCGATGCCGGTGCGGGTGGCCCGGTCGAGCAGATACTCGGCGGCCGGTGGGTCCCCCACCAGCACGGCGACGATCGCGCCGATGGCGTGTGGCGTGTCGGGCAGGACCGCGACCGGCGTGCTGCGCTCGGCCACCTCGGCGGCCTCGATCAGCAACGGCACGGCGGCCTCGGGATCTTGCGCGGCGACGAGCACCGCTTCGGCGAGCCGGGCCGCCGAGGGTGGTGAACCGGCCGGCGTCGGCCCGGCCGGCAGCCGGCCGATGCCGACGAGGACCGACACCGCCAGCAGCGGTCCGGGCGGTGGCGCGGCGAGCAGCAAGGTCGCGGCACGGTCGGCCCGGCCGTCGTGAGCGGCGGCGGCGCCGGCCAGCCGGGCGATGCGGCCCGCGGCCTCTGGCGGCGCCGGGACGTCCGCATCCGGTGGCAGGCCGAGCAACGCGCCTGCCTCGGCGCGGCCAGCGACCACCACGCCGAGGTCGGCACCGGCCTCGATCGCGTCGTCGAACCAGGCCAGGGCAGCGGGCGGGTCGGTGAAGCGGGTGAGCTCCCCGGCGTGGGCGTACACGGCGGCGGCCGTGCTGGTGCGTACCCGCGCCGCACGTAGCTGCGCCGCCGTGACGAGCGGATCCGCGCCGACGGCGGCGAGTGCCTGTGCCGCGGTGTCGTGCAGGCGGCGGCGTTCGGCCGCGGACAGCTCGCCGAGCACAGCCGCCGCCACCGCGGGGATCATCGACTCGCCGCCGGGCACCACCATGCCCTCGTCGCGCAGCGTGCGCAGGACACCGGGCAGGTCGCCGGCCGGGACGTCCGCCGCGGCGGCGAGCACGTCGTCGGGCAGGTCGAGCCGCAGGGCCAGCACTCGCGCCGCCGCGCCAACCTGCCGTGGCAGCAGGGCAAACCGTCGCTGCACCCGTGCCACCAGCACCGGTGCCGGCGAGCCGCCGCCGGCCACCGCGGCCGCCACGCCCGGCAGCCCCGCCGACGCGTCATGCACCGCCGCCGCGACCTCCGGGGACACCGAGCGGCCGGTCACGGCGGCGACCAGCGCGCCCACTTCGTCCCTGGACAGCGGTCGGAGCGACTCCACGCCACCCGCGGCCACCGCCTCGTCCAGCTCGGCCAGCTCCGGTGTGTCGATGGTCGGCCGGCGGGACACCAGCACCCGCACCCCGTCCCGCGCGGCGGCCGCGAGGACACGCAGCTGTTCGGGCGTCAACCGGTGTGCGTCGTCCGCCACGACGAGCGCCCCGGTCTCGCGGGCGGCGGCCAACCCGGCGGCGAGGTCACCGGAGCCGACCCACCATGCCTTCGTGCCGGCGGCGTCGACGAGCCGGCCGAGACGGTAGGTCCGCCCGGCGCCGTCGACACCCACCACCACGGTCACGGCGCCTCCCAGGCCCGGTCCCGGGAATCCTACAAACCCGGCGCAACGCCATGGCGTTCAGTGCCGTCAAGCCCGCTGGCTCGCATCGTGCGGCGTGCCGCTCGGGACATCTCCGCATGGCCGGCTTCGTCCACTTCGGACGATGAGGTATTCCGGACCGAATCAGGACTAACCCGTCCCGGTGAATATTCAGTCAACTGTCTTGACCAGCAAACTTAACCCACGCGCCGATATTCACCACCACTAAAAGCAGCGATCACCGCGAGGTTCACCCGCATTTACCGCTCGAAGGGGTGACGCCGCGTGCCCGGTGATAGCAGGGCCGACGCCGGCCATCGGGTGCCACCCGATGGGCTGTTCGGTCGGGTTTCGGCTGGCCAGCCCGATGTAGTACGGTTTCGCCCCACCTTGCATGCTGATCGCCCGCGGTGCCGAGTCCCAAGGCGAAGAGGCCAACTGCCGATGATCTCCGGATCCCCGCGGCGCACGTGAACTGTCATACTTTTGTCCAGAATTTCTGATCAGTATTCGCAAATGAACGCGTGGACGCAGAGTTACGAATGTTGTACGATCCATCTACCGAAAGCTCGAGGACGAACATGATCATGAGTGATCAAGAAGGCGTTGGCCACGGAAATCGCGACTACCCGTGGGACGACTTCAATTCTGACGAGTACTTCAAGTTCAATTATGTCGAACTTCGGGATGACGACCGCGAGATCGTCGAAATAGTCCGGGACTTCCTGGTCAGAAAACTGGCGATCAACCCGCTTCCCAAGGGCGCCCGGGGTATCGACGTCGGCACCGGCGCCAATCTGTACCCGGCGCTGACGATGCTGCCGTTCTGCGAAAGCATCACCCTCTACGAGCACTCCGAGGCCAACGTCCAGTGGTTGCTGGACCAGACCAAGAACGGCGTGCCGTCCTGGGACGAGGCGTGGAGCGAGTTCTGGAAACTGCTCATCGCGCGCGAGCCGTACCGCAAGCTGTCGGATCCGGTCGAACTGCTGCGCCGGGTGCGGGTCGCGAAGGGCGACGTCCTCGCTCGCTCCGTGCTCGGGACGTTCGACATCGGCACGATGTTCTTCGTGGCCGAGTCCATCACCGGCGAACGCACGGAGTTCCTCGAAGCGATGGACCACTTCTTCTCTATGCTCAAGCCGAACGCGCTGTTCGCGATGGCATTCATGGAGCACTCGAAGGGCTATCAGGTCGGAACGCAGAAGTTCCCCGCGACCGATATCGGCGAACAGGATGTGTGGGACTGCCTCCGTGAACACGCGAGTGACTTCTCGCTACACCGACTCAGCGCTGCGCACAAACCGCTGCGCGAGCACTACACCGGCATGTTCGTGGCACACGGCCGACGCAAGAAGACACACTAGGCGCACTGGAGGGGTTCGTTCTTGAGACTTCAACCGCGACTGCAGACCCTCGAGATATGGCGTGCTGTCGTCGGCTACTCCTATCGCGACGGCGAGTGGAAGTGGGGTGGCCGACACAACCGCAACTCGATCAGTGACGCGGAGCAGTTGCTGTGCCTCATGTACCCCGCCGCGGACGTCAGCAACCTCGCCATCGACCAACCCGACGCCACCGGTGACGACGTATTGGAGGCACTGCGGCCGCTCGGCGACCGGATCGAGATTCCCAAGGTCCTGATCGACGTGCTCGCCGACTACATGGCGACGTACCGCGCCGAGGACGGCACGCCGATCTTCTCTGGCGACTCCTACTTCGTCGCGGCGGAGGACGCGGGCGAGCTCGCCGCGGAGCAGCGGGAGCTCGACGTCGTCGACTCCTTCGCCATGTCGATCTCGCTCACGTTGTCGACGCTGGGCTTCCTGAAGGTGTTCGGCAGGTCGGTACGCAGGCCGGCGTTGAAGCAGACGATCGCCGAGCTCGAGGCCGCGACCAGCACTCGGCTGACGGCGGCGATGGTCGGACTACTGCGCAGCTTCGCCGTCAACGTGTTCGACGCGGACTCCGAGCAGGGCAAGGTACTCCTGAGCACGCTGAACCAGGACGGGCTGCCCAACCGCACCATGATCGAGGAGCTCAGGCGGACGTTGCAACCGATCCGGGTCAGCCTGCGCGACGCGACGCTCGGCCTGAGCCAGGACGAGGCGCTCGAGAACGAGACCACGTTGTTCGAGTGCGGGTGGTCGTGGGGCGTCACCCATGACGCGCCG
>Ga0193717_1002424_pt1 | contig 10790 bp, 6 predicted proteins | sample U2c2metaG_FD_145900 | JGI IMG/M metagenome (GOLD analysis project Ga0193717, IMG submission 145900) | Soil microbial communities from a riparian zone of the East river system, Colorado, United States - U2c2 | ecosystem: Environmental > Terrestrial > Soil > Riparian zone | place: USA: East River...
GTCGCCCTTTGGAATCAGCGTGGTCAGGATCGCATAGTTCGCGCTGTAGAACGGCACGATACTGACGACGTCACGCTCGCCCCTTTCGAGGGTGAGGCTGGCGTCGAGCGGAATCGTCCAGCCGCGATTGTTGGTGACCACGGTCGGACCGAGCAGTTTGCGAATGCCGGTGCCCGGATCCTGCTGGATGGTCCAGGAGTTGAGCTGCGCCGGCTGGATCGGATAGTTCGAGGATGCCGTGCCGTAATCGCGTACTCCATAGAAAGCCTGCGTCGCGGTATTCGAATCAGGTCCGCAGCCGCTCGGTGGGGAAGACGCGGTGCGGTCACACAGCCCGATGAACTTGCCTGTGCCGAAAACCCACATCGGCGCGTGCGCCACCGGATCGCGCATGCCGACCGGCATGGCCGAAATCGGATGACGCCCGATTTCGGAGCCGACGTACGCCTGGAACATCAGATCCACTTTCCAGTTGCCGAAAGATGCGTTCGACAGATCGAAGCGCCACAGATTGCCCATCAGATCGCCTGCGACGGCGATATCATCCACCTGGTCGGAATTGAGATCGTACACCGCGGCCGTGGACAGACCGTAGCTCTGCGGATGCTGGGACTGCGTCGCAGTACTGGTCGCAACCTCCGTTATCAGCGTGCCAGCCTCGAGATCGATGGCGAACAACGAAGTCTGGTTGGCGGACGGGTCGTCGCTCACCGGATCGGGCGGCGTCATGTTCGGCAGCGGGAAATAACCGCTGGCCACAAGCACCACCCACTTGCCGCCGCTGAAGCTGAGCCTCGCCACGTTCGGATAAGCGTATGTGTAGCCAAGGTGCTGGAATCCGGACTGGGTATGGTTTCTCTCCCAGAGCACGGTGGGGCTGAGCGGATCGGTAATGTCGAGCGCGAAAATCCCGCGGCCGCCGTAGCGCAGCGACCCCAACAGCACGGTGCGCCACTGCCCATTGATGAAGACGTCCTGGACGATGGGTGTGTTGTCGACGGTCGGCGCGTTCTTGAAGGTGGCGCTATTCGTGCTCTTGGCCAGTCGGCGGCGCGCCACCGTGGTAGCTGCGGGTTCGCCGGCGACACTGTCGATGCCGAACAGCGTCATCGGCACATACGCCCAGCGTTCTTCGCCGGTGACTCCGTCGAACGCGTGCAGCATGCCGTCGTTCGCACCGACATACACGGTCGGCGGTCGATTCTTGTTCCGATTCACGAACTCGCTATAGCTGCCGGGACCGGGCAGGCCATTGGCGTCGGGCGCCGCGGCATCGGCTTCCGGTGAGTTTATGGGGAAGTTGTCGGTGAATCCGCCGGTTGGCGCCGATACGTAGCGAGGTTGCGAATTGATGATCGCGCCGAGCACGGAACTGCGGCGGCGCATCAAGGGCGCTATCGATTCGTTCGTGCGATCGCCGCGCAACCATTGCAGACGTATTTGTCCATTGCCATCGCAGCCGGCGGTGTTGGCGGTGGGGTCGGTGCATTTCAGATTCGACGTCGGGTCCTGATTCAGCGCGCTCCGCTGCGCAGTGCTGATGCTGCCCCAGTCGAAGTTGACTGCACCGCCTCCTGCATCGTTGGCGGTAAGGATCGTGCGCCCGGTGCTGGCGTCCGGCAGCGGATTTTGCGGGACCGTGCAGATGCCGGTGGTTCGGTTCCAGGTACCTCCGGTCAAGAGACAAGACGCATCCCATATGATTTCCGGATTGGGGGTTCCGGTTACGGGATCGAGCTCCTGCTTGGTGAGAAAGCCCGAGAAGTCACCCGTGTCGTAACCAGCCGAATAACCTTGCGTTCCGGTCGTCAGCGTCGACATCGTCGCCGACAGCGCAGTCGACGAGCCGTGGCGCGACAACACGTTGTTGATGATGTCCGCGAGATGCCGGATCAGCTCCTCGGGATTTCCGGCGACGAAGAATGCGCCGCGACTGTTGAGCGCCGCATGCCAGAGATCGTCGATGTTCGCAGCGATGCCATTGTTGTTTCCGTTCGGCCGCGGCCAGGCGATCTGACCCGTGCGCAACTTGCACAGGGTCGTATTGCCGACGCCGAATCCCTCGTCCTGGTTGCAGTCGATGTCGGACGAATATTGCAGGGTACCGAACGCACCCAGCGAGATCGCGAACTGGACGAGGTGCGGCCATGTCGCCGGATCGTTGACCGGATTCCAGAACACTTCCGGCGTGGCGCCCGGATTCTGCGCGTCCACTGCCGTCGTCGTGGCGGTCACGCCTGTGGTCAGGTCGGGGAAATAAGCAGGAACTTTGACGCCCGGGTAGCTCGTGAGGAGGTCCGGCCGCAGATTGTTCGCCCAATAGTAGAAGGCGATATCCGAATACGTCGAGCCGCCGTCCGAGTCGGTCGCATTGGGCCCCTTGAAGATCGTGGTTGGCGATATGCCACTGCCGGTCACGTAGCTCGTGGGATTGCCCGGCATACCTCCCGCCGTCGGCCCCGGCAGCGACTGGCCGGTGAACGTCGTGCTGCCGTTGCCGCTCACGCTGACCGCAGGCTGGTTGTAGAGGCCGTCGGTCATCAGCATGTGGAAGTTCTGGCGGCAGGCCAGCTCCCGGCCCGGCTCGCCATTCTGGCCCGGCTGCCAGAACGGATTCTTCAGGTCCGTTGTCGGTCCGCGCTTGAAGAAGTTTCCGGCGCGGACTAACGCGCTGCGCGACGGCGTGCCGTTGTTGGCGGGCGACGCGAAAATCCAGTCAAAAAATGCCTGACGATACGGATTGCCCGTCCGTGGATCGTTGATGGAATTGTTGAGATTGGTGATGATCGTCGCGGCCGGCAGCGTATACAGATAGTTGGTGCCGCCACCGTAGTTGATGCTGTTGTTGCCTAGGTTCTGCCAGGTCACGCGCACGTTGTCGCCGAGCACGCCGAATACGCGCGACAGCGAAGTCCGCCCCATCAGGCTGCGCGCCCGGTAGTAGGCATACCAGTTGGCGAAGTTCTGGTACTGGGTCGTCGGTACGGGCACGGCTTCCCAGTTGCTGGCAGTGGTGGAGTTCGTAGCCAGCGCCACCGAGCTCTTGAGCTGGTAGTAGTAAGGACCGCCATCCGGATAATTGGCAGGAGTGCTCGGAGGGGCATTTGGATCAGGGGTCGTGCCGTCCATCGGGCTCGCGCCATTCCAATAACGATCATCGTTGGTGCTGCCGATTCCGCACTTCCAGCGATTGTTGGTGACCGTGGTGACCGTCCAGTTACATCGCCTGCCGGAACCGAAGCCGCTGCAATGGCAGGAGCCTTGATCATAGCCAGGCGCACATTGAGCAGTGGAGCCACTGGAACTCCTGGGCGTGACTACCGTTTGCAAAATCCCCATCAGATTCGTCAGGCCGTTGTCGCTGGCGTTCGTATTCACGTCGGGATTGTTGTTGTATGACGCGACGGTTGGGACCGTTATCGGATTTCTGGACCGATTGACCGCGATGCCGTCGACCCATACCGCCTTCAACTCATCATCGGCTGGCGTGAATTCCTCGCCGTTTTCCTTCAGCGGCGGAGCGTAGACGACATTGGGGTTGTAATACGACCCGTTCATTCCTCTCGATTTCGGATCGTCGGTATCGACGATGCGAGGATCGATCACGTTGGCGCAGCGCCACGGACCGCCCCAGCTGCTGGTGGCGGTATCGTAGGGGCGCTCGTCGCCCATGTGCGTCCATTGCATGGATCCCGAATCGTCGTACGTGACGAGGATGTTCGGATCCACGGACGTGGTCAGGTCCGGAGGCGTGGGGCTGAGGTCCACGTCGCCCGGCTGCCCGGCAGCCCATAGGTGCGTCGAAAAGAAAGCCAGCACGCAGGCGATGATCATGCCCCCTGTATGACTTCCGCGACGATGTGATTGGTGCGCGCGCATGACTTTATCCCTCGTCGATCCTGCGATCGTTGGTGGGTTATGGGGTTTCCGGGTCGCCTGGATTGTTCTGGGTGATCGAAGCGGCGCCGAATACGCTTTCGCTCGCACGCAGCAGCGTGTCGCTGCCGCCCTGACTGCGCGCGGTAACGCGGAACAGATGGACCTTGGGAGTTCCCTCGGCGCCGGGCGCCGAAAGGATCGCGCCGCCCATGTTCCCTTCGCCGCTTGCCGCGGTATCGAGACCGAGATCCTCGATCATGTAGCGCGGCTGGCTTGCCAGCGAGGCGGTGGCTTCGTCGCCGCTCAGACCGGTTACGGTTTTAACGTACTCCATGGCGCCATCGCCGCTCGCGGCGAGCCACGTCCGCGAGCCGCGGAATTTCGTCGTGCGGTTGTCGGCTATGCCGTTGGTGCGCTGGTATGCGCAGGGTTGAACTCCGCTATATCCGCACGGCGGCAACGCCAGGCCGCCGGTCTGGAACGAGGAACGCGACGCGGCCGTCCACAGATCGATTTCGCCGCCACGCAACGTGCTTTCGGTGCCCATCATCGCCAGCTGCGCATTGCGCATGCCGCCGGTCATGCGCTCCTGCAGGATCGAAGTGCTCGACGCGGTGATGCCGAGCAAGGTCAGCAGCAGCAGGAACACCAGCGCGACGAACAGCACCGCACCCTGTTGCCGACGGGAACCTGCGTAAGAAATCGTGTTCATCGAAAACCCGCTCCTCAATGATTGCTGTTGCGCGTTGCGACGAGCGCGATGAATTCGCGGCGCATCATCCGACCCGTGATCATGCCGTTGCCCATGTCTGCGGCGGCATTGGTGGGCACGACCATGCCCGGCCCGTCGATCGTGTAGCGATACGCCATGTCCTCGGGATCGAGCCCGACGTCGTTGACGGTGTCGAGCAACATGTGCGCTTCGATGCTTTTCACCTGCCGCCACAGGCACTCGGGTTCGGTCAGGCCTGCAGCGATTCCCAGTCCCGGCGAAGGCGGCGGACAGTTTATCGCGTTGCTGTTCGCGCTGACCTGACTGGCCGTGAGGTAGTGCAGCGTGGCGTCGCGGTACTGCACGCCGTAAACGAAATCGAGACGCTCCACGCCCTGCACGAGCTCGTTCGCCGTACCATTTTCACGGCGATAGAGCGTCGGAATCAGGCGTCCGGCGCGATCGGGGTCGGCCTTGTAGGCCAGGTAATACGTGACGGTGACGAAGTCCCGCGTGAAATTGAACACGCGCACGTCGAAACTGCCGACGCTCGCCGCAGGCCTGTATGCCGCGGGATTCTGCAGAGCGGTGGGCGTAAGCACATTGGTGCCCGACACACCCACCTTGAAGATCTGGCCGCCGCCGCAGGTCAGCAGCAGCGCGTTATCGCCCGCTGCGAAATTGAGCGGATCGTCCATCGCCTGTCCGCCGACGATAGCCGGGACCAGCGTGATCGCCGGCGGCACGGCCGCGTCCACGGTGAAATTCCAGCCGGTTCCCGTCTGGTAACGAAGCGTCAGCACATCGGCGCCGCGCACGCGCAGGCCATCGCCTTCGTCTGCAGCGGGCAATCCATCCGGCGAAGCTCCGCCGGGTACCGCCGGAGTACACGTTCCGCCTGCCGCGCAATCGTAGCCTCGCGTAAAGTCGGCGGGCCCTATCGGATAAGTACTGCCGGCGCTCCAGCCGGACGGCGGAATGCCGAGCAGTCCACCGCTGTCGGGAAGCGAACCACCGGCGCCACTGGAGATCCCCTGAACATTCGCAGTGATGGCGACGCCGGGATACTGCGGGCCGTCATTTGCCGACGAAGTCCAACCCTGATTGCTGGCATTACCGCAGTACTGGGCTCCGGCCATGCGCAGATCGTCGTTGATGCGCGTGACCGCGTAGCGCCCGTTTTCCTGCAGCCGTGCCAGCGCATCCTGGACCTTGTTGGTCGTGCTGGTCGCGCCGAACAGCGTGACCATGCCGACGCTGAGCAGCAAGCCCAGCGTCAATGCGACCATCAGCTCGATCAGGCTGAAGCCCGCGACGTCGGAATACTGCGCGCCGGACTGGATTGCTTTCGCGGACATCTGCGGACGCCTCATGGCTGGAATACCCATGCGAAGGTTTGCGGAGTGGGACCGCCGGCATTGCGATCCAACGCAGATTCGCTCCAGCTGATCGTAAGTCTGCACAGTCCGGCGTATGGAGCGCCGTTCTGGGCCTGCTCGGTCGTGATGTTCACCCCGGCCGTCGGGGTGCACAGGATCTCCGCCGCCGCATTCGGCAGCAGGTCCGTCAGCTGCGTGCTCCACAGAGCCTTGTCGCGTATCGCGACGTTGGCGCGTGAGCATGCGGCACCTGCCGCACATGGATCCGCGGTGCTGCCCGGATAGCCGTTATCGTTGTAGTCGCCCGTCCATATGCGCGGCATGTTCGCGCGCATGCGGTCCGCCATCGACTGCGCCAGAAACGAGGCCTGCGTGCGCAGGTACGCGCTGTGGTTCGTCTTGACCGAAATGATCAGCAGTCCGGCCATGCCGAGCAGGCCAAGACTGAAAACCAGAAGCGCGATCAAAACCTCGAGCAGCGAAAATCCACGATGGCGTGTCGTCATCAGCATGGTTGACCTCAACATCCCGGGGCCGGAGACGAAGATGTATTGCGGCGCGAACTGATCTCGCCGCTGGCGGCGATGTGGATCCATGCAGACTGCTCGGCCTCGTGATCCGGCCGGCAGACGTTGATGTCCGCCTGCGTCGCCGGTCCAGCCAGGCTGCCTTGTGAAGTGAATACGATCTGGGCGTCGGCTCCGCCCGTCACCAAGGTCTTGACCGTGTAGTCATTGGTCAGACGGGCATACGTGGCGAGAACCGTGTCGGCGCCGCCGATCACGTCGTCGTGATTCGAGTCCGCCTGTACCGACCAGCCGCCCGTTGTCCAGTTATTGCCGGTGCCGACGACTGCAACCCTCGCACCGCGCTTCACCGCTTCGGCCCTGGACGTATTCAGAGCGCCGACGAGATTGTTGGTGTTCTCGCTGATCGTCATGCGCCGGCTGAGCTCACGAAAACTCGGCAGCGCGGCAGCGGTCAGGACCGCCACGATCGCTATCGCGACGACGAGCTCGATCAATCCGAATCCGCGGCACGAGTGCAGCGCGATCGTGCGATTGCGGGAAGTCTCCACTGGCAGCATCACTCCCCCTGGATGGAGCGTGGATAAGTTAGTGCGCACGCTAGGGCCCTGCCGGTCGCAGGACAAGCTGACTCGGCGTACTAGGTAGGATTTGGCGGACGAGCGGCGCGGGCGGCGAATCGGCGCCGATGCGCGGTCGTCAGGCAACCACGCGCAGGCGCAGTTCCTTCGGCAAGGCGAAGGTCACGTTCTCGGGCTCGCCCTCGAGCTCGCGCACGCCGGCCGCGCCCCACTCGCGCAGGCGCGCGAGCACCTCGCGCACGAGGCTCTCCGGTGCCGACGCGCCAGCGGTCACGCCGATGCGGTTGCGGCCTTCGACCCATTCCGGGCGTATGTCGGCGGCGCCATCGATCAGGTATGCCGGCACGCCCTGCTTCTCGGCGAGCTCGCGCAGACGGTTGGAATTGGAGCTGTTCGGCGAACCGACCACGAGTACCAGATCGCATTGCTGGCCGAGCCGGCGCACCGCATCCTGTCGGTTCTGCGTCGCATAACAGATGTCGTCGTGACGCGGCCCGACGATCGCCGGGAAGCGCGCGCGCAGCGCTTCGATCACCGCCTGCGTGTCGTCCACCGACAGCGTCGTCTGCGTGACGTACGCGAGCTGCTGTGGATCGCGCGGCGTCAGCGTCTGCACGCATTCCGGCGTCTCGACCAGATGGATCGCGCCGACATTGGCCGCGTCCCACTGTCCCATCGTGCCTTCGACTTCCGGATGGCCGGCATGGCCGATCAGCACGACATCGCGCCCGGCCTTGCCGTGGCGCGCGACTTCCATGTGCACCTTGGTCACCAGCGGACAGGTCGCGTCGAAAACGCGCAGCCCGCGATCGTCCGCTTCGCCGCGCACCGCCTGCGAGACGCCGTGCGCGCTGAAGATCACGGTAGCGCCGTCCGGCACTTCCACGAGCTCATCGACGAACACCGCACCTTGCGCGCGCAGCTTGTCGACGACGTAGCGGTTGTGCACGACTTCGTGGCGCACGTAGATCGGCGCACCGAATGTCTCCAGCGCGCGCTCGACGATCTCGATCGCGCGATCGACACCGGCGCAGAAACCGCGGGGATTGGCCAGCAATACGTCCATGCCGCGAATTATCCGCTACCCGCCGGCGCTTTCCTACCGCCGAGGCCGAACAGGATCAACAGCACCGCGCCGACGCAGATCGCCGAATCGGCGATGTTGAATGCCGGCCACGACCAGTCCCTGTGATAAAGCTCGATGAAATCGGTCACGTGGCCGAGGCGCAGGCGATCGATCAGATTGCCGAGCGCGCCGCCGATCACCAGCGCGAGCGGCAGCGCGGTGCGCCAGTCGCCGCGCGGGAGCCTCGTAAGCCACACGACCAGAACCGTGCTCACCGTAACCGCGAGCAGGCTGAACAGCCAGCGCTGCCAGCCGCCGGCGTCGTGCAGCAGACTGAATGCGGCGCCGGTATTGAAGGCGAGCGTCCAGTTGAGCAGGCCGGGGATTACCGGATGCGGGGCGTAGGGTTCGAGCGTGGCGAGGGCGATGTGCTTGGTCAGCTGGTCGAGCGCGATGACGATCGCGGAAAGGATCAGCCAGATCGTTGCATTTGGTTTGATGCTCATCGAGCGACTTTTCCTATTTCGTCATCGCGGCTTCGCCGGGATGACGGATATATTTTAAAACCAGCGACGATCTTCGCCGGGTCCTTCGATATTCGTCACACACCGTCCGCAAATCTCGGGATGCTCCGGATTCGACCCCACATCCGGCCGGTAGTGCCAGCACCGAATGCACTTGGTCTCCGTGCTCGGCCGTGCAGCAACCCACACATCCGCGCCTTCGATCTCGACATGGTGCGCATCCTCGACCTTCTCGGCGACGTCCACGAACGACAACTCCGAGGTGATGAAGAAAAACCGCAGCTCGTCGGCAACCTCGGCAAATCGCTCGCGCGTCGCCGCGTCCGCATAGACCGTCACTTCGGCCTGCAGCGACGCACCGATCGCGCCGGTGTTGCGCATGCCCTCGAGCAGCCGCGCGGCGGACGTGCGTATCGCGAGCAGGTCCGCCCAATACTTGCGTTGTTCGGCCGATCCCTGCGCCGCGGCAAGACCTTCGTACCACGTCTCGAACAACACCGACTCGCCGCGAGCGCCCGGAATGTACTGCCAGATCTCTTCGGCGGTGAACGAGGCGATCGGCGCCAGCCAGCGCACCATCGCTTCGACGATGCGATACATCGCGCTCTGCGCACTGCGCCGGCCCGGGCTCGCGGTCGGCATCGTGTACAGCCGGTCCTTGGTGATATCGAGGTACAGCGCACCCATTTCGTTGGTGCAGAAGTTCTGCACGCGCTGCACGATCTCCGGGAAATCATGACGCGCATACGCGGCCAGCACCGCCTGCTGCACGTCGTACGCCTGCTGCACGGCCCACTGGTCGAGCAACAGGCATCGATCGACCGGCAGCAGGTCTTTCGTCGGATCGAAACCGTCGAGATTGCCGAGCAGGAAACGCGCGGTGTTGCGGATGCGACGATAGGCGTCCGACACGCGCTTGAGAATCTCGTCGGACACCGACATCTCGTTGCGATAATCGGTCGAGGCGACCCACAGCCGCAGCACGTCGGCGCCGAGCGTATCGACGACCTTCTGCGGCGCGACCACGTTGCCGAGCGACTTCGACATCTTGCGCCCCTGCGCGTCGACCGCGAATCCGTGCGTCAGCACCTCGTCGTACGGCGCGCGGCCGCGCATCGCGGTCGACGTCAGCAGCGAAGACTGGAACCAGCCGCGATGTTGGTCGGAGCCTTCGAGATACATGACCTTGTCGCCGGGCATGCGCGCGAGATTGGCGCGCTGGTCGAGCACGCAGTAGTGCGTGACGCCGGAATCGAACCAGACATCGAGAATATCGGTGACCTTTTCGTAATGCGCCGCTTCATCGCCGAGCAGCTCGGCGGGATCGAGTCCGTACCAGGCATCGACACCGTTCTTCTCGACGCGCTGTGCCACCTGCTCCATCAACTCCACGCTGCGCGGATGCGGCTGGTGATCGGTCTTGTCGACGAACAACGCGATCGGCACGCCCCATGTGCGCTGGCGCGAGATGCACCAGTCCGGGCGCCCCGCGACCATGCCGGCGATGCGTTCCTCGCCCCAGCCCGGAAACCACTGGACGTCTTCGTGAATCGATCGCAGTGCCGCAGCGCGCAGGCCGGCGCGCTCCATGCCGATGAACCATTGCGGCGTCGTGCGAAACGCGACCGGCGTCTTGTGCCGCCAGCAATGCGGATAGCTGTGCGTGATCTTGTGTTCGGCGAGCAGCACGTCGCGCTCGCGCAGCAGCGCGATGATCGTGTCGTTCGCTTTCCAGATGTACTGTCCGCCGAAGATCGGCGTCGACGGCAGATAGACGCCGTTGCCGCCAACGGGATTGAGTTCCGCCGCGGAATATTTTTCGACGAGGCCGTATTGCTGGCCGACGGCGAAGTCCTCGACGCCGTGGCCTGGCGCAGTATGCACGGCGCCGGTGCCTTCCTCGGCCGAAACGTGATCGCCGAGGATGATCGGAATCTCGCGATCGTAAAACGGATGCCTCAAGCCCCTCTCCCGCCCGTCGGAGAGGATTTCAAGGTCGGCGCCCTTCGCATGACCCAGTACCTGCACATGTTCGAGGCCATAACGCGCGAGTGCCTTCGCCGCCAGCAACTCCGCGAGCACGAGCAAAACCCGCTTGCCTTCGCGCTGCGGGCCTTCGACC
>Ga0193717_1002425_pt1 | contig 10787 bp, 4 predicted proteins | sample U2c2metaG_FD_145900 | JGI IMG/M metagenome (GOLD analysis project Ga0193717, IMG submission 145900) | Soil microbial communities from a riparian zone of the East river system, Colorado, United States - U2c2 | ecosystem: Environmental > Terrestrial > Soil > Riparian zone | place: USA: East River...
GGCATGAGTGGAGAATCCCGACGTGGTGGTACCGCCGTCCGGAAGCCCGGTGAACAGGTACGCGTCGTGCAGGTTGACCTTCGCCGACGAATACGACAAATCGGCGGTACCCAGCCAGTCATTGCCGAAGTCGTACTGGTTGTTCCAGCCCGCCGAGAAAAGCTTGTCGTGTTCCTTGTTGTACTCGTTCTGCATGATCGGCTTCAGGCCGCTGATCACGCCGGAGGTGACGATCGGATACGGCTGCTTTGGCGTCACACCCACGTCGGAATACGACACGTTGTCATAGGGGCTGCTCGACCATTGCAGGCCGTTGGTGATCTGGCGCTGGTTGAACGTGGAGTAGTACACATCCAGCGTGGAATGGTAGTGCTCGCCGGGCGCCCACTCGATCACGGTCATCAGGCCATTGCGCAACTGCCGCTCGCTGCGTGCGCGCAGCTGCATGCCCTCCTGCGAGATCACGCCTTCGGGCAAGCCCGGTGTATGCGGTGCGCCCCAGATGCCTTCGGCACCATCGGGACCGTTATTGTTCGCCCACCACCATGCCTGGTACTGGCGCTCCTGGATAGGTGAGTCAAGCTGCGCCACGCCCACCGCCACGCCCAGGGTGTGGTCGAAGAACTGGTCGATGTACGAGAAACTCGCGCGGTGCCCCCAGGTATTCACGCCACTGGAGGGGTTGAGCTCGCCATTGGTGGTGTGTTCGCCACGAACGTTCAGTGCGATTGTCCGCTTGGGCAGGTCCAGCGGCTTGATGGTGTGCAGGTCGACCGTACCCGACAAGCCCTGCCCGATCAGCGTGGCGTCGGGCGTTTTGTACACCGCCGCGCCGCTGATCAGTTCGGATGGGTACTGGTCGAACTCCACGCCACGGTTTTCACCGATCGTGGCCTGCTCGCGGCCATTCAAGGTCGTGCCGGTGAAGTCCGGCGACGTGCCGCGGATGGAAATCATGTCCGCACGGCCCGCCACGCGTTGCGTGGCCAGGCCAGGCAAGCGGGACAGGCTTTCGGCGATGGAGGAATCGGGCAGCTTGCCGATGTCCTCGGCCGAAATCGCCTCGATGATGCTGTTGGAATTTTCCTTGGCGCGCTGGGAACTCTGGATACTGGCCTGGATGCCCGTCACGATGACCGCGTCGAGCTGGCTGACCGAGTCCTCGGATCGTTTCTGGTTCTTCTTGTCGGCCTTGCTGTCGGTCTTGGCCGGCGTTTGTCCGGCGGGCGTGGTCGCCTGGGTGCTGCTGTCATTGGCCGGTGGCGGCTGGGTGGCGTCCTGCGCCAGGGCGCCTGGGGCGATGGAAGAGAGCAAGAGAGCCGTGGCACAGGCAGCGGCAAGCGGCCTTGGGTGCAAACGGAAGGAGCGCACGGCAAGCACGTGCGACAAGCAACGATGGTCCATCAAATCTCCCCGGAGCGAATGAAAGCGCCCCCCTCGGCGCTGCCGTTGCAGCATGCGCGAAGGAATTTGCTGCTGTCATCATGCATCGCAACATCATGTTGCGGAGAATTCGTGAAGTTGTGGATTAGCTCCGCAGAATGTTGTCACGATACCGCGACGATGGGCCTTGAAAGGCCACGGCAGCCTGTCCTGCCGTCATTTCGCAAGTTCTTGCGATAAGAAATAGGCCGCAGTTATACCCGTAGGTTTCCGCTAGATCGACTCATCCGCTCATGGATGACTCGCGCCGTTAACCGACACTTCAACCACGTGGACCGGCGTCGCGCTCGCCTTGCCGTCCACCACCACGCGCAAGTACTGCGCGCTCTTGCCTCCCGTTGCCGCGGTAATGGTGTCCACATCGCCAGCACCTGGGGTGGGTGCAGTGCCCACGGGCCACCATGCCTGGCCATCGTTCGAGGCATCCACCGTGTACTGGAATTTCTCACCGGCACCGCGCGTCACCTGCACGCTCGAGATCGCCGCAGGCTTGCCCAGGGCGATGGTAAGCGTGCCCTTCCCGCCCACCGGCATCCAGCTGGTGGCGATCGAACCATCCACCGCGGCCACCGGCGGATTGGCGGCAATCGCCGATGTGGCGGAAGTTACCTGGCAGCGGGCCAGGTTGTCGGTGGGTTGCAGGTCGGGCTTGCGGGTATCGAGCACCAGCGGCGTGCCGGGCTCGAGCATGCGCTTGCCGGCACGGGTGGTCACCGGGATCGCCTTGCCCGATGCGAGTGTCACCGTGGTCTTGTCGCGGGTGATGCGCATGGTGAATACGCGGCCCTGCCATTGCAGGCCGTTCAACGTCAGCCCCTGCAACTGCGGCGGCAGGCTGGGATCCAGTTCGATCGCATCGGCGCCGAAGCGCAGCCCGCTGAAGCCATAGAGGAACTGCTGCAGCACGCCACCGGTACCGGTAAGGAAATTCAGCGGCCCGCCTTCGGTGGTTTCACTGGTCTGGAAGAACGGTTCGTGCAGCTGCGGCAGGTAGCTGCGGATCATGAAGGTATAGGCCGCGCATCCGGGCAGGTCCAGCGCAGACGTTGCGATCGAATGGATGGCGTCGGTCATGGCCGGGCCGTTGGCGCGGGTACGCGGCACGTAATAGTTGATGTCGTTGAGTGCTACCTGGGTGGGCATCGGGTAATGCAGTGGATAGGTCATCAGCACCACGTCGGCCTGCTTGACCGTGGATCCGTCGTAGCCGTCGTATTCCAGGTGGCGCTGGTTGACCGCATCGAACGGAATGGTCTTGACCAGGCCATCGGCCACTTCCTGCCAGCGCGGCTGCACGGGTTTGCCCAGAAGGCCCGCCGCAGCGATGGCGTGCTTGATCGCCTGCGAGGCGGCAGCGTTGGTATAGGCAGAGTTGTTCACGCCGAAATGGTCTTCGTCCGGCGGCTGCACGTTGTTCACCGCGAAGCCGCCGTTGGCGACGGGCGTTGCCACGCTGGTCCAGAAATCGGCAACGGCGGCGAGCACCGGGAAACCCTTCGAGGCCAGCCACGCACGATCGCCGGTGGCCGCGAAGTAGTTCCACTGCGCCATGGCAACATCGGCCTGCAGGTGGAATTCCTGGCTGCAGCTGTAATTCGGGTCGGCCAGGATCTTGTCGTTCGCATCCGCCCGGGTGCCGTAACAGTCCTCATGGATGGAGCCATCGTCGGCCGCCGTCCACGGATAGAACGAGCCCATGCGGCCATTGGCGCTGGCGTTCTTCTTTGCAGCGGCGAGGGTATCGAAACGGTAGTCGACCATGGGCCGGGCGATATCCGGGTGCGCGGCCAGCAGCGCGGGCATCATCCAGGTATCTGAATCCCAGAAGGCCATGCCGGCGTAACTGTCGCTGCTCAAGCCCGATGGGCCGAGCATGCCCGGCGCATCGTCGCGGATGCTGGCGTAGAGGTTGTATATCCCTGAGCGCACCACGTTCTGCAGCTGCGGCGCGCCGTCGATCACGATATCGCCCTGCCACACCTTGTCCCAGGCGGCGCGGCTTTCGGCAAGCACGGCCTCGACGCCGGCGCCAGCGGCAGCCAGCGCTTCCTTCGCGGCAATCGCCGCGGGATCGGATGAATCCTTCGATGTGGCGACAGCCACGACCTTGGTGAAGGTATAGGTCTGGCCGGCTTTCACCGCCACGGACACCCTTTCACCACCACTCAAGGCCTTGCCGGCCGCCGCGGCCTCGCCCGTCATGGTCGCACCGCCCTGCAGCTGCAGGATCGATGTCATGGCAAGGCCCACCCTGGTACCGGCCGTACTGGCCGTGAGCGTCGTGCGGTGCGCGACCGTATCCACTTTCGCAGCGCCTGCAACCAGGCGTGCCGCGCCGGCGCCATCGAACCACCCGGTGACCTTCAGCGTGCCGTTCCAGTTCGGCGTCAGGCGAAGTTCGACGATACCCACGTGCTTGCGCGCACGGCTGGTGAACACCCGGTACTGGAAAGCGGTAGTTTCGCCGCCGGGCGCCTTCCAGGTACCGGAGGTGGTGATCTGGCCGGTTCGCAAGTCCTGCACCTGGCGGTAACCGTCGATGTCGGCGAGCTTCGCCGTGGCTGCGGTGTATGGTCCCGATTCAGATGCAAAGTCCAGCGAGCTCCAGGTGGGCAGCAGCGCCGGCACGCGCTTGGTTTCGTCGCGATAGATGTTGGAAAACTTGCCCGATGCGTAAAAACCTGCCAGGAGCGATTGCACGCCGCGGGCGGCATCGATGGGCCAGTTGGTGCGGCCGACGTTCGCAAGGTACCCGGCACCGGCCGGCGGAATTCTCTGGCTGAAGTAACCATTGCCCACGTAGGGCATGCCCGTTTCGCTGGACGCGAAAGTGGTGGACACGAACAACCAGGGGCTGGGCGCCGCGGCCGCCTGCGGCGTTGGATCAGCGAACGCGCATGGCGTGAAGGAAAGGCACGCCGCCATGGCGGCCAGGATCAACTTTGAACGTACCACGTTGGCGATCTCCCTTACTGCCCTGCCCCATCAACATCGAACGACCATCGGGCATGGCAAACACCCGGGCCCGCCCTTTGCAATAGCATGTCCGGCGAGCAGGCCGCAAGCATCGTCTTGATGGGGATCGAAGATCTAGGTACTGCGCGTTGCCACCACCGGCGGCACGGCTGCCGCCCGCATCGCCGGCCACAGCACGGCGGCCTGGCCCACGATCCATAGCAGGATGGCGCCTGCCACGGGATATGCGCCTGGGAGGCGCGGCAACTCGTAGTGCTGCATCAACAATCCGTTGATGGCATAGGCCAGGGCGGCGCCGGTGGCGATGCCCACGGTGGTCAGGATGAAATTCTCGGTCTGGAAGTAATGAAGGATATTCGCGCGCGTGGCGCCTAGCGCGCGTCGCACGCCGATCTGCCGGCGCCGTTGTGCCACCCAGAAGCTTCCCAGGCCCACGATGCCCAATGCGGTCACCACCAGCAAGGCCACGCAAACGCCCACCAGCAGGCCGATCATGGAGCGATCGTCCTGGAAGTACTCGCGCCGCACCTCGGAGAACGTGCGCTTTTTCAGGATGAGGCGATTGGGATTGATCACCTTGAGCGCGGCAACGGCTTGCTGGAGCACGCGCTCGCGATCGGCCGGCGCGGTACGGATGATGTAGTTCGTGCCGGGTAGGGCTCCGATGCGCATGGGCATGACCATGCTGTAATCGGCGGTATTCCAGTCCCAGATGGAAGGCCGTACCAGGTGCCTTAGCACGCCGACCACCATCATCGGCTTGTCACCCATGTAAAGCGTCTTGCCGACCGCGTTCTGGCCCGGCCAGAGTTTTTCCGCCGCGCCGCTGGAGATCACCACGACCTTGGGGATGATCGTCAGCTTCGAGGCGATCACCACCGACAAGTCCACGTTGTCTTCGTGGGTAAGATCGCGGCCGGCGATCACCTGCGCGCCCAGCGCCTGTACCACGTCCTGGCCCTGGTACAGGGTGGCATTGAGCGATTCGGTCTTCTGGTTGGGGTCAAGCTTGATCGTGGTGTTGTTGGACGACCGCCCGAAAGGCACCTGGTTGCTCAGCGCCACGGCCTTCACGCCAGCGATCTTTTCAATCGCGGCAAGATCTTCCCGGGCGCGCGCCATGGTGTCGGCGCGACGCCCGATGTCGACCGTCTGCACCTGGATCACTTCATCTTCGGCGATCCCGCTGGGTATGTTCATGCGGTCGATGCGCTGGGAGATCAGGAACACCGAATTACAGACGATGGCGCAGGTAAGGGCGATCTCCAGGATCACCAGGAGTGCTGTGATCTTGTGGTGCCTCAGCGAGGCAAGAATCGGCATGATGTCCATGTTCTTTCCCTAGTTGCTCTTCAGCTGAAGGGCGGGCACCACCTGGCAGGCGCGCCAGGCAGGCAGCATTCCAGCGACGAGCGTGGCCGATACCGCCAGCACGAAGGTCGCCAGCAGCATCGGCAGGTCCAGGTGGGCCAGCGAGGCATAGTCGGAAGGCTGCAGGCGCACCAGCCACAAGCCCACCAGCGACAGCAGCAGGCCGGCGACGCCACCCACCAGGCCCACCAGGCCCGCTTCCACCAGCAACTGGGCGAAGATCACCCGGCGTGACGCGCCCAGGGCGCGGCGCACGCCCAGCTCCGAGGCCCGGCGCAGGAACTTGGCCAGCATCAGTCCCACGGTATTGACCAGGCACACCACCAGGAACCCCAAGGCCAACCACACCTGCAGGCGGACGTCCCCCGGCACCACCTTGTTGATGTCCAGCCATTCCATCACGTTGGAAAGCGCCACGTTCGGCGGCCGCTGGAACCGGCCCAGGGCCTTCTGGTCCTGGCTGTAATGGATCAGGAATTCCTTATAGGCGGCGGCCTTGGCCGGTGAGTCCAGCTGCACCCAGAACTGCAGCCACACGCATTCGGACGTTTCCATGTGCTCGCCGTCGTTGCTCTTGTTGCCCCAGCAATCGGACGAGCCATTGCGGCCGAGCAGCAGGTCGCGGGCGGTGAACAGGGGCACGAACACGTTCTCCTTCTCCGAGTACGTGCTCATGTTGAGGTCGTAGAAATGTGGGTTCGGGCGCCAGTTGTCGATCACGCCGATGACGCGCAGGTCATGCCCGTTCACGCGCAGCGATTGTCCCGTGCTGTCCTTGCCGCTGAATATCTTGTCGTTGAGTTCGCGGGTGATCACCACCACGCGGGCCTTGGCCTCGTCTTCGGTCGACGCCCAGGGGTGGCCGAAGATGAAAGGCACGTTGAACATGGGGAAGAAGTCGGCCGTGGTGTAGCGAGCGTCCTCGATGAACGGCTCGATGCCCGACTGGGGAGGCTGGATCGGCACCGCGCCACCGGTCATCAACGCCTGATGGGTGCCCCGTGCGGCCTTGAGCAGGGCCATGCCGTCGGGGTAGGAAAGCTGGTCCGGCGGCTTGCTGGTGGGCGTGTAGCCGTCCATGTCACGCGGGTCCATCTGCGGGTAGTAAAGCTGGGCGCTGCTGCCGGGAATCGGGTCACCGGAAAGTACGTGCAGCACCGTGAGCGTGGTCATGCTCGCCCCGATGCCCAGCGCGATCGCCAGCACCATCAGCAGCGTGAGCGCGCGATTGCGCTTGAGGCTGCGCAGGGCCATCTCCAGGTTATAAGCGAACATGTCCGTCCTCCCGCGCACCCCGCGGTCATGTCCTGTGCTGCAACTGCCGTGCCATGGCCGATCTGCACGGATCCGGGGAAAAACCGCAATCCGTTGGTGCAAGCCAGTGTCCGCGGACAGATTCCCATGCCCGGCGGACACTACTCCTCAGGTCGTGCTCAACGGGACTTCCGCGTTGCCTTCGTGGCCTTGGCCGCCTTACCGGTGGCCGTCGTCTTGGTTGCCTTCGTTGCCTTAGTCGCTTTCACCGTCACCCTGGCGGTCTTCGTCGGCCTCGCCGGCACAACAGGTGTCAGCGGCCTGGCTGGCGCGGGCGTGACGGTTCCTGGCGCGGTCTTCCTTGCGGCGCCCGCGGCGCGCAGTTGCTCGCACAGCGAAACGATGCGGCAGCAGCATTCGGTGTAATTGGCGCGAAGGGTGGACACGCCCAGGGCCGCGCGGTGGTGCATGCCACGGGATTTCACCGCGTCCGGCGCGCCGTTGGTGGTAGGCCAGTCCAGGCTTCCGTTCCCCGCCACGCGCGCGGGAACCTGCCAGTAGTCGCCCGTCGCGTACGCGCCGCCGGGCTCGAACCAGACCTGCAGCCCGTCCTCGAGGGTGATCCAGCCGCCCTCGGCGACGGGCAGCACGCCGTCGGTGGAGACACCATCCTGCTGGTCCCAACGACGAATCAATGCATGTTTGGCAGGGTCCAGCGATGGCAGGGCGATCGTGTCGCCCTTCAGGCCCTGCAGGGTGACGGTGCGGCTGGCCGCATCGATGGCCACAACCTGCAGCAAAGGGGAGGCAAATTGCGAAAGCGTTGCGTTGTCATCGAGCACTTCTACCCACTCGTTGGCGGCAAGCCCCAGCCGCTGGTCGCGGCCAAGGTTACTTAAGCTCACCACCAGTTGCGGCGAGCCGTCCTGTGCCGACCCGCCGGAAGCTCCCGTGACCGGGAATATCACCGAGCCGTTCTCGCGCGACCACTGCGCGCGCAGGCGTGGCCACGCATAGGTGGCGCGTGCATTGAGCACGGCGCGCAAGGTGGTGCAGGGATCGCCCTGCCCGGCGTCCAGGCTTCGGCGCAAGGCAGTGAGCTCATTGATCTGCTGCTGTAGCACGGCCTTTTCAGCATCGGAGAGGTCACCGCCGGCGCGCAGCTTCAGCGCCACGGCCAGGGCGTCCAGTTGCGGGCCCAGCGCGGCCGAATCGGTGAGCCGCAGCTGCCATACCACCTGCGCGCGCGTCGCGGTATCGATGCCCTCGAGCGCCGCGTCCAGGATCGATGGCGCCTCGATCGCCGAAAGGTGCCGCTCCCACACATCCAGCCACACGACGAATCCCGGCGGGGGATCGGCAAGGTCTAAACCGTTGCCCGGCGTGGGGGCGTATGGCTGCGTGGCCACGGTACATGCCGTGTCGTTCTGGCACAGGATGCCGTCGACATAGAAATGTCCCGGCGACAGCTGCCAGTTCGCCAGCAGGTTCTGCCGCGTGATCGAAAAGCCCGTGCCGGCCGCCCAGCATGGACCGACCAGGTCCGTCGCCATGGTCCGCAGCAAATACAGCCCGATGGCGGCCTGCTCGTTCCAGTCCGATTCCAGTTGCACCCTTCCCTGCTGCTGGAAGACCTGGCTGAAGTGCCGCGTGGGGTCGAAGGTGACCCTGGCGAAGTCGCCTTTCATGGTGGCTCTCCTAACTGGCGAAAATGATCCCGGCGTCCGTCCCCGCAGGCACGGATTCACCAAGGCGCGCGGCAAGGTTGGCCTGCCGCTGCGGTTCGAAAAGGTCATGCCACGCGCCCATGGACGCGGCATCGGAGGCGCCCGTGGCGATTTCCTGGCAACAGGCATCGTCCAGGCGCATGTAATGCGGCGAGCCATAACGCAGGCTTCGGAATTCGGGGAGCACGCGCAACAACGTGGCCGCTTTCGCCGCGGGTGCCGCCGCCGCGACGGCAAGGTCGGGCTGGCAATGGAAGCGCGGCGGCGTACGTGATCCTGAGGGCACGAAGCAAAAGCGCACGCATCCCACCTGTCGGCGCAACACACGCACGGTACTTGCGAAGATGCTGTCTTCGGCCAATGCCAGCGCATGCACTTGCATCTGCCCGATCACGGTACAGCTGCGGAAAACGACGCTGGCGTGTGCCACGGCCTCGTCAGGCGCACCCAGCGCCACGCGCGCGGGGCCAGTGGCATCCAGGATGCTGTTGCAGAAGCTGATATCCACCGGCTCCGTTCGCCTGGCCGGCGATACCACCGATACCGGGCCCAGGATGCTGTTCTCCACGCGCAGCGAGGCGGTCGTGCCATCGAGCGTGATGCTGGGCTCGCCAGGGCGCTTCGGGTCGCAGTCGCAATGCAACGACCACCCCGGCACCAGGGTGCAGTGGCGGATCACCACTTCGCACAGGTCGCCGGTCGCAGCGTTCGGATCGTCATCTTGCTGGCCGTGCACTTCCACGCCGCGGCCCATCACCAGCAATCCGTCGAGGATGAAGCGGCTCCCGGCGCCGCCGCCAATGCCCAGGGCGTCAGGTCGGCTGGCGTGTACGTCGAGCAGGCGCAGTACCGGACGCGTACGCTCCGCGGCACGAATCTGGATCGCTTCACCAGCGTCCAGCTGGATGTCCAGGCCACCGTCATAGAGCCCGCTCTCGGCAAGTTCAATCACCAGCGCGCGCGCCGATGGCGTGGCGGCCTTGGCCGTGGCCCATGCCGTCAAGGCGTCCTTGATCGAAGTAAAGTGGTTTTCCGGGAGGGGATCGGCAAGCGGCAACAGCGGCGTCGCGGTATGCACCACGTATACCGTGGCGTCGTCGAGTGAAACCAGCGGGCGTGCATATTCCCCGCCACCGATGTCCCCGGCGAAACCGTACTGGTAGCTGACCCACACGCCGCGCTTTGGCCTCTGGTTGGCGGGAAACTGCAGCCGGCCGGTGTGTGGATCCAGCGCCACGTGGTTGCGCGGCACCTGGTATTTCCAATCTTCCAGGTTGGCCGCAATCAGCGCATCGATCGGCACCGGCATGCCTTGCCCCTTGGTGGGCCAGTCCGGGGCGAACACCTCTACGCTCTTGCCCTCGCCATAGAGCTCCGGAGACACGCGCGAATAATCCGCCGCATCGCCGCGAAGCGCGAAGCGATAACGGCGCAACGGCACCGGCAGGTTCGACTCGTGCGCGATATGCGTGGGCGACGGCTCGGCCACGGGCAACTGGAACAAAGCCGTGTCATGGCCCAGTACGCTGAAGGTGTAGCACTGCGGACCACTCTCTTCCACGCAGTAGGCAGGCGTGGTGGTCACCGGATAGGTACGCAGGCGGAAGGCGAAGATCCCCACATCGGGAATATTGAAGCGCCCGCGGCGCCGCCGGCTGCCCAGCCGCCTGACGTCCACGCGATGCGCCCATGGGTCGAAGGCGCCATGCGCAAACCGCAGCAACTGCAGCGGGCCGGGACGGCGCAGCTCGATGGTGGCTCCGCGGTTGGCGTGCTGGTGGTCCAGGTGCTGCGTGCAGCCTAGCCGGGTACGGAATTCCACTGCCCGTCCAGGCCATCGCGCAGCGTCGCGGGAGAGATCCTCCAGCAGCGACAACGTACCCTTGCGGCGGCGAGCGTCGATGGTGTGGGCCACATCGCTTCGGGGGCTCAAGGCACGGCCGAGCGCCGGCTCCGTGCCGTCCAGGGTGGCAGCTTCCGGCAGCGGCGAATAACCGAGCAGGTCCGCCAGGTAAG
>Ga0193717_1002426_pt1 | contig 10786 bp, 7 predicted proteins | sample U2c2metaG_FD_145900 | JGI IMG/M metagenome (GOLD analysis project Ga0193717, IMG submission 145900) | Soil microbial communities from a riparian zone of the East river system, Colorado, United States - U2c2 | ecosystem: Environmental > Terrestrial > Soil > Riparian zone | place: USA: East River...
ACCGAACACCATTGCGGGGCCGAGGGTTCCGCCCGCTCCGCCGTAGGCCTTGCCTGTGACGCCTGCCATTGCGTTGCCCGCGGCGTAGAGGCCGGGGATCGGCTCACCGCTCACGTGCAGCACCTGTCCGTCGGCATCGGTGCGTGGCCCACCCTTGGTGCCCATCGCCCCAACGGTCACCGGGACGGCGTAGTAGGGCGCCGTGTCGACGGGTCCGAGCGTCTGCAGAGCCGGGGTGGCCGCGTTGAGGTCGCCCCAGTAGCCGTCGTAAGCGCTTGAGCCACGGCCGAAGTCGGGGTCGACCTCGTCCTCGACGTTGCGGTTCCAGGCCTCGACGGTGCGCGCGAGCCCCTCGGGATCGATGCCGGTCTGCGCGCCCAGTTCGGTGAGGTCGGCCGACTTGCAGTACCAGTCGGGCGGCGGGCCATCGGGTTCGACGCCGAGGAAGCCGTACTTCTTGAGGTGCAGGGAGTCGAAGACGATCCACGCCGGGTCGTTGAGGTAGCCGAAGCGGGGGTCGAGGTGATGGAACGGACCCGCCATCGAGTTGTACTCACCGGCTTCGTTGAGGAATCGCTTGCCCGCACGGTTGACGATGATGCTGCGCGGGCGCGTGCGCTCCAGTCGTACGCTGCGGCTGCGTTGATGCCCGTCGATGGTGTCTCCTGGCAGCTGCACGATCGGCACCCACCACGCCTCGCCCATGTTCGCGAGGTCGGCGCCGTGTGCCATCGCCATCCGCAGTCCGTCGCCGGTGTTGTTCGGTGGCGAGACGGGGCCGTGCATGGGCCCGCGCAAGTACGCCTCGACGAGTGCCGGATCCCACTCGAAACCGCCAGTGGCGAGTACCACTCCGCGTCGGGCGTGTACGCGAATATCCTTGCCGTAATGGCTGATTCGCACCCCGACGATGCGGCCGTCGGACTCGATGAGTTCCCGAGCGCGGGCCTCGGTAGTCGGCACCACGCCGAGCTCTAGCAGGCCCTTGAGCAGCCCCGCGACCAACGCGGTGCCCGCCACGCAGTAGTCGCCGTCCATGTCATCGACGGACGCGTGGATGCGCGCCCGGGTCTCGGCGTCGATGCCGACGTTGCTGAAGTCCACCGGGAACGAGGTGATGCGGTCGCTCCAATCGCCCAGTCGCGCCAGGTCGAACGGTTTCGCGTTGTGCGACCGCCCGCCGCTCGGCCGCCCACCGGGGAGCTCGGGCTTGTAATCGGGGAAACCGGCGGCGATTTCGAACTGCAGTTCGCTGTGCGCCTCGACGAAGTCCAGCACCTCCGGCCCGGTGCGGACGAACGTCTCGACGAGTCCGGCATCCATCGCTCCGAGCGACTGCGCCGCGAGATACCGCATCGCGTCATCGACCGTGAGCTCACCGTCGGGGGAGCGGTGATGTGCGGGGATCCATACGATCCCGCCGGAGACCGCCGTGGTCCCGCCCACGGTCGCGGCCTTCTCGTAGACCGCGACGGAGGCGCCGCCGACGGCTGCCGTCAGCGCTGCCGTCAGCCCCGCTGCGCCGGTTCCGAGTACCACGACGTCGAATTCTTGGTCCCAATTGGCCACTCTGCCAATCCCTTCCGCTAGCCGAGGATGTCGGACAGCCGCTTGGCGGTCGCGATGACCGCATCGCGGCCTTCGAGCAGCACGTCCTTGCGGTGTGAGATGAGGTTGATGCACGTGGGCGGCGATGGCGGCCTGCGTCGCACGGGTACGGCCAGGCCGTAGGTGTCCGGCTCGATCTCGCCGTGAGTGATCACCCAGCCCTGCTCGCGGGTGAGTGGCACCAGATCTCGTTCTCCGGGGCGCGGCGGCATGCTGGCCAGCAGCGCGATGCCCGCCGAACCCCGCTCGAGGGGGTATCGGCTGCCCTCGTGGAACGACAGTTGATAGAAGACGAGCGTCGGCACCATCACCGCGATCGCCACCTGCTGGTCGCCCTCTGCGACCAGCAGGGAGACCGTTGCGCCGAGGTCGTCGGCCAACGTGCGTAGCGTCGGCACGCTGAGTGCCCGCAGGTTGTTGTCGAACGATGCCCCGAGTACCGCCAGCGCGGCGGCCGGCCGGTACTTGCCGTCCTCGCCCTTCACCACGTAGCGGGCCTGCGCGAGCGTTGACAGCAGTCGATACGCGATGGTGCGGTGCACTCCGACGTGGTCGGCGACTTGTTGGGCGGTCATTCCCGACGGGGAACTGGACACGGCCTGCAGCGCCGACAACCCCCTGGCCAGGGTCTGCGAGCCCGCCGCGAGCCGGTCGGGAGTTGGGTCGGCGGGGCTGCCGGGCTCCTTGACAGACGTCATCGTGAGAGCGATGCTCTATACATAGTGCACATTAGTGTGCGATATTAGCACATCTGATTCGCGCCGCGCGAGAATGAGATTTACGCCATAGGGCGGCTGACGAAGGGAAGGCATGGCTGCGTCCCCCGTGTTCGAGAGCGTCTGGAGTGACCTCCAGGGCGTCCCGTTCTCGCAGGGCTATCTCGACGCAGGTGGAGTGCGCACGCGATACCTGCACGCCGGCGATACGAGCAAGCCGACGCTGGTGCTGCTCCACGGCTCCGGCGGTCATGCCGAGGCCTACGTCCGCAATCTCGAGTCGCACGCCGAGCACTTCTCGACGTGGTCGATCGACATGCTCGGCCACGGCTACACCGACAAGCCCGGCCATCCACTCGAGATCGCGCACTACCTCGACCACCTGCTCGCCTTCTTCGACACCATCGGCGCCGACCGCGTCCACCTGTCCGGAGAGTCGCTCGGTGGCTGGGTGGCCGCGCGGGCCGCGTCCGACCACCCCGACCGCATCGACCGACTGGTGCTCAACACCGCGGGTGGATCGCAGGCCGACCCCGAGGTGATGAAGCGGATCATCGCGCTGTCGATGGCTGCCGCGGAGAACCCGTCATGGGAGACCGTGCAGGCCCGCATCAAGTGGCTGATGGCCGACAAGTCCAAGGACTACGACGACATCGTCGCGAGTCGCCAACGCATCTACCGTCAGCCGGGTTTCGGCTCGGCGATGAGCGACATCATGGCACTGCAGGATCCCGAGATTCGCGCCCGAAATCTGCTGGGGCCGAAGGAATACGGTGCGATCAAGGCGTCGACACTGGTGCTGTGGACCAGCGACGACCCCACTGCCGACGTCAGCGAGGGCAGCCGCATCGCGTCGATGATCCCCGGTGCTCGCTTCGAGGTGATGCCCGACTGTGGGCACTGGCCGCAGTACGAGGACGCCAAGACGTTCAACGCCTTGCACATCGACTTCCTGCTGGGCCGCGTGTGATGGAACCCGCCTCGAAGAGGGCCGTGGACGTCCTGATCGTCGGCGCAGGCCCCGTTGGGCTGACGCTGGCGAACATCCTTGGGCTACAGGGTGTTCAAACGCTGGTCGTCGACGAGCGCGACTCGCTGATCGACTATCCCCGCGGGGTCGGACTCGACGACGAGGCGTTGCGGACGTTCCAATCCATCGGTGTGGTCGAGCACGTGCTGCCGCACACCGTGCCCAACCAGATCCTGCGGTTCTTCGACGGCAACCGGCGCCTGCTGGCCGAGATGGCCCCGCCCGATGCGCGTTTCGGCTGGCCCAAGCGCAACGGGTTCGTCCAGCCGATGGTCGACGCCGAACTGCTTCGCGGCCTGGAGCGGTTCGAATGCGTCGACGTCAGTTGGAATGCCCGGATGGAGTCGTGCAAGCAGACCGCCGACGGCGTGACCGTCGACATCGCGGATGCGCCGTCCGTCACCGCCCGCTATGTGGTCGGCTGCGACGGTGGGCGCAGCGCGACCCGCGGTCTGATGGGCGTGTCCTTCGAAGGCACCACGTCCGCGACGCGCTGGCTGGTCATCGACGTCGCGACGGATCCGCTCGGTCACCCCAACAGCGAGGTCGGTGCCGACCCCGTCCGGCCGTACGCGTCCATCTCGATCGCCCACGGAATCCGGCGCTTCGAGTTCATGATTCACGCCGACGAGACCGACGAGCAGGTCGAGCAGCCGGACTTCATCGCCCGGATGTTGAAGCCGTTCGTGCCGCACCCCGACCGTGTCGAGGTGATCCGCCACCGCGTCTACACCCACCACTCCCGGATCGCGGGCGCGTTCCGGAAGGGCAGGATGTTCGTCGCCGGTGACGCCGCGCACCTCATGCCGGTGTGGCAGGGCCAGGGCTACAACAGTGGCATCCGCGACTCGGCCAACCTGGGATGGAAGCTCGCGGCCGTCGTGACCGGGCAGGCGGGGGACGCACTGCTGGACACCTATGATGTCGAGCGCCGCAAGCACGCCAGGGCGATGATCGATCTTTCGACGATGGTCGGCCGGGTCATCTCACCGACGAACCGTCGAGTTGCGACCTTGCGCGACGGCCTCATTCGGGCCGCGTCGGTGGTGCCGACGTTGAAGCGCTACGTGTTGGAGATGCGGTTCAAGCCGATGCCGCGCTACGACCAGGGAGCCATTGCACATGTCGAGCCTCGCTCGGCGACGTCGCCGACCGGCACGCTGTTCATTCAGCCTCGCGTCGACACCAGGGCGGCTCAGAACATCCTGCTCGACGACGTGATCGGTCCGGGCTTCGCGGTACTGGCCTGGAACAACCACCCGCGCAAGCTACTTGGTGACGTCGCGTTCGCCAGGTGGACGGCCTTGGGCGCGACGTTCGTATCGATGCGACCGCTCACGCAGTTGCAGTGGACCGGGCACGACGACGACGAGGTCACCATCGTCGGCGACCGCACCGGTGCGTTGAAGGCGTTCTTCGACGGGCACGCCGAGTCCGTGCTGTTCGTTCGGCCCGACCGATGCATCGCGGGCGCGTGCATCGCGCAACTCGCACCCGAGTTGAGCGCGGCACTCTTCGACGTGCTCTGTCTGGCGAAGGGAGGAGAAGGTACCCATGACGGCGAAAGCAACCCGGACGTCGCTGGCGCTGTGCTGCATGTCGCACAGCCCACTGCTGAATCTGCCGGGACCGTCACCAGAGCTCCTTGATGACATCGACTCTGCGTTGACGGACGTGCGCGAATTCGTGCGCGAATTCGATCCCGAACTCGTGGTGATCTTCTCGCCCGATCACTACAACGGATTCTTCTACCGGCTGATGCCGCCCTTCTGCATCGGCACTGCGGCGACCGGCGTCGGCGACTACGGCACCCATGCCGGCCCGCTCGCGATCCCCGCCGATCTTGCCACCGCATGCGCGGAGGCGGCGTGGGACGCCGGTGTCGACGTGGCGATCTCGTCGAGCATGGAGGTCGATCACGGCACCGTCCAACCGTTGGAGAGCCTGTTCGGCGCTGCCGATTCCGTGCCGGTCATTCCGATCTTCATCAACTCGGTGGCCACTCCGTTGGGGCCGATCAAACGCTCCAGGGCGCTCGGCGGTGCCGTTGGCGACTTCCTGGCGACGCTCGGCAAGCGCGTGCTGGTGATGGGATCCGGTGGGCTGTCTCATGATCCACCCGTGCCGACCTTGGCGACCGCACCTCCGGCGGCCCTCGGTCGCATCGTGCACGGCGACGCGATGTCCACCGAGCAACGGGCCGCCCGCCAGACGGCGGTGATGGCCGCCGCGCACGACTTCGCCCACGGTGCCAGCCCGTTGCAGCCGCTCAATCCCGATTGGGATCACGCGCTGCTCGAACTACTCGACACCAACCGCGTCGCCGACGTCGACGCATGGTCGAACGAATGGATCGCCGCTGAGGGGGGCAATTCTGCCCACGAAGTCCGCACGTGGATAGCTGCTTTCGCCGCGCTGGCCACGCAGGGTCGATACGAGACCGGTCAGCGCTACTACCGGCCTGCGCCCGAGTTGATCGCGGGCTTTGCGATCAGGACCGCGATGAGCGCTCGCGCGAAGAGCAGAGGACCACAGTGAACGAGCCCACCTTCGACCACGAAGTCGACGTACTGGTGGTCGGCTCCGGTGGCGGCGGGATGACGGCAGCACTGAAGGCCGACGCCGAGGGCCTCGACACCCTGGTCGTCGAAAAGTCAGCTCAGTTCGGAGGTTCTACGGCGTTGTCTGGCGGCGGTATTTGGGTACCTGGTGCGCCGTCGCAACGCCGCGCGGGCTACGTCCCCGCGCCGGACGACACGTTCGAATACCTGAAGCAGATCACCAACGGTCTGGTCAGCGATGCGCGGCTGCGGCAGTACGTCGGGGCCGCACCGGAGATGATGGACTTCCTGGAGAAGTCGAGTTCGTGGTTCGAGTTCGTCTGGAAGCCCGGCTACGCCGACTACTACCCAGAACTGCCCGGCGGGTCCGAGCGGGGCAGCACCATCAACGTCCCCGAGCTCGACCTGCGCAAGCTTGGCGCCGAGGAACAGAACCTACTCACGCCGCTGGCGCTCGCGCCCAAGGGAATCTGGTTCGCGCCAAAGGATCTCCGGCTCTTCTACCAGGTGCGCCAGAACTGGCGGGGCAAAGCCGTTCTGGTCAAGCTCATCTGGCGAATGTTCCGCGCGCGGGTGTTCGGGGAACGGATGGCCGCCATCGGACAGTCGCTGATGGCCCGGATGCGGCTGGCGCTGAAGGACCACGATGTCCCGTTGTGGCTGAACGCACCGATGACCGAGCTGCTGACCGATGTGGACGGGAAGGTCGTCGGCGCCGTCATCGAGCGCGACGGAACCCCGCAACGCATCGGAACGCGCCGAGGTGTGATCCTGGCCGCGGGTGGCTTCGATCACGACATGGAGTGGCGCAGGCAGCACCTGCCCGAGCTCGAGAAGGATTGGAGCTTCGGCAATCCCGCCGCCATGGGCGACGGCATTCGCGCAGGGGAGAAGGTGGGTGCAGCCACCGACCTGCTCGACGAGGCCTGGTGGTTCCCTGCGATGTGCTGGCCCGACGGCAGGCTGCAGTTCATGCTCAACGAGCGGATGATGCCGTCGCAGTTCGTCGTCAACGGTGACGGCAAGCGGTTCGTCAACGAGGCGGCGCCCTACATGGACTTCGCCCACGCGATGATCCAAGGCCAGCGTTCCGGGGTCTCCCACATTCCGTGCTGGCTCGTCACCGACATCCGCTCGTTCCATCGCTACGTCGTCGGCGGGCATCTGCCGATTCCGAAGATTCCGTTCGCTCCCGTCCCAACCGGCTGGAAGGTTCCGAAGGCGTGGGTGGAGTCCGGGATCGTCAAGGAGGGCAACAGCTTCGAGGAGCTGGCGGCGGTCATCGGGGTGCCCGCGTCCAATCTCTGCGAGACCGCCGAGCGGTTCAACGAGTTGGCCCGCAACGGCCACGACGACGACTTCAACCGCGGCGACAGCGCGTACGACAACTATTACGGCGATCCCACGCTGCCGAACCCGAACCTTCATCCGATCGGTGGCCCGCCGTACTACGCGTTTCAGCTCATCCTCGGCGATCTGGGCACTTCGGGCGGGTTGCGCACCGACGAGCACGCCAGAGTGCTTCGCGACGACGATTCGGTGATCGCAGGCCTCTACGCGACGGGCAACGTGACGGCCGCCGTCATGGGCCGCAGCTACGCGGGCGCAGGCGCCACCATCGGGCCCGCCATGACGTTCGGCTACGTGGCCGCCAAGCACATCGCTCAGACTCGAATGACCAGCCCTACTAGCGACTTCAACGAACCCACGCTCAAACCCACCGGAGGTAACTGATGAAGATTTCGCTGTTCTACGAGTTTGCCCTGCCCCGGCCGTGGTCCGATGGTGACGAGCACGAGTTGTTCCAGGACGGCCTCGACGAGGTCGAGCTGGCCGACAAGGCGGGGTTCTCAACGGTCTGGCTAACCGAGCATCACTTCCTCGAAGAGTACTGTCACTCCACCGCACCCGAGATGTTCCTGGCCGCAGCGAGCCAGCGCACCAAGGACATTCGGCTCGGGTTTGGGATCATGCACCTGCCACCCGCCGTCAACCATCCGGCGCGCGTGGCAGAACGCATCTCGACCCTCGACCTGATCTCCAACGGGCGCGTCGAGTTCGGCACCGGTGAGTCATCGTCGGTTGGTGAGCTCGGTGGATTCAACATCGACCCGGCCGACAAGCGCGGGCAGTGGGAGGAAGCACTCGAGGTCGCCATCCGCTGCATGATCGAGGAGCCCTTCACGGGCTTCAAGGGCCAGCACATCGAGATGCCCGCACGCAACGTCATCCCGAAGCCGATGCAGCGCCCGCATCCGCCGGTGTGGGTGGCGTGCACCCGGCCGTCTTCGGTGCAGATGGCGGCCCAGAAGGCCATCGGCGCACTGAGTTTCGCCTACACCGGCCCAGGGCCGCTGAAGGAGCGCGTCGACGGCTACTACAAGGAGCTCGAGGAGAACGGTTCGCCCGTCACCCCGCTGATGAACCCGAACGTCCTCGCGATCGGCGGCGACCTGTCGATGATGGTGGCCAAGACCGACGAGCAGGCGGTGCAACGGCTCGGTGTCGGCGGCGGGTTCTTCTCGTTCGGCATCATGCACTACTACATGACCGGGATGCATACGCCGGGTCGCACCGGCGTCTGGGACCGCTACCTCGAAGAGGTCGACGCCGACCCGACGCTGGCATACGGCCCAGGCCGCGGCGCCATCGGATCCCCCGACACCGTGCGAGAGTTCCTGCGCGGCTACGAGGAGAGTGGCGTCGACGAGATCATTCTGCTGCTCAACCCGCGTAGCCACGAAGGCACCATGGAGTCCATCGAGTTGATGGGCAAGGAGGTGCTGCCCGAGTTCATCGACCGGGACGCGAAGCATGTCGCGGCGAAGGCCAAGCGACTCGAGCCCGTCCTCGAGAAGCTGGAGAACCGCCGGGAGGCATCCTTGGCCCCTGGCTTCGACGAGAGCTACTCGTTCGGAGGGCTGCCGACCGGCCAGGGTGGAAAGTTCACCTCGAGTGAGATCCCCGAGGCCATGGCCGAGATCAACGAAGGCCGCGTGCAGGCGGCGCAGCTGGAGAAGGAGCAGCGGGCTTTGAAAGACGGTGAAGCTCAGAAGGCCGGAGCCTGATCCGATGAATCGGTTCGGCGAACTAATCGACTACGCGGGTCGCCGCGTGGTCGTGACCGGGTGCGCGTCGGGCATCGGCGCGGCGCTCGTCGGTCAGTTGGCTGACCTGGGCGCCGACATCGTCGGTCTCGACGTGCGGCCACCCGCATTCGGGCTCAATGACTTTCATGAGCTCGACCTATCCGATCCGGCGTCGATCGACACCGCGGTCGCGTCCGTCAGTGGACAGGTGGACGCGCTGTTCAACGTGGCCGGGGTGTCGTCCGGGATCGGCAACCCGCTCTTGGTCGTCAAGATCAACTTCCTCGGCACACGACAGCTGACGGAGGCGTTGGCACCGCGCATGCCGTCGGGGTCGTCGATCGTCAGCGTCTCGTCGTTGGCGGCGTCGAACTACCTCGAGAACATGGGCGAGGTGGCGGGCCTGCTGAATACCCGGACCTTCGCCGACGGTGTGCGATGGTGCGACGAGCACCCCGATGCGCTCGCCGACGGTGGCTACCGGTTGTCCAAGGAGGCGATCATTCTGTACGGCATGAAGAATGCCGCGCCGTTGGCCGCCCGCGGAATTCGCATCAACTGCACCGGACCGGGTGTCACTGAGACACCCATCCTCGACCAGTTGAGGGCCACGTACGGCCAGGCCTATCTCGACGACATCCCCAAACCCCTTGGCCGGGTGTCCAACCCCGAGGAGCAGGCTGCCGTCTTGGTGTTCCTCAACTCCTCCGCCGCCGGCTACCTCACCGGACAGGTGCTATGGGTCGACGGCGGCAACCTCGCCAGTCGGATCGCCGCCACCATGGAAGGATCCGAATTATGGCCAGTATGAACGACTTTCGCCGTCTCGCCGACGACGTGCGCAACTGGGGGCGGTGGGGTGACGACGACGAGATCGGTACCTTGAACTTCATCACCGCCGAGAATGTCGCCGCAGCCGCCGGATGCGTCAAGAAGGGGAAGGTCATCTCGCTCGGCGGCGACTTCGGATCCTCGGGCCCGCAAGGGGCCTTCCAATTCCGGCAGAACCCGGTTCACGTGATGACGGTGGACGGCGGGGACGCCAACACGCTGTCCAAGTACGCGCCCCAGTGGTTGCGCAATTCCGTTGCGCAGGAACTGAGTTCGTTCTTCGTCGACAACATCTTCCGGTTCAACGACGACATGATCGTCATGCCGCTGCAGGCTGCCACCCAATGGGACGCCCTTTCGCACGTCTACTACGAGGACAAGCTGTACAACGGGTTTCCTGCGGACTCGGTGACGAGTTTCGGCGCCTTCCATTGCGGCATCGACAAGGTCGACGTCAAGGGCATCGCCTCCCGTGGCGTACTGCTCGACGTGGTGGCGCACCGCGGCGAGGAGGTCTTCTGTCGGCCGGGCAACCCGATCACCCCAGCCGAACTCGACGACATCGCTGCCACGCAGGGCGTGACGATTGGTCGCGGCGACATCGTCGTGGTGCACACCGGATGGTGGACGAGGTTCCTGTCCACCGGAGATGGCGCCGAGCCGGGGTCGGGGCTGGACTGGACGTGCGCGTCGTGGCTGCACGACCACGACGTGGCCGCGGTCGCGGCCGACAACCTGATGGTCGAGGACCCGGATCCGGCCAACGGGGTCGATGGCACGTTCCTGCCGATGCACATGCTGTGTCTGCGGGACATGGGCCTGATGCTCGGTGAGTATTGGGACCTCACCGGACTGGCCGCCGACTGCGCGGAAGACGGTGTGTACGAATTCCAGCTGATCGCGCCTCCACTGAAGGTGGTCGGTGCGGTCGGAGCTCCCGTCAGCCCCATC
>Ga0193717_1002427_pt1 | contig 10785 bp, 10 predicted proteins | sample U2c2metaG_FD_145900 | JGI IMG/M metagenome (GOLD analysis project Ga0193717, IMG submission 145900) | Soil microbial communities from a riparian zone of the East river system, Colorado, United States - U2c2 | ecosystem: Environmental > Terrestrial > Soil > Riparian zone | place: USA: East River...
TCGGGCCGCCGTTCGCTAGATTCACCATGAATGAGACGGAGTACGGGGCCTTTATTAACTTCGAGTGGAAGCTCTTTGACGGCTTTGAGCGCAACAACGCACTGCGCGAGGCGAGCTCCCTGCGCGGGGCTGCCGAGGCCGACTTGGCTGCCCTCGAGCTAAAGGCGATTCGGGAAGTATGGAAGGCTTACTCGGACGTGAAAACGGCGCTGCGCAAACACGAGTACGCGCTCGCTCTGCTCGCGGCGTCTCAGGAGGCGTACGATTCAACACTTGAGTCGTATCGCTCGGCGGGACTTTCAACGGTGATAGATCTGCTGGCCGCCCAACGCGACCTGGCCCGCGCCAGGACGACTGACATTCAGAGCCGCGCTGAGCTGCTGACCACCGCCGCCGCCCTGACGTTCGCAGCGGGAGACTGATTGTATGTCTGGAGGTGCCGAAGTCAGTTGTGCCCGCCAAGGCGCCAAGTTCAACGTTAAAATTCAAAGCACGAAATCCGAAATTCGAAACAAATTCAAATGAGCAAACTTAAGAAAACCTCCAAACGAGTTTCCCTGAGATTCTGTGTTTTGGATTTTCTCCATTTGAGATTTTTCGGCTCGAACATTTGTTTCGGATTTCGATATTCGGATTTCGGATTTTCTGTGTTGGCGCACTTTGCGCCCTTGCGGGCGATAATCCGCTTCGGTTGCGCCTATGCCGTTCTAATTTTCTTCGTTGCGGGTTGTGATCCCGTCCTGAACATCGGAGGCACCTTTTTCCCAGGTTGGATGGCTTCGATCCTTATCGGCAGTGCCCTTAGCGTCGCAATTCGTTACCTCTTCGTTTTCATGGGGCTGGAACCGCACGTGGGTCCCCTGGCCCTGATCTACACGAGCCTCGGGGTGCTCCTGAGCGTCGTGAGCTGGCTAATCCTGTACCGGAGTTGACGGATGGATAACGAACCTGATTATTCGAGACTGCACATCATTGGCCGCACCATTGGCGTCGCGATCGTCATAGGCGCGGTGGCGGCAAGCATCTACGCCTTTCGACGGAACTTCGTGAATCCGCGCACCGATGACGCTGCGGTCCGCGCAAACGTCGTCGGCATCGCGCCCCAGGTGAGCGGCCCCATCGTCGACCTGCGCGTCACGGATAATCAGCACGTGAAGGAAGGAGACCTGCTCTTTACGATCGACTGTCGCCCCTACGAGGCGCGACTTGCCCGCGCCCGCGCCGACCTGGCGCTCGCAGTGAAAGAAGTTGAGGCGCAGCGAAAGCTGATTGCCTCCACCACTTCCGAGATCGGACGCCGCGAGGCAAGTCTAGCCGCGTCGACAGCCGACATCAGCCGCGCTGAGGAAGAGCGCGCTGCCACGGAAGCAGCGATGGCCAAGCTCCAGGCGGAGGCAGCGTACGCGGAAGATTATCTGCAGCGTGTCGAGCGCCTAGTGGATCGCCAGTTTGTGACCACCGATAAAGTGGCCGAGGCCCGCAGTCGCCGAGATGCGACCGCGGCGGCGGTGCAGGAAGCGCGGCGCCGCGTTCGCGCCGCTGAGGCCGCGGTCAAACAAGGCGTGGCAACGCGCCAGGGGGCCACTCATGCCGTGGAACAATCCCGTCAGGATGTATCCCGCGCACAAGATCTCCTGGCCCAGTCCGGCGATTACAACGCCCGCATCCAGTCGGCGGAAGCAAACGTGCGTGCCGCTGAGCTCGACATGGGCTACTGCCGAGTCACTGCCCCCTTCGATGCCTACGTGACGAATCTCAACATCGCCGTCGGCGAGTACGCGCGACAGGGGCAGCAGATCTTCGCGCTTGTGGACAACCGTGCCTGGTACGTACTCGCCAACTTTCGTGAGACCTATATGTCGTCCATCAAGCCGGGAATGGAGGCGGACGCGTACCTCCTTGGCTATCCGGGCCGACGATTCCGCGGAGTTGTCCAGGGGATTGGCTGGGCCAACAAGCCTCAGGATGGCGGCACGGGCGTGCTGCCGGAACTTCAGCAGACGCTAAATTGGGTCCGCCTCGCCAACAGGTTCCAGGTGCGCATCCGTCTTGATGAGCGCGACGCGGAACACCCGTTCCGGATGGGTACCACGGCCGTCGTCACAATCCGGGGTTTTCCGGGCGGAAGGACTTCAGCTCCGGCCGCGCGCTAAGTTCATTTTCGCGATGCGTTTTTGGGCAGCGGGGTGGACGGGCTGACCGTTTCGAAAGTCAACTACTCAAACCCTGCGCCAAACCGTCAGCGCGGCGTCTTGAGCGTTATTTTGACCATAGTTCACTGTCACGCTTTCGATCCATTCCTGATTGAGCGTGATCGACGCCCCCTACCGTTGCTAGTAGAGAGCGGCAAAATTCCGTCTCGAAGTTGTGGCGCCGCCGGCAGGCCAGTTAGATCGAGGACTTCCTGCTCATCGAGTGTCTCGTGTTTGAGCAGTGCTTCAACCAGCGCATCAAGCTGCTTACGATGCTCTCTCAGAAGATTCTTGGCTTCAGCGTGGCTGTCGCCAATGATTTTCCGGATTTCATCGTCAATAGCCGCCGCCGTTTCGTCGCTAAACGGCCCCGATCCCCCATATCGAATACCATTGTTGAGGTAATGATTTTCCCGTGGCGCGAGTTGCACTAACCCGAGCCGCTCGCTCATCCCCCAGCGCGTCACCATGCGCCGGGCAAGCTCGCTAGCCTGTTCGATATCGCTTTCGGCCCCGGTCGTCTTGGTCCCGTATACGATCTCTTCGGCCGCTCGACCGCCTAACATTCCAACGATGCGCGCGCGCAAGTATCCTTCGGGGTAATTGTAACGATCACTATCGGGCCGCTGATAGGTCACGCCGAGCGCTTGTCCACGCGGCACGATGCTCACCCGATGCACTGGATCGGCGCCGGGCACCACTAGGCCGAGGATTGCGTGTCCGCCTTCGTGATAGGCGATTCGTTCCTTGTCCGCATGACTCAAGAGCAGAGGGCGCTCCGGGCCAAGAACGATTTTTTCCAGGGCGTCGAGAAAATCGTTGTCGTGAACCGCGTTCTCCGCTCGGCGGGCCGCGAGTAGCGCGGCTTCGTTGACCAGGTTCTTTAAGTCTGCGCCGGAGAATTCCGAAGTCGCAGCGGCGATTTCTCCGAGGTTTGTATCACTGGCAAGCGGGACCAAACGGGTATGCACTTTGAGGATTGCCTCGCGTCCCGCCTTATCCGGTAAATTAACGACAACGCGGCGATCGAAGCGGCCGGGCCGCAGCAGCGCCTTGTCCAGGACGTCAGGCTGATTGGTAGCCGCAAGGACGATAATCCCTTCACGGCTGGTGAATCCGTCCATTTCAGTAAGAATTTGATTTAACGTCTGCTCCTGCTCGCTTGTGCCGCCGATCGCTATCTGACCGCGCGCGCGACCGATGGCATCCAGCTCATCGATGAAGACGATGGCAGGGGCGTTCTCTCGCGCCTGCTTAAAAAAGTCGCGAACTCTCGCGGCGCCGACTCCGACGATCATTTCGACAAATTCGGCAGCGCTCATTGAAAAGAACGGCACGCCTGCTTCTCCCGCGACAGCTTTCGCGAGGAGAGTTTTTCCGGTTCCCGGCGCGCCGATTAAAAGCACACCTTTGGGAGCGATTCCGCCGAGCCGGGTGTATTTCGGCGGGTCTTTGAGAAAATCGACGATTTCGATAAGCTCATTCTCGGCTTCATCGATTCCGGCGTCATCGATGAAAATGACCCTTGTATCTTTCTCCTGATCGTATCGCCGCGCCCGGCTCCGGCCGATACCCATCAGCCCGCCCAGACCGCCGCCCTGCTGAGCCGCGCGGCGCAACATCCATACATAGAAGCCGATAAACAGCAAAGCCGGGCCAAAACTAAGAATGAATGTCGTAAGAGCGTTGTTGCCTTCTTCGATCGGTTTGGCACTGATTTCAACATCATGATCGATCAAGAATTTTTCCAGCCCGGGAGCGACAAACGTCGGCAATGTGGTGGTGAACTTAATTGCCGTCATGGACTCCGCTTTATTAGATGGTACGGCGTCACGCGCGCCCGCAGGCGGTAGTTGGCTCGCTGGAGGTGAGTTTTTTTCTACCGGGGCTACGGAGTTGTCCTTCGCGGCGGGTTTCTTTTCACTAGGCGGCGGATAGGTTACCGCAGTTTTGAAGCGGCCGGTAATCGACTCGCCCTGGCTGTAGATCGATTCGACATTTCTCTCAGCGACTTGTTCTTTAAAGAACGTGTAGGGAACTGTGATCGCTCCCTGGGGAGCAGGAAACAGAAGTCTGACCATCAAGTAATTCGTGGCCAGAACGGCAACCAGCCATAACCATGTTCGGCCGGATCGTATTGGGGGGCGGATCGAATTCTTGTCTTCAGGCCTGCCTTGCTGGAGCGGCCCAGTAGGTTTGGAACCGCCGCCTATTGACTGCTGCGGGGTCGAGCTCATCTATCCTCCTTAAGATCGGATGCACTTGTTTATTCATCGTCCCGAGTCGTGGCGTCGGCGTACTGCCCAAGCAAAAGTATCCATTACTGTCTTCCATCGAGTGGATCGGGGTCGCGAACTCGGTGAAAACCTTTCCCAAGCGGTGATCTGCCAGGTGTCCGGAGTGACCGTTAGAGGAATCCATGGTGGCAGAGTCATCAATAAATACTCGCTCAAGCGCTGGACGTGTGGTTCATACATCTGGCGCAACTCCCGCAGATTGTGCTCAGCCGCCGTACCATCCTGCAACGCGATTTCGGCTTTCGCCAACATATCCCGCAAAACCCTTAAACTGGAGGGCGGCAGCCGATCAGGCACCAATACCGGCTGCCGCGACCTCGCAAAAATTTGCGCCAAGTCCCCCACCGCGTGACGAGCCATCGCAAACGTCAGCTGCGCCTGACGTGTAGGACCGTCGTTCATGCCAGCCATGATTAGGGCACACGTATCCAGAATCGCGGTCAGCGCTGCCAGCCACGACTGGTTCGTGTGCTGCGAGCGGAAGTAAGCCAGAACTGGGTAGGAGAGATGAGTTCCCAACAGTTCTGCTGACCAGCGCTCCCAGTCATAGAGCAACTGCGCGAGCTCCCGCCTGTCGTTCCCGTGCCGCCGTAGTAGCTCTCCGGCCGTTGGCGGCGAGCCGGCACGTGCATCGAGGAGTGAAATGCTCACCTCGCGGCCTGAAAATGCCTGATAGAGGATAGCCGGCAGGTACGAGATGACGGCAGCAAGAAAGCCAAAGCCCATCCCAGCTTCGAACACGACCAGCGCCCGCCCCGACGCTCCCATCGGCGTGACGTCGCCGAGGCCAAGGGTGAAGAACGTGGTGCCGCTCATGTAAAGATAGGTGCTGAAGGGCGCGATCCCCGGCGCCACGTTGAGCGGGATGTCGAGGCCCCAGTGCATCATGGCGAAACCCACGACGATCGCCGTTACCCACGCCCCCAGCAGCATGACCAGAGAGAGCGGGCCAAAGATGCCGAGATAAGTCTCACGCCGGTTCTCGTCAGCAATCGATCGTGCAACTGCGGACCACAGCCACCAGCTAGATCGATAGAAGCCCCGCGTGAAGCGAAAGGAACGCGTGACACGCCGAGGCGAGATGATCACCTCGAATGCGTCCCACAGCGCTACTGACAACAGCACGAAACCGAAAACCGCGATGATGTACGTCATTCCGGGCGCCCGCGTGTTCCGAGTGTGCGCGCGTGATCTTCGGAATATCTCACTCCGTCCGCAACGTCTTCTCTCTCTTCGGTACCAGAAGGTTGTTCCACCACCCAAATTGCGACTCCCGTCGCTTTCCTCACAAGTCTGTCGGCCAGATGACGATGAAACGTCTCTTTGAACCATGGGAACGATGACTTGCCGACGACGATCGTTTGGCATGCGCTTTCTTTGGCGAGTTTGAGGATATCGTCGGCAAGGTCCTCGTAATTTACCAATTGGCGCACAATGCGTCGGATGGAGTTCGGCGGGACTCCTGCGCGCGTCAGGATAGAGATTGCGTTGTCAAACACCGGCCGCGCCGTATTCTCGGCCTCCCGGGTCCAACGTTGCGAGACGGCATCCATCTCCCGGTCGAGCTGTTCCTCCACGTCGGGGTCCTCCGAACCCCGGAATTCCCGCAGTTGGGGCGGTGGCGGAGGAAGCATATGAAGCAGGGAAATCTCTAAATCTTGTTTTCCCGAAATGATTTTTCCGAGATAGTTGCAGAGTTCAGTTGAAATCGAATGTTGATCCAGGGCTACGAGGAGTTTTTGCTTTTCCACGATCTACCTCTTATTTTGCCGGCGAGTGTCCCGCGGCGTTTCGATCATTGTGCTTGGCCTCAATCCTCGTACTCACGCCAATTTATGGGCCCCCGAGGATGGTCCCGATAGAATCTTTCACTGTTCTGTAATACCGAGCACCCAGAAATCACTACGAGCAAAAGGAAAATAAAAAATTTTTGTGTATTTCACGGTCACTATTCCCGAAGATAGCCATCTCCTTATTTAAGTCTAAATCCGTCACTGCGAGCCCGGTAATCATTCGCGCTCCACGATTGAACGTAAGGTCCTGGATTGCCCGTTGAAGAAAACGAGAATCGGCTCCGGATAAGCGTTGGAGCGCAAGCGCAGTGCCAAGGCACTTAACACGAAGAATCGTGAAGATAAGAACGGCTCCGTTGAAAATGTATGCCAATCTATTGGCAGACGACGAAATACCGACGAGCCACTACAGAAATTAGATTGCAGCAGCATCTCTTTAGATTGGCACAATCGTTGCGCTCCATGAGCTTAGCTAATTTGGCCGTTAGCTTAGTCATCGCACGCGCAGTCGGAGTTTTCGGGTTACGCCTTCGCTAACCCACCTACGGCTAAGGAGGTTTTCACTTTGAAACGTTTGATGCGATTAAACTTAGGATTAGGGCTTTGGCTCATGATCTCACCGTTCGTCCTCGACGTTCGGCATGCCTTTCGAGTAAGCTGGGAAGATTTCCTCCTGGGTTTGGGCATAGCAATTTTCTCGCTGTGCCGCCTGTCCTCACCTAGAGGCGCTGAGTTCCTGGATTTCCTGATTATGGCTCTCGGCATGACGACGCTGCTTAACCCGTTCCTATATCATTACTTCAACATCGAGGTCGTCGCGTGGAACAACGTTGTCGTAGGATCGATGGTTTTCTTTCTCGCCATCTATGAAGATTACAAAAATTCGGGATCACCGAAAACGGTTGAGGGAGACCGCAACACGCAGGTCGGGTGAGCCTTGGCCTAACCTAATGTTGTCGGCGCGAGAGATCGAACACGGTCGGAATTGCCGGGTTACGCTTCGCTAAACTAAACCAACCTATGGCCGCCTGGTTTTGAAAAAATTAGAGACGACGAAACCTGTCCGACAGCTTTAAATATCCTCAGTCGCTGCCTCGAGTGTTTGGCACGTAGCCGCACACGATACAATAAAACTCGGCTGGAAACGCATGTTGGCATCTTGGACAAGTCATATTTTGCGCTTCGTCCACGATCGGAAAAGCGCGCCGCAAGACGTTCGCTTCCGTCACTGTCAGGGTGGGGATGGTATCCAAGCTCATGTGGAAAATTCCTCCTTTAATGGGTTCGGTCTCAACGCTGGCTTCGCCCTTTCCGATAAACGATAGGAATGCAGAGTTAGCACCAAACTGGTCACCAGCATAAGGGCGCCGACGATCAAGTGCGTCGTGGTCAGAAACACAACCATATCCATGGGCAGCCGCAACAGAGTTATGAACTTTGCGAAGTAAGAGCCGACGCCGAGCAAGAGCTGAACCAGCAATAGGATCCCGAGCGAACCAGCAAGCCGAACTAACTTCAAACGGGCGGCGTGGTATTTCGTGATCCGCCAAATGAGCAGACTTACATGGAGCGCGACTAACCCGGCAACGAACAAATGAGCATCCAACCTTTCGCCGGTGTGCCGTAACACCGCGCCAAAAATGACCTGGAGATAAATGAGCGCGGTGGTGATCGCTCCCAGCCGGCAAAGTCGTCCGCTATCCGCGATCGGCGCTTGAGTCGGTTCGCCCGTCCATTCACGCGAAGTGAAAAGAGCTAGACCAACCGTCAATGCGAAGAACGCTTGGGCCAGGCATGCATGGAGGATGGCGAGGGTGTTTTGTAACAGAACGACTCGCAGGCCGCCGAGGATGCCCTGGGCAATGACGAGGAGGAGCGCCGTCACGCCCAGCCAACGTAACCAAGTGCGCCGTTCACCGAACCAGAGAGCTACTGCCAACACGATCGTCAATAGGCCGACACAAGCGGCAACCAGACGGTGGCTATGCTCGTAAAAAATATCGCCGATCATTGCCGACCACGGATACAAGAACATGTTATATCCAAACGTCGTCGGCCAATCGGGAACCGCGAGCCCCGCGCCCTTGCTGGTGACGAGGCCGCCGATAAAGAGGAGCGGAAAGGTCGCGCAGCCAAGGACTACCGCGAGCCGATGGGTCCACCACCCGCCTTTAACAAAGAGGGCCAGGAGGAGATTCGAAATTTGAGAATTCACATCTGACATATCGAATAATGAAAGCGCGATCCGGCTACCTAGGCTGAGATCGCAGAACACCCATCGCGGTCATTCGACGGCCGCGCCCGTTTCGCCACCGGTAGAAAATGTGAACCGGAACGTTGCGCCTCTTTCTTTAGTTTCCGTAGCCCAGAGCCGGCCGCCATGGGCCTCGATTATCGAGCGGCAGATCGCCAGTCCCATTCCCATCCCCTGCGGCTTGGTCGTGTAGAACGGTGTAAATAGGCGAAGCAGTTCCTCAGATTTCAGTCCCGGACCCGAATCATGCACGGCGACCAAGATGCCTCGTGATTCATCCGTGTCGGTACGAATCAGCAGCTGTCGTGGGCCGCCGCTCATTTCGCTCATCGCTTCCACGGCGTTCATGATTAGATTGAGAATTACTTGTTGCAATTGGATCCGATCCGCAAAAACGAGCGGCAGGTCATCCGAGAGTTGTGTCTCCAACGCCACGCGATTTCGCGCTACTTCGCTGCGCGCGAGCGCGATGACGTCACGTACGGTGTGATTGATGTCCATCCAGTCTTTCTGCGGAGAAGCTTTCTTCGCAAAGGACCGAATCCGGTTGATGATTTCACCCGCTCGACGAGCGTCTGCCCGGATCCGCTCGACAGATTGCCGCGCCTCCTCGATGTTATCTGCGGTGAGCCAGCGCAAACAGGCGTTGGCATTATTCACAATCGCGCTGAGCGGCTGATTGATTTCAGGCGCGATCGAGGCCGTCATCTCTCCCACGGTCGCCACTCGTGTCACATGCGCAAGTTCCGACTGCGCACGAAGCCGTGCTTCTTCCGCACGCTTGCGTTCGATAAACTGACCTATCTGGCTTCCGATTGTAGCTAGCGTCGCAAGCAACTCCTGATCGGACTGCCGGATCTCGCGGCTGAAAAACTCGATGACGCCCAACACTTCGCCGCCGAGCAGGATAGGAAAAGCAAACGCTGCGTGCAGTCGTTCCCGTGCGGCAACAGGCGTCCGGTGGAAGTTGGCTTCTCGCACTAGATCCGAAATGTATCTGGGTTTACGGCTGAGCCACACTTTGCCCGGCAATCCTACGCCGGCGAGGAAAGTCCTTTCACGGCTCGCCGACTCGAATTCCGGGACTTCTTTTGATGGTTTATGCCAAATCTCGACGCAACGTAGCACGCCCCCTTCCCGGTCAACACGCCACAGCGCACCCACGTCCCATCCCAGGCACTCACCTAAAGCGCGGAGTATTTTTGGAGTGGCTTCTGCGACAGTCGCCGCTTCGGCCAGGATCTGCGTGACTATGTGCTGCATGTCTTTAATTGCTTCGCTCTCAGGCTGCTTGCGTAAATCCGTTTCGGGGCAAGCGTCTTGTCGTAGGTAGCAAAAGTTCACAGAACTATTCCCGCCATAACCACACCGGGAAACAATAACAGTCGATAGGTTCCATCTTGTGTTCTCCTTACTTATCTCGTTTGGACCAGCAATGACGGTGCCACCAGCGAAACCGAAGATCGTTGCATCAAGAAATATGATGATTTTTAAGGTGCAAAGCCTCTGCGGTCGGGAAGCCATAAAAAATAATTGCCGAAAGACCGTCTTATGATGAGCTTTTCCCCTGCCAACCGGTTGGCAACTGCTAACCCGTTAGCAGCGTTTCGTTGGCGCTGGAGATTATCGCCTCTGCTTACGAGACCGTGTCGAAATTCGAAGAACAATAAATGTCATTCTGAGCCGCAGGCGAAGAATCTCGCGTTGCCTGCCACTTACGAAAGCGAGATCCTTCGGCTATCGCCTCAGGATGACATTACGATACGGTCTCTACGCGGAGGAGAAGGGGGGGCCATAAAACCGAAGCGGCATAGCGTTTGCGTTTCCGAGGGCGAGGGAGATACAGCGATGGATCACTTAATTTGCCCTGCGCTGGTACCGGTCGAGATGCCTGTCGGGCTTACCCATTTGGATTCGGATCTCTGCTGGTGCGATCCGAGCGTTGAAGTAGATGACGACGGAGAGCACATCCTGCTGCATCGGCAGGTCACCTGGAACTGAATTCATAATATGCGGAGACTCAAAAGCAGGGTCCGCGGAGGCACAGACTACAGGCTGGAGATTGGAGACGATGTTGGAGACTAGCGCGCGGCGCGCGGTTCACATCGTTCCGTCGTTCAGATTGTTTTGAAATCGAAATCCGAAATATCACAAATACTTTGTGTTCTTTGTATTACTATAGTTCAAAGTTTACGCAGCTTGCGCAAATTTTCGGGCCACTGTTCCTATGTTGCTGTGCTCAATGAGAA
>Ga0193717_1002428_pt1 | contig 10785 bp, 10 predicted proteins | sample U2c2metaG_FD_145900 | JGI IMG/M metagenome (GOLD analysis project Ga0193717, IMG submission 145900) | Soil microbial communities from a riparian zone of the East river system, Colorado, United States - U2c2 | ecosystem: Environmental > Terrestrial > Soil > Riparian zone | place: USA: East River...
TCGAGGTCGACGCTGTGCGACCGTACGCCGGCGTGTTGGACACGCACCGTGAGCTGGAGCTGGTGGAGGACGTCGCCGCCCAGCCGGACGACGGCCTCGCCATCTTCACCGAAGGTGTGCCGAGGATCATTCGCGCCGGGTGGGCGATGGTCGTCGGGCCGGAGGCCGGCGCTGCGCGGACCCTCACCGCGTCGACGGCCGCGCCCCAGCTCAAGACCCTTGACCTGCCGTTCCTGCCGCTCGCGCGGGCGACCGTGTTGGACGGCGAGGAGTCGTGGGTGCCCGAGACCTGGCAGGAGCTGGGGACCGAGCTGGCCGCGACGCCGTTGGGCAAGCCGGAGCGGGTGTTGCTGGTCGGTAGACCGGGTGGGCCTCAGTTTCGCGCCGCCGAAGTCGCGCGGCTCGCGCACCTGGCGGGCATCATCGCGGTCGTGCTGTCCGGCTGAAGCCCGGACGTCGCCGATGCCGTGAAGACCCGACTTTAGAGATCCAGTCGGTACGTGATCAGTGCGGTGTCCGGCATGGGACTCCAGTCCAACTCCGGGGTTCGGTGGAAGCCCATGCGCTCGTAGAGCCGATGCGCCGCCACCATGTCGCGGGAGCTGCTCAGCACCACGCCACGCAACCCCAGCTCCCCCGCGCGTGCGACGACCCGCCGCGTCAGCAGCTCGCCAACGCCACGACCCCGCGCGGCGGGCGCCACCGCCAGCATTCGGAACTCCAACTGGTCCGGGCCGGACACCTGCGCCCATGGCGTGCCCGGCGGGGCGATGGTCACCGTGCCGAGGAGGTCGTCGTCGACCGCCACCAGTAGCTCCGCTTCCGTGGCGCGGGTACGCGCGTCCGCGAGCTTGGCCTCGTACGGGGTGGGCGCGGCACCGAGGAAGCCGTCCGCCCGGTACGCCGCCACGGTCAGCTCACCGACGGCCGTCAGCTCCGACTCGTGGGCCGGGCGGATCGTCACCTCACTCATCGGGCTCCCCCACCTGCGCCACCCCCGTCGCCGCCTCGGGCCCCTGCTCCAGCAGCACCCGGAAGCCGTCCTCGTCGAGGATCGGGACCTTGAGCTGCACGGCCTTCTCGTACTTCGAACCCGGCGCGTCGCCTACGACCACGAACGCCGTTTTCTTCGACACCGCACCGGACGCCTTGCCGCCGCGAGCCATGATCGACTCCTTGGCCTCGTCCCGGGAGTACGTCCGCATGCTGCCGGTGACCACGATCGACATGCCCTCGAGGTTGCGGACGATCGACGTGTCCCGCTCCTCCGCCATCCGCACCCCGGCGGCCTGCCACTTCTCGACGATCCCGCGCCGCCAGTCGGTCGCGAACCACTCCCGCAGCGCCGTCGCGATCGTCGGGCCGACGCCCTCGGCCTGCGCGAGCTCCTCTTCGGACGCTGCCATGATCCTTGGCAGGGAACCGAACTCGATCGCCAGCGCGCGGGCGGCCGTCGGGCCGACGTGCCGGATGGACAGCGCCACGATGACCTTCCACAGTGGACGCTCCTTGACCGTCTCCAGGTTGGCCAACAACTTCTGCCCGTTGGCCGACAGCGCGCCTGCCTTGGTGCGGAACAGTTCTACGCTGGTCAGCTTCTCCTCGTCCAGGTCGAACAGGTCGCCCTCGTCGGCCAGCACGTCGGAGTTGATCAGCGCCACCGCGGCCTCGTTGCCGAGTACCTCGATGTCCAGCGCGGAGCGGCCCGCGATGTAGGCCAGGCGTTCGGCCCGCTGCCCTGGACAGAACTGGGCGTTCGGGCACCGGATGTCGGCGTCGCCCTCCTTCTCGTACGCCAGGGTCGTGCCGCAGGACGGGCATTCGGTCGGCATCTCGAACTCGCGCTCGTCACCGGTGCGCGCATCGACCACCGGGCCGAGCACCTCCGGGATCACGTCGCCCGCCTTGCGGATGACCACCCGGTCGCCGATGAGCACGCCCTTGCGCTTGACCTCGCTGGCGTTGTGCAGCGTGGCCATCTCGACCGTCGACCCGGCCACCTTCACCGGCGCCATCACCGCGAACGGCGTGACCCGGCCGGTGCGCCCCACGTTGACCTGGATGTCCAGCAGCGTCGTGGTGGCCTCCTCCGGCGCGTACTTGTACGCGATCGCCCACCTCGGCGCCCGGGACGTGGTGCCGAGCCGCCGCTGCTTCGACACCTCGTCGACCTTGATCACGATGCCGTCGATCTCGTGCTCGACGTCGTGCCGGTGCGTGCCCCAGTACTCGATGTGCGCGAACAGCTCGGCGCGGTCGGAGATCACCTTGGTGTGCGGCGACACCGGCAGCCCCCACGCCGCGATCGCCTCGTACGCCTGCGACTGCCGCGCCGGCTCGAAGCCTTCGCGCTTGCCGAACCCGTGGCAGATGAGCTTGAGCTTCCGGCTCGCCGTGACCTTGGGATCCTTCTGCCGCAACGAACCCGCGGCCGTGTTGCGCGGGTTGGCGAACGCGGGTTTGCCCGCCTCGACGAGCTTCGCGTTCAACGCGGCGAAGTCCTCGACCCGGAAGTACACCTCGCCGCGCACCTCGACGAGCGCCGGCACCGGGAACTCGTCGGTGCCGGTGAGCTGGGTCGGCACGCCCGCCAGGGTGCGGACGTTCAACGTGACGTCCTCGCCGGTGCGCCCGTCGCCGCGGGTCAGCGCGCGGGTGAGGCGGCCGTTCTCGTACAGCAGGTTGATCGCGAGACCGTCGATCTTCAGCTCGCACAGGTACGGGGTGGGCCCCAGCTCCTTCTCGACCCGGTCGACCCACGCGCCGAGCTCGTCGGCGTCGAACGTGTTGTCCAGGCTGAGCATCCGCTCGAGGTGGTCGACCGCGACGAACTCGGTGGAGAAGGTGCCGCCGACCTGCTGGCTCGGCGACTCCGGCGTGACGAGCCCCGGATGCTGCTCCTCGATGGCCAACAACTCGTGCCACAACACGTCGAACTCGCCGTCGGAGATCGTCGGCGAGTCGAGCACGTAGTAACGGAACCGGTGGCCGTTGAGCTCCTCGGACAACGCGCCGTGCCGCTCGCGCACCTCGTCGGGAACGTCCTCGACGCCTTCTGCACTGGTCACGAGGGCAGACTAGTCAACACCACCGACAATTTCGGAGCCTGCCAGCTCGCGTACGAGGGTCCGGAGTTCGATCAACCCGATCGTGTGATCGGGCTCTGTCTCGGCCGTCTCGACGCGCCGCAGCCGCTCCGCCGCGAGCCGCTCACCGAGCGCCGCGTCCAGCGGCAGATAGGTCATCGCGTTGCGGGCGGCCTCGTCCAGCTCGGCCATCTTCGGGTGGTGCACGGCGACGTCGACCACGCCGGCCGCCTCGTCCACCTGGGCCACCACCCGGATGTCCGCGAACGGGATGCGGTGCGCGCCGAGGTTGACCGTGACCAACGTCGGGTCGGGCACCGGCGGGACGGAGTCGTGGTACTCCCAGATCGCGTCCTCGTTCGGCGCGGCGGCGCGCCACGCGTCGGTGTACCGGCGCAGCCGGGGGTCCTCCTGACCGCTGACCACCAGCGCGAAGATCGCGCGCTGACCGCGTTCGAGCGCGAAGTGCAGCTCCGGATGCAGGCCGGCGACCAGATCGCACAGCTGGTTCTCCACCCGCTGCGGTTCGCGGTCGCCGAGCGCGGCGGCCACCTCGGGCAGCAGGTCGTACCAGCCGTGCCAGAACCGCACGGCAAGCTCCGCGGGGTCGGGCCGCGCCGTGGGCGGCCGGGACTCGTTGCGCCGGAACCATTTCATGCGCGCAACCCGTCCAGCACGACCGACAGCAGGCGCGCCATGCCCGCCTCGTCGGCGTACCTGGCGCCGGCGCCGATGCCGTGCCCGAGGCGCAGCAGGTCGCTCGGCTCGATGTCGGCACGGACGAGGCCGGCGAGCTGCGCGGGCTCGAGCACGACGGCGACCGCGGCGCGCAGCTTCTCCTTGCAGTAGCCGAAGACCTCGGAGTCCTCGTCGATGGCGGCCTTCAGCGCGGACGCGAGCCCGGCGCGCTCGACGACGAACCGCACCTGCCGCCGCATCCAGGCGTGCAGCGCCTCCTCCGGCGGCAGCTCCTTCGCGAACTCGTACGCGCTGTCGGACAGCTCCTCGATCTCCTCGCGGTACACGGCCTCGATGAGCGTGTCGCGGGACGGGAAGTGCCGGTAGAGCGTGCCGGGGCCGACCTCGGCGCGCTTGGCGATGTCGTCGAGCGGCGCGTCGATGCCCTGGGCGAGGAACACCTCTCTTGCGGTGGCCACGATCCGCTCGTAGTTCCGCCGCGCGTCGGCGCGCATCGATGCACCCTTCCATCCGGAGAGATTCTCCGGTTAGTCTTGCGCATCCGGAGAATCTCTCCATATGCTAGCCCAGTCCAAATGGAGAATGTCTCCGCTTAGGGGTGTTTCTTGTCTTCTCAGACGTTGTCCCGGACCGCGCCGGTCACCGCGCGGCCCGGTGTGGCGCTGGCGCTGATCGTCACGTGCCAGCTAATGCTGATGCTGGACGCGACCGTGATGAACGTGGCGCTCCCCCGTATCCGCACCGACCTGGGGTTCTCGACGGCCGGACTGTCGTGGGTGATGAACGCGTACACGCTGGTGTTCGGCGGACTGCTGCTGCTCGGCGGTCGGCTCGGCGACCTGTTCGGCAGACGGCGGGTGTTCCTCGCCGGGATCGCGGTGTTCACCGTCGCGTCGCTGGCCGGCGGGTTCGCCGACTCGGCCGGGCTGCTGGTCGCGGCCCGGATCCTGCAGGGCGTCGGCGCGGCCGCCGCGGGCCCGAACACGCTCGCGTTGATCACCAGCACGTTCACCGAGCAGAAGGCGCGGGTGCGGGCGTTGTCGCTGTTCTCCGCGATGGCGAGCTCCGGCTTCGCGATCGGGCTGTTGCTCGGCGGCGTGCTGACCGAGTGGCTGTCGTGGCGTGCGGTCATGTTCATCAACGTGCCGTTGGGGCTCGTCGTGCTGGCGTTCAGCCGCCGACACATCGCGGAGCCGGCACGGCATCCGGCGCGGCTGGACCTGCCGGGCGCGATCACGGCGACACTCGGTGTCGGGGCGCTGGTGTACGGGTTCATCCAGGCCGCCGAGGTCGGGTGGGGCGCGCCGACCGCCGTGTGGTCGATCGTGGTCGGCGCGGTGCTCGTCGTCGCGTTCGTGGCGCTGCAGACGAAGGTCGCGCACCCGATGTTGCCGCTGCGGCTGCTGGCCGACCGCAACCGGGCAGCCGCGTACGCGAACTTCTTCCTCGGGCCGATGTCGATGATGGCGGCGTTCTTCTTCCTGACGCAGTACCTGCAGGAGATCACCGAGTACGGGGCGCTGACCACGGGTTTCGCGTTCCTGCCCATGGCGGTGCTGGTCTTCGGCATGTCCCGGCTGGTCCCCACGCTGTTGCCGCGCACCGGACCGAAGCCGCTGGCCATCGTCGGGACGCTGCTGATGACGGCCGGCCTCGCGTGGCTGACACAGCTCTCGCCGGCCGGCGGGTACGTCACGGCCGTGCTCGGCCCGATGGTGCTGATGGGCCTCGGCGGCGGCCTCGCGTTCTCGCCGCTGAACGTGGTGATCATGGCGACCGTGCCGCCGGCGGACGCGGGCGCCGCGGGCGGGGTGCTGCAGACCATGCAACAGCTCGGCGCGACGCTCGGGCTGGCCGTACTGGTGACGGTCGCCGGCTCGGGGTCCCGCGCGGCGGCGGGCGCGGACGACGCGCTGGTCGCGGGCATGACGAGCGCGTTCACGGTGGCGACCGCCATCGCGGCGCTGACGTTCGTGGTGGCGCTGACGTTCCGACGACGCCAAGTGTGACCATGATGTGCCTATGGACGACATCTCACGCCCGGTGCCGCCGCCGGCCCGGCTCCGCTGGCGGTGGACCCGGGCGGTCACCGGCCTGGTGCTGTGCGGCCTGGCACTCATCGGGTACGGCGTGTACTTCCTCGCCGGCGACAACCTCTGGTACACGGTCGTGTGGGTCGTCGTCGCGGCGCTGGCGGTCGCACGGCCGATCCGCCGCGCCGGGCGACGGGACTAGGGCAACGAGCAGCCCGTGACGTTCGTCAATGTCGGTATCCACACCAGGTTGACCGGGCCATGCTGGTGCTGTGAACCGCTACCTGCTCGACAACCGCCGCCCGGAGGCTGGCGAGCGGTTCGTGGCGCTCGCCGAGCTGTTTGATCCGTGGACGTTCCGCCACCTCGACGACCTTGGGCTCGGCGAAGGGTGGCGGTGTTGGGAAGTGGGCGCGGGCGGTGTCTCGGTGCCGCGCGGCCTCGCGGAGCGAGTGGGGACGAGTGGGCGGGTGCTGGCCACCGACATCGACGTGTCGTGGATCGAGCCCGCGGCAGATGTTGTCCTCGAGGTGCGCCGCCATGACGTGCTCCGCGATCCGCCGCCGTCCGAGACGTTCGACCTGGTCCACGCGCGGCTGGTGCTGGTCCACCTCGAGGACCGCGCGGCCGCGCTGCAAGTCATGGTCGATGCGCTGCGTCCGGGTGGATGGCTGGTGCTCGAGGATGCGGACCCCGCGCTGCAGCCGCTCGCCTGCCCGGACGAGCGCGGCCGTGCCGAGGAGCTGGCGAACCGCCTGCGCACCCGGATCCGGACACTGATGGTCGAGCGCGGCGCGGACCTCGCGTACGGTCGCACGCTACCCCGGCTGCTGCGTGAGTCAGACCTGGCGGACGTGCGAGCGGAGGCCTATTTCCCGATCGCGTCACACGCGTGCTCGATCTTGGAGGCGGCCACGGTCCGACACGTCCGCGATCAGCTACTGGCCGCGGAACTGGCGACGGCGGCGGAGATCGAGACACATCTCGGGAACCTCGCCCGCGGCGACCTGGACCTCATGCTCGCACCGATGATCACCGCATGGGGCCGCAAGCCAGAATAGCTGGTCAGGAACCGCTGAGTTCGAGCAACTGCCCGGCGAGACGCTGAGCGACGAACAGGTGTGGCGGGTGTGGGACAGCGGGCTACCGCTAGCGCTTCTCCCACGACTCCGGGGGTTCTGCGAAGCCCTTGCCGAGGTCGCGGACCAGCTCCAGCGCTCTGCGGGTCCACCCCATGGTCGCGCCTGCGAGGCCGCACGTCGGGGTCGGCACGGCGCGCTCTGCGAGCAGCGAGCGCGGGAAACCCAGTCGGTCGACCAGTTCCAGCGCCGGCCGGGCCGCGGCGTGCAGGGAGAGCGGACGGCCGGGTGACACGCTCGGCACGAGGCCGAGCAGCAGCACGGTCCCGGCGTCCCACGCCTCGCCGAGCTGGTCGGTGAACACGGCGGGAGTGCCCTCGAGCAGGGTCGCGTCCAGGGAGATCGCGTCGACGCCCGCCTCCCGGAACAGCGCCACCGGCGGCCGGGTCGCGCAGCAGTGCACGATCACGGGCTGGTCGGTCGCCTTGCGGGCGGCGGCGAACACTTCCGCCAGCACGTCGCGGGCTTCCGGGGCGCCGACCGCGGGGACCATGCTCAGGCCGGACGGCGACGACAGCGCGCCAGCGAGCACGGCGGGCAGCGACGGCTCGTCGAACTGCACCACCACGTCCGCACCACAGCGCCTGCGGACCTCCGCGACGTGCCGCGCCACGCCCTCGGCGAGCGAGGCGGTGAAGTCCCGCAGCGCGCCAGGGTCGGTCATCACCCGGTGCCCGCGCGGCAGCTCGATCTCCGACATCAGCGTCCACGGACCGGCGAACTGCACCTTCACGAGGTTCGACCGCGTGCCGGCCTCCTCGAGTGCTTCCTCGAACGCGTCCAGGTCGCGCCGCAGATGGTCGACGGCCGTGCGGTGGTCACTGCCGGGCCGCGCGGTCACCCGGTACGCCGACGGCCGCTCCTCGATCGCGAGGTCGACCAGCAGCGCCGCGGTCCGGCCGATCAGGTCGGCGCCGAGGCCGCGCTTGGGCAGCTCGGGAAGGTGCGGCAGGCCGGGCAGCTCACCGACCACGACGGCGGCCGCCTCGACCGGGTCGGTGCCCGGCATCGAGCCGATGGCGGTGGCGGTTCCGGACGGGAAGGTTGCTGGCACGGCCACAGTCTTACCCATTCGAGTTCACGTCTGTCGCGCACGGCTGCCACGGGTAGCGGCGAACACCTGCAGCGCGCCGATCGCGGCGACCGCGGCCGACAACGCGACCAGCAGGACCGCGCCGAGCGTGGTCAGGTCGCCGACGCCGGCCACGACGACGCCGTCCACCGCGCAGACCAGGTTGACGATCCCGACGCCGGCACCCACCCTGCGGTTGATCACCGGGCGGGTGCCGGCGAAGAACACGGCGGCGCCCCACGCGACGAAGAACAGACCGGCGCCGAGCAGCACCGCCGTCGGGATGCCGAGCGGGTCGGCCAGCACCCCGGCGAGCGCGGCGAGCAGGACGCCGCTCGGGAACGTCATGATGCCGTCGAACCTGAGCGCGAAGCGGAGCAGGCCGGTGGTGTTGGTAGCGGCGATCGTGGTCATGGTGTCCTCCAGGTGGTTGGGCCATGAAGGTCGCCCGAGCCGCACTGCCAGCACCACACCAAAGACTGCCAAGCACTGCCAACCACTGGTCAGGGCTGGGAAACCGGTGCGCGCAGCTCCGCGGCGACGACCTTCGCGGCGGCCGCCTGCCAGTTGTGGAGGGTCCGTTCCGGCACGTGGTCGGCAAACCACGCGAGCGCGCGCCGCGCCACCGGGTCCAGCTCGGTCAGCTTCGTGCGCACGCTGTAGGGCCGCACACCGACCACGTAGTAGAAGTACAGCGCGTTGTAGTGGCGCCACTCCTCGGACGTGCCGAAGTCGCCGTCGCGCGGTTTGAGTCGGGTGATCGTCTCGAGCAGCAACGCCTTCAGCTCGGTCGCGCGCGCCAGCGGCGCGTCGGCGGCGCCCTTTGCGGCGAGGCGCGCGTCGATCGCCGACAGCGCGGCGAGCGGGCTGGACACCAGCTTGCCGAGGTCGCCGTAGTGGGACAGCGCGCGGCGGGTCAACCGGACGAACTCGGTCTCGTCGAGACCGAACAGCGGGGCGGGCGCGCGGCGCGGCAGTCCGGCGGCGACCTCACGCAGTTCGGTGCGTTCGCGGCGCAGCACCGGCTCGGCACGGAACGCGAACCGGTCGGCCGCGGCGTTGATCGGCCGCGCCAGCACCTGGACGGCGATCGCCGCGGCCACCACCCCGTACAACAACAGGTCCAGCGACCGGTCGACGAGCAGCGCCGCGAGCCCGACCTGGCAGCCGAACAGCACGGCCGCGCCACCCGCGACGAGCAGCGACCACAGCATGTCGCGGCGGATCGCCTCGCCCTCGTCGAACGCGTCGAACACCGCGACGCAGCCGCCGAGCAACGCGAGGTCGACGCCGATGCCGGCGAGCAGCACCGTGCGCGGCCCTTCGTCGACCATCCCGAGCAACACCAGCGCGGATGTGAGCCCGAACATCAACAGCGCCACGACGAGCAGCCCGAACACGCCGTCGGCGCGGACCCCGGTGCGATGCCGGACCAGCAGCGCGAGCGCCCAGAACAGCGGCAGCACCACGACCGCCGCGCCAAGAACGCCACTGCCGCCCACGAACGGACTGGCGGCCGCCAGCACCAGCGTCACCGGCAGCACGACGCGCCGCCACCAGCGGTCGACGACCGTGCGGTCGGGCAGGAGCGCGAGCAGGACGCCGGTCCACAACACGGCCGGCAGACACAGGAGGACGGCGTGGCCGGCGGCGAGCAGCCGGCCGGCCAGGTCGTCGCCGAAGGGGCGTAGCTGGTCGGTCGCGATGGCGAGGCCGTAGCCGAGCAGGCCGATGCCGGCGCGGCGCAGCGTCGGCTTCGCGGGATCGCGGGCGAGCAGGTAGAGCCCGAGCCACCATGCGACGCCGAACGCGACAACGGTGACCACGACCCGCCCTCCTCCGCTTCGGTTACGGTGACTCATGCTGCCAGACGCGACTACCGTCAAGATCATTCCGACCCCCGACGACATCGCGCTCGCCGCGTCCCGGATCGCGCCGTACGCGCGCCGCACGCCGATCCTGCGGGCCACGGTCGACGGCCGGCCGGTGGTGCTGAAGCTGGAGCAGCTCCAGCTAACGGGGTCGTTCAAGCTGCGTGGGGCGCTGAACGCGTTGCTCGCCGACCGGCCGGCCAGGGTGGTCACCGCGTCGGGCGGCAACCACGGACTGGCGGTCGCAACGGCGGCGGCGCTGCTCGGGCTGCCGGCGACCGTGTACACACCGGAGTCCGTGCCGGCCGCGAAGGCGCGTCGCATCGAGGCGACGGGCGCCCGGCTGGTCCGCCACGGCGCGACCTATGCCGAAGCCGCCGCCTTCGCCATGTCCAACGCCGACGGCGCCCGTTACCTGCCGGCGTACAACGACCCGATGGTGGTGGCCGGGCAGGGCACGTGCGCCGCGGAGGCGGTCGCCGAAGCGTCCGAAGTGGACACCCTGGTGGCCGCGGTCGGCGGCGGCGGTCTCGCCGCTGGCACGGTCCTCGGCGGCGGCGGGCGCCCGGTGATCGCGGTGGAGCCGGAGGGTTGCCGCGCGCTGCACGACGCCCTCGCCGCCGGGCGACCGGTCGACTCGGCGGTGTCGTCGGTCGCGTCGTCGGCGCTGGGCGCCACCCGTGTCGGCGAGGTGCCGTTCGAGATCCTGCGCGGGGTGACGTCGATCCTGGTGTCGGACGCCGAACTGCTCGCCGCCCGCGACCGCCTGTGGGAGGAGTTCCGGATCGCCGTTGAGCCGGCGGGCGCCGTGCCGTTCGCGGCTTGGTTGAGCGGTCGCGTTCCCGGGGAGCTGCCGTGCCTGATCCTGTGTGGTGCGAACTCGGA
>Ga0193717_1002430_pt1 | contig 10781 bp, 7 predicted proteins | sample U2c2metaG_FD_145900 | JGI IMG/M metagenome (GOLD analysis project Ga0193717, IMG submission 145900) | Soil microbial communities from a riparian zone of the East river system, Colorado, United States - U2c2 | ecosystem: Environmental > Terrestrial > Soil > Riparian zone | place: USA: East River...
GCGCCGGGCCGCGAGGTCGGCGCGGCCGCCGCGCCACCGGTCAACGCATTGGCGTCGGCGGGAGTGCCGGGCGGAGCCATTCCCGGGCATTGCCCGTCCGCCGTGATCAGATCGTCCGGGGTGATCGGCTTGTCCGGCGTCAACGGCGCGGTTTCGATCGAGACATTCCGGATGAAGACCCTGCCGGAGCGCGCAAACCAGTCCGCATCCTTCGAGAGCAGATCCGACGAAAGCATATTGGATACGCCGCCTGAGCAGCCAGCCAGCAGCGGGGCCGCGAGCAGCAGCAGAAGCAGTCGCTTTCGACGAAAATTGTCCTGTCGCACGATGAATTACAATCCCACCCCGGCCCTAAGCGCCTGTCCCAACATCACTTTGCGGCACCACCGTGGCTGCCTCGCAGCGCACGGACCGAAACCTCAGATTATCATTAATTGCCCGATACCGCTATTCCCGTCGCTGCCAGCGGCCGCGTTCGTCTGCCTGCCAGTAAGTGACCTCAAAGCCCCGCGACTTGCAATCGGTCCATGCCCCCCGTGCCGCCGCAAGCGCATCCCCGTCATCGCCGTTGAAAACCACAACCAGGCGCTCATAGGCGCCGCAATCGGCCGGCAAAGCGGCGTTGTCGACCAGGAACCGGACATTGGCCTTGTTGGGATTGTCCTGTCCGACCGCCAGCACGATTGGCTGGTCGGGCGCATCGCCGACGCGCCAGGTGGCATGCGGCAGGAACGAATCGTCGCGATAGGTCCACAAATGCGCATCGAGCGCATCGGCCCGCTCTTCCGACGTGGCCTGCACGACAACGCGCCAGCCGCGCTCCAGCGATTTCTCGAGCAGCGGCGGCAGGACGTTTTCGAGAGCCATGTTTTGCAGATGGTAGAACAGGACTTCGGTCATCGCTTGCCTTCGTAATACTGCGCCACCGCACGCCGTAGCCCGACGCCCAGCTCTGGTTGATCTCGTTTTTGGGCGCACCCATCGCCGTGCCCGCGATGTCGAGATGCGCCCATGGCGTATCGTCGACGAAGCGCTGCAGGAATTGCGCGGCGGTGATCGATCCGCCGTTGCGGGTGCCGGTATTCTTCATGTCGGCGAATTGCGAATCGATCTGCTTGTCGTATTCCGGGCCGAGCGGCATCCGCCAGACGCGTTCGCCGGTGGCCTGCCCGACCGTCGTCAGCCGTTCCGCCAGCTGATCGTTGTTGGAAAACAGCCCGGCATATTCGGTGCCGAGCGCCACCATGATCGCGCCGGTCAGCGTCGCAAGATCGATCATGAATTTCGGCTTGAACTTCTTCGCCACATACCAGAGCACGTCGGCCAGTACCAGACGGCCTTCGGCGTCGGTGTTGATGATTTCGATGGTCTGACCTGACATCGAGGTCACGATATCGCCGGGCCGCTGCGCATTGCCGTCGGGCATGTTCTCGACGAGGCCGATGGCGCCGACCACGTTGACCCTGGCCTTGCGCGCGGCCAGCGCGTGCATCAGTCCGACCACGCAGGCCGCACCGCCCATGTCGCCCTTCATTTCCTCCATGGCTGCGGCGGGCTTGATCGAAATGCCGCCGGTGTCGAAGCAAACGCCCTTGCCGATGAAGGCTACCGGCTGTTCGCTTTTCTTGCCGCCGTTCCAGCGCATGATCACGGTGCGGCTCGGCTGGGTGGAACCCTGCCCGACGCCGAGCAAGGCACCCATCCCGAGCTTCTTCATGGCCTTTACGTCGAGCACGTCGATATCGACGCCGAGCTTTCGTAACTGGCTGGCGCGGCGCGCGAATTCGACTGGAAACAAAACGTTTGGCGGTTCATTGACCAGTTCGCGCGCGATAATGACGCCGTCGACGATATGATCGTCCGAGGCGAAGGCTTTTTTCGCCGCGGCCACGTCGCCGACCGCGAGCGAAATCTCGGCATTGAGGGCGGCGTCTTCGCCATCCTTCTTCCTGGTCTTGTAGCGATCGAACTTGTAGGCGCGCAGCCGCACACCCGAGGCAACGGCGGCCGCCTGTTCGGGCTTCATGGCCCCGGCCGGCAGCTCGGCGACGATGGTCACGGCCTCGCCGCCCGGACGAAGCTTGCCGGCAGCCGCGCCGCCGAGCTTGAGGAAGTCGTTGTGCTTGAGATCGGCCGCTTTGCCGGTTCCGACCACAATCAGCCGGCTGGCTTTGACACCCTCCGGCGCCAGAAAATCGAGCGTAGATCCGTGTTTGCCCTTGAATTGATTGGCCGCGGCAGCTCGCTTGATCATGCCCGCCGCCGTCCCCAACGCCTTGCTGGTGGCCGGACCGAACTTCAGCGTGTCATCGCAGAACACGACCAGAATACCGCGCGGGGCGCTGGAAAACGGGACGAAGCCGACCTTGACGGCGTCGGGCATAGGCTAATCCTCCAAAATCAGGGCTATCACAGCGGACCTGGAACATGTCCAGGGATGTGGTGTTTTGAGCGCTCTCCGGGGTCCCCGCAGCGGCTCCGTTCGGAGAGCAGGTCTCGAAGTCGCCGCCACTATGGCCTGTCCACTGCTGCGCTGCCAAGCGCTGACGTGGCGGGGGAGCCACATCTGACGAATTATTAACCTTATCTCAAGGGTGCCATGGCGCAGCCATTTTGTTGACCGATCAAAGGGATGCTAGTGTGAGAGTGTGCCGATCGGGATGATGGCGCGGCCTTGGGAGATCTCGGCTTCGGGATCAGGGCGCGGCGCTGTTCCAGTTCGGACGACGGGGATCGTGCGGGTACGATGGGGTCGATCGACAAGTATATTTTCCGCACGACGCTCGCGTCGTTTGCGCTGGTTCTGGTCAGCCTGACGGGCGTGATCTGGATCACGCAGGCGTTGCGCGGCATCGATTTGATGACCAGTCAGGGTCAGACCATCCGGACCTTTCTCGGCATCACCAGTCTGGTCATCCCGGCGCTGGTGCTGATCATCGCGCCGATCGCGTTGATGATCGCGATCTCGCATACCCTCAACAAGCTCGCGACCGACTCCGAGATCATCGTGATGAACGCCGCCGGCTTTTCGCCGTTGCGGCTGTTCCGGCCGTTCCTCTATGCCACAATCGTGGTGGCGATCATGGTGGCTTTCATCGCCACCTATCTTGCGCCCGACGGCATGCGCCGCATCAAGCAGTGGGACGCCGAGATCACCGCGGACGTGCTCACCAACATCCTGCAGCCCGGCCGTTTCGCCCAGCTCGACCAGAATCTCACCATCCGCATCCGCGAGCGGCAACCCGGCGGCGTGCTGGTCGGCATCTTCGTCGACGACCGCCGCAATCCCGCCGAGCGCATCAGCATCATCGCCGACCATGGCACCGTGCTGAAAAGCGGCAACGGCTCGTTCCTGGTCCTTGAAGACGGAAACCTCGAGCGCTTCGAGGCCGGCAAGCGCGATCCGGCGCTGGTGGCCTTCGGCCGCTATGCGTTCGACATGTCCAAGTTCTCGAACATGGGTCGCGACGTGGCGCTGGGCATCCGCGAACGTTATCTCTGGGAGCTGGTTTGGCCGGCGCCCGACGATCCGATCTACAAGCAAATACCGGGACAGTTTCGCGCCGAGATGCATGACCGCTTCATGGCGCCGATTTATCCTTTCGCATTCGCAGCTTTGACCTTCGCGTTTCTGGGCGCACCGCGCACAACGCGTCAAAGCCGCAACTTTTCGATATCCAGTTCCATCCTTGCGGTATTCGGGCTGCGGATCGCGGGATTCGCCTGCTCGGTGATGGCGGTGAAGTCGCCAACGGCTCCCCTCGTTCAGTATCTGATGCTGGCGACGGCCATCTGCGCGAGCATGTGGATCATTGTCGGTGGCATCGTTATCGAGCCGCCGGCGGCGCTGACCGAAGCCATCAACAAATCGACCGCGCGTCTTCTGCGCCTGTTCGGACGGCCGGCAACAGCATGAGCATGTTGAACAACACGCTGGGGCGGTATTTTGCGGGGCGCTTCGTGGTGTCCGCGGTCGGCGTATTCGCCAGCATCTTCGTGCTCCTTGTTCTGGTCGATTACATCGAGATGGTCAGGCGAACCTCGGGACTGGCGTCGGCCTCGGCCATCACGGTTGCCCAAACCTCGCTGTTTCGCGTGCCGCAACTGCTCGAGAAGATGATGCCGTTCTGCATCCTGATCGGCGCGATGACATGCTATCTGGCGCTGTCGCGGCGCCTCGAACTGGTGGTGGCGCGGGCCGCAGGTGTTTCGGCCTGGCAATTCATCGCACCCGCGCTGGCCAGCGCGCTTGCTCTCGGCGCAATTGCCACCATCGCCTACAATCCGATGTCCGCCAATTTGCGCGAACTCTCCAAGCGAATGGAGGCGGAGCTGTTCGGCTCCGCTCCCGGCGGTGGGCTGCAGGATGCCTCGGGCTTCTGGATCAACCAGGTGACGAGCGAGGGACAGGCCATCATCAACGCCGCGCGTAGCGAGCAGCAGGGCGTTCGGTTGACCGGCCTGACCGTGTTCCGATTCGATCCCGATTTCACGTTCAAGGAACGAATCGAGGCGCGCGAGGCGACGCTCGAAGACGGCTACTGGCAGTTCAAATCCGCGCGCCGTTTCTCCCTCGATGCACCACCCGTCGACCAGGACAGTTTCCGTCTCAAGACGAGCCTCACCCCGGCGCAGGTTCGCAACAGCTTCTCGACGCCTGAAACTGTGTCATTTTGGCAACTACCGGGGTATATCCAGTCGTCCGAGAGTTCCGGATTCGCGACAGCGGGTTATCGGCTGCAGTATCACAAGCTCGTCGCACAGCCGTTTTTGCTGGCTGCGATGGTGATGCTGGCGGCCTCGGTAAGCCTGCGGTTCTTCCGCTTCGGCGGCGTGCAAAAGATGGTTTTGAGTGGCGTGGGTGCAGGCTTTCTGCTCTACGTTTTGTCGAAAGTAACTGAGGATTTGAGCAAGGCTGAGTTGATGAATCCCATCGCTGCGGCGTGGCTGCCTGTCTGCGTGGGCGGCCTCACCGGCTTTTTGGCCTTGCTGTACCAGGAGGACGGGTAGTGGCCGTCGTCGCCGCCCTCCAAGACAGCTCGCCCGCGTTCGGGTGGCGCACAACCGTGCGCCGCGATCGTATTCGTTTGTTTGCCGTTCCATTGCTGCTCGCAGGGCTGGCTTTCGCGGCCCTGCTGGATATCGCGGCCATGACGCCGGCCGCGGCCCAGGGCTTCACCTTCAACCCGATCCACACCAGGCCAAAGCCGCCGCCGCCCGTCAACAACGGGCAGATGCTGGTCCAGGCCGTCGAGGTGGATTACGACTACAACAATCAGCGGGTGTCGGCGGTCGGCAACGTGCAGATGCACTTTAACGGGACCTCGATCGAGGCCGACAAGGTCATCTACGATCAGAAGACCAAGCGTCTTCACGCCGAAGGCAACATCCGCCTGACCGATGCGGACGGCAAGATCACCTACGCCAACATCATGGATCTGAGCGACGACTACCGCGACGGCTTCGTCGATTCGTTGCGCGTCGATAGCCCCGAACAGACGCGGATGGCCGCGTCGCGCGCGGACCGCAGCAGCGGCAACTACACCGTTTTCGAAAACGGCGTCTACACCGCCTGCGCGCCCTGCAAGGACGACCCGAAAAAGCCGCCGCTGTGGCAGGTCAAGGGCGCCCGCATCATTCACGACCAAACCGACAAGATGATGTATTTCGAGAACGCGCAGCTGGAGTTCTTCGGCGTTCCGATGGCGTATCTGCCGTATTTCTCGACGCCCGATCCCACCGTGAAGCGCAAGACCGGCTTCCTGATGCCCTCCATCACGTCGGCTACGGGATTCGGATTTGGCGTCGAAACACCGTTCTACTGGGCCATCGCTCCGGACTATGACGCGACCTTCAGCCCCCGAATCACGAGCCGGCAGGGCGTGTTGTTTCAGGGCGAATTCCGCCAGCGCCTGATCAACGGCTCCTATCAAATCCGCGCCTATGGAATAGATCAACTGGATCGCTCCGCCTTTACGGGACAACCGGGAGATGCTCAGTTCCGTGGCGGCGTCGATACCAAGGGCCAGTTCGCGCTGAACGACAAATGGGTCTGGGGCTGGGACGGCGTCCTGCTTTCGGACTATTTCTTCTTCTCGGATTACCGCCTTGCGCAATACAAGGACACGCTGGGCTCGTTCCTCAGCCTGCCGACCGAAGCGATTTCGCAGCTCTATCTAACCGGCGTCGGCAACCGCAGCTATTTCGATGCCCGCACGATTTATTATCTGAGCTATTCCGGCAATCAGGCGCAGGTGCCGATTGTGCACCCGGTCGTCGACTATTCGAATGTCCTCAACAGAAATCTGCTGGGCGGCGAATTCAGCTACAAGACGAATGTCACCAGCCTGTCGCGCGATATCGCCGCGTTCGATCCGATCACCATTCTTGCCGCCAACAACGGCTGGTGCTCGCCAACCTCCGCCGATCCGACCGTGAAGATTCCGGCAAATTGCCTGCTGCGCGGCATTCCCGGCACCTACACGCGGGCGACCGCGGAAGGGCAATGGCGGCGGTCGTTCACTGACGACTGGGGCCAGATCTGGACGCCGTTTGCGAAGCTTCGCGTGGACGCCATCGATGCCTCGATCTCGAACCAGCCGGGCGTTTCGAATTTCCTGCCGGTCGGCGACACCCAGGCGCTTCGCGTGATGCCGACCGTCGGCCTCGAATATCGTTACCCCTTCATCAATGTTCAGCCCTGGGGCACCACGACGATCGAGCCGATCGCGCAGGTCATCATTCGACCCAACGAAACCTATGCCGGCAAGCTTCCCAATGAAGACGCACAAAGCCTGGTGTTCGACGCCAGCAACCTGTTCAGCGTCGACAAGTTCTCCGGCTACGATCGCGTCGAGGGCGGTGGCCGTGCCAATGTCGGCGTGCAGGCCACCACGCAGTTCGACCGTGGCGGTTCGGTCAATGTACTGTTCGGACAATCCTATCAGCTATTCGGCCTGAATTCGTTCACGGTCGCCGACGTCACCAACACCGGGCTGGATTCCGGTCTCGCCAAGCCGCGATCGGACTATGTCGCCCGGGTCAATTATTCGCCCAATCGAACCTATACTTTCAGTACCCGCGCGCGCTTCGACGAAGCGACGTTGGACGTGCAGCGGTTCGAGGCGGAAGGCCGCGCCAGCTTCGATCGCTGGTCCGTCAGCATGATGTACGGCAACTACGCAGCCCAGCCCGAGCTCGGATACCTGACCCGCCGCGAAGGCCTGCTCGGCAGCGGCTCCATCAAAATTGCGGCGAACTGGGTGGTGTCGGGAGCCGCCCGCTGGGATCTTGCATCCAATCAGATCAATCAATACGTGATCGGCGCGGGATATGTAGACGATTGCTTTGTTCTCGCAGCCAACTACGTCACTTCCTATGCGTACGCCGCGGGTTCGGCACCGCCGGTATTGAACCATACGATCATGCTGCAGATCGGCCTGCGGACGCTCGGCAGTACGGCTGGGACCGGCGGCGCGGGTGGCATTCAATAGAGCCGACGCCGGTCTGACCCCGATCGACTGACACGGAACTGAGTATGACGACCTATCTTCTTCGCCTGATCATGAGCGCTGCCGCGGCCATCCTCCTGACGGCCGGCGGATCGCAGCTGCATGCGCAATCCGTCGCCGTGATGGTCAATGGCGAGCCCATCACCAATTACGACATCGAGCAGCGCACCAAGCTGAATGTGCTTTCGCACAAGGCCTCCACACGGCAGCAGGTGATCGACGAACTGATCGACGAGAAAGTGAAGATCAAGGAAGGCAAGAAATTCGGCGTCGACCCCGGCGCGTCCGACATCGATGCGTCATTCGCACAGATGAGTTCGCGCATGCGCACCACGCCTGAGCTGCTGACGAAATCGCTCGAAAGCCAGGGCATCCGCGCGGACACGCTGAAGTCCCGCATCAGAGCCGACATGGTATGGGGCAGTCTGGTGCGGGGCCGGTTCAAGGAGAGCCTGCAGGTCGGCGAAAAAGACGTGGCCGCTGCGGTCCAGGTTAGTGCCGACGACAAGGACAAGCCGCAGACCGAAAGCTTCGAATATCAGATGCGGCCGATCGTGCTGATCGTGCCGCGCGGCGCGGCGCCTGCGGCTACGGAAATCCGCCGCAAGGAGGCCGAAGCGCTGCGTACCCGCGTGCAGACCTGCGAGGAGGCAAATTCGCTGTTCAAATCCATGCAGAATGCCGCGATCCGGGACACGGTGATCAAAACCTCGGCCGACATTCCGGCCGTTCTTCGCGACGTGCTCGACAAGACGCCGATCGGCCATCTCACCGCTCCGGAAGTGACCAAACAAGGCGTCGAAATGGTCGCGCTCTGCGGCCGCAAGCCCACCACCCTCGATACGCCGAAGAAGCGTGAGATGCGCGAAAAGATGTTTGGCGAAAAATTCGAAAAGAAGCAGAAGGCCTATCTCGAGGAAGTGCGTAAAGCCGCTATGATCGAATATCGCTGACGCGCATGGCAAAGCCGCTTGCGCTGACCCTGGGCGAACCCGCCGGCATCGGGCCGGATATCGCGATCGCTGCGTGGCTGCGGCGGAGCGAGTTAGGACTTCCCGCATTCTATCTGACCGGTGACCTCGATTTTCTTGGGCGGCGCGCCGCCCTTCTTGGTCTCGACGTCAAACTAAAGGACGTTCGCGCCGAAGACGCGGTCGCGGCATTCCCGGACGCCTTGCCGGTGGTGGCGACGGGCCATGCCGCGACGGCACAGCCGGGGCAGCCGGACCACGGCAGCGCCAGTGCCGCGATCGGCTCGATACGCCACGCCGTCAGCGACGTGATCGCAGGACGGGCGGCGGCGCTCGTCACCAACCCGATTGCGAAGAGCGTTCTGTACCGTGCCGGGTTCCGGCATCCCGGCCACACCGAATTTCTCGCCGAACTCGCGGCGCGCGACGGCAAGACGCCGCAGCCGGTGATGCTGCTGTGGTCGCCTGCGCTTGCCGCGGTGCCGGTGACGATCCATCTGTCGCTACGCGACGCCATTGCGCAACTGTCGAGCGAACTGATCGTGAGTACCGCCCGGATCGTCGTCGCGGACTTGAAGGCCCGCTTCGCCGTCGCGCGCCCGCGTCTGGCGGTATCCGGCCTCAATCCCCACGCCGGCGAGGATGGCTCGCTCGGCATCGAGGAGCAGACCCTGATCGCGCCTGCCATCGAGACGCTGCGCCGCGACGGCTTCGACGTGAAAGGTCCGCTGCCCGCGGACACCATGTTCCATGAAGCCGCGCGCAAAACCTACGACTGCGCCATCTGCATGGTGCACGATCAGGCGCTGATACCCGCCAAAACCCTGGCGTTCGACGACGCGGTCAACGTCACGCTGGGCTTGCCGTTCATCCGCACCTCGCCGGACCACGGCACCGCGTTCGACATCGCCGGCACCAGACTGGCCAATCCATCGAGCCTGATCGCGGCATTGCGCCTGGCTGCCCGGATGGCGGCGACGGCGCAGCCGGCATGAGCGCGATCGACGACCTTCCGCCGTTGCGCGACGTTATCAAGGCGCACGCGCTATCGGCGCGCAAATCGCTCGGACAGAATTTTCTGCTCGACCTCAACCTCACCGCACGCATCGCGCGCGCGGCGGCGCCGCTCGAAGACGCCACCATCATCGAGGTCGGTCCGGGTCCCGGCGGATTGACGCGCGCGCTGCTCACGCTGGGCGCCAGACGCGTTATCGCGGTCGAGCGCGATGATCGCGCGCTGGCGGCGCTCCATGACATTTCAAAGCGATACCCGGGGCGGCTCGAGATCGTATCCGGCGATGCGACGACGTTCGATCCGCGTCCGCTGCTCGGAGGCGAACGCGCGAAGATCGTCGCCAACCTGCCCTACAACATCGCCACCCCCCTGCTGATCGACTGGCTCTCCATCGAACCGTGGCCGCCGTGGTACGACATGATGGTGCTGATGTTTCAACGCGAGGTGGCCGAGCGCATCGTCGCGCGCGAGAATGACGAGGCCTATGGACGGCTCGCGGTGCTGTCGAACTGGCGCGCGGAAACAAAAATCCTGTTCGATATTTCGCCGGCGGCGTTCGTGCCGCAGCCGAAGGTCACCTCGTCGGTGGTGCGCCTCGTGCCGCGGGCTGCGCCGGAGCCGTGCGAGCGCAGGGTATTGGAGCAAGTCGCGGCGGCGGCCTTCGGGCAGCGCCGGAAAATGCTGCGGCAAAGCCTCAAATCACTGGCGGCCGATCCGGCACGCCTGGCGGCGGCGGCGCATGTGGATTTGACGCGGCGGGCCGAAACCATTCCGGTGAGCGGCTTTGTTGCCATGGCCCGCGAATTGACCGATATACGCCACGCAACATCGACCGTTCTCTGAGGGAGCAGAAATCATGGCGCTGATGCGACGCCAGTCTTTGGTCAAATTCGATGCGCCGCTGTGTGAAACCATCGTCGAAACGCCCAAGCCGCAAGGCAAAGAGGTGCTGGTCCGCATCGAGCGCTGCGGGCTGTGCCATTCGGACCTGCACATCCAGGATGGGTACGCCGACCTCGGCGGCGGCAACAAGCTCGATACCACGCGCGGCATGACACTGCCGTTCACGCTCGGGCACGAGATCGCCGGCGTCGTCGAGGAAGTCGGACCGGATGTCTCAAAAGACCTGATCGGAACCAGCAAGGCTGTATTCCCGTGGATCGGTTGCGGGCAATGCCGCGATTGCCTCAATGGCGATGAAAACCTCTGCGCCAGGCAGCGTTTTCTCGGCGTCGCCATCGACGGCGGTTTCGCCAGCCACGTGCTGGTGCCGGATGCAAGATA
>Ga0193717_1002431_pt1 | contig 10780 bp, 8 predicted proteins | sample U2c2metaG_FD_145900 | JGI IMG/M metagenome (GOLD analysis project Ga0193717, IMG submission 145900) | Soil microbial communities from a riparian zone of the East river system, Colorado, United States - U2c2 | ecosystem: Environmental > Terrestrial > Soil > Riparian zone | place: USA: East River...
GCCCATATTACAGCAAGCCTTCGCAGGAAGGGCTTTTCCAGCATTATAAGGCGCTGGCAGCGGCTTCGCCCAAGCCTATCCTACTGTACAATGTTCCGGGACGGACAGGTCGTAACCTGAGCGCAGCGACTACTATCCGGCTGGCCCGGGAAGTGAAGAATATTGCCGGTATCAAAGAGGCCAGCGGTGATATGGCTCAGTGTATGGAGATCCTTCGGGACAAACCTGCCGATTTTTTAGTGGTAAGCGGGGACGATGCGCTGGCTTTGCCGCAGATCGCCTGTGGAATGGAAGGGGTGATCAGCGTTGCTGCCAATAGTTTCCCCAGGGGCTTTAGCGAGATGGTAAAAGCGTCTCTGAAGGGGGATCTTAAAGCGGCTAAAGCACTTAACGACAAGCTGATCGAGGGTTATGAGCTGCTTTTCGCCGAGAATAACCCAGCCGGTGTAAAGGCTGCTATGAGCGAGCTGAAGCTGATCGGGAATCATGTCCGGCTGCCCCTGGTGCCGCTGAGCGAGGGGTTGCACGTTAAGATGAAGGAATATGTGAAGGGACTGTAGAACCCATATTTTATATTAATGACCTATAGGACGGGCTGACTGGCAACTTGTGTTGCTGGCAGCCCGTTTGTATATCCTGAGGATATAACTTATGAACTCCAGGATTAAGAAGCTACTGCTATATGTTGCCGGAACTGCGCTGGTGCTGCTGGTCGCGGGCTATTTTATTGCCGGCCCGCTGGTCCGCAGGAAAGTCGATGCCAGTTTGCGGGAGCTGCCTCCTTCGCTGCGGGTTTCCTATTCTACGATAGATGTGGGGATATTGAATGGTTCCGTGATCATTCATGGGTTGGTGGTGAAGTTTGCGCCGGAAGCGGACTCAGCGCATGTTCACAAGGTGACTATTGACCGGGTTGCGGTGAGCGGGATCCGATTTTGGAAGCTGTTTTCTTCGAAGAAGTTTGGGGCGGGGAAGTTGCACGTGGAAGGGTGTTCTGCCGACTTGGATCAGGAGCTGCTGGAGAAGAATCTTCCTTTTCCACAGGTGCAGTTGCCTTTTACCACTGCATTCATTGATCGGATGGAATGGAAGGATGTCCGGGTGGAAACGCACAAAGGAGAAAGGAAGGTTGGCTTTTTTAAAGGAGGGGGGGAGGTAGATTCCGTTGCTTTTGAAGCTGGAAGCGGGCATTGGGGTGCGATGCGACTGTTGGCGGAGGAAATACGTTATACTATTCCCGGTGCGCAGGAAGTAGTGCATGTGTCTGACCTGAAACTGGACAGTAAGAAGGGAGAGCTTAGCATGGATACATTAAGGATATTGCCTGCGGTGAATAAATTAGAGATGGGAAGGATCAAAGGACACCAGGTGGATTGTGTGGAGGCGATTAGTGAAGGCATTCACGTTAGCGGGCTGGATGTGATGGCCTTGTTGAAACACCGCCTAATTGCAGATGAAATTAGCGTTCGGGAGAGCAGGGCATATGTTTTCAGGGACCGGCGGCTTCCGTTGGAACCCGGGAAAAAGCCGATGCCGGCGGAATTTCTCAGAAGCCTGCCGGTTTTGGTAAGGGTGCGTTTGGTGAAGATCGGGACGACGAGCTTTGCATATGAGGAGTTTCCCAAAAAGGGGAATAAAACGGGAGTGTTGAAGATCGTCCGTCTGAAAGGGACTATTTCTCCGCTGATCAATCACCCGGAGGCGGGGGACCCGGCCTACATAACTATGAAAATGGAAGGCTCGCTGATGGGATCGGGTTCGGTTGTGGCTACCACAAGGATCCCTTTACATGCCGGCGATGCTTACGAGGTGGAAGGGGCCTTTCACGAGCTGGATGTGACGACCTTGAATAATTCGGCGGAGAACCTGGGCGGGTTACATCTGGAATCGGGAATGCTCAACAGCCTGGCGTTCTGGTTCAGGATGAACGATGAAAAAGCGACCGGGAAGATCATCGGGGAATATCATGATCTGGTGGTGGAAAAGCTGAGAGGGAATAGTGATGAGAAGAAGGTGGATAAGGTGAAGTCGTTCTTCTTGAAGAAGTTTATTATACCTAAGGACAAGGATCATTCATTGGCGGAGTCTAAACGCACGGGGAAGGTGGATTATAAACATGATCCCAGCCGGAATTTTTCTTACTATCTGCTCCACTCGCTGTTAGTAGGGGTTAAGTCAAGCTTTTCACTGGGGTTTTTGTTGCCGGGTTAGATTTTATAGGTTACGCCTTCCAGCGCCAGGTCTGTATTGGGGAAGATCTCGCGGGCTTCCTGTTCGAAGGCCTGGAGCTTTTCATATTTGGAGCTGAAATGACCGATGAGGAGCCGGTGGACGCCTGCCAGGCGGGCGATGGTGGCTGCCTGGGCGGTAGTGCTGTGAAAGCGTCGCCCGGCTTGTTCTTCGAGGTCTTTGAGATAGGTGGTTTCGTGATAGAGGAGGTCTACGCCGCTGACCTTTTCGGCGATGCGTTCGTCAAAGAGGGTGTCGGCGGCATAGGCATAGGACTTTGCTTTTGCAGCGGGTTCGGTGACCCATTGGTTCTCGACGAGGTTGCCGTCCTTTGTAAGATAGCTTTCTCCCCATTTGAGCCGGTCGAAGAAGGAGGAGGGGACCTCATACTGGCGTGCTTTTTCAGGGTTGACGCGGCGGAAGGGTCGTATTTCGCGGAAGAGGAAACCCCAGCAGGCGATGCGGTGGATGACCGGAAAACAGGTGACTTCGAATTTTGATTCCCGGATGATGACACCTTCTTCCAGAAGCGGATGAAAATGCAGATTATAAGGAAGATGGATGTCGGCGACTTTTAGCTGAAGGTCGATGATATCTTTTAGGGCAGAGGGGGCATAGAGGTGTAATTCCTGTGTACGTCCGAGCAGTCCCATGCTGGTGAGCAGGCCGATCAATCCGAAGTAGTGGTCACCATGAAGGTGAGAAATGAAAACATGGTTGATCTTGCTGCGGCGGATCTTGTATTTGGCCATCTGCATCTGGGTGCCTTCGCCACAGTCGACGAGAAAGATCTGGTCTTCCATCGTGATCACCTGTGCGGTAGGATGACGATCAAAAGCGGGTAGAGCGGAGTTATTGCCTAAAATTGTGACGGCCAGCATTACTCGATTTTAAGGTTACGATCTGTATCGTTTCCGTGTTTAGACGATTGATAAGCGTCATACGCTGCATAACTCCGGAAAAATGACAGTGACGGCGAATATAGGGTTAACGTTTATTAAAAGCGTTGAATTGTGCGCAAAATATTTCCCGTGAAGGCCGGGCAAAGAAAATTGTCCGGTATTGTTAAACTTACAGAACCATCGTTTGTTAGAATTCGTAAGTACTTATGTGTCACTAATGGACCCTCTGCTGCCGGGCAGGCATGTCAAAGGCCCCCTGGAGGGTCGCCGGAGCCGGGAGATTGGGTAGTTTGGGCCGGAAGAATGCGGGCAAGTGGCTGGAGTTTTGGCGCTCACGCCGGAAAGCACTTTTGGGGGATTCATTCGATATCCGCTGATATTACCGGGATTTTCTGTTTTCAGACCTGATTTTTTTGGTTTTCTGCCTTTCTGTCTTGTTGTCTCTGTTAGGTTACGTCAACCGTGCAGGAGCAGGTTTTGGGACTTGCCAAAATGCCGGTGTTTCCGGGGGGCGGCGGTGCGGCTGCGGTTGCGCGGGTGGTGCACGGCGGTTTGGTGAGGATGCCGGGGTGGTGGCTTCGCTCGTGGGGGCGGTGGTGCACGGGTGGTCGTCTCGTTCGTGGCGTTCGCTTCGCTCCGCCATCCTCGTTCGTTCCCTTCGCTGCGCTCGGGAACGCTCCGCTCGGGTATGCTCGGGAACGCTGACGTTCGGTTGCCTGCCGGGGCCAATGATTGGCCGCCGTCGGCCGAGCTTAGCGGCGCGGCTTACAGTTCTGGATCGTTGAGCATTTCCCTTTCCACCTCTTCCAGGTGAATGATGTCCCAAGCCTCACTTTCTGTGGGAGTTACGTTCATCATCTCCAGAAGGCCATTATCTTCCAGGCGTGTTTCGACGGCAGGGGTCAGCTCGCAAACGACAAAAGAGGCGCTGTTGTCATAAAAAGCCTGCTGGATCTTTACCAGGCATTCCGCAGCAGCATCGTCCACGTCAGAGATGTCTTTTAGTATTAGAACCACGTTTTTAACGTCTTTTTCGAGAAAAGGTAACAGCCATAGCTCCAATTCTTCTGTCATATTAGCAGCGAGAACCGATTCCTGGATACTAATGGCATGAAATTTTTCTCTGGTATCAATTTTGACTTGCATATACACTTAAAGATATTAACGGCCGTTAATAAAGAGGCAGAAACAGAAGTCAAAAATATTCGTTATTATTGTATAAAGCTCAATAACTTAAAAATGGATAATAATTTTTCAGCCCAGGTAAAGGAGATTATATCGTTCAGCAGGGAGGAAGCTTTGCGACTGGGGAACGATTTTATCGGTACGGAGCATTTATTGCTGGGGTTGATCCGGGAGGGTGATAATACAGCTGTCCGCATTTTGAAGAGTTTCAATGTGGACCTGTATGAATTACGGAAGGAAGTGGAAATGGCAGTAAAGGATAAGACTGGTAAAAACATAGCTAATATCAATAGTCTTCCCCTGACAAAACAGGCGGAGAAAGTGATACGAGTCACCGTTCTGGAAGCCAAAGCCCTGAAAAGCCCTACGGTAGAGACTGAACACCTGATGCTCTCCATCCTGAAGAACAAAGAAAACATTGCTACTCAAATCTTAAATCAATTTGACGTGGACTACGACTTATTTAGAAACGAACTTGGCGTTGTGAAAAGCAATGACGTTCGCAGTGAGTATGCCGAGGAGAATGATGATGATTTTGATGAGGAAAAGAAATACTCTCAACAGAAAGCGCGCTCTGCCGGGAACGCGAAAAGTAAAACACCGGTGTTGGATAATTTTGGCAGGGACATCACCCGACTGGCGGAAATGGGGGCTTTGGATCCCATCGTAGGCCGGGAGGAAGAGATCGAAAGGGTTTCCCAGATCCTGTCCCGCCGTAAGAAGAACAATCCTATTCTCATCGGTGAGCCTGGTGTGGGTAAAACGGCGATCGTGGAAGGCCTGGCTCTCCGGATCGTTCAAAGGAAGGTATCGCGTGTGTTGTTTGACAAGCGTGTTATCTCTTTGGATCTTGCAGCCCTGGTCGCCGGTACCAAATACCGTGGTCAGTTCGAAGAAAGGATGAAGGCCATCATGAACGAACTGGAAAAGAACAGGGACGTTATCCTTTTCATCGATGAGATCCACACGATCGTTGGTGCGGGTGGCGCCAGCGGTTCGCTCGATGCGTCGAACATCTTCAAGCCGGCCCTGGCACGTGGCGAGCTCCAGTGCATTGGCGCCTCTACGCTGGATGAGTACCGTATGTATATCGAGAAAGACGGAGCTCTTGACAGACGTTTTCAGAAGGTCATGGTAGATCCTCCAAGCGTGGACGAAACCATTCAGATCCTGAACAATATCAAGTCCAAATACGAAGATTATCATAACGTCACTTATTCTGACGATGCCATTGACGCCTGCGTAAAGCTGAGCGACCGTTATATGACGGACCGGCTTTTGCCGGACAAGGCTATCGACGTACTGGATGAAGTAGGCGCAAGGGTACATCTTAAAAATATCAATGTTCCTCAGAACATTGTCGAGCTCGAGAAGAAGATCGAGGACGTGAAGAATGAAAAGAACAAGGTGGTAAAAAGCCAGAAGTTCGAAGAAGCGGCTTCGCTCAGGGACACGGAAAAACGTCTGCAGGAAGAGCTGGAAAAAGCCAAGGCCGAATGGGAAGAAGAAAGCAAGCACAAACGTTATCCCATCGACGAAGAAAATATCGCTGAGGTGGTCAGCATGATGACCGGTATACCCGTAAAGCGGATGGTACAGGCCGAAACGGAAAAGCTGAGGAATATGGCCATCGACATGCGCGGCATGGTTGTCGGGCAGGACGATGCGATCACCAAGGTCGTAAAAGCTATCCAGCGTAACCGGGTCGGGTTGAAAGATCCGAAGAAGCCGATAGGCACCTTTATCTTCCTTGGTCCTACCGGTGTCGGTAAGACGGAGCTGGCCAGGGCCCTGGCACGTTACATGTTCGACTCGGAAGAATCGCTGATCCGGATCGATATGAGCGAATACATGGAGAAGTTTACGGTAAGCCGTCTGATCGGCGCACCTCCCGGATATGTGGGTTACGAAGAAGGCGGTCAGCTGACGGAACGAGTTCGTCGCAAGCCCTATTCTGTGATCCTGCTGGATGAAATTGAAAAAGCCCACCCGGATATCTACAATATCCTGCTGCAGGTGCTGGACGATGGACAGCTGACGGACGGATTGGGTCGTAAGGTGGATTTCAAGAACACGCTGATCATCATGACCTCCAATATTGGTGTACGCCAGCTGAAGGATTTCGGAGACGGGGTAGGATTTGCTACCGCGGCCCGTACCCAGAATGCTGATGAGAATAATAAGGCCGTTATTGAAAAAGCGCTGAAACGCACTTTCAGCCCTGAGTTCCTGAACAGGATCGACGATATCGTGATCTTCAATTCACTGGACAAGACACATATCTTCCAGATCATAGATATCCTGATGAAGGGTGTATTAAAACGTCTCAACAACCTGGGCTTTACGCTCGAGCTGACGGATGATGCCAAGAACTTCATTGCAGATAAGGGATACGATGCGCAGTTTGGGGCACGTCCGCTGCACAGGGCCATCCAGAAATATCTGGAGGATCCTTTGGCTGAGGAGATCCTGAACATGAATATCAAGAATGGAGATGTATTGATCGCTGAACTGGATAAGGAGAATTCGAAGATCAGGTTTACTCTGAAGGAGAAGGCGAAGGAGAAGTCAGAAGCATAGGGAACATTTGTTCATTATACAAAAAAGGGAAAAAGCCGTCCGTTAGGATGGCTTTTTCTTTTACTGTTATATTTGCAGCGGCCCCCCGCAAGGCGGAGCCTTGCAGAGACATTAGATAAAATAAAAAAAAGGCCGTCGTAATTTTTCAGTTTGCGGCGGCCTTTTTTTTCTGCACATTTGTAGTGAAATGGAAAAGCAGGAAAAAATAATAATCACCATTGATGGCTGGTCGTCCTGTGGAAAGAGCACGCTGGCAAAACAGCTGGCCCGGGAGCTACATTACGTCTATATCGACAGCGGCGCGATGTACCGGGCTATCACGCTATATTTCCTCCGAAATCACGTCGACTGGACCAATGCTGCAGCCGTAGATCAGGCGTTGAATGTCATCAGCCTGGAGTTCATGACCAATCACAAGAATGGGCAGACGGAGATGTATCTTAACGGCGAAAACGTGGAGTATGTGATCCGGGACCTGGTTATCGCCGAGAAGGTCAGCGAAGTAGCGGCTATAAAGGCCGTAAGAGCCTTTGCGGTGGCCAAACAGCAGGAGATGGGGGGCAGGAAGGGAATCGTAATGGATGGCAGGGATATCGGTACAGTGGTCTTTCCGGATGCCGAGCTGAAGATCTTTATGACGGCAGATGAAGAAATAAGGGTTAAGCGTCGCTTTAGAGAGCTTTATGAGAAAAATCCCAATGTAACGCTGGAAGAGGTAAAGCACAACCTGTCGATGCGGGATTATATCGATTCGCACCGGGAGGTTAGCCCGCTGAGGAAGGCGGATGATGCGATTGTGCTGGATAATTCGCATCTGACGATGCCGCAGCAGTTGGAGATCGCAAAGAAATGGGTTAAGGAAAGGATGGACTAGGACGGCCCATGAGGCCGGATGGAAATAAAAAAAGGCCCGCCCCAAAAAATAATTGGACTCGCGGGCCTTTGTATTTAGAGTGTTTATTAGCGCAGGAAGAGGATCTCGCGGTACTTTGAAAGAACCCATTCCTTGTCGTCGATAAGCAGCTCGAGCTTGTCGACGTGGTAGCGGATCTGGTCGAAGTAAGGTTCCTTCACCTGGCTGTTGTAGGCGATAGCCTTGGTGCGGGTGTCGGTCATAGCGTTGGCTATTTTCCGGGCTTCGATCATCTTTGCTACGCACTCGCTTACTTTACCGATGTGCTCAGAGATCTGCTCGAGGATCATCTGCTGGTTGGAATACGCGTTTTCTTTCAGCCCCAGCTCTTTCAGACCCTTGATGTTCTGGATCAGGATATTCTGGTACTTAATAGCCGGTGGCAGGACATGGCTGGTAGCCAGCTCACCCATGATACGGGCTTCGATCTGTACGCGTTTGATGTATTTTTCCAGTTCGATCTCGTGGCGGGCTTCCAGTTCGATGTGTGTGTAAACGCCATTGCTTTCGTAGAGGTGTTTGGCCTTTTCGGTAACCATGGCATCGAGTGCCAGCGGGGTTGTACGAACATTGGGCAGGCCGCGTCTTTCGGCTTCATGGTGCCATTCGTCGCTGTAGCCGTCGCCTTCGAACAGTACTTTTTCGCTGTTGACGACGTATTCGCGGATGACGTGCATGATGGCTATTTCTTTCTTATCACCCTTTTCGATAAAGCTGTCTACGTCTTTCTTAAACTTCTTCAGCGTTTCGGCCATGATGGTGTTGACGGCGATCATCGCGTTGGCACAATTTGCGCTGGAACCTACTGCGCGGAACTCGAACTTATTACCGGTGAAGGCAAAGGGTGAAGTTCTGTTACGGTCGGTATTGTCGAGCAGCAGTTCGGGAATGCTTCTATGCAGGTCGAGTTTCAGGATAGCTTCGTCCTGTTCGTCGAATTTATCACCTACTCTTTCTTTTACGTCGGCAAGAACCTTGCTCAGATATTCACCGATGAAGACAGAGATAATGGCTGGAGGAGCTTCGTTGGCGCCCAGGCGGAAGTCATTGCCGGCGCCGGCGATGGAAGCACGCAGGATGTCAGCATAGTCATGAACTGCCTTGATGGTATTGACAAAGAAGGTCAGGAACATGAGGTTGGTCTTCGGCGTTTTTCCGGGAGCGAGCAGGTTGACACCGGTGTCGGTAGCCATGCTCCAGTTGTTGTGTTTACCGCTACCATTGATGCCGGCGAAAGGTTTCTCGTGGAGGAGTACACGCAGCTTGTGGCGGCGGGCAACGCGGTCCATGATGTCCATCAGCAGGATGTTGTGGTCGACGGCAACACTAACTTCTTCGAAGATAGGTGCACACTCGAACTGTGCGGGAGCCACTTCATTGTGACGGGTACGGAGCGGGATGCCCAGTTTATAAGATTCATTTTCGTAGTCGCGCATGAAGGCATAAACTCTTTCGGGAATGCTGCCGAAGTAGTGGTCTTCCAGCTGCTGGCCTTTGGCGGGAGCATGACCGAATACTGTCCGTCCGCTCATCACCAGGTCAGGGCGGGCATTGAACAGACCCTCGTCAACTACAAAATATTCCTGTTCCCATCCGAGAGTTGCGGTGACCTTGCTTACATTCTTATCGAAGTAGTGGCAAACGTCGACGGCAGCCTTATCCAGGGCAACCAGCGCCTTCAGCAAAGGGGCTTTGTAGTCCAGGGATTCACCGGTATAGGAAACGAAGATAGTCGGGATGCAAAGTGTTTTTCCGGCTCCGATCTCCATGACAAAAGCAGGAGAAGAAGGGTCCCAGGCTGTATAACCACGGGCTTCAAAAGTGGCGCGAAGTCCACCGCTTGGGAAGGAAGAGGCATCAGGCTCCTGTTGGATCAGGGCTGCGCCGTCAAACTCTTCGATGGGGGTACCGTCGCTTTTTATCGTAAAAAAGGAATCATGCTTTTCAGCGGTAGTACCAGTCAGCGGCTGGAACCAGTGAGTGAAGTGGGTGACGCCTTTTGCCTCAGCCCATTGACGCAGACCGGAGCCTATCTGGTTGGCTACGGCACGATCAATTTTCTTGCCGCCCTTTATAGAGGCTACAAGGCTTTTATACGCTTCATCACTTAAAAATTCACGTGCAGTTTTCATAGTGAAAACGTTCTCGCCGAAGATGGCGGTTATTTTGGCCGCGCCAGGAATTTGGCCGTCTGTGGTGGTAGTCAAATTATCAATGGCTTTAAATCTTAATGAGGACATGCTTCAAAATTTTAGCGAAACTAATTGAAATGGGGGATATAAAACAAATTTTTGGTCTTTCGCGGACAAAAATGGAAAATTCACAACAAAAAAAACGAAAAAAACGAGATTTTGGCAGTTTTGGCTCTAATCTTTATTAGGTTTTTGACTATATTAAATATTTATAATCTAATCCTGGTATGATATGCCGGGATTTTTAATATGAATGAGGGCTTTCACCGGGTTTGGGGATGCGGAGCAGGTGCAGGGAAAGCCAGTCGTCGAGGCGTCGGATGAGGGGGTTGGAGTGCAGTCTGCAGAGGGCAGGGGCTACCAGGAAGGGGAGGAAGATGCTGCGGTAGCGGACGATGGCGCCGACGAAGGGGACTGTGGCACCTATAATGAGTAGCCCTGAGAGGGAGAAGATTATGCAGAAGAGGGTGAATGAATTTGTGGAGCCAGGTCGCGGTAGTGCTGGTTGGGGCATTGCGGTTTGGAGTGGTGCTGGTTGGGGAGTTGTGGGTTGTGGCAATGCGGTTTGGGGTGGTGAAGGGCGCCAGAGTAAGGCGGCGGCAATAATAATGATCCAAATGGCCAGCAGTTCGAAGGAGAAGGCGAGGTAGATGATCTGGCCGCCGGAACCAGGCAGGGGTTCGAAAAATCCATTACGGATAGCGTATGGGATTGTTTTGATTATGCTGGTCCAGGTGCCATTCATTACTAGCAGGGGGAGGCGGGAATGTCCTTCAAGG
>Ga0193717_1002432_pt1 | contig 10771 bp, 10 predicted proteins | sample U2c2metaG_FD_145900 | JGI IMG/M metagenome (GOLD analysis project Ga0193717, IMG submission 145900) | Soil microbial communities from a riparian zone of the East river system, Colorado, United States - U2c2 | ecosystem: Environmental > Terrestrial > Soil > Riparian zone | place: USA: East River...
CAACGAAGCGTTGCGCCGCAACGTGAAACTCGCCTTCGACCGGCAGGTCGCCGAGCTCCACTCGATCGCCGACGCCCGCGAGCGGCTCCTGCGGCTCGTCGAGCTCCAGCTCCCGACCGACGGGCCGATGCGCGCGGAATGGTCGGTGTGGCTGCAGGTGTGGAACGAAAGCGCGCTCAACCCGGGACTGCGCTCGCTGTACTGGGATTCCTACGACCGCTGGTACCGCACCATCGCGATGACGCTGCGCACCGGACAGGACCAGCACGTCTTCCGGGCGCAGGACGTCGATCAGGCCGCGGCCCAGCTCACCGCCCTGATCGACGGGCTCGGCATCCAGGTCGTCACCGGCAGACCGGGCAGTTCCGTGGAGATCATGCGCGCTGTGCTGCACGAGTTCATCGAACGGAACATCGTCGAAGAGCCCGGGAGTGATCGCACACCCTGACTTGACCGGGTGCGCGTGCATCATGGAGGGGTGCGCGGTCCAGTCTGGTTGCGGGGTCTCAGCCCACGGCGACGGCTTTTGCTGGCCGTGGTCGCGGTGCTGCTCGCCTCCGCGGGCACCCTCACCGCCGTCGCCGCGACCCGAACCGAAGCTCCCCGGGAAGGTGTCCCGGCTCAGGAGCGCCTCGGCCCCGTACTGCTGGTGCCCGGGTACGGCGGTGGCCGGGGCGGGCTGCTGACGCTGGCCGAACGCATCCGCGACGCCGGACGCGAGGCCGAGGTCCTCACGCTGACCGGCGACGGGACCGGCGATCTGCTCGGCCAGGTCGACGTCCTCACCGACGCCGTCGACGCGGCGTACGAACGCGGCGCGCCCTCGGTCGACGTGATCGGCTACTCCGCGGGCGGGGTCGTCGCGCGGCTCTGGGTCGCCCGCGAAGGCGGTGACCACCAGGCTCGCCGGGTGATCACGCTGGGTGCGCCGCTGCACGGCGCGCGGATCGCCGGGGTCGGCGGCGCGCTGGTTCCCGGCGCGTGCCCGGTCGCGTGCCAGCAGCTGACGCCGGGCAGCGCGCTGCTGCGGTCGTTCGAAAGCGAACCGCTGCCGTCGACGTTGCCCTGGCTTTCGGTGTGGACCGAGAACGACGAGACCGTCACCCCGCCGGATTCCGCGCGGCTCGCTGGCGCCGTGAACGTTTCGCTGCAGCAGATCTGCACGAGTTCGCGGATCGGCCACGGAGACCTGCCGACGGATCCCGCCGTCACGGGACTCGTCCTCCGGGCACTCGGCTCAGCGCCACTGGCCGCGCCGACCCGCTGCCCTTAGCAGACGATCTACAGCTTGGCCGTATGCGAAGCTGTCGCCATGCGCGCACTGTCTGTGGGTTTCATCGGGCTGGGTGTCATGGGCGAGCCGATGGCGCTCAACCTGGCCAAGGCAGGAACCCCGTTGCTGGTCTGGAACCGCACCTCGGCGAAGACGCAGGCGTTGACAGCGGCGGGCGCCGACGTGGCGTCAGACCCGGCCGCGGTGTTCGCGCGGTCCGACGTGGTCATCGTGATGTTGACCGATGGCGACGCCGTGGACGCCGTCGTCGCGCGTGGCACGCCGACGTTTGCCGAGCGGGTGGCCGGTCGCACGATCGTCCACATGGGAACCACCGCGCCGACCTACTCGAAAAGTCTTGAGGCGGACATCCTGGCCGCCGGCGGCCACTATGTCGAGGCCCCGGTTTCGGGGTCGCGTATACCGGCCGAAGCGGGTGAGCTGGTCGCGATGCTGGCCGGGGAGCCGGCGACGGTCGAGATGGTGCGCCCACTGCTGGCGCCGATGTGCCGCGAAACGGCGGTGTGCGGGCCTGTGCCCAACGGCCTGCTCATGAAGCTGTCGGTCAACACCTTCTTGATCACGCTGGTGACCGGTCTGGCCGAGGCGGTCCAGTTCGCCCATCGTCACGGGCTCGACCTCGACCAGTTCGTCGAGGTGCTCAACGCGGGCCCGATGGCGAGCGCGGTGATGCGGATGAAGGCACCCAAGCTGGTCTCCGAGGATTTCACCGTTCAAGCGTCCATTTCCGACGTATGGATGAACACCCGGTTGATCACCAGTGCCGCCACGACGGCCGGCATCGCCTCTCCGTTGCTCGACGTCTGCCGCGCACTCATGGCCGAGACGGCGGAGCTCGGGTTCGATCGCGCCGATATGACGGCGGTGCTCAGAGCCATCCAGGCCCGCGGCGAGACGGCGACGTAGTAAACGGAAGCTAGCTCGTGACGTCCTTGGTGGCGAAGTTCGCCCACGCGGCACCGAAGAACACCACGATGTACCCGGCCTGTAGCAGCAGGCCGCTGTCGATGTTGCGCCAGAACACCGGGTCACGGAAGAAGTCGATCCACGAAAGCCAGTAATGCGTTGGCAGATAGGGCTTCACGACCGCGGCCGCGTCGAGCGTCTCCAGGACGGAACTCGTGATCAGCACGGCGAGCGCGCCCAGCGCGGCACCGAGCGCGGAATCGCTCACCGTGGACAGGAAGACGCCGATCGCGCCGAACCCGAGCATCGAGATCATGATGTAGCTGATCGCGCCGAGCAGCCGCAGGCCCAGCCCGGTCGTGCTCAGCGCGGGCCCCGACAACGACGTCACGCCACTCGGCCCGCCGACGGCCTCGGCTCCCCCGCCGAACAACCACAGGCCCAGCGCCAGCGAAGTGAACACCACCAGCAGCACGGCCACGAGGATGTACACGGCGAGCGCCACGAACTTCGCCACCAGCAACCGGGTCCGGCCGACCGGGCGCACCAGCAGGTACCGCAGCATGCCGCTGGACGCCTCGCCCGCGATCGAGTCGCCGGCGGTGACGGCGACCGACAGCGGCAGGAAGATGGGCAGCACCAACGCGAGCGCGGCGGCCGGGTAGAGGGAACCGTTGCTCAGTACCGCGGACAGGAACGCGCCGCCCTGGCCCGGCGGTGGCGCGAAGTCCGCCGTGGCGAGGAAAACCCCGACGATCGCGGGCAGCAGGCACAGCAGGAACAGGCTCACCCAGATCCGCGGGCGCAGCGCGAGCTTGCGCAGTTCGACGGCGATCACGACGCACGCCCGTCGAACCGGTCGGAACCCGAGCCGGTCACGTCGAGCACGACCTGTTCCAGCGACCGGCGTTCCGGGTTGATCGCCGTGACCCGGACACCGCCCTGGACGAGCAACGCGTTGAGCCCGGCGGGATCGGCGTGCCGGACGAACAGCCGCTCGCCGTCGCGACCTTCTAGCTGACCGTCCAGCAGTGCCGCCGCGGCCGCGGGATCGGGCGTGTCGACCAGGATCCGGCCGGTCGGCGCGCGCATGCCGCTCACGTGGTCCTCCAGCACCAGACGGCCACGATCGACCACGCCGATGCGGGTGCAGAGCTGTTCGACCTCGGCCAGCAGGTGACTGGACAGGAACACCGTGGTCCCGCCTTCGTTCAAGGTACTGAGCAGCTCCCGGATTTCCTTGATACCACGGGGATCCAGGCCGTTGGTGGGTTCGTCGAGGATGAGCAGCCGGGGTTTGCGCAGCAGCGCGCTCGCGATGCCGAGCCGCTGGCGCATCCCGAGCGAGTACGCCTTGACCGGCCGATTGTCGATGCTCGCGAGGCCCACTTGTTCGAGCGCCTCGTCGACACGGCGCTTGCGGGTGCGCATCGAGCCACCCTTGCCCGCCGCGTCCAGCAGCATCATGTTCCGGCGGCCGGACAGATGCGCATACGCGGCAGGTCCTTCGACGAGTGCGCCGACCTCGGGCAGCACCTCGGCGACCCGTTTCGGCACCGGGCGGCCGAGCAGTTCGATCTCACCGCTCGTCGCGTAGACGAGCCCCAGCAGCATCCGGACAAGGGTGGTCTTGCCGGAGCCGTTCGGGCCCAGGAAGCCGTAGCGGTCGCCTTCGGCCACCTTGAGATCCACCGAATCGACGGCCAGCGTGCGGCCGAAACGTTTGGTCAGCGCGCGGGTCACGATCAACGGCCGCTCCTCGGCAGGGTCGACAGTTCCCGCGCGGCGGTCTCCAGCAGCACCGGACGCACGAGTCCGGCGAGCAGATACCAGCGGCGGGACACCGTCGAGCGGACGATCATCAGGGTGAGCGGCGGGATGGACTGCGCGACGGCGGTGCCACCGGGCAGTTCGATGGTCGCCGCGCCCGCCTTGCCCGCGGCGTCGGTCGCGGCGCCGCCGAGGTTGCGCGGCAGCGCGAGGGCGAAGAACGAGCCCAGCCCGGTGCCGTAGATCCCGCCGAGGTCGCCGGGTCGCAGTTGCCGTCCGGCGAGCTGCGCGGGCAGTCTCACCTGCCCGATCGCGCCGAGTGCGTCGGCGACATCGGGAGCGCTGACGACGTTGTACCCGGTGCTCGGCGCCCGCTCCGGTGCCGTCGTGGGCAGGTCGGGCCTTCGCAGGTCGACCTCCTGGAACGCGGTGACGAGGATGGGCGCGGCCTGTCCCCGCGCGGTCACTTCGACCCGGACCGGCAGGCCGCTCGCCGCGTCGGCCCAGATGTCGACCTGTCCGAGGGTGGTGTCCGGGTCGGCCGGGGTGAGCCGGATTCCCGGCGACGCGATCCCGGCGATCCGGCGCGGTTCCAGCGCGCTGACCGGGTCGCCAGGCGCGGCCGCCAGGATCCGGCGCGCGAGTTCCGGCGGGAGGAGATCTCCGGCGCGTGGCAGCCGGACCGGGGGTTCACCGATGAGCTGGGTGAGCATGTTCGCGGCATAATCCCAGGTGAAGTCGCCTTCGGGACCGTGGTAGACGCTGTGCTCGCTACCGGTGGTCAGCACGTCTACGCGCGAGAGCGCCGGTGAGGCGTACCAGGCGCGGATCCGGGTCGTGCCGTTCAGCAACGACGTCACGTCCGCGAGATTGGGCAGATCGGGCAGCCCGAGCTGCCCGCTGCTCTCCGCGTAACCGCTGTACGGCTGGCGATCCGACGCCGCGATGAGTGCGCGCAACTGCCCGGGATCGGCGCGTTCGCCTCGCGGGAGCGCGGCGGAAACGACCAAGGGCACGGCTATGAGCAGCGTGGTCACGATCGCGACCAACGCCCATCTGCCACGCTTCTCGCGCCGCACCACCGACAACGCGCACCACCCGTTTTCGTCGTGTTCTCAGCCCTTTGTACGCCGGGTACCCGTACGGGCGGCATAAACCGGGGCGCGGGATCGTTGCCTTGAGCAACGGTTGATCAAGGAGGGGTGCCGGTGCCAAGAGCGGTGAGGTTCGACGAATACGGCGACATCGACGTTTTGCGAGTGGTCGAGGTCGACCGTCCGGCCCCGGGACGAGGACAGGCTCTGGTGCGGGTGAAGGCCGCCGGGATCAACCCCGGCGAGGCGTACATCCGGCAAGGCCTGCTGGCCGGCAGGTGGCCCGCGACGTTCCCATCCGGCCAGGGCAGCGACCTCGCCGGCATTATCGAGGAGCTCGGGGAGGACGCCGGCGAGTTCGAGCTCGGCGACGAGGTCTTCGGCTTCACCCACAACCGCGCGAGCCAGGCGGAGTACGTCCTCGTCGACATCGAAGACCTGGTGCTGCTGCCCACCGACGTCTCCTGGGACGAAGCGGGATCGCTGTTCGTCGCGGGGACGACGGCGTACGCGGCCGTCCGCGCCGTGTCACTCAGCGAAGGTGACGTCGTGGTCGTTTCCGGAGCGGCGGGCGGGGTCGGTTCACTGGCCGCGCAGCTCGCGAAGAACGCCGGGGCGACGGTGATCGGCCTTGCCGGGCAAGCGAACCACGCGTGGCTGGTCGAGCACGGCGTTATCCCGGTGTCCTACGGCGAAGGCGCGCTCGACCGTATCCAGGTCGCCTCCGACGGCCGGATCGACGCGTTCATCGACACCTTCGGCGGCGGGTACGTCGAGCTGGCACTCCACCTCGGCGTGCACGCCGACCGGATCAACACCGTCATCGACTTCGACGCGGCGAAGAAGTACGGCGTCAAGGCGGAGGCCAACGCGGACGCGGCGAACGCGGAAGTGCTCTCCGAACTCGCCGCGCTGATCGCCAAGGGCGTCCTCGAAGTGCCGATCGCGCGGACCTATCCCCTCGACGACGTGCGGGACGCCTACCGCGAGCTGGAGAAGCGCCACACCCGCGGGAAGATCGTCCTCAAGCCCTAAAACACCTAGCCGCTGAACATCCGGTGCCACTCGGCCAAGGACTTGGGCCGGAACACGAAGTTGCCCTGGCGGACGTCGTCGAGCGGCGCCGACGACTCCGCGGAGTACTGGTGACCCGGGTAGACCACGGGGTTGCCCGGCAGGCCCGCGAGCCACTGCAGGCTCTGGTAGATCGCTTCGGCGTCACCACCGGGAAAGTCGGTGCGGCCACAGCCTTCGAGGAACAGCGTGTCCCCGGAGACGAGCCTGCCGTCAACCAGGAAACACTGGCTACCAGGGGTGTGCCCGGGCGTGTGCAGCAGCCGGATCGGGATCGAGCCGACCTCGACGACGTCGTCGTGATCGTGGCCGCGCAGGTCGGTCGCCGGGACGCCGGTCGTACGGCTGACCCATTCGGACTCGGAGTTGTTGACGTGCACCGGAACCGATTCGCGCGCGAGCAGGTCGGCGAGGCCGGGGAGCGCGAAGCCCATCATCTCGCCGCCGACGTGGTCCGCGTGGTGGTGGGTCACCAGCACGCCGGAGAGCCGCATGTCGTCCTCGGCCAGCACGTCGAGCAGGTCGCCGACGGCGTACGCGGGGTCGACGATGACGGCTTCGCGGGTCTCGCGGTCCCCGATCAGATAGGCGAAGTTGACCATTTGCGTGGCGACGGGATCACCCACCGCGAAGTCGCGGCCGGAGAGCAACTGCCGGAAGTACAACCGATCAGACATGCGCCCACCCTACGGAACAGCCCCGCCCCCGCTCGCCTCTACTCTGTGGTCATCACGCATGCCGGAAGAAAGTGGGCTGATGCCAGCAGCTGACCCGCCGGCACTGTTCATCGAACGCCGCGGCGCGAACCTCATGATCCGGCTGCACGGTGATCACGACACGCAGGAATACAGCATGTTCTCGGCGATCCCGTCGCTGCCGGGGCACACCGTGGTGCTGACCTCGGTCGGCGCGCTGACGAGCCGGGATCTGTCCCAGGCGGTCAACCAGGCCGCGCATCAGGCGTTCGGTGCCATGGCCGGCCCGCCGCGGCCCGATCACCGCCTATGGCTGGCGATGTCGGGGCTCGGGCGCCTGGACGCCACGATCCGGCCGTTGCCGCAACGGCTCGCGGAGGAGTTCGGCGTCGAGGTGCTGGCCCCGCAGGGTGCGCTGTCGCTGGTGCCCGGCGGGGTGCTGTTCGCGGGCGGGGCGACCGGCGACCGGTGGCGCAGTTTCCGGCGCGGTGACACCAGCAGGCCTTGGGGCGCCCGGCATCCCCAGCCGGACTGGGAGGCCCAGCTGCCGCCCGAACCGGTCACGACCGTCCACAAACTCACCGTGGAGCCCATCCCGGCCGGGCTGATGATCCTGGCTGAGGACGCGGCGCCGACGTCGCCGCTCGATGTCGCGTACGCCGTCGCCGTGCATCCCGAGCGGCCGCGGCTGGTGCTGGGCAGGCCCGGCGAAGGCGCGGTCAGCCCGGCCGAGGTGGCGGCGCTCATCGCGATGTTCCCGCCGATGTTCGCCACCGCGCTCGAGCTCGTGCCGCACACGACCGAGGTCGCGACGGCGGAATGGTCGGCCGAACTGGCCCGGCACCTGAACCGCGAGGTGCGCGTGTCGACCGGATTGCCGCTCTACGGCCACGATGGTCGCGTCCACGTCATCGCGCACGACGCCCGGGGCCGGCAGCTGCTGCGCCATCCGGCGACGACCCTGCGCTACTCCCCCGACGGGACCACGACGGTGCTCGAAAGCCAAGCGCCGCCCGCGGGCTGGATCAACGCCGGCCTCACGGTCCACCGGCTCCCGAGCGCGGCGCTGCCGACCCCGGCCGACCCGGTCGCCGAGGTCGTCCCGTCCGGTTTCGCGCTCGTCCCGGCCGCCTCGGTCGGCGGCCCGCATTCGGCGGCCGCCCGCCCGAACGATCCGAGCAGGCTGACCGTCACCGTGGGGTTCCCGGGCGCCAAACTGCCGCGTTGGGCCGCGGGCACCCTGACGACGCTGCTCGCGGGGCTTGGCCCCGACGCGCGCGCCCGGCTGCGGGTGCTCGCCGTCGGGCAGATCACCGCGGACGAGAAGCAAGCGCTCTTCGACGTCATCGCCAGTGTCGAATTCGCCGACACCGAAGAAGATCCCGCCGAACGGGAAACCGAACCGGTGCTCACGCCGGTGCCCGAAACCGGGTATCCGGTGCCGCCCGCCCGGCACCGCAGCACCCGCGTCGAGCAGATCGAGTTCCAGCGGCTGGCGGGCGAAGCCTTCGCGACGTCCGCCGATCTGCGAGGGTATGCGGTCGTCAAGGCCGACCTGATCGCTGTCTCGCTGTACCTGGGCGGAGGCGAATTCGGGGCACTGGCGGTGAATTCGGCGCTGCGGGCGGCCACGCCGGTTCCCGCGGCCTATCTCGCCTGCCTGACTTCCGGCCTGCGGCAGCTGCCCGTGCACCGCGGAGTCGTTTTCCGCCAAGGCACCCTCACCGGCATCAGGGCCCGGTACGCCGAAGGGGACATCGTGAGCGAACCCGGTTTCCTCAGCGCCACCGCGGCCGAGAACCTGACGGTCCCACCGGCGACGCTGGACCTGCTGGTCTGGTCACGCTCGGGCCGCGCCACCGACGGGCTGGCCGAAAACGGTCTCCCGCAGGAGGTCGTGTTCGCCGCGCGGACCAGGCTCAAGGTACTGGCCGTGTTCGACGACGAACGCAAAGCCGTGCTCTGCCGCGAACTGCACCCCGACGAATTCCCCGCTTCACGAAGTTTGGACAGCACCGACATCGCGGTACTGTCCAAACTGGATCGTTCACTGTGGCGACGGCGGAGCGCCCGGCTCCACCGTCTCGAGGACTTCGACCAGATCGGCAGGCTGGCCACCGATGTCTGAAGAAACCGAAGCCCCGCGATGGTCGATGCCGGTCCAGCACGCCGTCCCGCTGCCCGACGTGTTCGGGCCACGCCCCCAGGCGTCGCCCTCCGAGCCTGAGCCGGAAAGCGACTGAGCGGGTCTATTCCCCGACTTCGCCGTCGGCCAGTTCACGCAGGAAGTCGAGATGCCCGACGTGCCGGGCGGTTTCCTGGATCAAATGGGTCAAAATCCAGCGGACGGTGAAGACCTGCTCCCCCGAAGCGCGCCGCGACCGGTCCGACGGGTTCATCCCGGCCAGCGCCGCCTCCGAGCGTGACCACTCCGCCCGGTATGCGTCGACCACCGACGCCGGACTGTCCTCATCGGACACGTTCCAGCTCGGGTCCGGACTGCCCGCCCACAGTGACGGCAGGTCCTTGCCGCCACCTTCGATGGAAATCCACCACCGCTCGGCCGCGGTCAGATGCTTGAGCACTCCGAGCATGCTCATTCCGGGCGAAGCGGGCATCGGCGCGGCGACGGCGAGTTCGCGGGACAACCCGGCGACCTTGTTCACCGCCGTGGCCCGCAGGAAGGCGAGGAACTCCCACTGCAATCGCAGTTCGTCCTCGGCGGCCGTCTCCGGCCAAGCTCGGTCAACGGTTTCCGAACGCGTGTTCGACATGGCACGCACCTTACCCACAGCGCGAAGATCGCACGCCACCTAGTCTTGGGACATGTGGTGGGGACTGCTTTGCGCACTGGCCGCGGCGTGCGCGTACGGCGTCGCGTCGGTGATGCAGGCGATGGCCGCGCAGGCGACCACCGTCGACTCCGACGGGATCGACCCGCGGCTGCTGGTCCGCGTGCTCAAGCAATGGAAGTTCCTCGTCGGGCTCGGGCTGGACACGCTGGGGTTCGTGGCCCAGCTGGCGGCCCTGCGAGTGCTGCCGCTGTTCGTGGTGCAGTCGGCACTCGCGGCGAGCCTGGCGGTGACCGCGATCGCCGCGATGACCCTCGGGGTGAAGCTCGGCCGTCGCGAATGGACGGCCATCGCGGTGGTCTGCGTCGGGCTCGCGCTGCTGGGCGCGTCGGCGGAGGGCGAGGGGTCCGATCCCGTGTCGCTGGGCTTCAAGTTCACCCTCGTCGGGGTGATGGTGCTGCTCGGGGTGGCCGGGATGGTGGCGGGCAAGGCTTCCGCGCGCGTCCGGACCCCGGCGCTCGGGCTGGTCGCCGGGCTGAGCTTCGGTGTGGTCGCCGTGTCCGGGCGGGTCATCTCCGATTTCGCGCCGCTGGCGTTGCTCACCGATCCGGCGTTCTACTCGGTCGCGGCGGCGGGTGTGCTGGCGATGTTGTTCTACGCCTCGGCTTTGCAGCGCGGCAGCGTCACCACGGCCACCGCGATGATGGTCATCGGCGAGACCGTGCTGCCGTCACTGGTCGGCGTGATCGCGCTCGGCGACCGGACGAAACCCGGTTTCGCGCTCGTCGCGATCGCCGGGTTCGCTCTGGCCGTCGCGGCGGCGCTGGCGCTGGCCAGGTTCGGCGAGCCCGCGCCCGCCGAACCCGAACCGGCGGCCTAGAACTAAACCCGCCCGCGGCGCCATTCGTGCGCCAGCAGCCACATCAGGTAGAGCCCGCCGACCGCGCCGGTCATCACGCCCACCGGGAGCGCGGTCTCCGAGAAGAGCCGCTGTGTCGCGAGATCGCTGGCGACGAGCAGCAACGCGCCCATGAGCGCCGCGTTCGCCAGGCCCGCGCCGCCCGAGCGGCTGAGCCGCCGGGCCAGGTGCGGCGCGGCGAGCGCGATGAACGCGATCGGCCCGGCGGCCGCGGTCGCGAACGCGGA
>Ga0193717_1002434_pt1 | contig 10769 bp, 11 predicted proteins | sample U2c2metaG_FD_145900 | JGI IMG/M metagenome (GOLD analysis project Ga0193717, IMG submission 145900) | Soil microbial communities from a riparian zone of the East river system, Colorado, United States - U2c2 | ecosystem: Environmental > Terrestrial > Soil > Riparian zone | place: USA: East River...
GGCGTGTTCCTCGGCTCCTGGCTCGGTTACTACGCCGGTGCCGCCGCGGCATTCCTCGAACGGCTGTTTCGCTTCGAGATCTTCAGCTCGGATGTGTACATCGTGACGCGCATTCCCTCGGAGCTGCGCCTCGAGCAGATCGCCTGGATCGCCGGCATCGCCATGTTTATAACGCTCACCGCCACTATCTACCCGGCATTTCGCGCCTCGCGCGTTCCTCCCGCGGATGCCTTGCGGTATGAATAGCTACGAATGGCTCATCGGGACGCGCTACCTGCGCTCCACGCACCGCAGCGGGTTCGTGTCCTTCGTCGCGTCGATGTCGGTCATCGGCCTGGCGCTCGGCGTGGCCGTGCTGATCGTCGTGTTGTCGGTGCTCAACGGCTTCGAGAAAGAATTGCGCAGCCGCATGCTCACCGTCACGTCGCACGCCACCATCACCGGCATCGAGGGCGAGATCGTCAACTGGCGCCAGGCGCAGTCCGATGCGCTGCGTGAACCGGGCGTCGTGGCCGTGGTTCCGTACGTCGAGTCGCGCGGCCTTCTGGCCAATGGCGAGCGCGTGGCCGGAGCCATGGTGCGCGGCATTCTTCCCGAGGAAGAACGGAAAGCCGTGGGCCTGGACGCCCGCATGAGTTCGGGCCACCTGTCCGATCTTCAGGCGGGGAAATATCGCGTCATCCTCGGCAGCGCACTGGCGGCGGAGCTCGCGGTGAAAGTGGGGCAGACCGTAGTACTCATTCCGCCCGAGGGCACTTTCACGCCAGCGGGTTTCATGCCGCGAGTGAAGCGCTTCACCGTCAGCGGCATCTTCGAATCCGGCATGTACGAGTTCGATCGCGGCCTGGCGCTCACGCACATGGCCGATGCCGCGATGCTGTACCGCCTGGGCGATCGCGTGACGGGTCTGCGCCTCGCGCTCGAGGATCCGTTTCTCGCGCCACTGATGGTGCGCACGGTGGCGCGCGCCATCGACTACGACGGCCACGGCTATTTCGTCAGCGACTGGACCCGTGATCATGAGAACTTCTTCCGCTCCATCGAACTCACGAAATCCATGATGTTCTTCATCCTGCTGATCCTGGTGGTCGTGGCCGCGATCAACCTGGTGGCGACACTGGTGATGATCGTGAAGGAGAAGCAGACGGACATCGCGATCCTGCGCACCATCGGCGCGGCGCCGGCGAACGTGCTGCGGATCTTCCTGGTGCAGGGCGCGTTGATCGGCCTCGTCGGCACCTTCGCGGGCGCGTGCCTCGGCTGGGTGCTGGCGCTCAACGTCACCGGGATCATTCACGCGATCGAAAATGTATTCGGTATAAAGTTCCTGGATGCGAGTGTCTACCTCATGAGCGATCTGCCTTCCGAAGTGCGCCTCGGCGACGTCTTGCAAGTGTCGGGCGTGGCGCTGGTGCTCTCGGCGCTGGCGACTATCTACCCAGCCTGGCGCGCCGCGCGCACGCTGCCCGCGGAGGCCCTGCGCCATGAGTGAAGGAGTCATGAATGACAGCGAACGGGTCATGGAAGCCACGGGCGTCGAACGCTCGTTCCGCCAGGGGCCGATCGACCTGCAGGTGCTGCAGGGCGTGAACCTCAGCGTTCGCGCCGGCGAGCGGCTGGCGATCATCGGGGCTTCTGGATCTGGCAAGACCACGTTGTTGCAGATCCTCGGCGGCCTCGACCGGCCGACGGCCGGACGCGTGAAGATCGCCGGCAGCGACATTCATGCGCTCGATGAAAAGTCGCGCGGCGAGTTGCGCAACCGCACGCTCGGGTTCATCTACCAGTTCCATCACCTGCTGCCGGAATTCTCGGCGCTGGAAAACGTGGCAATGCCCTTGCTCGTGCGGCGAGTGCCGCGGCAGGAAGCCGAAAACAGCGCACGGACGATCTTGCAGCGGGTGGGCCTCGGCGAGCGCTTGATTCACCGCCCGCATGAATTGTCGGGCGGCGAACGCCAGCGCGCCGCCGTGGCGCGCGCGCTCGTGACCAATCCGCGCATCGTGCTGGCCGACGAGCCGACGGGAAATCTCGATGGTGGGAATGCCGAATCCGTGTTCGCGCTCATGCTCGAGCTCAACCGGGAGCTTGCGACCAGCCTCATCGTGGTGACCCACGACCGCCGCCTGGCGGCGCGCATGGATCGCATCCTCGAGCTGGACCGCGGAAATCTGGTCGAACGCGGCTGATTAGTCGCTGGTGGACGACGCGCGTTCGCGATATCTCTTGCGCACGCTGTAACGCCATATCAGGTCGAGCACGGCCCAGCCCACCAGGCCAAACAGTGCGCCGGTGAGGCCACAACCCACGAGGAAGGGTTTCCAATTGGCGCCCAGGCCGTTTTGTACCCAATCCCAACTCATTTCGAATTGGAAATTGCTGGGTGGCGTGCCGGTGACGATGGCGCCCACTTTGTACGCCAACAGAAAGAGCGGCACGAACGTCAATGGATTCATCAACATCAGCGTCAGCATGATGGTGGGAACGTGAATGCGGCAGAAGATGGCCGTGATCGCCGCCAGCGGAAAGTGGATGGGCAGTGGCAAGAAGCAGATGGCGAGTCCCGCGCCAAACGCCGGCGTCACCGTGCGCCGCTGCAGCGACCACAGTCTGGGGTCACCGAAAAATCGCTTGAACGGTTTGAGCGCCCAGTGTGTGCGAAGCGTTTCGCTGCGTGGCGTGATCTTGCGAAACAGTCTGCGTGGCATCGGGGCGCACTCTAGCATCCGACGCCGACACGCGTGATCGGCGGTCTTGCACTGCTGTCGGGCGTCCTGCTGGCCTTGTTCTCCGCTGCGCTGCCTGAGCCGCCGTGGCTGCTGGCAGCCGCCGCCAGCGCAATACTGACGTTCACCACGCGCCTTCGAAAACTGGCAACCGCGCGGTGCCTCGCGTGGCTGCTGGCCGGTATGGCGCTCGCCTCGGTGTCTACGCATCAGTGGCTGGCGCTTCGTGTGCCCGCGACCCTGGCGGACACGCGTGCCCTGGTCGAAGGCGTCATTCGCGGGGTTCCGGCGCGCGACGGCGCGGAACTGCGCTTCGACATCGAGGCCGTCATCGTCGAGGGCAAGCCGCGGGATATGCATCCGCGCCACGTGCGGGTGATGTGGCGCGATGCGCCCTTCGCGCCGCGCGCCGGTGAACACTGGCGCCTGTTGATTCGGCTGGCGCCGCTCACCGACGCGCACAATTTTTCGGGCCCCGATGTGGCGCGTCACGCATTCCGCGACGGCGTGCATTTCGCGGGCAGGGTGCTGCCGTCGACTCTGAACGTAAGGCTCACGCTGGCCAACACTTCGGTCGACGCGCTGCGCGCCCGCGTCGCGGCGCGCGTCGGTGACGCGGTGGCCGATCCCGATGCGGCGGCACTGATCACGGCGCTGGCCGTGGGGCTCACCGACCGGCTGAGCGCCGACCAATGGCGCGTGTTCAACGCCACTGGAACCACGCACCTGGTCGCCATCTCCGGCCTGCACGTCACGATGTTCGCGCTCGTGGCGTTCGCTGCGGCCCGCTTCGCGTGGCGCTGGCTGCCGTTTGGGCGTCGCGTGGAGCGTGAACCCTTCGCGATGTTGTTAGGCCTCGGCGCCGCGGGCGCTTACGCTTTGCTGTCCGGGTTCGCGGTGCCGGCACAGCGCACCTGGCTGATGCTCGCCATGTTCGCTTCGGCCCGGCTCGCGGCACGGCAGGTCGGCGCCGGACGCCATTGGTCGCTCGCGCTTATCGCCGTGTTGTGCCTGGATCCCCGTGCGCCGCTGTCCGCCGGCTTCTGGCTGTCGTTCGTGGCCGTGGGTGTCATTCTCATGGCGGCGAGCGCGTCGGCCGCGCCCGTGGCATTGGCGACGCTCATGCGTCTGTCGATCGCCGTCCGCCTGCAGTTCGCCATCCTGCTGGCGCTCGCGCCGCTGACGTTCGCGGTATTCGGGGGACTGTCCCTGGCGGGGCTCGCGGTCAATCTCGTGGCGATTCCGCTCGTGTCGTTCGTGCTGGTGCCGCTGGTGTTGGCCGGCGCGCTCGCGGTGCTCGTCATGCCGGCATCGAGCCACGTCTTCTTCAATGTCGCGGCGCGCCTCTACGAAGGTTTCTGGCCCTTGCTCACCTCTGCCGCGGACCACGAGTTCGCGCTGTGGCGCGCTACGCCGGCACTTTGGTGGTTCCCGTTTGCAGCGCTGGCGGCGTTGGTGCTGTTGCGCCACTGGCCGCTTCCGTTGCGTGCGTCGGCCGCCTGCGCCGTGTTGCCGCTGGTGTTCGCGCCTGCACGCATGCCCGAACCCGGCGCCGCTCGGGTCAGCGTGCTCGACGTGGGGCGCGGCACCGCTGCGCTGGTGTTCACTCATTCCCATGTATTGCTCTTCGACACGGGTGACAGCTGGAACACGCGCGGCGCGCGCCTGCGGCGATGGGTGCTGCCGGCACTCGAAACTCTCGGGCGCGACCGCGTCGACGTGCTGGTGTTGCCTTCACTCGATCGTGACCGTGCGCACGGAGCCGCGGCGCTGGCATTCGAACGCGAGGTGCAGACGCTGCTGGTCGGCGGTGGCTGGCAGGCAAGCTCGCTGCCCGTTCGACGGTGCACCGATTCGGAGTTTCGCTGGGATGGTGTCCGATTCCAGAGCTTTGCGGCCGGTGCTGGCGGGCATTACTGCGCTCTGCGCGTGTCGGTAGGCGCGCACGCCATCCTGCTAGGCGGCGATGTCGATGTCGCGGCGGAGCGCGGGTTGGTTGCGCGTGTCGGACCCGGCGTGCTCGCCAGCGACGTGGTGCTCATCAGCCGGCAGGCGAGTTCGATGGCGTCGGCGCCAGAGTGGATAGAAGCGAGCGCCGCGGGCCTGGCGATCGCTACCGGTGGTATCGTGAATTCACGTTCCCGTGAAGTGACGCTCGCGCGGTGGCGCGATTCCGGAGCCGTGGTCCTCGACACGCGGCGCGACGGCGGAATCGAGCTCGGTTTAGGGACGTCGGGCGTGCACGTGGTTGGCGCGGCTCGTGCGTCACGTTACCCGTTTGTCTGGCGGCGCTCGCAATGACCCTTTCGGCCGCGCCTCCGGTATGATCGCCGCCATGTGGGAACTCGTACGGGCCGGCGGCCCATTCATGTGGCCGATCATCATCTGTTCGATCGTGCTCGTCGGTATCGTTCTCGAAAGGCTCTGGACCTTGCAGCGCAAACGCGTGCTGCCCCAGGAGCTCATCAAGAAGGTGTCCGACCTCGCCGAGCGCAACCAGGTCAATCCCAAGGTCATTGAAGCACTCGAAAAGAACTCGGCGCTCGGGCGAGTTCTCGCTGCGGCGCTGGCCAACCACCATCGCGGCCGCGAGATCATGATGGAACGCGTCGAAGACGTGGGTCGGCACGTGGTTCACGAGCTGGAACGTTTCGTGAACTCTGTCGGTACCATCGCGAGCATTTCGCCGTTGTTAGGGCTGCTCGGTACCGTGACCGGCATCATCCGCGCGTTCAATGCGGTGATGCTCGGCGGCATGGGTGATCCGCGCATGCTGGCGGGTGGTATCTCGGAAGCCCTGGTCTGCACCGCGGCCGGTCTCACGGTGGCGATTCCAGCCTACGTGTCGCACCGCTACCTGCGCGGCAAAGTCGAGCGCATCGTCGTCGAGATGGAGAAGATTGCGGTGGACTTCGCCGACTCCCTGGGTGCCAACCTGCAGAACGGGGAAAGCGACGGTGGCGTCGCTCGCAGTGCATGAGGATGCAGTCTCGCAAGGGCAGGGAAGATCCTGAGATCAACCTGATCCCGTTAATCGACGTCTCGTTGCTGCTGGTCATTTTCTTCATGTTGTCGTCCACCTTCATGCAGGAAGGGCGGCTCAAAATCGAATTGCCGCAGGCGAGCCTGGCGCCCACCGGCAAACAACGAGTGGATCCCATTGTCGTGACCGTAACCCAGAGCGGCAGTTACCGCGTCAACGATCGCGAGCTCATCAACTCTTCGCCCGACACGCTGCGCGCCGCCATTCTCGAAATCGCCGGTGCCGATCGCGACAAACCCGTCACCGTGCGTGCCGACGGGCGGGCGACGCACCAGTCGGTGGTGAGCGCCATGGACGTGCTCGGCAAGCTCGGCTTCGTGCGCCTGAACATCGCCACCGTCGAAGAGTCCAGCCCCAAGAAATGAACTCAACGCCGCCGGTGGTTGACTCCACGCAGGTCTATCGCCGGCTCCTGGGTTACGCACGTCCGCATCTCGGCATGTTCATGCTAGGCGTGGTCGGCATGGCGCTGTTCGCCGCCACCGACACGGCAATGGCCTGGTTCATCCAGAAGTTCGTCAAGGGCACTTTCGTCGAGCGCGATCCGGAAATCCTCTGGCTCATTCCGATCGGCGCGCCCGTGTTGTTCCTGCTGCGGGGCATTGGCGACTACATGTCGGTCTATTTCCCGGGCTACGTCGGGCGCCAGGTCATCAAGTCGATTCGCCGCGCGCTGTTCCGGCATTACCTCGATCTGCCGGCGAGCTACTACGATCGCGCCTCGACGGGTGCGCTGCTGTCGCGGCTCACCTTCAACATCGAGCAGGTGGCCGAAGCGACCACCACGTCGATCACCTCGCTCATCCGCGATTCGCTGACCATCATCGGCCTCATCGGTTGGCTGTTCCATTTGAACTGGCAGCTCGCGGCATTCGTGCTGGTCGTCGCGCCGCCGATGTCGTGGCTGATCCGCAAGATCACGCGTTCGTTCCGCCGCTACAGCGCGCGCATCCAGGCGTCGATGGGCGACGTCACGCGCGTGGTCAAGGAAGCGCTCGACGGGCACCGCGTCATCAAGGTGTTCAACGCGCAGGAACAGGAAGCACGGGACTTCGAAGCGGTCAACGAACACAACCGCCGCAGCAACATGAAGCTCATCGCGGGCCGTGCCACGAGCAATCCGGTGGTGCAGTTCATCGCCTCGCTCGCCCTGGGCGGCGTGTTGTGGATGGCGCTGCGCCAGGTCGCCGCCGGCACCATGACCGTCGACATTTTCTGGTCGTTCCTCACGGCGCTGTTGCTGGTGACGGCGCCGCTGCGCCGTCTGGTGCAGGCGTTCGCGCCCATGCAGCAGGGCTTGGCGGCTGGCGCCAGCGTGTTCGAAGTGCTCGATGAAAAACCCGAGGAATACACCGGCGGCCGCAGGCTTGCGCGCCTTGGCGGAGCGCTCGAATTCCGCGATGTGAGTTTCGAGTACACCAGCGAGAAGGGCGGCGTGCTGCATTCGGTCTCACTGAAAGTTCCTGCCGGCAAGAACATCGCGATTGTCGGGCGTTCGGGCAGCGGCAAATCGACGCTGGTCGGGCTCGTGCCGCGTTTCTATGATGCGAGCGGGGGCCAGGTGTTGGTCGACGGCATCGACGTGCGCGATTGCAACTTGCGCGACCTGCGCCAAAACGTCGCGCTGGTCAGCCAGGACGTATTGCTGTTCAACGATTCCATCCGCAACAACATCGCCTTCGGCGTCGAGTCGCCGGATCCGAAGGCCGTCGAACTCGCGGCGCGCGCCGCCTACGTCGACGAGTTCGCCGCCGAGTTGCCGCAGGGTCTCGATACGCCGGTCGGTGACCGCGGCGCGTTGCTCTCGGGTGGTCAGCGTCAGCGCATCGCCATCGCGCGCGCCTTGCTCAAGGATGCGCCCATCCTGATCCTCGACGAAGCGATGTCGGCGCTCGACAACGAATCCGAGCGGCGTATCCAGCAGGCGCTGGTCGAGCTCATGCGCAATCGCACCACGCTGGTCATCGCTCATCGCCTGACCACCATCGAACACGCCGACGAAATCGTTGTCATGGAAGATGGCCGCATCGTCGAACGCGGGACGCACGCGGAACTGGTGGGGCGCGAAGGGGCCTATGCGAGTCTCAAACGAGCGGAGTTACGCAATTGAAGGGCGATGTCACGCGCCCCATGCGATCGAAACTCGAGGCCATGTGGTACGGCGGCAAGGGGCCGCTGTGGCTGGTGCCGTTCTCCTTTCTATATGGCAGCGTCATGGGGTTCCGCGGCCTGCTGTACCGCATAGGGCTGCGGCATCGCGTGCGCATGAAAGTGCCGGTGGTCGTCGTCGGCAATCTCACCGTCGGAGGCACCGGCAAGACGCCGCTGGTGGCTTGGCTGTCGACCCACCTTTCCGCCGTGGGTCTGCGCGTCGCCATCGTGTCGCGCGGCTATGGCGGGCGCGCGCGCGGCGTCACGAGGGTCACCGTGCACAGCCGGCCGTCCGAAGTGGGGGATGAGCCCCTGCTGCTGGCGCGGCGTGCGCAGGCCACGGTGTTCGTCGGGCGCGATCGCGTGGCGGCGGCGAAAACCGCGGTGGCCGATGGGGCCGACATCGTGATTTGTGATGACGGACTTCAGCATCTCGCGCTGATGCGCGATTGCGAAATCGTGGTCATCGATGGCCAGCGGGGTTTCGGCAATGGCTGCCTGCTGCCGCGCGGGCCGTTGCGTGAACGGACGCGCCGCCTGCGCCGCGTGAATGCGGTGGTAGTCAACGGCGCCATCACCGCGCCCGGATTCGCGCTGCCGCGCTTCCTCACGCGCACGCATTTCGTCATGAACATGCGGCCGGGCGACGCGCGCCCGGTGTCGGGGGGCGCTTCACTGCGCGCGCTGGCGAGTTTTCGCGGCACGGGCGTGCATGCGGTGGCGGCCATCGGCAATCCACAGCGCTTCTTCGACATGCTGCGAAACGCCGGATTGACGCTGTACGAACATCCGATGCCCGATCACCACACCTTCAAAGCGGGCGATCTGAATTTCGGCGACAACCTGCCGGTCATCATGACGGAGAAAGATGCCGTAAAATGCGTCGCCTTCGCCGACGACCGTTGCTGGTTCGTGCCGGTCACCGCCGAATTTCCGGAGAACGAAGCGCGCGAGTTGACCGATCTCGTCCTGGCGCGCGCCAGCGAGTTCAAGGCCCGGGGCATAGGAAGATAGGCCATGGATGAAAGACTGTTAGACATCCTCGCGTGCCCGATCTGCAAGGGGCCGCTGAAATTCCAGCGCGCCGCACAGGTGCTGGTGTGCCGCGCGGAGCGGCTGGCGTTCCCGCTGCGCGACGGCGTGCCCATGATGCTCGAAGAAGACGCGCGCCAGCTCTTGCCCGACGATCCGTTGCTGGAACGCTAGGTGCCGCCATGAACTTCCGTGTCGTCATTCCCGCGCGTTTCGATTCCTCGCGGCTGCCGGGCAAGGCGCTGATGCTGCTCGCCGGCAAGCCGATGTTGCAGTGGGTGCACGAACGCGCGCGCTCTTGCGCCGCGTCGGAGGTCATCATCGCCACCGACGACGAACGCATCGCCAGCGCCGCTCGTGGCTTCGGCGCGGAAGTGGCCATGACCTCGCGCACGCACCTCTCCGGAACGGATCGCATCGCCGAGGTGGCGGCGGCGCGCGGCTGGGCCGACACCGACATCGTCGTGAACGTGCAGGGTGACGAGCCGCTGATTCCGCCGCGCGTCATCGACCAGGTGGCCGGGCTGCTGGGCGCGAATACGCGCGCCGACATCGCGACGCTGGCATCGAAGTTCGAATCGGCGAACGATTTCGCCGATCCTAACAACGTGAAGGTGGCCTGCGACGTCGGCGGCCGGGCGCTTTATTTTTCGCGTGCGCCGATTCCCTTCAATCGCGATGCTCCGGCCACGCTCTCGGCCAGTTGCCTGCGGCACGTCGGCATCTATGCCTATCGCGTGTCGGCACTGCGCAAACTGGCGAGCCTGCCGGCCGCGCGCCTCGAGCTTATCGAAAAACTCGAGCAACTGCGGGCGCTCGAAAACGGCATGGAGATTCGCGTGGCGCTGGCCGTGGAACGTCCGCTGGCCGACGTGAATACTGTCGCCGACCTGGAACGCGCCGAGCGCGCGCTGCTGCTGCGTCCTTGAGAATCCCGGGGCCATGAGCGTCACACTGACCGACCTGCACGTCTATCCGATCAAATCCTGCCGCGGCATTGCGCTTACGAGCGCCCGGCTCGCGCCCACCGGCCTCGCCGACGATCGACACTGGATGCTGGTGCGTCCCAACGGCCGATTCATCACGCAGCGGGAATATCCGCGCATGGCGCTCATTGCCACGGTCGTGAATGCCGGTGGCCTGACGCTGAACGCCCCCGGCATGCCGTTGCTTGCGGTGCCGCGCGAGGCCGGCGGCGAATCGCGCGCGGTGACGGTGTGGAAGTTCGACGGGCGCGGCATCGATTGCGGCGATGACGCCGCGGCGTGGGTGTCGCAGTTCCTGGAGACGCCGCTGCGCCTCGTGCGATTCGACGCGACGGTGCCGCGCGTATGCAATCCGGAGTGGACGGGCGAAACGCGCGCGGTCACCGAGTTCTCCGATGGTTATCCGATCCTGGTGATCTCGCGTGCCTCGCTGGCGGAGTTGAATTCACGTCTGCCCAAGGCGCTGCCCATGGAGCGCTTCCGGCCGAACATGGTCATCGATGGTGTCGAGCCTTACGACGAGGACCGCATGCACGAGTTACGCGCGGGGCCGGTCACCTTGCGAATCGTCAAGCCGTGCACGCGCTGCTCCATCACCACCACGGATCAGCAGCGGGGCGTGGTCGATGGCGTCGAGCCGCTGCAGACGCTCAAGGAATACCGCTTCGACAAGAAATTGCCCGGCGTGAAGTTCGGGCAGAACGTCATCGTGGTGAGCGGCGTGGGAGAGTCGCTGAGCGTCGGGCAGACTTTCGACGTCACCTGGAAATAGGGACACTCCCCATTTCCTAGCAAAAGGGGCCGGACCTGACGTGCGTGCCTGCGCAGCAG
>Ga0193717_1002435_pt1 | contig 10766 bp, 11 predicted proteins | sample U2c2metaG_FD_145900 | JGI IMG/M metagenome (GOLD analysis project Ga0193717, IMG submission 145900) | Soil microbial communities from a riparian zone of the East river system, Colorado, United States - U2c2 | ecosystem: Environmental > Terrestrial > Soil > Riparian zone | place: USA: East River...
CATGGGTTCGATCATGGCAGTCCGCTCTCCCGACGATCGCGCTAATCGAGCTTGATGTCGGCTGCGCGGATAACCGGTTCCCATTTGAGGCGGTCTTCCCGGACGGCTTGCGTCACCCGCTCGGGCGGCCCACCCAGCACCCGCATGCCGATCTGTGCAAACAATCGGCTGCCTTCCTCCGATTTTAGATACTCATCGATGGCGGCATTGAGCTTCAATACGATGCTGCGCGGCAGGCCGGCCGGGCCCACGATTGCAGTCCAGCTCCCGGCAATCACATCAAAGCCGGCCTCGCGCGCAGTCGGCACATGCGGCAGAAAGCTGGCGCGCCGCTCGCTCGTTACCGCAAGCACGGTCGTGGACTCGACGGCGGGCGTATATGCCGGGGATCCCGCAACGATCTGTCCGCCAAGCAGGTCCGTAACCAATGGTGTCGTACCGCGATAGGCTATGGGGGAGCCATCGATTCCGGTGCGTGCCAGAAACAAAACGGCGGTAAGGTGCCCCATCGTTCCCGCACCGGGATGGCCGATCGTCAGTTTGCCCGGATTCTCTTTTCCATAGGCGACGAGCTCCGCGAGCGTCTTGATCGGTAGTTTTGGGCTGCTGATGATGGCTTGGGGCGTATCCGACAGGAGGATGATCGGATCGAAATCCTTGTCGTGATCGTAGGGAATGGATTTGTACATGAGCTTATTGAGCACCGCCGGACCGATAGCCGTATAGACGATCGTATAACCATCGGGTGCCGCCTTCGCGACCTGTGCCAATGCTACGTTGCCGCCGGCGCCGCTTCTGATTTCGACGATGAAGGGCTGTCCGAAGCGCTCGCTCAAGGCCTTGGCGATGAAGCGCACGGACGCGTCGGTCGCCCCTGGAGCCCAGGGATACACGACGGTCACCGGTCGGCTCGGCCAGTCGCGCTCTTGCGCCGACAACGGTAGCGCAGTCGCGATGGCCGCAATCAAGGCACAGGTAAAACGGCGGAAATTTCTCACAAGTAGACTCGCCGGAAAACAAACTCGACGCGGGGACGCATGATGAAACGCCCCGCCGCGAAAGACGAGTCCAATCTCAAGGTCGAAGAGGCGGAGAGCCCGTAAGCAGCCCCACGTTTGCCCACCCGAACTTCGCAGCTTGTGAAGGTATCATGCGCGAGGGCATCGGCCGAAATCGATGCCGCGATTACCCCGCTGCTTGTTGCGCAAGGATTCCGCCAAGACCACAAGCGCGTATTTCGTGGTGCGTGAGCCGATCTCCGAATACGCTCGTAGGAGCCGCATGGCGCCCTTGGACTGGATGAAGGCAAGGCCAGTGTTGCGCGCGTCGTGCTGCTTCGTGCGGGCTCCCATGCCGCCATAGAAGAACATGATCGGCGTGTTGAGCAGTTCGGCGATCTTGTGCAGTCTGCCGGCCGAGACGCGGTTCGTTCCTTTCTCGTATTTCTGCACCTGCTGGAACGTCAACCCGATCCCGTCCGCGAGGCCGGACTGCGATAGTCCGCGTTCCAACCTCAGGGCGCGGATCTTGCGTCCGATTTCCAAGTCCTCGGCGCCGGCCCGGCGCTTTCTGACCGAGTTAGGCAGTTCATTCGTCACGGTATCTTCTCTCCTTTTCGCATGGCTTCGATGATCCCGCGGTTGTGCCAGCTGTCCATTATTCAGGGTGCAGCCCACGTTTGAGGCGGACGCAGTGCCAAAGGAGGGTGCGGCTGTAGCGAGACGCACATCGCATCCATGTGCATATGACATATCATATATAAAAGTTCAAACCGTTACAACCATGAATGTGGGGGAGGAGCTCGGCAGCTGATCAACCGGACGAATTCTTAGCGACTACAGGCCGAACATCGCCCGCAGGATAACTACCGACTACACCGTCAGCGGCGCAGTTGGACTTCGAACAATTCAGCGAAAGGCACTTCGAGCGCAGCTGCAACTTTCTCCAAAACCTCGACGGTTGGATTGGCGCGGCGGTTTTCGATCAGGCTAACCGCCATCTGCTCGATTTCGGCCGCGGCAGCGAGATCGTCCTGGGTCCATTTGCGCTTCTTGCGCAGGCGCTGGACGTTACGCGCAAGCGCCCGGAGCACCTCGGAATCGCGTACCGGAAATCTGTCGCCGAATCTCCTCGACCGTGCCATCGGAGCACGATCAACCGTCGGTTCACACCCGATCCATATGATATGTCATATATCTACAAATGCACCGGGGAGCAATGCCGACGCTTGCCTGACTGTTCATGAAATTGTTGCCGTGAGGGGAGCAGTAACTCGGTGAGGGCCGCACGCTACATCGGAAGCAGAGGCTTCACGACTATGCGGAGATTGTTGGATGCAGTGTGCGCACCCTGTCGATGCGTTGATCCTGGAAGTGGCGCCATCCTCGCAGCACGTCTGCTTTGGCCTCACCAGCAAACGTTGAGTGGCGCCATGCCCGGGTCAGCTAAGGGGCCAGAAGCGGAAGTACCGGTGAAGGATGCCACTTTGACGCTGATGCTCCATCGGCGGCCTGGCTGATCGCAGCCCGGGCTGTACAAGGCATCGCTGCAGGAATCGTAACGCCTGCAAGCCTTGCCCTGCGGTTATGATGCCGCGACTGCAAGGCGCGGCAAAGGGCTGCGCCACGTTACTCCTGACTGCTGAAACGGACTATTGTTTTCACCAATGCCGACTATCTCGCTTGCTCCTGCTTTGGAAACCTCCAAGAGGCAGCAACGGCAACGAGGACTATCCCAACAATAACGGTCAACGAAACGGCGACAGAAATATCAACTATTCCCGTCAAAAGCATCTTGCAGGCGACAAAGCAAAGAATTGCCGCAAGCCCCGGGCGCAAGTAGTGGAAGCGCTGCACGACGTCGGCCAGGACAAAGTAGAGGGCTCGCAAGCCGAGCAAGGCGAAGATGTTGGACGTATAGACGATGTAAGGATCGCGCGTGATGGCAAGGACCGCAGGAATAGAGTCGGTCGCAAATATGAGGTCAGTCGTCTCGACCAAAATGAGAGCGACCAACATAGGTGTCGCCGCGAGTTTACCATGCTCGCGCAGGACGAACTGCTGACCGTGCGCCGCCGGTGTTACCGGGATGAGCCGGGCAATCCAAGTGCTGCAAGCGGCGCAACTCTCCTTAACAAGGCGTCGCTCCGCGCTCTCGCCGAACAGGAGGCGGACGGCCGCGACAAGCAGTAATCCCGCAAATGGATAAATGACCCAGTGAAAGCGCTCAAGGAGATAGATGCCAAACCAGATCAGGACCGCTCGCATAACGAGCGCGCCGACGATACCCAAGAGAAGTACCCGATGTTGCTGATGGGCTGGAATCTGCAGCTGGGAAAAGATCAGAACAAATACGAAGATGTTGTCCACGGACAACGACTTTTCCAGAAGATACGCCGCGTAGTACACGGTCGCGACCTCGCCTCCCTGGAACATCCAAATCCATAGTCCGAACGCCAGCCCGGCGCCGACCCAAATCGCGCTCCACAACATGGCTGCGCGCAGATCGGTGCCCCGGTTGCCAAAGAGCAGATCGATGGTGAACAAGAGGATCACCAGGCCGAAGAAAGCGGCCCACTGCTGGAAGAGCGGTTCGAGCATCATTCACCAAGTGGCGCGCGGGGCGAATCACGGGTTGGCACTGAAGCATCGGCCAGAAAGCTGTGCAGGGCCGGAACGACCTGAGCCCCCTCGCCAATTGCGGCACCCACGCGCTTAACAGAACCCGCCCGAACATCGCCGACGGCAAAAACGCCCGGGACGCTGGTCTCTAATGCATTCATGGCTCCTTCAGCAGCAAGCTCGCAGCGTCTTGCACCGGTGATGACAAAGCCCGTTTTGTTGAGTGCAACTCCGCAATCGGAGAGCCAAGTCGTGGCCGGATCAGCCCCGACGAAGAGGAAGACATTGCGAATTGCGTTTGTCACTTCGGCCCCGCTGCGCCGATTGCGCCAGAGAACTTTTTCAAGTCCATGTTCAGGACTGCCGCTCAACGCGACGATTTCGCTGTGGGTCATGACGTCGATACTGGAGGTTGCGGCAATGCGATCGACCAAATAGCGCGACATGCTGTGCGCCACGCCGTCGCCGCGGACCAAGATCGTGACTTTTGTTGCGTGTCCGGACAGGAAGACGGCGGCCTGACCGGCCGAATTGCCGCCTCCCACCAGGATGACCTCTTCGCCGCTGCATAATTGCGCTTCTATCGGCGATGCCCAGTACCACACCCCGCGCCCTTCAAAGGTTTCCAGGTTCTCGATGGCGGGTCTGCGATAACGTGCGCCCGTCGCGATCACCAGCGATCGAGCACGAATTCTACCGCCGTTGCCGACGTTTAAAGCCAGGGCTCCGTTGGCGCGGCTGCAATCGACGGATTTCACTTCGACCGGAATCAGGATCTCGGCCCCGAACTTCTGCGCCTGCACGAACGCGCGGCCGGCGAGCGCTTGACCGGAAATGCCGGTGGGAAAACCCAGGTAGTTCTCGATGCGAGCGCTGGCTCCGGCTTGGCCGCCGAATGCCTTGGAATCCAAGACGACCACCGACAAACCCTCGGATGCCGCATAGACCGCGGTCGCGAGTCCGGCCGGTCCGCTGCCGACTACTGCGACATCATAGAGCTTCTTGCCATCTGACTGCGCGATCATGCCGAGGACGCGGGCGAGCTCGGCGATCTGAGGGTTTCGCAGCACCGCGCCGTCTGAGCTGATGACCAGCGGTAGTTCACCTGCTCCCGGTGCATATCGGACGATCAATTCCGCGGCTTCCGGATCGGCGTCAGGGTCGAGGAGATGGTGTGGGTGCCCGTTTCGGCTCAGAAAGTTTTCCAATCGGATCACGTCGGCGGATGTCGGCGAGCCGATCAAAACCGGACCGCTGGCTTCTGTTTCGATCAAGCCCACGCGGCGGAGGATTAGCGCACGCACAATACGCTCACCGAGTTCAGCCTCGGCTACCAACAGCCTGCGCAGATCCTCAGGGGCAATCACCAATGCCTCGACGTCGCCTTCCGCGTTAACGTCGACCAGAGCGGCACGTCCGGACAGCGTTCCGACTTCGGCCAAAAACTGGCCGGGGCCTTGATCCACGACCGGGGTTACGTGTCCCAACCCGTCGTGCTGGCTAATAGCGACGTGACCGCTGATGAGGACAAACATACCGTGGCCAATGTCTCCCGTTTCGAACAGGCGCTGGCCGTCGAGATAGTGGCGAATAGTTCCAAAGCGCCGAAGGCGTTCGATTTCATCCAGCGTCAGAACTGGAAACATTTGTTCGTAGCGCGTTCGCAATGTCGGCGAACGTGTTGCTCTAACGGCGACGCCATCGGCATTTTGATTCGTCATCGACTCCCCCACTATGCGAGACATTACCAACAACCCGATGCAATCCCGCTTTCTACCCGGCGCAACGATAACTGAATTTGCGGATTTTAGCCGTCTGGCCGCTAGGCAGTTGCACTCGGACGAGCCGAGACGGCGTCGTACCAGCGCTTGAGCGCGACGCGGTCGTCGGGAATGGGCATGGCGAAGGCTTGCGTCGCGAAGTCGACCGTGACCAGCGTGGTGATATCCGCAGCCGAGAACCGATCGCCCGCCACGAACTCGACGTCCTTCAGCCTCGCCTCAAAATCGGTGTAGAAATTCGCCACCCGCTGTTTGCTGCGCTCGATCAGCGCCGGAATCTGGTCGTAGCCATGCGGACCGGAGATGGCGCGGCCTTTCAAGCCTGCGGCGGCGTTTCGCACTCCCTCCATGACGGAGGCGAAGCCTTCAAGCTCCGCGCGGCGTTCCCACATGGTGATGATTGCCTTCTCCTTTGGTGTCGCGCCGAGCAGCGGGACCTGGGATAGGCCTCGTCAAGGTAGCGCATGATCGCGGGAACCTCGCCGATCGCGGTGCCGTCCTCCAAAACGAGTGTCGGCACGACGCGTCGCGGATTGATGGCGCGGTAGGCATCAGCGTGTTGTTCACCCTTGGCGAGATCGACCGATACCAAAGGCACCGTCAGTCGCTTTTCCGCCAGGAAAATGCGAACACGGCGCGAATTCGGAGACGCTGCCGAATGATAGAGCTTCAGGTCATTTACGGTCATTTGTTTCTCTCCGGTCCACGCGGGATTATTTTCGCTCAGCACCTCGTGCTCTGCGCGACCAACAGGTTGCAGTGTTGCTATCGTCAGACGCGGCCACAGCTCAGAGCTTCGAGCCGCCATCCACGCGGATGGTATCGCCGGTGATCCAACGTGCGTCTTGCGAGGCGAGGAACGCCACAACCGCGCCGACATCATCGGGCTGGCCGATCCGCTTGAGGGCCTGCATGCCGAGAACGGAGATCTTGCCCTCGTCGGTCTTGACGAGCTTCGACATATCGGTGTCGATCGCACCTGGTGCGACCGCGTTAACGCGGATGCCGCGCGGCCCGAGCGCCGCCGCAAAGTACTTCACCAGTGTGTCGATGGCGCCCTTCGTGGCCGCGTAGGCCGAAAGGGTGCCCACGACGGCGTGCGCCCCAAGGGAGGAGACGAGAATCACGCTGCTGCCCTCGCCGAGTACAGGAAGCAACTGCTGCATCAGGAAATATGGCGCGCGGACATTGACCGCGAAGAGCTTATCGAAATCCTCGACCGTGATTTCCTCGATGGTCGCAGCTTTCGAGATTCCGGCATTGGCGACAAGGATGTCCAGGCGATCTCCAATGATGCTGCGTGCCTGCTTGGCAAGCTTGCCGGGTCCGTCCGCGGTGGCGAGGTCCATCGCTACGGCATCCGCTCGGCCACCGCCTTTGCGTATCTCTGCGACAACGCCGTCGGCTTCCTTCGCGCCGCGACCGTAATGCACGAGAACCTGGGCGCCGGCCGCAGCGAGCGCGAGTGCGCTCGCACGCCCCATGCCGCGCGAAGCGCCCGTGACGAGTGCAGTCTTGCCGTTGAGGCTAGGCATGATGATCGCCTCTTGTTGTTGCTGCGGCGGAGTTACCAAGCGGTCTTGCCGTCGTCGTCATGCGTTCAAAAACAGAGTCGCGTGTTCAACGAAGAGCTCCGGGTACGCGTGGTGCGCGCCGTGATTGGAGTCGGGGTAGACGATCAGCAGCGCATTCGGGATGTTCTGCTGCATGATGAAAGAGTTCACCGTGGGCATGATCACGTCGTTGCTGCCGTTCACGACAAGTGTTGGCTGCTTGATCGTCTTCAGATAGTCGTAGGACCCTTTTTGCTGGACGCCCCACTTGTCCATCGCTTCGACCTGGGCGGGCGACACCTTGTCGTTCACTTCGGGATCGCGCCCAGCCTGACGAAGTTGCGTGCGCTTCAGGAACTCCCGTCCCGCCGCCTGGCCTGTCGCGGACGGACTGAATTTGACCGCGAGCCAGACATGCTCGGGCGGATCGTAGGTGGCCCCAAAGAGTCGCCCCGCAGCCTGGGTCAACGACTCCATTCCCTGACCGCCGCGCGGACCTGTGCCATCGACGATCAACCTGCGAACGAGATCGGGCGCCTGCAAAGTGATTTCCTGCGCGACCATGCCGCCGATCGAGAAGCCGAACACGTCAACTCGCTTCAGGCCCAGCGCCCTGATGAAGGCGATAGCGTTGGCGCCCATCTCCTCGAACGTGGCAGGCACCTCGCCGGAGCTGTTCGAGACGCCGGCGTTGTTGAACAAAATCACCTCACGGTCGCGAGCTAAGCCATTCGTCACCGTCGGATCCCAGTAATCCATGGTGCCCAAGTAGTGCTGGTTGAAGACGAGCGGCACGCCGTTGGCCTTGCCGAATCGGCGATAGGCGAAGCGGATTCCGTTAGCCTCGACGAACTGTGTCGGCGCGGTCTGGTGGGAATCCGCCATGATGGTCGCTCCTTTATTATTCAGCCGGCGCCGCTGCATCGGGTACGAGCGCCAGGGCTGCCCTCGCGCAATCGACATCGTTCTGCACCGCGGGCGCTCCGCTCACCCCGATCGCCCCGACAATCTCTCCGTTCACCTTGATAGGAAACCCGCCGCCCCATGCCGCCACACGCGCGAGCGTGGGGATACCGGCTAACAGCGCCGGGTCGCTTTGGATAAAGTTGAAAAAGTCCTGCGTGGATACGCCGAACAGAGCGGTGTACGCCTTCTTCTGCGCAATCTCGATGGTTGGCATCGAGGGCATCGAGGCCCCATCCATCCGGGTAAAGGCCTTGAGATTGCCGCCGTCATCGAGGATCGCCACGTTCTCGCTAACGCCAAGTTCTCTGGCTTTCGCCACTGCTGCATCCACCATCTTCTGTGCCAGCTCAGAAGAGATGCTGTATTTCTTCACCACGTTAGGCATTGGACTTCCTCCTGCCACTTGATCTGTATTGCGCTTTGATCGGGTGTGAGTCGTAGTAGTCGACTCCCTTGCGCAACCCCGGTCGCCTGAACAGGATCAGTTCGCACTGTGACCGCCGTCGATGTTGAGGACGTGACCCGTGATGAACCGGGCTTCGTCCGACGCGATGAACACAATGCCATCGGCGACCTCCTCGGAGAGACCGAGCCGACCCAACGGAACCTGCGTCGCCAAGGCCGCCTTGTTCTCCGCCGTGCCGGTGAAGCGGGTCAGCATGCCGGTGTCCGTGGGGCCTGGCGCGACGGCATTCACGCGAATTCCCGACTTGGCGATCTCGAGCGCTACCGACTTGGTGATGCCTTCGACGGCGTGCTTGGCGCCGACGTAGATCGAGGCGAAAGCCGCACCCTCGTGCCCATAGGTCGAGGAGATATTAATGATGCTGCCGCTCCCCTGAGCCTGCATAGCGCGCACTTCATGCTTCATGCTCAGGACCACACCGAGAACGTTGGTCTCGAACGTCGCGGCAAAGCTTTCCGCGGTCTGATCCGTGATCGGGCCGACCGCACCTTCGGTAGCGGCGTTGTTCACCGCGACATCGAGCCGCCCGAACCGCGCGACGGTCTCGTCGACCATATTGCGGACGTCGTCTTCCTTGCGGACGTCGGCGTTGATGAATTCGGCCTCCGTACCCAAAGAGCGCAGCTCCTTAACGAGCTCCTTGCCGACCTCATCACGCCGACCTGCAACGACCACCTTCGCGCCCTTCTTGGCGAAGGCGACGGCGGCGGCGCGACCGATGCCGGTGAGTCCACCCGTGATCAAGACGACTCGGTTATCCATTTTTCGCGTCCTCATGATTTCGCGCCGCCGCGCGTCGCGGCTTCCTTCATCCGTTCAACAAGTTGCTTGCTCGAAAACAACCCACCCGGTCCGGCTCCCATCGGCCGCTTTGGCGTTAGCCTCGTCGAGCCCGGACCGAGCTCGCTAATTGTGGAAACGCCAAGCCTCGGGATAAAGGGGCGCAGGTTCCGAACACTTCGGACACTCTTGTTCGGTGGCCGACGCGACGATTTGCCGGATGGGCCCGTCAGTGAACCACCGCTGCAGCTGACTAGGAGCGCCGGCCCCGCAAGAGCGTGATGCCGAGCGACGTGATTGCCAGCAGGATGACGCCGACGCCGTAGAAGTCTGCGGTCCGCGTCAGACCGACCATGGGTGCAAGGAAGCCTGCCGCGAGTGCGGGAAGGCTGAAGGAAAGATAGCCCACGACGAAATAGGCAGACAGCAGGCCAGCGCGTTCGCCCGGTTGGGCAAATGGCAGCACGCTCCGAAGCGTCCCGGAAAAGACCGTGCCGAAGCCGGTCCCGCCGACGACCGTTCCGAACAGCATGACGCCCACATTCTGATACTGGACGCCGGCAAGCGTTATCAGCACGCCGAGCACCAACGTGACGATGCCGAGAAGGAACATCTTCTCCGGGGTGAGCTTGCGGAGCACCACCACGGCCACGGCGCCGGAGAAGGTCAGCGTCGCCACGACGAGGCCGCCGACGATGGGAAGCGTTGTACCTGTCGCCGCGCCGACGACCGCGGGCATGAGAGAAAAGTAGAAGCCGCCCAAGGACCATGAGGCGATGTTGACCGGCGTGACGGCCGCGAACGTGGCGCGGGCGCTACGCGGCACGTGCACGCGCGGCCACAAAGATGCGAGGGCGCCGGGCTTCGTCGTCGCCGTCTCGGGCATAAACCAGAGGATCGCCGCTTCGACGACAGAGAGGACCAGCAACACGACGAAGACGAGTTGTTCCGGTGCCGGTGCGAACGTAACGAGAGCGCCGGCACCCAGAGTGCCGGCTGAGAGCCCGGCGAAAACCGTGAAGCTATTGAGGACGGGCGCACGTTCCTTGTCGGTATCGAGGATTGTCGCGGCTAACGTCGGGATCGCCAAGCCGTTCGCAAATCCTTGCACGGCACGCGCGACGATCAACGCGGTTGCCGAACCGGCCGTCATGAAGAGAATCATGGCCAAGACGTTCATCGTCAGGGCGGCCAAGATCGCAGATCGGCGCCCAATGTAATCCGAGAGCGATCCGACCGTGAGTAGCGCCAGAAGAAGGAACAGGACATAGGCCGCAAAGATGATCGTGATCATGAACGCCGTCAGGCCGAAATGCTCCTGATATTCTTGATAGAGCGGAGTCGGCGCCGCTCCGCTTGCGGAGAACGTGATGGCAGCCGCAACGGCCGTGGCGGTCGTGACATAGCATGACAACGTGCCCGGAGACGGGGACGCACAAGGATCCACGCTGACGCTCATCAAAACCTCCGGGGCCAATGGCAGGCCGAATATCGCCAAGAGCGTGCTGCTTCGTAAGAGACTTCGATGTCCGATCTGTTCGGATTGCAGTGCCCACTTTGAACGCCGCCTGCGCGTTATCATGATCATCAGAGCCAGGCC
>Ga0193717_1002436_pt1 | contig 10766 bp, 7 predicted proteins | sample U2c2metaG_FD_145900 | JGI IMG/M metagenome (GOLD analysis project Ga0193717, IMG submission 145900) | Soil microbial communities from a riparian zone of the East river system, Colorado, United States - U2c2 | ecosystem: Environmental > Terrestrial > Soil > Riparian zone | place: USA: East River...
GGTCGACGACCTGGCCGGGGTGTTGCGCGACACACCGCTCGCCGGGTTCACCACGGACCAGCCGGTCGTGGCGCCGAAGCTGTCGCGGGGCGAGCGGGCGAACATCTCGCTGGTGCTGTTCCTCGCGCAGCTGCTGCAGATCGCGGTGCTCACGGTCCTGGTGTTCGGCGTGCTCATCGTGTTGGGCGCGCTCGCCATCGACTGGACCGTCATCGACGTGTGGCTGGGCCCCGGCAAGTCCAAGGAACCGGGTTCGCTGTTCGGGATCGACCTGCCGCTGCCGCGTGCGCTCGTGCAGGTGTCGCTTTTTCTCTCGGTTTTCTCCGGGCTGTACTTCACCGCGTCCGCGGCCACTGACCAGCACTATCGCGAGGCGTTCTTCGATCCGCTGTTGGATGACGTTCGAGTGAGCCTCGCGGCTCGTCAGGTATATCTCGCTCGACGCGACGATGCCTCTTAGTCTGGTAGTCGACGCGGAACGCCACCGAGAGGTAGCACAGGGAGTCGACATGGCGAGGTGGACGCACGACGGCACCCAGGACCCTGGCCCGCCGCCGCTGATGGCCGACCCGCTCTCCGGTCTGGTGACCGGCCGCCACTACGACTCGGAGTCCGTCCGGGTCCGGGTGGTGGAGCCCTCGATGCCGGACATCGCGGCCGTCCGCGAGGCGATGGCGTCGGTGCTCGACGAGGACTCGGAGATGCTGTTCGGCGAGCGCGCCTACGCCGAGCCGGCGCCGGCACGTGCGGCGCCGGCCGCGCCGGTCGCGGCCCCGCCGACGGGCAAGCAGCCGGCCGCCCCACCGGCGGCCGCCGCACCACCCGCTGCCGCACCGCCTCCGGTCGCGCCGCGTCTGACCGCGCCGCCGATGCCGCCCGCGGCGCTGCCGCCGGTCGTCGAGACCGGTCAGCGGTCGCGCATGCCCGCCCGGTTCGACTCCGGCCCGCTCGGGATGCTGCCCGGCCGCATCCCCACGCAGCGTGGCTTCCGCCCTCGACGCCCACCCCGGCCGCAGCGCCGCGGCTTTTCGCCGGGCATGGCCGCGATCGGCCTGCTACTCCTGGTGATGGCTGTGCTCGTGATCGTGATGCTCGCGAGCTTCATCGACACGATCGCGTCCCTCTTCAGCTAATACTGGCGGCGCTCTCAGCTTGACCGCGTTACCTTACGCGCGCACGGCCCGAGTACCCGGTCGTGCGCGCGTCGCGGTTACCCTGGGACGTGGGCCGGTCTGGAGATGAGGTGCGGGATCATCGGGGGCGTTAGCGAGAAAACCAATGCCGACGTCCACGCGCCGGCCGAGTCGAACGCGTCGATCACGCACCGTGCGCGGGCCGTGCTCGCGATCCGGGGGTTCCGCAGACTCTGGGGCGTCACGTACCTGTGCAGCGTCGGCGACTGGCTCTCGCTCCTCGCGCTGACCGGCCTCGTCAACCAGCTCCTCGACGGCTACCAGGCGCAGAGCTTCGCGTTCGCGGCCGTTGTGCTCAGCCAGCTCCTGCCCGGCCTGTTGTTCGCGCCGGTCGGCGGCCTGCTGGCGGACCGCTTCGACCGCCGCAAGATCATGGTGATCTGCGACGTCCTGCGGTGCGCGCTGTTCGTCTCGATCGCGATCGTCGGCTCGCCGTGGTGGCTGTTCATCGGCAACTTCTTCATCGGTTGCTGCGCGATGGTGTGGATCCCGTCGAAGGACGCGGCGGTGCCGAACCTGCTGCGCAGGCCGGACCAGGTCGAGACCGCGAGCCAGCTCGGCCTCGTGATGACCTACGGCATCGCGGTGATCAGCGGCACCGGTCTGTACGCCGCGATCACCGGCATCACCACCAACCTGAACCTGCAGCCCGACCCGGACGGTCTCGGCATCGCCAAGATCATCCTGATCATCAACGGCCTGCTCTACCTGACGAGCGCGATACTGGTCGCGACCCGGATCCCCGAGCTGTCCCTGCGCGACACGGCGCTGGCCACGGCGCAGCGGGCCGACAAGACGGCCGCAGCGGCGACCGAGGAGAAGCAAGGCCTTCTCGAGATGGCCCGCGACGCGGTCCGGTTCGTGCGCAGTACCCCGCTCGTGCGCGGGTTGCTGGTCGGCATGATCGGCGCGTTCGCGGCGGCCGGCGCTCTGATCGGGTCGGCGAACCTGTACGCGGACAGCCTGCGCGGCGGTGAGTCCACGTTCGGTCTGCTGTTCGTCGCGATGTTCATCGGACTCGCGAGCGGCATGGCCGGCGCGCCGAAGCTCGCGCGCAGGCTGCCGCGCAACCGGCTGTTCGGCATCGCCATCGTGCTCGCCGGCCTCGCACTGACCCTGGTCGCGCTGGCGCCGCACCTTGTCGTGGCGCTGCTGGCCGTCATGGTGGTCGGCGCGGCCGCCGGCGTCGCGTTCCTCACCGGCGTCACGATCATCGGCACGCAGGTCGAGGACGCCATCCGCGGCCGGATCAACGCGATCTACCAGTCGCTCATGAAGCTCATCCTGGCCGGCTCGATGGCGTTGACGCCGGTGCTGGTGGCGCTGGTGCGGCCGCACGACCTGACCGTGTGGGGCCGACCGATGCGGATCGACGGCACGCGGCCCGTGCTGTTGACCGCCGGGCTCATCGCCGCGCTGGTCGGGGTCATCGCCTACCGGCAGATGGACGACCGCCGCAGCGAGCCGATCCTCGCCGACCTGCTCAACGCGATCCGGCGCAAGCCACGCCGTTCGACGGGGCTGCTGATCGCCGTCGAGGGCGACATCGGGTCGGACACGTCGACGCAGGCCCAGCTGCTGTCCGACTGGCTGCGCCGACCCGGCGCCAAGGAGGTCGTGCTGGCGACCGACCCGGCCCTGGACGACCAGCGGCTGCAGTTGGTGCTGTCCGGCGCGCAGCTGTCCGGTGCGCGGGCACACGCGTTGGTGGCGGCCGCCGTGCGCGCGGACATCGTCGAACGCAGCATCCGGCCCGCGCTCGACCGTGGCGCGCTGGTCGTGATGGAGCGGTTCGTGGACAGCCCGCTCGCGCACCTGTCGGCGGCGGCCGGGCTGGACCCGGCCGAGCTGGAAGGCCTTGCCGACTGGGCGACCGCGCGGCTGCGCCCGGACGTCACCATCCTGCTGGACCGCGACCCGAGCACCATGAACTCCGAACAGACGCGGGCCAGGTCGACCGAGCACCACTGGCACGTCCAGCGGGTGCTGACGGAGATGGCGTCGGCCGACCCGGACCGGTACGTGGTCGTGGACGCGGACGGCAGCCCGGAACAGGTGGCGGTGCGGGTGCGGATCGCCGTGCAGACCGCGGTGGCCGGGCGGCGCCTGGCGAGCCTCGTGCCGAGCGATAGCCTGGCTCCGGTCGAGGTTCGGGCCACGTAGTCGAAGGGCGCGCCGTGAGCACCGTTTGGTCCCAGGTGGTCGGTCAGCCGGACGCCGTCGAGGTGTTGACGAAGTCGGCGGCGGTCGCGACGTCCATGGTCGACGGCACGTTCAGCGGGTCCGCTTCCGCCGTGCCGCACGCGTGGCTGTTCACCGGGCCGCCCGGCTCCGGCCGTTCGGTCGCGGCCCGCGCGTTCGCCGCCGCGTTGCAATGTGAGACGGGCGTCGGCTGCGGTTCGTGTGCCGGCTGCCGCACCGCGATGGCCGGCACCCATGCGGACGTGCACGTGGTCGTCCCGGAGGGCCTGTCGATCTCGGTCGCGGAGATGCGCGCGCTGGTGCAGATCTCTGCCCGCAGGCCCACCGGGGCCCGTTGGCAGGTCGTGATCATCACCGATGCGGACCGGTTGACCGAGGGCGCCGCGAACGCGCTGCTGAAGGCCGTCGAGGAGCCCCCGGAGCGGACGGTGTTCCTGCTGGCCGCGCCGTCGGACCACCCTGAGGACGTCCCGGTGACGATCCGCTCCCGCTGTCGGCACCTCGCGCTGCGCACCCCGGCGGCGCCGGCGATCGCGGATGTCCTGCGCGAACGCGACGGCGTCGAGTCGGCGATGGCGCTGTGGGCGGCGTCGGTGTGCGGCGGCCATGTCGGCAGGGCCCGCCGCCTCGCGACGGACGCCGCGGCGCGCGAACGCCGCGAGTCGGTGCTGCGCATCCCGCTCAGCCTGCGCGCGATCTCGGACGTGTTCAACTGCGCGGACGACCTGGTGAAGGCGGCGGAGGCCGACGCGAGCCAGGTGAGCGGCACCCGCGACGAGGCGGAGAGGGACGCGCTCAAGACCGCCATGGGTCACGGCGGCACCGGCAAGGGCACCGCGACGGCGACCCGAGGCAGCGCGGCCGCCATCAAGGAGCTCGAGCGCCGCCAGAAGTCGAGGGCGACCCGCACCCAACGCGACGCGATCGACCTGGCGCTGGTGGATCTCGCCGCCTTCTACCGAGACGTGCTGGTGATCGCCTCGGGTGCGCGCGCGACGCTGAACCACCCGGACCGCGAACGCGACGCCCGCCAGGCCGCCGGTGTGTGGCCCCCGGACTCGACGCTGCGGCGGCTAGAAGCCGTGCTCGCGTGCCGAGAGGCGATGGAGCTGAACGTAAAGCCACGCATAGCGATAGAAGCGATGCTGATGTCCCTACACCACGGCTAACCAGCAAAAGCCGGCCTCCGCGAGTCGCCCGTTCAGAACCCGCGAGTTGAACACTCAAGACCCGCGAGTTGCACGTTCAGAACCCCTGAGTTGTCGGTTCGCGAACGCCAGGGCGCGGCCCCGCCACTGCTGTCCGGACCCTGCCTGGGGCAATAGCCATGCCGGCCGCCCGGCGTCTGCCTGAGGGACCCCTACCCGAGCAACACCGACGCAGCGCCCGCCCGACGCCTGTGGACAACCCCTCGCGGAGCCTCCGAAACTGTCGGTCCCCTCGGGTAGCGTGGTTCGAGGGGGCCAGCGGCCAAGCCGGTCACCGGCTCGGCCGCCCGCGGCGTCACTTCGCCTCGGTGTCTCCCTCGGCATCCGTCGGCTCCGCGACCACGTCATCGCCCTCAACCGCCGCATCACCCTCGGCCGCGTTGACCTCGACGTCGTCAACGTCAGCCACGTCCGCGACATCGCCATCGGCCGCGTCGACGTCTACATCCACATCGACCTCAGCCGCATCCGCCTCGCCGGACTCGGCCACGTCAGCGGCGTTAGCGGCGTCAGACGAGCCGGCCGGCGGATCCGTGTCAGCACCCTCCGGCGGGTCGGTGAGCTGCGGCCCGACCGTAGCGAACCCACGCCGAGGAGTCCGCAGCGTCGGCAGCGCCGCCACCAGCACGACCCCGATGAGCAGCATCGCCGTCCCGGTCCAGAACATCGGCACCGCGTGGTACGCCATCGTCGTGTACGCCAGCGGACCCGGCGCCTTGCCCTGCGGCTTCGGCGTCGGCGGCGGCGCGGGCTGCTCCGACGTCCGGCACACGACGCCACCCGCCGGCGCGTACGCCCGCGCGATCTGTTCCCCGAGCGACACCTGCGCGAGCGCCGTCGGCAGGTTCGGCAGCCCGAGCGCCTGCGTCGGCAGCACCTGCAGGTCCAGCATCCGTGCGGTCGCACCGGCCTGGTACCCCGCGAACGGCGACGTCATCGCCGCGCCGCGCTGGTCCAGCTGCGCCACCCCGAGCCGGATGACACCGAGGTCCAGCTTCTGCAGACCCTGGCTGACCGCGTCGGCCACCTTCTGACCGTTCGCCAGCAGGTCGCCGATGATCGGCAGCTTGTCGGCGCCCGGCACACCCAGCGGGATCCCGATGGGAATGTCGAGCTTGGGGTGCGCGGCGTCCAGCATGCCGAGGCTCTTGCCGCCCTGCACGACCTCGAGCAACGGCGCCGTGTAGCGCACGGTCGACGTCTTCTCGTCGCCGGTGGACGTGACCTGCAGCGTCGGCTGGCTGACGACCTTGATCTGGATCTCGAACGGCGTCCCCGCGAGCAGCTTCAGCGCCGCGACCTGCAGGGTCGACGTCGACTGCACCGCCTTGTTCGCCGAGCCAGGGATGTCGACGAGCCGCACGACCGAGCGCGCGGACAACGTGTTCGGCAGGCTGATGAGCGACCCACTGCCGTCCGACTTGGGCTTCGAGCCGCCCGACAGCACCCCGCCGAGCGTGCTCAGCGGGCCGGTGAGCTGCTTGAGCCCGTCGATGACCGCCTTGTCGGCGTTCGCGTCGAGGCTGGGCGCGTCGAACACACCGGTCAGGTCCGGCGTCGACGGCAGCGTGGGGATCACGTTGAGCAGTGAGAGGCTCGCGACCTCGGTGGCCGCGTCGGAGATCGTGCCGACGCACGGGCCGAGCGTGTCGCTCCACCGCGCGTGCACCTGGCCCTGCAGACCGCGGACCTGGATGAGGGCGTCGAGTGGTGACGACGGCAGCCGCAGTCCGCTGTGCAGGGGCTTCGGGTTGTCGGGGGAGGCGGTCTGCGACAGCGCGCCCGGCGCCTGCGGACTCGAGCCCTGGATGGCGAGCCCACCGGGCGCGGCCTGCGCGACGGAGTGCTCGAACGACAGGAAAGCCTCGGAGTTGACCTGCGCGGACGCGAGCCCCAGCCCGAGCTCGGCGGCGGCCTGCTTGGGCAGCTTGTCCGCCATGCCCGGCACGATGGCATTGGTGGGCGCGGAGTTGGGCAGGATGCGGACGATCCCGAGCCCCGTGCCGGCGTCCCCGACCGCGTGCCCCGGCGGCACCGGCCCGACCGGCGCCGACATGGGCGGCGAGTTCGGGTCGGTCCCCGTCGGCACGGGAGTGGTGGGCGGCGTCGGCTGCGCGGCGAGCGCAGGAGCGGCGGACAGGGCGAGCACAAAAGCGGCGAGCGGCATAGCCGTCGCGACAAGTGAGCGTCCGCGCATCGGGCAGATCCTCCTCGACAGGTACCGGTCCCCCGACCAGCGTTATCTACAACGACACCGGTGGGCTGCAGGTGACGCTCGGCCGCCAGCTACACTATGACCGCCTCGCCGCCTTAGCTCAGTCGGCCAGAGCGGCTCACTCGTAATGAGCAGGTCAAGGGTTCGATTCCCTTAGGCGGCTCCAGGTCAGAGGGCCTGTAGCACTGGTAGGCCGGGTTCGCGTGACACGTTGTGTGACACGAACCCGGCCTACTCTGGTGTCATGGCCAGTTCAGCGAAGCGGCAGAAGCGGGCTCGCGGCACCATTGACGTGCTCCCCAGTGGGTCACTCCGAGTGAGGGTTTTCGCGAGCGTCGACCCGGTCAGTGGTCAACGTCACAACCTGGTCGAGGTGGTCCCGGCTGGCCCAAACGCTGAGAAGGAAGCCGAGAAGGCCAGGACGAAGCTGCTCAATCAGGTCGATGAGCAGCGCAACTCCCGCACCGGCGCGACGGTCAATCAACTCCTTGATCGGTATTTCGAGCTGATCCGAGTCGAGGAGACCACAAAAGAGGCGTACGAGTCGTTGGCCCGCGTGCACATCAGGCCCTTGATCGGCACGTTCCCGGTTGGCCGCTTGGACGGCGAGATCCTCGATTCGTTCTACAAGCAGCTACGTAAGTGTCGAGCCAACTGCCGAGGCCGGAAGTACATCGAGCATCGGACCGACCGTGACCACGAGTGCGACGACCGGTGTGGTCCGCACAAGTGCAAGGGCCTAAGCAATGGCTCAATGCGAAAGATCCACGCCGTCCTGTCCGGCGCTGGCAAACGCGCAGTGCGCTGGCATTGGTTGGGCGTGAACCCGTTCGACAAGGCTGACCCGCTCCCTGTGCCTCGACCAGAGCCGAAGCCCCCAACGGCCGACCAGGCGGCCGCGATCGTCACAGAGGCGTTCAAAGACGTCGATTGGGGCATGCTCGTGTGGTTGGCGATGGTGACCGGCGCGCGCCGGGGAGAGCTGTGTGCGCTGACCTGGGAGTGCTTCACGCTCAAGCCTGGTGCCGGCGTGGTGACGATTCGCTCCAGCATCGCGCAGCGCGGTGGCCGAACGTGGGAGAAGGACACGAAGACCCACCAGCAACGCCGCATCACGATCGACGACGCCACGGTCGGGCTGTTGACGGCCTACCAGCGCCGCTGCGCCGAGCGAGCAGAACTCGGCGCGGAGATGCCAGGCAAAGCGCGAATCTTCTCCGGCTCCCCGGACGGAAGCGCGTGGCTCAAGCCGGACTCGGTGAGCCAGCGCTACGCGCGCATGTGCGCACGCAAGCCGCTCGAATGGGATATGCACATCCATCAACTCCGCCACTACTCGGCAACGGAACTGATCTCTGCCGGCGTGGACGTGACGACAGTTGGCGGCCGACTTGGCCACGGTGGCGGCGGCTCCACCACGCTGCGGTTCTATAGCGCCTGGAAGTCCGAGTCCGACCAGCGTGCCGCCGGGACGCTCTCTGCCCGCTTGCCGGAATTGCCGGTTGGGCTGGACCCGACCGGTGCACTCACGGCAGCGGTTCGGCCCGTCGCGGATAAGCAATATCAGCGAATTGCCGCCGACCTCCGAGGTGCGATCATGTGCGGCGCTCTCAAACCCGGCGAGCGGCTTCCAACAGCTGTGGAACTGGCTGCTAAGTACCAAGTTGCTGTCAACACTGCGCAGCGGGCTGTCAAACTGCTTGAGGGGGACGGGTTCGTGACGGTTAGCCGAGGGCGGCGTGCGATAGCTACTTCTCCGCAAGCTCACGACGCACACGCTGAGGTCATTGCCCTGCAATCACGGAGGCGTGCAACGTAGTAACTCAACGTCGATATAGCTGCCGTTTGCCGGCGCCCTCGTGCATCATTGCTGTTGTGAGCCATTCGCCGCAAGACGTTGGGGATTCCGGCCGGCCTGCAAGCGAAAAGGCAGTCGAAGGTGTTGACGCAGACCATAGTGACGGCATGGCCAGTGCTGTCTATGTGGGAGGACTCTCCGAATTCGCGAGAGTTGGTTTGTCGCTCTCCGTCTTGCCTGTGGGCAATTTCGGTGTCAGTCGCGTGATATCTCCCGAGTACACTAGACTTTTGGCAAATTACGCAGCACCTTTTGCCCCGATAGTCGAATCAACGGCTGCCCTGCGGCGGCACTGGATGAACCGGTTCGCGGAGCAGTTAACGCCGAGCTTATCCGGTGTATTCGAGAAGATGCTACCGGCGAATTGGCGGGGTGTTCAGAATCTGTGGATGACTGAGGCTAAATCTATTGCTCTCGACGAGGGAATCCCTTTAATGTGGGTGCCGAGGTCGGAGATCGTTCAGAGGCTGGTTGATGCCAATGATGCGCGCGCGCGACGCAATATCGTAAGTCGACGTTGGGTGGACATTTCTGTCGACTGCGAAGAAACACTAGGCAGTCTTTCTTGTCGGCAAATTGCTGCCGATGTGAGCCTCGCTCTCCAGGCTGCCGTTGCGTTGAGGGACGGCCATATGGCTGCGGCCCAAGCGCTATCAACGAACGTTCTGGATAGCGTACTGCACAAGCATTTCGCTAAGAAGGATCGGATCGATATTACGAGCCACAGTAACGGCAAACAACTCGATGTCGATGTTCTTCCGGTTCGAGTAGGGCTTACTTTGGCGCCGGTTTGGCGTGGTTACGAAACTTACTGGCCAGACAAGGGCGACAAGATTCCCTACAGATACACGCGCCATGCGACTGCTCACGGTGCTTCGAGGCGTCAGTATTCACGAATCAATGCCGCAATCTCGCTCATGCTGGTAAGTTCGGTCCTAAGGCTACTCGACGAGTATCTTCCGCGATGAATAGCTAAGAATTCGACACTTGGTGTCGGAATTTATTCGCAGCGAGCTGCGGGCAGTGGGAGATGACTTGGGCAAGCCAGTTGCTTTTCCTGTGCAAATCTTTGCGGGGTTTGGCGACTAGAATTCTGCATCATTGCCGTTACCTGTGATTTCGGTTGTCGGTCCGACGGGTTTATGTTGCGCTGCTTCCACTTCCGCATCAAATGTATACTTGTGCAGATCCGGTGGATTAGTGTGAACTGAGGGGTTCCTAGTTTCATCGTTACGAACGATTAAAGAGGAGCCCGCTTCAATCTCCTCCCACATTCCTTCGGGGAAACCAAATGTCCAGTCGCCTATCCGCGTCCATTCAGGCTTCCTGTCGGTAACGATCTCTACCGAAACCCGCATTTCGCGTTGTCGGACCGATTTGTCCCAGCGGGCGCTGAATACGTAGAACCTCGTCACTGTCGATTTTGGGAGTATTACTAGCGGAATAAACTCGCCGTCGAGGGCCTTCTCGATCATCTCAAATCGTCTGTGGGAATGCTTCCAGTATCTTCCGGCATCGTACTCTCCAAGGCACAAGAACGTCTCGTATGCGTCTGGGATAGGGAGGGCGGTGTAGGAAATAATTGCGCGTATTCCTTCAACTCTCCCGATTTGACTTCCCGAGTTTGTGAAGTTAACAGAAGTGGCAAAATGCGGAAGTAGCCATGATTCATTCTCACTTTTCATTGTATGAATTTTCATATGCATTGGCCCGAATGTGCTGACGATTCGAGAGGGCGCGAGGTGAGACCGCCACAATGTTATCGTAGAGATGGCGAGTGCTGATAGAGACATCGACACAGTTGCTATCGTCGTCCACATGATTACCTCATTGGTGTAAACGATTTGGGTTCTCTACTGTCGGTTTTCGAGTCGCGATTGTGACCAAATGTACTGAAGGCCCGATTGCTCGTCGACTCAACCCCGGGACCAGGGTGCTCTGATGCGCGTGGACTTGACGATGTGTCCGTAGGCTGCCGGCGTGGCTGATGAACGCGGAGCTTGGAAGACGTATGGCGAACGGTCGATCTACGACAACCAGTGGGTGAAGTTGGGCCTCGCTGATGTCGAGGCTCCGAACGGTGAGCGGTG
>Ga0193717_1002437_pt1 | contig 10764 bp, 11 predicted proteins | sample U2c2metaG_FD_145900 | JGI IMG/M metagenome (GOLD analysis project Ga0193717, IMG submission 145900) | Soil microbial communities from a riparian zone of the East river system, Colorado, United States - U2c2 | ecosystem: Environmental > Terrestrial > Soil > Riparian zone | place: USA: East River...
CTATACCCTGTAAAACAGAGTAAGTATCAAATATACCACCACTTGATGCGCATGCGCCCACGGCCATAACCCAGCGGGGCTCGGCCATTTGCAGATACACCTGCCTTAATACAGGAGCCATTTTTTTGGCGATGGTGCCCATAACCATCAAAAGATCGGCCTGGCGTGGTGAAAAGCTTAAACGCTCGGCACCAAATCTTGACAGGTCATAATGAGATGCCATAGTTGCCATAAATTCAATACCGCAGCATGAAGTGGCGAATGGCAGGGGCCACAATGAATTTGAGCGTGCTATACCTATTACTTTATCAAGCGAGGTAGCAAAAAATCCAGCGCCTTCTATTCCTGCAGGGGCATCAACTATTTGAATATCACTCATTGAACTATTTTAATAGAAAATTTACTATTCCAAAAAAGACGGATAGCGAGTACAAATTTACAATAATAACGATGTAAAATGTACACTATGACTACGCAGGAGGTATATTTAGAATCAATCTAAACTTAGTCCCAATCTAAAGCACCCTTTTTTATTACGTATATAAAACCTAATAAAAGTGTGCCCATAAATATGAACATTTCAATCATGCCATCTTTACCCATCTCTTTGAAATTAACGGCCCAGGGATACATGAATATCACCTCTACATCAAAGAGCACAAACAATATGGCTACCAGGAAATATTTGATAGACATCGGTGTACGGGCATTACCTACAACCTCAATACCTGACTCAAAAGGAGTCAATTTGTCCAGGGTAACACGCTTAGGACCAATTTTATGCGTTACAAACATAGTGGTTACCACAAACCCTATAGCCACCAGCATTTGAAATATGATGGGCAAATAATTAACCGGTAAACTTTGTAATTCCATGATGCAAATATACTAATGCAACTATAATAAAAAAGGCCTCTTTTGCAAGAGGCCTTAATTAATCTGTTTAATAATCTTTATTATTTGCTTTTACCTCCACCACCTTTACGGGCAAAGTAAGCTAACACCTGTTTATTAGTAGGATCGGCTTCACGTGCTTTAGTGTAGTTTTCAGCGGCTTTAGCGTCATCCTTTTCCTTGAATTCATAGTAAGTTGCTAAGTAAACATAAGCTTCAGCAAGGTAAGGTTTATCTGCATCAGCAACTGGCTGCTTTGCAATTAACAGCGTGATATACTGCTCATAGTATGGTTTAGCATATCCATTGGTAGTATTCCTGCTTGGCTCTTTTAAATCATTAGCCCTGGCCTGATAAAGCGCTACCGCAGCAAGCGGAGATGCTGCCTTATGCTGTATGTAGCTAAATGCTGAATCTGCTTTTACCAATAAAGTAGTATCAGCTACTGGTTTTGGGTTAGCAGTACTATAATATTGCAATTTAAATGCATTGTAATAACTTACACCTTCTTTCAAATAATCATTCAGCGTAGCTGTATGTGATTTGGCTATGAATACTTTGTAAGCATCACCAGCTTCGATATATTTCTTTTGGGCATATAAGCTTTTAGCAATCTCGCCATAAACATCAACCTGGGTTGTATCCAATGTTAAGGCTTTTCTTAAAGTATTGATACCTGTTGAATCCTGACCTGATGCAACTTGTAAACGGCCCATGTACAGATAATCGCGAGGAATAATACGTTTTGGATCTGCTTTTTGGAACCAGGTGTTCATGGCTGTTAAACCTGCGGGATAATCCTTATTTTCATAAGCTGAGTAAGCCAGGTAACGATATATTTTGGGGTTATTACCGCCTGTTTGCGAAAGCGTGGTTGCTTCCTGCTGCAGGGTTTTATAATCACCCGCGTAAATAAGGAAGTCGGCATAACGCATCCTTGACTCAACTGAAAGATCTGTTAAGCTTAAATATTTCTTATATTCATCACTGGCTTGTTTAACCTTAACTGAAGCCTGTTTAGGATCATTTAAAGCCCAGCGCAGATCTGTTTCGGCCCATTCACGGTATGCAGGTCCGTAGTTAGGATCGATAGCTAAAGCATCCTGAAATTGTTTTTCTGAATCTTCAAAGTTATTGGCAAATTTCCATAAAACACCAGTGGCTACTTTTGCTGCCGGGTTTTTAGGATCAATGGTTGATGCATCTGAATAAGCCTGGTAAGCTTCGTTGCTCTTTAATTGTGAGCGATAAGCGTTACCCAGTGTTATCAGCAATTCAGCATCCTTAGGATTTACTGCTTTGCCTTTGGTTAAAACGGCAATGGCAGCATTAGCATCAGCTGGCGATACTTTTGCATCAGGTGTAGGGAGCAGCAAATAAGCTTCACCTACATACTGATATGGTTTGGCATTTTTACCGGCCAACGAAATAGCCTGGTTAAAATTGGTAGTTGCACCGGCATTATCCTTGTCTAAACGGGCTATTGCGCCCAGACCTGCATAGTTTAATGCTGATTTTGCATTTACGGCTATACCTTTATTAAAGGTAGCCTTTGCTGAATCGGCGTAGTCTTGTTTAAGATACACCCATCCCAAATAAAAGAAGTTCTCATCCTTGTCTGCTTGTGTAGCCGTAAGGTTTTTAAGCATCGATTTGGCTTTCTGGTATTGTTCGGCGTCAATAGCTTTTTTGGCGTCGGCGAGACTCTGCGCAAAAACTGATGAACCTACTAATACCAGTCCTAATGATGCCGTGGCTATTTTACTGATCATTTTCATCGCTCGTTATAAATTTTAGTTAGTGTTTAATGTTAATTTCTCTACCGGGCATGGATTCAGGTGCCAAATTTGACTTCATGATGATCCTCTGCCCTTTCTCACTTAAAACAAATTCTGAAAAACCTGTTCCCAATCCCATTCTACCTGTACTGTTTATAATGTATAGTTCCCTGCTTAAAGGGTACTGCTTTAGGACGAGGGAACTTTGTGATGGTTTAAAATATTCATTATTAAACTTCTTGTTGTCCTCGTCTTTAACAGCTACGATCTTCACATTATCAACAGCATCGGCATAATCCTTATCAGGATCACTAAGCCAGTTAAAGCCAATGATGCCAATAGCATCGGGATGTTGATTTACATATTTAAGCACCTCAATATTTGATTTTAATGCATAAATGTTCTTTTGTTTTAATTCCTTATTACCAGATAAATCCTTCAAATACCTTACCAAACTTGAATTTGGATTGTCGAAAACAATGTTTTTATCTGTTTTAGCCTTTCCGTTAAGCATCCGCTTTACCTCGTTTACGGTTATTAACGTATCATTTGATGCCTTATTTACAATCAGTGCAACTGCATCTGTAGCAAAAGCCCTTATAACAGGAGGCAAAGTTCTTCTTTTTAATACATTTACCTCGCTTGTATCTAAAGACCGTGCCAATATGGCTACCCGTACACTATCATTAAGCAGCATCCTTAATGCATCATTTTCTGAACGGTAAATAATAGTTGGTTTGGCCTCCGGATATATGCCTTTAAAAACATATTCTTCCTCGCTCACAATCGGCTTAAAAGATTCATCGGCAACCAAACTTACACTACCTGTAACAAAAGTATCAGACGGGGTTTTGGTTTTATTCTGACAGCTCTGGAAAACTACAGTAACAACCGTAGCTAATAAAGCTAATTTTAAACTATTTGTCATCCGGGTTATCTTTAAACAGTCGTGAAAATCTGATCAAACCGTATATTAGAAAAAGTGCACCGAATATGATCCGCTGTGTTTGGGACAATCCAAGATCAAGTCTATCCCAAAACATAACCATAATACCCATTGTACATACACATACCAGGGTGACGACTCCTAAAATAAGCAAAAACCGCCTTTTGGGCGATTTTTGCTTGTAATTAAAATTAAATGGCATTATTCTAATTATCGCTTGCTAATGTAAAGCTAATTGGAACGCTGTATTGTACACGAACCGGGCGACCGTTTTGTATACCAGGTTTCCATTTTGGTGAATTTTTCAATACACGTACTGCTTCTTCATCGCAACCGCTACCGATACCTCTGGTAACTTTGATATCAGTTAAAGAGCCGTCTCTTTCCACAACGAAGGTAACAATTACACGTCCTTGTGTTCCGTTTTCACGCGCAACAGCCGGATACCTGATAGCTTTACTTAAGTAAGCACCAAACTTATCCAAACCTCCCGGAAACTCCGGAACCTGCTCTACCGAGGTAAAGATCTGGTTAGGATCGGCCTCAACAACTTGTTTAATATCGGAGTTACCTACCGGCTCATCAATCCTGATGTCGGCATTAGGGTCACCTTTTTGATCTTTTTGTCCAGGATCGGCAACCTGCAGCTCTTTTACTGTAGGCGGTTCTTTTTCCCTTACCTCATTATCAGGCTTTACTACCGGAGGCGGGAAACGTATCTGGTCAACCTTTGGTTTAGGCGGTTCAGGGGGCGGCGGAGGTGGTTTTTTGGTTTGATCTACTGGTGGTGGTGGTTGCAGCACAACATCGGTGACTTTCACCTTCTCCTGTGCCTTGGGAATGAATCCTTCAATTTTGTTGATAATGGTTTTCAACGAAATAAGAAAAACAAAAAGTGCAATGCCAATAATTAAAGCTTTATTGGTATTCCTTGGATTGTCCTTTCTTAGTTCGTACGCGCCATAAGCTTTATTACGGCCCGAAAAAACCACATCGATCCATTCCGGTTTTAATATGTCTAATTTTGATCCTAACATTATAGGTTTTTATTTAGTATTAGGTTTTTATTTAGTATTGATATTAACGTTCAATCTTGCAAATTATTTCTTGTCGTTATACAAACCGTCTTTTTGCAATAACTGTACTTCAACAGGTGTAATATCTACAATACTGTAACCCTGTATATTCGCGATGTTGATCTCGTCAAGCACATCAACCATATTTTTATAGTTTGATCTGTCGCTTGGCTTAATTACAACGTACATGAATTTACCAGTTGCAGCCTGTACTTCTTTGCTTTTTTCAATCAACATTTTGCGTAAACCGTTCGGACCATAGTTATCAACGGTCGGCGCGGATTTTCCTGGCTCGCCTAAAAACCATTCCAGCTTGTTATCGCTGCCTAACAACAGCGTTAATGAGCGGGATGCAGCAATAGGTAACTGATCTTTTGTTTTTTCATCTTTATCCGGCATGGCCAAATCCATTGCTTTTGGTTTAGCAAGGGTAGTGGTTAGCATAAAAAAGGTGATCAATAAGAAGGCAAGGTCAACCATTGCTGTTAAATCCACACGTGTTGATGCTTTTTTACTCCTTACTTTCCCGCCTTTGTGCTTGCCCCCACCGGAGGTGTCTAATTCTGCCATGATTTTATTTTTTAGGCGCGGCTCTCAGCGCTGTAATTAAACTGAATTTGTTAACTTTTTGCTTTTGCAGAATACTTATCACCGTTTTAATGGTAGGGTATTCTTCTTTGTTATCCCCTTTAATTGATACCCTTAACTCTTTATTATGAAGCGCCTTAGCCGCAACACGTGCTTCACGTATCCAGTTAAAAAGCTCATTATTAGCGGTAGTATCTTTAGGTATACCTGGTTGTTGATAGGTCTTCTTCTGTTCTGAAGTTAACGCTAAAAACTGGTGCAAACTTGCAACGGGTACCCCAAAAACTTCTGTTACTGCAAACCTGTCATATTCTGCCTGCGAAAATTTTTGCTGGTACTTTTCAGCCATTTGCTGCAGGGTTTGCTTACGTACATCCGTTCCGTCAACACTAAAGAAAACCTTGCCCTGGCCTACAGTTAAGGTAGCCATATTATCGTCAGGTACCGGCTGCGTAATTACTGACTGCGGCACCTCTGCCTTAATCGGATCCTCCGGTTTAGGTTTTGCTGTTAGTATGAAGAAGGTAAGCAACAGGAAAGCTACGTCGCACATGGCGGTCATATCTATAGCTGTGCTTTTTCTTTGGACTTTTACTCTTGGCATATTACTTTCTATTTAAAAATATGTAGTGTTATTAAAAAATTACGCTGCGTTACTACCTAAGTAATAACGGATTAACCACTAATATATTTTTATTTGTTTTTGTGAGATGCAGCAAATGTTTGTACGATGCTGAATCCTGTTTCGTCAATAGCGTAAGTAAGTTTATCAATTTTTGAAGTAAACACATTGTACATTACAATTGATATTGCAGAAGTACCGATACCTAATGCGGTGTTGATCAAAGCTTCAGAGATAGCTGCTGATAATGCAGTCGTGTTTGGTGCTCCTTGTGCTGATAATGCAGCGAACGCCCTGATCATACCGATTACCGTACCTAACAGACCGGTTAATGTACCGATTGATACCAATGTAGCGATAATAGTTAAATTTTGCTCTAACATTGGCATTTCTAATGCAGTAGCTTCTTCAATGTCTTTTTGGATAGCTAAAGTTTTTTGGTCAACATCAAGATTTGGTTCATCTTCCATTTCTTTATATTTCTTTAATGCTGATTTAATAACATTTGCAACAGAACCTTTTTGTTTGTCACACTCACTAGAAGCGCCAGAAATATTGCCAGCATTTAATTGACCTTGAATTTTTTTAACAAATGCATCTACGTTACCTGTGCCAGATGCTTTTCCAATTACTACGAAACGCTCGATAGTGAAAACAATAACCATCAATAGGTATGACATGATAAGAGGTACAATGATACCACCTCTGTGTACTGTTCCGTATAAATCCATTGGATCGCCTTTTTCTACATCACCACCTTGATAATGACTCGGATCTCCCAGGATGAAGAGATAAATTAAGATTGCTACAATGATACAAAGTGGGATCGTCAAAGTCGCAAACATGCCCGATGCACTTGAGCTTTCATTTTTAACAGTAGTAGTTGGTTTTGTTGGTGCGTTTGCCATTACTTTTAAATTTTAGTTTTAGTTTTTGTTTATATTATAAGTTTGTTAAATGTGCTTTTAATTAGCGAATAACAAAAATAGAATTTTAATGAAATAAAAAAATCTTTTATGTTATTCTTTACAATTTTTTAATACCAAATTACATTTTGTAACCAATTGGTCATAAATAACGTTACAATGCATAAATATTGTGTGTTTCCACGACAATTATTTGCAATGAAAACCATTTTTTTTTAGATTATCAAGCAATCCCTAATAAAAATTATGTTATTAATCTGTTACAATAACGTTTTATACCGTGTTTATAATCCCTGCGGTGCTATACAACAGTAGTACATGATTTTTGTTTTGGTGTACATTGTACGCTTAGCGGCCGCTTAATGTGGCTTTAAACGCCTAAATAATACTCAATATTATCCGCCTGCCTTTTTTGCCTTATAGCCGTCTGTTTGCAGCAGAATTAAAATTTTATCCCTAAAATCGCCCTGTATCAATATTTCGCCGTCTTTTACCGAGCCGCCAACACCGCATTTTGTTTTCAGCTTTTTGCCAATAAGTTCCAGATCTGCATCTGTACCTATAAAACCGGTAATGCGCGTAACCAGTTTGCCCCCGCCTTTGCGGTCTAAATAAATTTTAAAGTTTTGCTGCGGCGGAGGCAGCGTTTGACCCGCGTTTTCCTGGTATTTAAAATCAGGATCAGTTGAATAAACTACGCCTGTAAAATTCTTCTTAGCCATAATATCAGTTTTTATAGGATTGGCCCACAATAACCTTTAACGAATTTGGTACGATATTAATATGTATAGCTGTACCCATTATCTGGGGCTCACCATCAAGATGTATAGGCCCATCCATTTGCCGGGTTACCTTAATTTGCTTGCCGCGTATAATTTCAACATAGCTGGTGCCTTCGGCTGCTTTGGTTAGCATCCTGATACCCATTTCGGGAAAGCGCCATAACGGGAACTTCCTGATCACACAAACATCAAGCAAGCCATCCTGCACAGATGCCCGCGGTGATATATGTGCATTGTTGCCATATTGCGATGAATTGGCAATACTTAACATAAAGGCCTTACGGTTATAAACCTTTCCATCAACTTCAATATGGTATTCCTGCTCGTTATAGGTTGCTATTTCCTGCATTGATGATTTTATATAGGATACAAAGCCCCTTTTTTTCCCATGTGAAAAAACCTCGCTGATGTGTGCATCAAAACCCATACCTGCCATATTAAAAAATGGCTGCCCGTTCACCGTGGCCGAATCAATACTTTCAACCCGGCCGGTGCTCAATGTTTTTATGGCGTGTTGCGGGTTCATGGGGATGCCTAAAAACCGCGCCAACCCATTGCCTGATCCGTAAGGAACCACGCCCAGGGCTGTATTGCTGCCCACAATGGCCGATGCTATTTCGTTTACAGTACCATCGCCACCTACAGCTATCACTACATCATATTTATTTACTGCCTCTGATGCAATGATACGTGCATGCGATATGCCATCGCTAAAAACAATGGTGGAATCAAATACACCTTTATCAAGGTTTTGATCTATCAGCTCAGGTACACCGTCCTTTTTCTTGCCGCCCGATATAGGGTTTATTATAAATAACGCTTTACGTTTCAATTATATGTATCATTTCAGCCATCAAAAGTAAATGTATTTTCGGCTTTGTGAAATTTGTTTTATTTTTGCCACCCGAAAGTGGACTGATTTAATTGCCTTGATTTACCAGGCTGGATTGCAACCACGTAAAAAAGTGCTAAAACCAATGCTTCTTTTTACTACGATCCGTTTCAAACCCACTTCTTTTTTTACATTAGTTAAAATATAAAAAAAATTTATATGCCATATTTATTTACCTCAGAATCCGTATCAGAAGGACATCCGGATAAAGTTGCTGACCAGATATCAGACGCGCTTATTGATCATTTTTTAGCATTTGACCCTAATTCAAAAGTTGCCTGCGAAACCCTGGTAACAACCGGGCAGGTGTTTTTAGCCGGAGAGGTAAAGTCAAAAGCCTATCTGGATGTACAAAAAATTGCCCGCGAGGTGATTAACAAAATTGGTTATACCAAAGGTGAGTACATGTTTGACGGCAGCTCATGCGGTGTGCTGTCAGCCATTCACGAGCAATCACCTGATATTAACCAGGGTGTTGAACGTAAGGCCCCTGAAGAACAGGGCGCGGGTGACCAGGGCATGATGTTTGGCTATGCCACCGCCGAAACAGAAAACTATATGCCGCTGGCATTGGATATTGCCCATGCGCTATTGATAGAGCTTGCTGCTATCCGCCGCGAAGACAGCGAGATCAAGTACCTGAGGCCGGATGCAAAATCGCAGGTAACACTGGAGTACAGCGACGATAACCAGCCGCAGCGCATTGATGCCATCGTAATATCGACCCAGCATGATGATTTTGATGAAGAAGAAACCATGCTGGCCAAAATCAGCCGGGATATCATCAGTATCCTTATTCCGCGGGTTGAGGCAAAATATCCAAAATACGCTCACTTTTTTAACGACCAGATCAAATATCATATTAACCCCACGGGCAAATTTGTTATCGGTGGGCCACATGGCGATACCGGTTTAACCGGCCGGAAAATAATCGTGGATACTTATGGTGGTAAAGGTGCTCACGGTGGTGGTGCTTTCTCTGGTAAGGATCCTTCAAAGGTTGACCGTTCTGCTGCATATGCTACCCGTCACATTGCAAAAAACCTGGTTGCAGCCGGCGTTTGCGATGAGGTTTTGGTACAGGTATCATACGCTATTGGCGTGGCACAACCTATGGGTATTTATGTAAATACTTACAATTCTGCTAAAGTTAGTTTACACGATGGCGAGATAGCTAAAAAGGTAGAAGAGATCTTTAACATGACCCCATACGCTATTGAAACCCGTTTTAAACTGCGCAACCCAATTTATAGCGAAACCGCGGCATACGGCCATTTTGGTAAACCAAATGAAGTGGTAACAAAATCATTTATCGCCCATGATGGCAGCGAGCTTAAACGCGAAGTTGAACTGTTTACCTGGGAAAAACTGGATTATGTTGATAAGGTAAAACAAGCTTTCGGTTTGTAAAAACCCAACCATACTATAACAAACAAAAATAGCGGTGAGTATTAACTTACCGCTATTTTTGTTTATACCTATATAGGCTGCAAGAAAATAACAATGGTAAAGAAGATTTTACCATTTGTTAAGTATACTGCCAAACAGTTTGTGAAACTTTGCATAACACAAAAATTAAATAACACATTAACCATGAATACAAAAAATATAGGCTGGATAGGTCTTGGCAACATGGGGATCCCTATGTCACAACAATTGATAAAAGCAGGATATCCTGTAACTGTTTATAATCGTAGTAAAGAAAAGGAAGCATCGTTAAAAGCGATGGGGGCCGCCATAGCATCCTCGCCAAATGAATTGATCCAGCAAACGGATATTGTTTTCATTATGGTTTCCAATGATGAGGCCATCAATGAAATATTTAATGGTGATGTCGGTCTGCTCAGCGCAAAGGCTGCCGGCAAGATCATTATTAACATGAGCACCGTATCACCTGGCATCAGTAAACAAATGGCAGCTTTATGCGGGGAACAGGGTAACGATTATTTAGACGCTCCCGTATCAGGCAGCGTGAAACAAGCCGAAGAGGGCCAGCTGGTGATCATGGTTGGCGGCGAAGCAAACACCTTTGAACAGGCTAGACCAATACTGGAAAAACTGGGCAAACTGGCCTTACTGGTAGGCAGCAACGGTGCCGGAAATACCGCAAAACTGGCGATCAATACGCTATTGAGCTTTCATGCGCAGGGCCTGGCCGAAACGATTGTTTTTGCACAGCAAAATCATATTAAAACAGAGGACATGCTCAGCATAATTAATAACAGCGCGCTGGGTAATGTTTTCGCTAAAATAAAAGGTG
>Ga0193717_1002439_pt1 | contig 10750 bp, 11 predicted proteins | sample U2c2metaG_FD_145900 | JGI IMG/M metagenome (GOLD analysis project Ga0193717, IMG submission 145900) | Soil microbial communities from a riparian zone of the East river system, Colorado, United States - U2c2 | ecosystem: Environmental > Terrestrial > Soil > Riparian zone | place: USA: East River...
CAACGAAGTGCTCGATGCGTGCCTGAAGGCAACCAACGAACTGTGGGCCGAAATTTCCGCCAAGAACGCCGACTTCAAGAAGGCTATCGACGCGATGCAGGCCTACCGTTCGGATCAGTATCTGTGGTGGCAGGTTGCCGAGTACACCAACGACAGCTTCATGATCCGCTCGCGCACACGCGGCTGATCCTGCCTCAGATCTAATCAGTCTGGATGCCCGGCCTCCGCAAGGAGGCCGGGCTTTTCTTTTGCAGTGCGGTGGCTGGAATCGGCATGGATATTGGCGATGGCTTGTTCCATGCTCGGGCCAAGCCTCAACAAAAGAAGGTGGTGCAGACACACAAATCACATTCAGGGAGCACTTCATGAAGCGTCGTGACTTTATCAAGGTGGCAGGCATCGGCGCGGCAGGCGCCGCGGTCGCTTCCCCCGCCATCGCTCAGTCAATGCCTGAAATCAAATGGCGGCTGACGTCCAGTTTTCCGAAATCGCTCGACACCATCTATGGCGCAGCCGAGGTGTTCTCGAAGGCCGTCGCCGAAGCCACCGACAACAAATTCCAGATTCAGGTGTTTGCGGCAGGCGAGGTCGTACCGGGCCTGCAAGCGCTCGATGCAGCGTCGAACGGCACGGTCGAGATGGCACATACAGCCGTCTACTATTACATCGGCAAGGATCCGACATTCGCGCTCGCCACGGCCGTGCCGTTCGGGCTGAACAGCCGCATGCAGACGTCGTGGCTGCAGGTCGGCGGCGGCGCCGAACTGCTCAACGATTTCTTCAAGGGCTACAATGTCGTCGGCTTTGTCGCAGGCAACACCGGCTGTCAGATGGGCGGCTGGTTCCGCAAAGAGATCAAGGAGCCTGCGGATTTCAGCGGGTTGAAGATGCGCATCGGCGGCTTCGCCGGCAAGGTGCTGACCAAGCTAGGCCTCGTGCCGCAGCAGGTGGCCGCCGGCGACATTTATCCGTCGCTTGAAAAAGGCACGATCGATGCTGCGGAGTGGGTCGGTCCCTACGACGACGAGAAGCTCGGTTTCCAGAAGGTCGCGAAGTACTACTATTACCCCGGCTGGTGGGAAGGCGGGCCGGCGCTGCACAACCTGGTCAATCTCGCCAAATGGGAATCGCTGCCCGCGAGCTACAAGTCCATCATCAAGACGGCGTCGTCGCTGGCCAATGAGACCATGCAGGCGCGTTACGACGCGTACAATCCGCCAGCGCTGAAGCGGCTGGTGGCGGGCGGCACGCAACTGCGTCCGTTCTCGGCATCGATCCTCGATGCATCGCTCAAGGCGGCGAATGAGGTCTATGCGGAGACCTCGGCAACCAATCCGAACTTCAAGAAGATCTACGAGTCGATGGCCGCGTACCGCAGCGACCAGTACACATGGTGGCAAGTCGCGGAATATGGTTTCGACAGTTACCAGATCCGTTCGCGCACACGAAGCTGATCGCTCTGCGTAGCTTCGTCGCGCTTGTGCCATGAATGAAAAAGCCCGGTCTCACAGGAGGCCGGGCTTTCTTGTTGTCCAATCGTCGTCGTCTATTTCGAAGGCCCGAAGTCGAGCTTGGGCATCTCGATCTGCGGAATGTCGATCTTGACGTTGGTGGTATCGACCTTGGTGGTGTCGATCCAGTAGGTCACGGCGCCTGGCCAGTAGATCACGATAATGACCAGGATAACCTGCATCAGCACCCAGGGCATCGCGCCCCAGTAGATGTCGGAGCTTTTCACCTCTGGCGGGGCGATGCCGCGCAGATAGAACAGGGCGAAGCCGAACGGCGGATGCATGAACGACGTCTGCATGTTGACGCAGAGCAGGACGCCGAACCAGACCAGATCGATGCCGAGCTTGGCGGCCACCGGTGCAAGCAGCGGAATGATGATGAAGGCGATCTCGAAGAAGTCGAGGAAGAACGCGAGGAAGAACACGAAGATATTGACGAAGATCAGGAAGCCCACGACGCCGCCGGGCAGGCCAGTCAGCAGGTGTTCGATCCAGCGCGCGCCGTCCATGCCCTGGAACACGAGGCTGAAGCATGTCGAGCCGATAAGAATGAACACCACCATCGACGTGAGGCGCATGGTGGATGTCATCGCCTGTTCGACCAGCGGCCAGGTCAGGCGCCGGTGCATCGCGGCGAGGACCATGGCGCCGACGGCGCCCATCGCGCCGGCCTCGGTGGGCGTCGCGAGCCCAAGGCCGATGGTACCGAGAACCAGGAAGATCAGAACGATGGACGGGATCATGCCCCACAGCACGCGGCTGACGAGCTTCCAGTTCATCGGCTCGCGCGCGGCCTCGGGAATGGGCGGCATCTTGTGCGGCTGCAGGATCGAGACGCCTACGATGTAAAGCAGGAAGATTACGACCTGCAGGATCGAAGGGCCGATCGCGCCGAGATACATGTCGCCGACCGAGCGGCCGAGCTGGTCGGCCAGCACGATCAGAACGAGGGAGGGCGGAATCAATTGCGTGATCGTACCGGAGGCGGCGATGACGCCGGTCGCGAGCCGCATATCGTAGCCGTAACGGATCATGATCGGCAGCGAGATAACGCCCATGGCGATAACGGACGCCGCCACCGTACCGGTGATAGCGCCGAGGATCGCGCCGACGATGATGACGGCGTAGGCGAGGCCGCCCGGAATTTTCCCGAACAACTGGCCGGTGCCCTCGAGCAGATCTTCAGCCAGTCCGCAGCGCTCCAGGATCGCGCCCATGAAAGTGAAGAACGGAATCGAGAGCAGCAGATCGTTGGAAATGATTCCGTAAAATCGGAACGGCAGTGCCTGCAGGAACGACGGGTCGAAGTGGCCGGTGTTGATTCCGAGAATTCCGAAGAACAATCCGACCGCGGCCAATGAGAATGCGACCGGGAAACCGATCAGCATGAACAGGATCATGGTCCCGAACATCAACGGGGGAAACACGCCGTGCGAAAACATTAATTAATCCCGTCTCGTGCGTTCGGTTGGTTATTGCAGAGGAGCTTCGTAATGCGTGTCGATACGGATCGCGCCGGCCAACGCCGCTATGCGCTTGGCAAGTTCGGCCAGGCCCTGAAGGAAGAGCAATGCGAAACCGGTGGGGAGCAGCGCCTTCGCAGGCCACAGGATTAGTCCGCCCGCGTTCATGGACATCTCCTTCGACTGGAACGAGGTGAAGAAGAAAGGCCACGTCAGATAGACCAGGTACGCCATCACCGGCAGCAGGAAGACCGTAAAGCCGACGATGTCGATCCAGAGCCGCGCTCTGTCGGACACGTTAGAGTACAACAGATCGACGCGGACGTGTTCGTTGAGGCGAAGGGTCTGTGAAGCGCCGAGAAGGACGATGCCGCCGAACATGTACCACTGGATTTCCAGCAGTCCGTTCGAACTGAAGCTGATCAGATAGCGGACGATGGCGTTACCCGCACTGACGAGACAGGCGAGCAGCACGAGCCATTTTGCGATGTATCCGGCGACGTCGCTGATACCGTCAACGACGCGCGTGAATTTTACGATGTCCAACGCATCCCCCCAGGACGAACCTTCATGCATTTGCTTTTTTCTTGCCTCGCAAGCGCGGGGCGCGGCTGTTTTCAGCCGAGGCAATATGACGCGGCGGCACCATTTCAGCGACTTACGCCGCCGTCAATTGGAAGTTTGGATGTTCTGCGACGGAACGATGGCGCCGCGATGTCGCCTTCCACAGCCCGGAAATTAATGTCAAGAAACCGGGGGACTAAAGCAATAATTGCAGCTTAGCCGCCGGTCACGCTCATGTGCCGGCTGACGCTCGGCCGATTGTGGCGGCGATCGATAATGAAGTCGTGCCCCTTCGGCTTGAGGCCGATCGCGCGGTCGATCGCGGCGCTCAGCAGTTCATTGTCGGGGGACGCGCGGAGCGGCTTGCGTAGATCGGATGCGTCTTCCTGGCCGAGGCAGGTATGAAGCGTGCCGGTGCAGGTGATGCGGACGCGGTTGCAGGATTCGCAGAAATTGTGAGTCATCGGCGTGATGAAGCCGAGCCTGCCGCCGGTCTCGGAGACACGAACATAGCGCGCCGGCCCGCCGGTGTCGTCGGGGAGGTCGGTCAGGGTATAGCGGGTTGAAAGGCGCGATCGCAGCATCGAGAGCGGCAGGTACTGATCGATCCGGCCCGCGCCGATATCTCCCATCGGCATGACCTCGATCACAGTGAGGTCCATGTCCTTGCCGTGTGCCCATTCCATCAGCGAGGGGATTTCATCCTCGTTGATGTTCTTGAGCGCTACCGCATTGATCTTGACCTTGAGGCCGGCGGCTCGCGCGGCTTCGATGCCGCGCAGCACCTTGTCGATGTCACCCCATCGCGTGATCTCGCGGAATTTCGCGGCGTCGAGGGTATCAAGCGAGACGTTGATGCGGCGGACTCCGCAGTCTTTCAACTCGGCGGCGAATTTTTCGAGCAGCGAACCGTTGGTCGTCAGCGTCAGTTCATTAAGCGCGCCGCTGTCGAGATGGCGCGAGAGGGACCGCACCAGCGACATCACATTGCGCCGGACCAATGGTTCGCCGCCGGTCAGGCGCAGCTTGCGGACGCCCTTGGCGATGAAGGCCGTACACAGCCGGTCCAATTCTTCGAGGGTGAGGAGGTCGGACTTCGGCAGGAATGTCATGTCTTCCGACATGCAATAGAAACAGCGCAAGTCGCAGCGGTCTGTGACCGAAACACGCAAATAGCTGATCGACCGCCCAAAAGGGTCAATCATGACGGAAGAGGCCGGTTGGGCCATGGAACTCGGAACAGGTCCGCTCATGTAGCGCGCCTTGATAATCGTCTCACCGCAGCCGGTTGCGCCAGCCGTGGTATCCCACGGCTAATCTAGGCACGAAGAGGCGGCCACACAATGAATCCGTCCGAAGAAACAGGGCTTAACGGCTCGGCGGCGGAGGGAACGGCGAGCCGGTGTCGTCGGCGGGAGCATCTGCTGCCGGGGCGGTCTTAGGCTTCTTGGCCTTCGGAGCCGCCGCCTTGCGGCCCTTCGCGGCGGGCGCGGCCGGCTGCAGTTCCGCGTAGACGGGATTTGGATCGACGGTCGCACCGGGATTCGCCGGGTCGCGGATGACCTGCACCGGAACCGTTTCCGGCTGGTACTTTGGAAGTGCGAAGGTCACCGTAAAATTGTTCTCGGCCGAGACTGACACCGAGCAGGGTGTCTTGCAGCTTTGGCCGGTGGATGTTCGTGCATCCGCCCCGGCAGGCAGCGATTCAAGCTGCACTGTGACGACAGGTGGTGTCGATTTGAACATTTCCGGCATCGAGAACGACGAGCAGCCCGCCAGGCCAAGGCCCGCCGCGACGATAACAATGATACGCATGATGCATCCGTCAAGTGATGCGGGCTTAGCCGCATAGTCCCCGCGCGGACCTTAGAAGCGTCCCAACCCACGTGCAACCGGTCGATTGCTCTCGTTTAGAGAGGGTTAACGCTGATGAAGCAGCCGGAATCTGATAAAAAATACAAGTTATCAATGGCTTATTTGCTTGCGGGGCGGACCAGCAGGCTATCGATCGCGCCCGGCAGTTCCCGCATATGTCCGATGACGATGTCGGGTTTCAGGTCGGCAATGGGAATTTCCGTATAGCCGAATGTGACACCGATCACCGGGATGCCGGCGCGCCGCGCGACTCCGACATCGGGCCCGGAATCGCCGACCATGATCGAAGCGGATACGTCCCCTCCGGCCCGTGAGATGGTCTGGCGAAGGATGGCGGGATCTGGCTTTGAGACACCGAATGTGTCGGCTCCGCAGATCGCCGCAAACCGCTTCGTCATATCCAGTTTGTCGAGCAGGAGCTTTGAGAGCCCCTCCAGCTTGTTGGTGCAGACAGCGAACCTGAATCCGCGGCCTTCCAACTCGTCGAGCGCTGCAAACAGCCCGTCAAACGGGCGCGACGCGTCGGCGATGTGGGCCTCGTAGTAGGCGATGAAGTCGTCGGTCAGCCGGTCGATGTCCCGTGCACTCATCGTGCGGTCATCAAGTTCTAGCCCGCGCTCGATCAGCTTGCGCGCGCCGGCGCCGATCATGGTTCGTGCCGACGCCATCGGGACGAGCGGCAATCCTTCGCGCTGGAGCACGAAATTCAGCGCACCGACCAGGTCGGGCGCGGTATCGACCAGTGTGCCGTCAAGATCGAAGACAATCAGGGGAGAAGAAGTCATGGCGGATCGCTACCGGGCGCGGAGCGATCACGCAAGTGCCAAGACAGCGGGGATATTTCGCATGCTTTTGGGGCGATTCAGATCGCAAAAACCCGTATCCACGGCGGCGGAAACCGCGCTATATGCCTCGCGCTTCAAGGGAACGGGCGTTGAGGACAGTCATGTCGATGGACGATCTGAAAAGACAGGCGGCGGCACGCGCTGTCGAACAGGTGCGCGAGGGCATGAAGCTGGGACTTGGCACGGGCTCGACGGCCAAGCATTTCGTCGAACTGCTTGGCGAGCGGGTGCGCGCCGGACTTAACGTCATCGGTGTCCCGACATCGGAAGCGACGCGCGCCGATGCGGAGCGTTGCGCCGTGCCGCTCACGACGCTGGAGCAGGTTGACCGGCTCGACCTCACTGTGGACGGCGCCGACGAAATCGACCCCAACCTCGAACTCATCAAGGGCGGCGGCGGGGCGCTGCTGCGTGAGAAGATCGTTGCGGCGGCCTCCGACCGGATGATCGTGATCGCGGACGAGTCCAAGTGGGTCCAGACCCTCGGGCGTTTTCCGCTACCGATCGAAGTCATCCCGTTCGGCCTCGGCGCCACCCGCCGGGCTATCGAGGCGGCCTTTGCGGAAAATGGCGTTTCCGGGCAAATGGATGTCCGCAAGGCCACAGACGGCCATGCTTTCGTCACCGATGGCGGCCACTGGATTGTCGATGCCCATCTTGGGCGAATACCGGATTCTCCCAAACTGGCGGCGGCATTGAATTCAATTCCGGGCGTGGTGGAGCATGGCTTGTTTATCGGCCTCGCGCGCACGGCTGTGCTGGCCGGACCGCAGGGTATACGCGTTGTCGAACGGCCGTCGCGCCGCAATTGAGGAGATATTGAGATGAAGAAGCTTTTGAATGTTTTGCTGGCGGCCGGTGCGGCGCTGGGCCTGCTGCTGGGCAGCGCTGCGGCGCAGACCCCGCCCGCGAAACCGCCGTCGGCGGCTGCCCTCGGCTATGCCAAGGAAATTCTCTTATCCAAGAACGTGAGCGCCATCTATCAGGGCGCCGTTCCGGGCCTCGTGCAGCGGACGAGGGACGTCCTGTTGCAGTCCAATCTGAACTATCAGAAGGACCTCGACGAAGTTTCCGTCATCGTCGCAAAGGACCTCGCTGGCCGCGAAAAGGAAATCGGCGAGGAGATGGCGCGAATCTACGCCAGCGTCTTCACCGAGCAGGAGTTGAAGGAGCTTGCCGCGTTCTACAAGTCGCCGCTCGGCGTCAAGGTCATCGCGCAGGAGCCCGTAGCATTCAATCAGGCGCGACAATATATGGACCAGTGGGCGCAGAAGTTTGCCGAAGAGATCAACGGCAAGTTTCGTGCTGAAATGAAGAAGCGCGGCAAAGAGATCTAAGCACGACTGGATACTCCAGATGGCGGATTTGGACGTCGATCTGTTTGTAATTGGCGGCGGCTCGGGCGGCGTACGCGCGGCCCGGATTGCCGCCGGTTATGGGGCAAGCGTCCTCGTCGCCGAGGAATATCGCATGGGCGGCACCTGCGTAATCCGCGGCTGTGTGCCGAAGAAGCTGATGGTCTATGCATCGCATGTCCGTCACGAACTGGACGATGCGGCCGGCTTCGGCTGGACCATTCCGCCCGCGACGTTCGACTGGCCGACCCTGATCGCCAACAAGGACCGGGAAATCGCCCGGCTTGAGGCTGCCTACACTTTCAACGTCGAGAAGGCCGGCGCGCGAATCGTCAAGACCCGCGCGGTGTTCGAAGACGCGCATACGCTGCGGCTCGGCACCGGCGAGTGCGTCAACGCCAAGTATGTACTGATCGCAACCGGTGGCACGCCCAACCACGGCGAAGCTATTCCTGGCATCGAGCACGTCATCTCTTCCAACGAAGTGTTTCACCTTCCGAAGTTTCCGAAGCGGATCGTCATTCAGGGCGGCGGCTACATCGCGCTGGAATTCGCCTGCATCTTTGCCGGACTCGGCGCTGACGTGACGGTGATTTATCGTGGCGAGATTATCCTGCGCGGGTTCGACGATGATGTGCGAAAGCACGTGCGCAGCGAAATGGAAAAATCCGGTATCACGGTTCTGACCGGCTGCATGGTTACCAAGATCGACAAGCATGGCGATGTCTTCACGACGCATCTGTCGAGCGGGTCGAGTATCGCGTCCGATCAAGTGATGTTCGCGATCGGCCGGCATCCGAATGTCAAAGGCCTCGGCCTTGAAAAGGCCGGTGTTGAACTGAACCCTGTCAATGGCGGCATCGCCGTCGATGGTTTCTCGCAGACCAATGTGCCGCATATCTATGCGGTCGGCGACGTCACGCATCGTCTCAACCTGACACCCGTCGCGATCCGCGAAGGTCATGCCTTCGCCGACACGGTGTTCGGCAAACGGCCCACACGTGTCGATCACGCCGATATTCCGACGGCTGTTTTCACGCAGCCTGAGGTTGGCACTGTGGGGCTGACCGAGGCCGAGGCGCGGGCGCAATATACCCACGTCGACATCTACAAGACCGATTTCCGGTCCCTGAAATCGACGCTGTCGGGAAGCGAATCCCGCATCATGATGAAGCTGATCGTCGATGCGGCCACCGATCGCATCCTCGGCTGCCATGTCGTCGGACCGGAGGCGGGCGAACTGATCCAGATCGTCGGCATCGCCGTGAAGATGAAGGCGACCAAGGCCGATTTCGACGCGACCATGGCGGTTCATCCGACCGCCGCGGAAGAGCTTGTGACCCTGCGCACGCCGAGCGCGCGCCACGTCCGCCAGGCCGCGGAATAGCGGGTCTCAGCCGGCACGGAAGCGTCCGGGCAGGGCAAGTCCCTGATCCGCCGGGTCGATTTGCAACTGGCAAGACCGTGACCACCTGTGTATAACCCGGCGCTATCACCATATTGCCGTTTTGTGAGGAGTTTCAGTCATGTCCGAGCGGTGGACGCCCGACAGCTGGCGCAAGAAGCCAGTTCTGCAAGTGCCGGATTATCCCGATGCGAAAGCGTTGGCGGATGTCGAGGCGCAGCTTGCAACGTTTCCGCCGCTGGTTTTTGCAGGTGAAGCGCGCAACCTGAAGAAGTCGCTGGCACGCGTTGCGGCCGGCGAAGCCTTCCTGCTGCAGGGCGGCGATTGCGCCGAGAGCTTCGCCGAACACGGAGCCAACAACATCCGCGATTTCTTCCGCGTGCTGCTGCAGATGGCGGTGGTGCTGACTTATGCCGGTGCGCTGCCGGTGGTGAAGGTCGGCCGGATCGCCGGGCAGTTCGCCAAGCCGCGCTCTTCGCCGACGGAGAAGATCGATGGCGTCGAATTGCCGAGCTATCGCGGCGACATCATTAACGACACGGCATTCACCAAGGAATCTCGCACGCCGGATCCGCAGCGCCAGTTGATGGCCTACCGGCAGTCGGCCGCGACGTTGAACCTGCTGCGCGCGTTCGCAACCGGCGGCTTCGCCAATCTTGGCAGCGTGCATCAGTGGATGCTCGGCTTCCTGAAGGATTCGCCGCAGTCCCGCCGTTACAAGGAACTGGCCGACCGCATTTCGGACGCGCTCAACTTCATGCGTGCCTGCGGTCTCGATCTCGAGAGCCATCCGGAACTACGCGCGACGGATTTTTACACCAGCCACGAAGCGTTGCTGCTTGGCTACGAGCAGGCCTTCACGCGCGTCGATTCCACCACCGGCGACTGGTACGCCACCTCGGGTCACATGATCTGGATCGGCGATCGTACCCGCCAGCTTGATCACGGCCATGTGGAGTATTTCCGCGGCATCAAGAATCCGATCGGCCTGAAATGCGGCCCGTCGCTGAAGCCGGATGAACTCATCAAGCTGATCGATGTGCTCAATCCCGACAACGAGCCAGGACGTCTCACGCTTATCAATCGCTTCGGTTCGGACAAAATCGATGCTCATCTGCCGCAGCTCATCCGCGCCGTGCAGCGCGAAGGTCGCGTCGTAATCTGGTCGTGCGACCCGATGCACGGCAACACCATCACGTCCACGTCCGGCTACAAGACCCGGCCGTTCGACCGGGTGCTGTCGGAGGTGAAGTCGTTCTTCACCATCCATGCGGCCGAAGGCACCCATGCCGGCGGCGTTCATCTGGAAATGACCGGACAGGATGTCACCGAATGCATCGGCGGTGCGCGTGCGATCACTGACGAGGATCTCAACGACCGCTATCACACGGTCTGCGATCCGCGCCTGAACGCCGAGCAGTCCATCGACATGGCTTTCCTGATCGCCGAACTGCTCAAGCAGGACCGCGCGGGCAAGGTGAAGCCGATGCCGGCCGTCGCAGGATTCTGATGGTGCGTGTGGTGCTGTCGCGGATGTGGCGCGCCACGATCAACAGCCGGAACGGACTGGCGTTTGCTTTCCGTTCCGAACAAGCTTTGCGTGAAGAGCTGATTGCGCTTCTGCTGGCGATCCCGCTGGCGTGGGTGATCGGTATTACGCCGGTGCGGCGCCTCGAACTCGTGATGGTCGTGCTGCTGCTGATTGTTGTCGAACTGCTGAACACGGCTATCG
>Ga0193717_1002440_pt1 | contig 10750 bp, 10 predicted proteins | sample U2c2metaG_FD_145900 | JGI IMG/M metagenome (GOLD analysis project Ga0193717, IMG submission 145900) | Soil microbial communities from a riparian zone of the East river system, Colorado, United States - U2c2 | ecosystem: Environmental > Terrestrial > Soil > Riparian zone | place: USA: East River...
CGTCGATCGCGTCGACGCGATCGGCCGGGAAGACGCGGTGTCCGTCCAAGTCGCAGCGGACACATCCATCGGCGCCTAGCGTGACGATCGCGATGTCGGCGCCGAGCGCTCTCAAGGCTGTCGCCGCCGTCGCGGCGTCGAGCGAGCCGGTCATCGTCTGCGCCTCGTCGAGATTGGCGATCACCAGGGCGCAGTCCGGCAGAAGGATCTTGGCGTCCCACGATACAGGCGCGGCATTGAGGATGGTCAGCGCGCCCTGGCGCTTTCCTCGTGCCAGAGCCGCCGCCGTCGTCTGCTGTGACAGGTTTCCCTGAAGCATCACCACGTCGCCCGGATCGGCATCGGCGAGGAAACGTTCCGCGACGTCGGGCTGCAGCGCCTTGGCGCAAGGACCTGAGCTCACGATGCAGTTCTCGCCGTCGGGAAACACCATCAGAAGGGAGAAATCCGTCGGCAGCGGCAGACGCGGCAATGTTGCTTCCGCGAGGTCTTCCGCCGCGACGAGTGCGGCGATTTCCGTTCCTTGCGGATCGTCTCCCACAGGCGCGCAGAACCGGACCTCGGCGCCACAGCGTGTCGCCGTGACGGCCTGGTTGAAGCCTTTGCCGCCGGGCGCGCGCGGCGCCTGGTCGCCCAGCAGCGTCTCGCCGCGACGCGGCAGGCGTGGCAAGGAGAGACCCAGATCGAGGCCGGCATTTCCAATGACGAACACGCGGGCCATGGCTTGTTTCCGCATTCAGTCACCGACGGTCAGTATGCCATCGGTGTTGCTTCAAGTGGTCTTCCTGATGGCTTCGACCGCCGACATCATCGCTTCGACACGTCGCGGATCGACAGGCTTCCACCACAAACCATCCTGCTTGAGCCATTGTCCCACGATCGCGCCTGCGGCGATGTCGAACAGTTTACGCACCTGGGTCGGGTCGAGACCCGAGCCGACGATGACCGGCAGGTTCGTGCCTGCCTTGACGCGCTCTACCTCTTCGGGCTGCGTCGGCGATCCCGTGCGTGTGCCGCTGGCGATCAGCACGTCGGCGTCGAACCATTCGGCATCCGTCGCCTGCTCGGCGATCGTGCGGTCGGCGGTGATCGCATGCGCCCCGAACTTCACATGCACGTCGGCGAAGATCTTGACGTCATTGGCACCGATGGCGGCGCGATAACGCAGGGCGCGGGGCGCCGGGCCGTTCATCAATCCTTCGTTCGCAACATAGGCATTCACCCATTGATTGGCGCGTACCCATCCGGCGCCGACAGCCTTTGCCACCGCCAAGGCAGGAATCACGCCATTCGCGACACAGGTGATCCCGATCGGCAGATCCACGACGCTGCGCACTTCGAGACAAGCCGCCGTCAGTCCGGCGACCGTCTCGGGGCCGATATCTTCGGGACGCGAGAAAGGCAGGTCGCCGGCATTCTCGACGATGATGCCGTCGATGCCACCGCCGGCCAGGCTCTTCGCGTCGGCCACGGCCGCGGCATAGATGTCGCGAACGGGCGATCCATCATAGCGTGGCGCCCCCGGCAGGGGCTTGAGATGGATGACGCCGATCACCGGCTTGGAGCGGCCGAAAAGCGCCTTCAGCGCGTCAGGTTTCGGCGGCAGGACTTTCGGGGGCATTGCGCTGGCGGCGCTCATATTGATTCTGCCTCGGCATGTTCAAGCAGGAGGACGATATCGTCTCTACAGGGGAAAGAATCCTGGGCACCTATACGGGCGCAGCTCCAGCTCGCGGCGGCGACGGCGGCACACAAGGCAGGGCCGGAGCCCTTGCCGCGCAAGGTCTCCGCGATGAACCATCCGGCAAGGCAGTCTCCCGCGCCCGTGGTGTCAATGACGGAGACTGCCGGCGCTGAAACCGAGAAGGAATGGCCGGCGGAATGCCAGGTTGCGCCTGCGGGTCCTTGCGTCAGCACGATCGCCTTCGCTCCAAGTTTTTCGAGGCGAGGCACTGCGTCGGCTCCCAGTATGGCGGCGGACCTCACGTTGCAGAAGACGACGGCCGCGCCCTCGATATGTCCGGCAAGACTTTCTATCCCGTGCACCAACGTTGCGGGCTCGAGGTCGATCGAGAAAGGGATGCTCAACTCCCGGCAACGCGCGATCAGAATGGACGCCGCGAGCGGATCGTAGATGGCTGTATGCATCCAGCCGGCCCCGGCGAGAGGAGCGCGTTGCGCTTGCTCCGCCGTCGGATACATCGAGACGCCGGGATGGAGCAGCAGACGTTTCTCGCCGCTCCTGTCGATGATAATGACGCAGCGGCAGAGCGCTCCGCGACCGGTCGAGATATCGAGCTCGAGGCCTCGTTCGGTGAGCAGGGAGGGGGCCGCGCGGCTGGCGAGGTCGTCACCGAAATGCAGCAGCGCCCGGACGGCCGCGCCCGCGCGGCAGGCGGCGACGGCGGCGTTGGCGATCACGCCACCGGGCGCTTCCGACAGGGAGTCGACATGCACCTTCTCGTCAGGCCCCGGAATACGATCAACGCGCATCGTCGTGTCGAAACTGACATCTCCGGCGAACAGCGCGCTGCCGGTCACGGTCGCACCAGGCGCAAGACGTCGAGAGCATCCGTCACCTCGGTCCGGGCTCTCTGCGGCGGCAGCACGATCGAGCCGCGCCCGTTAGTTTGTCGCCGGGACAGAACGCGCCCGCTTCGACCGTCGAGTGCAGGCGATCCGCGATCTGAGCCCACAGCGGTACCGGTCCCGCATCAAGGTCTTGCGTGTCCCATCTCATTTAATTGTCATAACGTCATTACTTTTGGATGTCCAAAGCTCTCAGCCGCGATATCCATCCCCGCGCGATCCGATCCATCACATCGCATGTCCGCAGGGTTCTCGCTGATGGAATAGGACCTTAAGATCGACCATGAGATTCCGATTTCGACGAAGGTCAATGATGAAACGACTGCTTGTTTTCCTTGCAGCGGCTGCTCGACCGCCCCCGAGTGGAGTATGTCCGAGTGAACGGAAGGCTCTTCGAGGTTCGCATCGCCACCACTGACATACCCGACGAGTTTCGCATGCTTGTTTTACGCGGGACCATTGTGATCAACGCGGATCCGGAGCTGGAGCGCGAACGCGCGCTTGTCGTGTCTCGGCAATTCATGGACCGGACCTGCCGAGGGCGACCCTTCCAAATCCTGGAAGACAAGTTGGTGGACAGCATCAATTTCTTCACGCGCTTCAGATGTCAGCCCTAACAACCTGTCATGGCGGTCGGCGGAGGATTCCGGGTGGAATTCGCATTATCGTTGCCGCCGGACATGGTTCGCGGTCGACACAAGGTCCGGGCTGGGGCGATTCTTGCTCGGCACATCGCGGGCAGCGGCGATGAGTTCGAAGGAGCGCAGCCGCGCGGCATGGTCGAAGACATCGGATACGATCATCAATTCGTCGGCGCCGGTTTCCGCGACGAGCGCGTCGATGCCCGAGCGGACCGTGCCGGGAGATCCGATGATCGAACGGGCGAGCATCCGCATCGCCTGCCTCTTCTCCATCGCCGACCAGTAGCTTTCGATGTCATCGATCGGCGGGTGGCTCAGCCCGCGCGCGCCGCGGAAGATGTCGGCGAAGGACATCTGCTGCGTTGTGGCCAGCCGGCGCGCCTGGCGGTCGCTGTCGGCTGCGATGACATTGACGCCGACCATCGTGTAAGGGTGGGCGAGCTGTGCGGACGGCTTGAAGCGGCTGCGGTAGATCTGGAGCGCCGGCAGGAGCAGATCGGGCGCGAAATGCGAGGCGAAGGCATAGGGCAGGCCAAGCTCGGCGGCGAGCATGGCGCCGAAATTGCTCGATCCGAGAATCCACAGCGGCACCTCGGTTCCCGCGGCCGGCACGGCCCGGATGCGCTGATCCGGCGCCGCCGGCGCGAGGAAGGCCTGCAGTTCGAGCACATCCTGAGGAAAAGTCTCGGCGGCGGCGGGCGAGCGGCGCAGCGCGCGGAGGGTGTACTGGTCGGTGCCCGGTGCGCGGCCCAGCCCGAGGTCTATGCGGTCCGGGAACAGGCGCGCGAGCGTGCCGAATTGCTCGGCGATGATGTAGGGGGCATGGTTGGGCAGCATGATCCCGCCCGCGCCGACGCGGATGCTCTTCGTCCCGGCGGCGATATGGGCAAGCACGATCGATGTCGCGGCGCTGGCGATGCCCGGCATGTTGTGATGCTCGGCCACCCATATGCGATTATAGCCCCATCCCTCGGCATGGGCGGCGAGATCCCGCGCGTTGTCGAGCGCGCCGCGCGCGTCGGTGTCTTCGGTCACGCGGACGAGCTCGAGAATGGACAATGCCGTCATGGGTACTCCCGGGTGAGCCGATTCAACGCGGCGAGCGACAGTGCCGCCCGTGACCGGCGCTTGCTTGAGAAACGGAGGCTCTGTCCATTTCTCTTGAATGATATGGAGGCTGCCTCCATATCATTCAAGAACATATCGTCCCGACACAGGCCGGCGGGTGGAATGCAAAAGAAGCGGATCATGGCAAGCGATACCGAGGCCGGTGCGCGCCCTCGGCCGCGCGCCGACGCCCGGCGCAACCACGACCGGATTCTGCATACGGCGAGGGAGCATTTCGCCGCGCGCGGTATCGGCACATCCCTGGAAGACATCGCCAAGGACGCCGGCGTGGGACCGGGCACGCTCTACCGCCACTTCCCGTCGCGCGAGGCGCTCCTCGCCGCCACATTGCAGGACGGGCAAGCGGAGTTGCTGGCCCGGTCACAGGAGGCCAGGCAGATCGCCGATCCCGACGCCGCGCTGCGCCAATGGCTGGAGGCGCTCCAGGACTATTTGCGGACCTTCAACGGATTGCCCGCGCCGGTGCTCGCCGCCATCAAGCAGCAGGCCTCTCCGCTCGCCGTGTCATGCGAGACGCTCGTTTCGATAACGCGTGAATTTCTCGAACGGGCGCAGGATCATGGTCATGCACGCCGGTCGGTGACGGCCAGCGACCTGTTTCTGGGTGCGCTTGGCATCGCCTGGGTCCTGGATCGAGTCGACGCCTACGGCACGACGCGCCAGGCGCTGGAAACGATCTTTTCCCGTGGCTATCTAGATGACGGCGCGGACCGGTGAGCGCCGCAAACGAGTTCGGATCTTTCAGCCCGCGGAGGCGGCATGGACGTTCGTCGACAGGCGATGCTACGCTCATAGGCCAAACATTTCGTGCATCCCCGCGAGATGCTATCCGATGGAGTTCGATCCGAATGAGTGCGATTCGATGACCGCGCCGGAAGCAGCGAGTGACGTGGCCGCGGTTCCGCAGCCTGTAGCCGCCCCACTTACCCGCGCAGCGATCTTCCTGGTCGTGACGATAAACCCGGGTTCGGATCATCGCGCGAGTCTGCGATCGTTCTGCGGAGATCTTGCGGGGCTGGTGCGCGCGGTGGAATTTCGCGACATCGAAGCGGGCTTGTCCTGCGTGATGGGGATCGGCTCCGATGCCTGGGACCTCCTGCTTGGGGCGCCGCGGCCGGCGGAGCTGCATCCGTTCCGGGAGATTCGTGCCGACGGCCGTCACGCGGTATCCACGGCGGGCGACCTGATGTTTCATATCCGCGCCAAACGCATGGATCTATGCTTCGAGCTGGCGACGCAGATCATGGCGCGGATCGGAACGGCGGTCACCACGGTGGATGAAGTACACGGCTTCCGTTACTTCGACGACCGCGATCTCCTGGGCTTTGTCGATGGAACGGAAAATCCGCGGGGCGCGGCCGTGATCGACGCCACGCTCATCGGCGGGGAGGACGCTGCGTTCGCTGGCGGTAGTTACGTCATCGTGCAGAAATATCTTCACGACCTCGGCGCATGGAATACGCTGTCGACGGAAGCGCAGGAACGCATCATCGGCCGCACGAAGCTGTCCGACATCGAATTGGACGATGCCATCAAACCGACCTCGGCGCACAGCGCCCTCACGACGATCGTCGAGGACGGCAAGGAGGTCAAGATCCTGCGCGACAACATGCCGTTCGGCCGGGTCGGGCAGGGCGAATTCGGCACGTACTTCATTGGTTACAGCCGTTCGCCTCGGGTCACCGAGCAGATGATCGAGAACATGTTTGTTGGCCGTCCACCCGGCAACTACGACCGGCTGCTCGACTTCAGCCGCGCGGTCACGGGGAACCTGTTCTTCGCGCCGTCTGCGTCGTTTCTGGAGGACGTAACTGAAGACGAGCCTGCGGCTGCGGCATTGCCCGCCGCGCCAGCGGCGGTCGAATCTTCACAATCCATCCCGTCAGTGCCGGATGGTTCGCTCGGCGTCGGCTCCCTCAAAGCAGTCTGAACGTCTTCGGTTCATACCTTCTCGATTACGGTGGCCCTGAACCGGCGCATTTCGGCGATTACCGCGGCGGCGTCCGGCCGCCCGAAATCGATGTCGACCGCGGTGACGCCGATGTCACGCAAAGCGCGCAGATCGCCGATGATATCGGCCTCGCTGCCGGAGAATAGCCGCCGCTCGCCGTCCGAGGCGAGCGGCGGTACCGCAGCACCGTAGCGCTTCACGCGATAGCCGACCCCGACCGATGCGGGGTCGCGGCCAGCGTCGGAAGTCGCCTTGCGCAGCCTGGCGATGCCTGCGCGCAGGCGCGGAAGCGTATCGAGCAAATGCCGATTGTTGCTGCCGATCGGATACCAAGCGTCGCCGACCCGGGCGGCGCGGCGCACGGCAGGGCCGCCCTCGCCGCCGACCCAGATCGGAGGGTGCGGACGCTGGATGGGCTTGGGCTCCAGGACGATGCCGTCGAAGCTGGTATAGCGGCCGGAGAAGCGCGGCGCGTGTTCGGTCCACAACACGCGAAATGCATCGATGTATTCATCCGTTACCGCACCGCGTTCACCAAACGGCGTACCGACGACGGCATCGAATTCGGTCTTCAGCCAGCCGGCGCCTATGCCGACCACCAGCCGCCCACCGGACAGCACGTCGAGTGTGGCGAGCATCTTGGCGGCCAGCACGGCGGGGCGATGCGGCACCACCAGTACCGCTGCCACCAGACGGATGCGCGTGGTCTTGGCGGCGACATAGGCCATACCGATCAATTGCTCATGCCGTTCGGTCGGCGCGTCTTCGTAGAACTCGCCGCTCTCGGAATAGGGATAGCCGGGGACCTTCGTGTCGGGCAGAACGACGTGATCGGTCATGGTGAGATACTCGAAGCCCATCGCTTCGCCTTGCGTTGCAATCTCAGTCATGGCCGCAACAGCAGAGAGCGGGCCAGAGTTCGGCAAGTTGAAACCGATTTGCATGCTTTTTATCCTAACGCGGAAACGATACGGCACCGTGTTTGCGCCGTGAACCGATCTCGATGGGCGGGAGTTCTGCCCGGAATCTCCCATTCCAGCCAGAATCCTACAATAGCGCGGATCACGAAATATCTAACATCGCGGAGTGCAAGCCGCTTGGATTGGGGGCACGCGCCAGATCCCGAGAAGGTCGAGCAACCCAATCAAAGGATTTTCATGACTTCACTTGATCGGTCCAGGCAACCAGCTGCTCTGCCAGGACCCCATCAGCTGATGAACATCGGCGCTTTCTCGGGCTACTTAACAATCGTAAAAAGCTAACCTTGGAGATCTAGGAGGAGTTCTATCGTCGATCCTGCACCCACGCGAACGGCAGAAGAATATCGGCACATAAGTCGGCTCATGCTTTTCTTTGCCATCGTGTATGCGGTTGAAGGCATCGGCCAGGCGCGGGTGGGCATTATCTTCCAGCCGCTCAATCATTACCTCAAGGTCACTGGATGGACTCCAGTTCAGGTCACTGCCTATCTCAGCATCCTCAACTTCCCCTGGATCATTAAACCCGTTTTTGGCCTCGTCTCCGATTTCGTTCCGCTATTCGGCTTTCGTCGAAAGAGTTACTTGATCATATCGAGCATCTGCGCAGTCGGCGCATATGCTTGGATCACTCAACTATCCGAACCGAGCGAGTTCGCGTTGTTGCTCGTGATCACGTCATACGCCATGGCCACTTCAAGCACCTTATGCGGTGCCCTCCTTGCCGAAAACGGCCAGAGCTTCGGTTTGACCAGCGCATTCGTGAGCCAACAATGGCTGTGGTTCTACGTCGCCATCATGGCAAGTGCGTTTGTCGGAGGTGAGCTTGTTGAGCGTCTGCAACCTGCTTCAGCCTTACAAGTGTCTGCGGGTGTCGCAGCAGTTGCTCCCGTAGCGATAATCCTGGCGTCGCTGTTCCTGCTCAACGAGAGGAAGACCAAGGCGAATCGAATAGAGATGAAACGTACGCTTCAAAGCATCGTCGCGGCGTCAAGGTCCACCAAACTGTACATAATCGCTTTGTTCCTTTTTCTGTTTTCCTTCGCGCCCGGTTTTGGAACGCCGCTCTATTACTTCATGACCGACGAGCTCAAGTTCTCACAAGCATATATTGGAGTTCTTGGCTCGATCTCGTCTGCTGGGTGGATCGCCGGCGCCTTGATTCACAGGTGGTGCCTCTGGAAGATGAATTCGAAGGCGTTACTGTATCTAAGCATAGTGCTCGGAACGCTGGCGGCCGGCTCGTTTTTGCTGCTCGCGGACGAACTGACGGCAGCGATTGTAAATTTCGCAAACGGTGCTGCAATGATGATAGCCACGATTGCCGGACTTACGCTCGCTGCGGACTACTGCCCCAAACGCTCAGAGGGGCTCGCTTTCGCTGGGCTCATGTCGGTTATGAACCTGGCGGAACTGTGCTCCACCAACGTCGGGGCTTTTCTTTACGAACATGTATTCCAGAACCAGCTTGGACCTCTCATTATCGTCTCCGCCGCCTCGACAGCGTTCGCATTGGTCTTTGTTCCTTTTCTTCGGCTTGACGGCAAACCACAGTGATGTCCGCGCCAGCATTGAACGCTTCTGGTCAGTCGCGAATGACGGCTCGGCGACTGCTCGACCTAAGAGTGTCACCTCAATCTTGGCCGCCCAGAGGCAGGTGGGGAGACGGCGGCCACCTCCATTCCATTCGCATGTCAAGGGGGCCTAGATCTAGCGATGCGCCGCATGCGTCGTAGGCGAAGAACCAGTCGATGTCGGTCGGTCCGCGCATCCACGTATTGGCGAGCGAACCGCGCTGGACCTCGGCCACGCGGGGGATGCGAAGGGCGGTGTAGCGCGCGAACGCCGTCGGCGGATCGGAGAAATGCACGAGGCAGCGGCTGAGGATGGCCGCGTCCTCCAGCGCCATGGAGCCACCGGCCGCCATAAAGGGCCGCACGGCATGGCAGGCATCGCCCAGCAGGACGATGCGTCCGTCGCTCCAGCGATCGTTGCGTGGCCGGTCGCAGATCGGCCAGACCATGACGTCGGTTGCCGCTTCGACGGCGCGTTGAAGATCGGGATGAAACCCCTCGATGGCGGCCAGGAAATCCTCCCGGCTGCCACGCATCGGCGCGTCGTCGCCGTCCCAGCGATCTGCGGGAACCGCGCCCATCACATAGACCTCATCGCGACGGGCCGTCATGTAGTAGGCAAGCACATGGCGATCGGGACCCCACCATTTCGTGCAGTCGCGGATCGGCATTCCCGCAATACGGCTGGCGGGAAAGATCGCGCGCGGCGCGATGCGTCCGATGAAGCGAGGCTCCTCCGCGCCCAGGATGATCTCGCGCACCTTGGACCGGATGCCGTCGGCGCCGATCGCGATATCGACCTCGGCCGAGGCGCCGTTCTCGAAGGCGAGGCGCAGCCCGCGGGATGCCTCGTCGATGCCGGCGATCTTGTGGCCGAAGCGGATCGTGCCGGGCGCCAGTGCGCTTTGCAGGAGCTGGTGCAGGTCGGCGCGGTGGATGTTGACGAAGGGTCCGTCGAATCGGGCGTCCATCGCCGCATCGAAGCGTAGCTCGTAGGTGGTCTCGCCCGTATCCCAGACGCGGCTCACGAAGGCATCGGGGCATATCCCGGTCTCGACCAGTCCGCGTTCCAATCCCAACCGGCGCAACACCTTCGCGGCATTGGCGCCCAGGATGATGCCGGCGCCGATGCGCGAGAAGGACGGCGTCTGCTCGTACACCGTGACCGGAAAGCCCGCGCGCTGGAGCAGGCCCGCGACCGTGAGCCCGCCGAGACCTGCGCCCAGGACGGCGATACGCGTGCTGCGATCCATGATCGTCCGGCAGGCCGTGGATCAGGCCGACGTCATCACGCCGGCCAGTGCCGTATAGGTCTCGCTCCAGGCCGCCTTCACTTCAGGCGTGAAGTCGGGGCCGAGGCCTTTCTCCAGGGTCCACAGCAGCGCAGCGCCGACCGGCGCGTAATGCGCCGCCGTCACGCCATAGCCCTTGTGGCGCTGGCCGAGTTCCTTCACCGCCGGCAGGATCGTCTCGAGCTTGTGCAGATTTGTGACTGCAGTGCCCAGCATGCCCATCAGCTTGGCCTTCTGCTCCTTCATGTCCTGCGGAAACATCGACCGCACCTCGGGCGCGATCTCGAACAGGCGGTCGTAGAACAGGTCGGCGGCGGTACCGGCGATCGGCACGACCTTCTTGAAGCTCGTCTGGACCAGTTCGATCTGCTGCGGTGTCATCGGCGGAGTCCCCCGGACTAGTTGAAACCTTCGGTCACGAACGGCGCGCCGTACCATCGCTTGGCGACGAGCTCCGCCAGGATGACGGCGCCGTAGACGGAGAGCCCGACGACACACAGCAGGCCGAGGGCGGCGAAAGTCAGCGCGCTGTCGGCGTTCGCCGCGGCAAACATGATGATGTAGCCCAGCCCCTGCTGGCCGGTGATGAACTCGCCCA
>Ga0193717_1002441_pt1 | contig 10749 bp, 6 predicted proteins | sample U2c2metaG_FD_145900 | JGI IMG/M metagenome (GOLD analysis project Ga0193717, IMG submission 145900) | Soil microbial communities from a riparian zone of the East river system, Colorado, United States - U2c2 | ecosystem: Environmental > Terrestrial > Soil > Riparian zone | place: USA: East River...
GGGTCCAAGTCTAACGGCCAACCAGATGTACCTGGACTCGAGCCGAGATGGCCAGTTGCTGTCAATCGAAGTCGAGGCCTTCGATGAGCGTGCTTTGGTGCTTATGAAGGACATGACGGGGCCGGCGAAGGAGTTTTTCGAGCGTTTCAAGGACGATTGGATTAAGCCGCGCCTGCTGTCGTCCGATCAGTGGTGGGTTGTGCCGCGCTGGTCCTTGCCGGTGTGGCGCGGGCTGAGTATGCATGGCGGTGGTGCCTATCCCGCGTATGCGCTGGAGGCAGAATTGCAGAAGAACCCTTCGCTGCTACTGACGCCGGCGGCAACTTACTTTCTGGTCAAGCATGTGGCGACCCAGTACCCCTGTACTGCGGCCGAAACGTGGGCGCGTCGTGGCGACGGACTGAAGCAAGATCTCGCCGCGTTTGCGCGCGGCCAGAGCGCTGACCAACGCTGGCGCCCGTTGACCCACCCCCACTTGCTGTTCGATCTGTTGGCGACAACAACCGATGAGGAAGAGACACGCCGGCTGGCTTCCCGGTCCGACCAGTATCTTCCTGCATTGGATGCGACGCGCCGGGGCAATAATTGGCCATTGGGTTCGGCTAAGGGCAATGACTGCGCGCTGCCCATCGGGTTCGACGATGCCTGGGACATGACCGCATTCGGAAACGCCCAGGCCTGGCTGCCCCCGCTGCAGCCGAAGGTGCGTCTCTCGCTTGGGGCTGAGCTGATAAGTGCGTGGAGCGCAGCCTCTGCGGCACCGGAACTATCAACCTCCCGGAACAAGAGGCCCGGCACGACAGTAGCCCCGACTTGGGCAACTTCGCAAGCCTCACAAGCGACCAGCGCCAAAACGGAAATCGATCGCGCACCCGAACAGAGCATGGCAAGAAGCGCCTTGCCAGCTTTGACAGACGCCTTCGAGCGCCATCGCAGGCAGGTCTATGCGCGCAGCGGTGTCTGGCTGCCTGACGCGAGCTTCGTCAATGCTACCGCTGAATTGGCTGGCCCCCGAAGACATCAGTTCCGTATCGCATTGCTCGACGCGCCGACCTCCGAGGTCAAGCCCGAGGACGCTGGTGGTTCGGACAGCGCCGCAATCGCACGGGTGATGACCGGCCTCGACGTAGCAACCTCGCCGGCTATGCGCGCATGGATCGACGCCGAGTTCGTCGGAGGACTGCTCGGACGCGATGACGCACTGAAGAATCTAGTAAAGAACTGGACCGTGCCTTCGGTTACCGATCTCACGCTGCTGTTGCGCGAGGTGGTGGCTGGTGGCGAAGCAGACGCTACGACCCCCGACGGCCAGGTAAGGCGCACAATCCGCGATCCCGCCTGGCTGTTGACATCGCTGGTGTTCTGGAAAAGCTACTATGAGAACGGAGACCCCAAGAACCCGCCAAAAGATCTCCTCATGGATCTCGCTGGACACTTGCGCCGACTGGGGGCCAGAAAGGCGGCGGCTCCGAAGACCCCGCTACCCGACGGCGCGACGGCCGTGCTTGAACGCGGCATCACGGCACTGTACGCAGGCCGGTACAAAGAGGCGGAGCAACTCTTTGGACAGGCTCTCAAGATGGGATCACACCGCGAGGTTGCGGATATATTCAGTGCTCGCTATTCCGCCCGTTGGGGAGAGACGGTGCGCCTGCGTGCGAACGCGCTTTGCGAAGAACAGAAGAACGCCGGCCGCGACGAGCCGAAGACAGTTGAGCGCTACAAGCCCAAGGATGGCCTGCTCAACAATCCGATGCTGCAAGTTGAACTGCAGTCGTGGCTCGATGGACAGAACGTACGGCGCGATCCGAAGGAGTTCCGGAATCTTGGCCTGTGCCTGCTATCGTCGATGCCAGAGACAATGCCGATGGCCAAGGACGAACTGCTGTTGAGCACAGCAACGCGCTATGGTGAACCCAAGGACTGGCCGCAGGCTCAAGCTTGGTGGTTCGCTCTTGAGCTGCTTAGGCGCTACGACCCCATTAGGCACGCGCCCGACCTGCTGAAGCAAGGTACCCGGTTCATGGATTCCGTAGCGGGTCGTTTCAAGGACGATGAGGCCACCACCGCATTTTCCGAACTGTCCACTTTATGTGACGAGCCGGGCCCGAAGGCCTGGTGTTGGCAACTGCTACCCAAGTTCGCGCAAGCAACGCGCTCACCGTGGGTTGCGCTCAACCTTACATTTGCGCTCATTGATCGGCCGGCCGACGCCGGGAACGTGCAGCAGTGGCTGGCGCGGGCAACCGAACTGGCGCGCAAGCATGCGCTTCCCTCGACTGAGCAAAAGCGGTTTGACTTTTTCGTGACACTTGCCAAAACAAAACGTCTGATGGACCTGGGCGAGGATATAGACCAGAAAGTGCTCCTTGAGCTTGATCAAGGCGCTGCAGCAAAGGCCAACAAAGACTTGAAGTTACGGGCGGTGCTGCTGGCGATCGACGCCAGCCTGCGCTCCGATAGGCAGGACCGTGCTCGCTTGCTAAATCTCGTGAAGCAGGGGCAGCAAGAGTGGCCCGACGATGTGGAGATCCTCGCCGATGCGGCAATTGCCGGGCTGCAGGTGGGAGATCCGGAACTCGTAAAGCAGGCCGTCGATAAGGCTTACCTGAGTGCGACTGACGCAGCGTTGAGTCCGGGCGAACGCGCCGCTTGCTTGTTTATCACCTCGTACGCCGGCTTGGTGACGAACCATAAGGATGCCATAGCGGCGGCAGTCCAGTTCATTCGCAGTGAGCGCGTTAGATATGCACCGCTCATCGCGATGCTGCTGCACACCCGCACCGACCCAAAGCAGCGTGACCTTGCCAAACGGCGGTTGGAGGAACTCTGGCGAGGCGTGGACGTTCGGTCTTGGGACGCCCGACTGCGCGGTGGCGATGAGCGCGTCTGGCATGAAATGCTGCTGGGCTACTTCAAGGGCGCCGTGTCCGAAGCCGACATTTTTGGTCCACTGCGAGACGAGTCTACCTTTCAAGCCTCGAAGCTCGCTGGCTTGGGCTTTACGCGATTGCTTGGGCTGACCGAGGCAAATTTCTACGATGCCCTACGCCGCAAGGTCAACAAGGATGACGCCGGAGCACAGGAGAGCCTGAAGCGTGTCGTTAAGTCGGGAAGCAAGCAATACATTGAGTACAGTTTGGCTATGCAGTTGCTACGTAACGACTTGGACCGCACCACGAGCGCAACAGTTGGTGGCACACGACGCTGAATGCCGTATCGAGCGCATCCATCATCGCGTTGGATCGATGATTCGCTGGTCGCTTTCAGCCGATCAAGCCCGATCAAGTTCGTCTTTGCGGAAATTACGGCTAGTTTCGCTTTTGGCCGTTTATACCCTCCCTAGTAACGTCCGGCACGAACCGCGTTGGTACCGCACACAGTTCTCGGATGCCATACAACATCACGGTTTCCGCCTCAAACCTCGAATGGGAACGATCCTATAAGACTTGGACAACCCACAAAGGCGGTACCCCAATGCTGCCGGCAGCCAATGGCAAGCAGCGCAGGCGTTTAAAGAGATCAAGAATTTTTCGGGTCAGGTGTGAGAATCAAAGAATCAGAATCAGGCGTGAGCATTGACTAATTCGCCTTCCGCCTACGAATTAACGGGTTCCAGCCGTTCCAAACGTTCCAGTCGTTTACTAGTCGGACGCTGATGACTGGCCGAGAGTTCGGGATATCCGATAAGTAATTGACTCGCGGCCGAGCGCCATTGAGAGCTCAAGGGCCGTGTTCGTGTTTCGTGATCGTGTCTTCAGAATTAATCCGAGACTTTGTATCTAAGTAAATTGCGATGAGCTTTCTTGGCTCGTCGCCGACCGTTTGACGACTGACCCGGCGGATGGACGACAGTTGTTTTCAGAACGGCGCGGCGATGATGTTGCGGAAAAAAACCTGGTCCTTGGGTGAATGGTTCTGCAGTCCGATGTGACCGCGCATCGAACGATTGCCCTTGAAGTTGGTGATCACCGGTTCGCCGTTTAACGTCACGTTGTAAATCTGCCCTTCGAGACGGATCAGAAAAGTGCTCCACTCGCCGGGCTGCTTGGAGGCGACCTTCGCTGGTGGCTGGAAGCCATAGATGGCGCCGGTCTTGTGAATCCTATCGCCGTCCGGCGCGCCCTCGTCGTCGATTTGGATTTCATATCCCTGATCGATAGCGATGCGCGGATCACCGTTCAGATCATTGGGAACGGTCGGCGCGGGGAAGCGGACGAAGATCCCTGAGTTGTCGCTCTTCTTCGTCGTCTTCCAATCTACCTCGAGCTCGAAGTTCTCGAACTGTCGAGCCGCATACCACAGCAGACCCATGCCGCCTTCCGTCACGAGCATTCCATCTTCGATCCTGAATCCGCCTGAGCCAGTCTGCCCCCAGCCATCGTGATTGACTCCGTTGAAGAGCTGAATCGATCCCTCCGCGGTTTCGCTGAACGGTCTCTCAGTCATGAAGCATCTTCGGAGCCCATCCAAAGGATCAAGTCTGGAGTTGGCTAGTTGTAGTTTTGTGGAATCACGAAATAACTGCGGTCGCATTGATCTCCAGCAGCAGCTCTGGTCGCGCCAACGCCACCACCTGCACCATCGTGCTGGTTGGGAAGTTTGATCCCAAGACTTCACGGCGCGTTTCGTTGATGTCGCGATGGTTGCGCACATCCGTGGTAAAGACGTTCAGCGCGACGACATCGTTCATCGTTCCGCCGGCGGCTTCGACGGCGCGTTGAATCTTCCCCAAGATGAAACGCGTCTGTGCGCGTGCATCGCCGGCGCCGACGACCTTGCCCTCATGGTCTGAAGCCGTCTGGCCCGCGATGAATACCATCCGGCCCGGCTGCGCAATGTTGACCAGCGAATAACTCCCACGTGGCACCGGCAGTCCTTCGGGATTGAGTGTGGTCTTTGCCATCGAAATATCCTCCTATTATTTGTTCATCCGATTCTGAATATTTTCAACAACAGCGCGAGGCGCTTACGAATCCCATAGTTGCTGGCTTGCCAGCCGCGCGCCCTCGGCCAGCGCGTAGAGTTTGGCAAAGGCGAGACTGGCATCGGGGAGATGGCGCAAACCGCAATCGGTGCAGGCAATCACGTTTTCTTTGCCGAGGAGTTTGGCGAAGCGCACGATGCGCTCGGCGACCAATTCGGGATGTTCGATGAAATAGGTGGTGTCGTCGATCACGCCGGGGAAGAGAATTTTACCGTCCGGCAACTTTATTTCTTGCCAAATCTTCCATTCATGGCCATGGCGCGGGTTGGCGGATTCGATGGTGATACCCGTAACGTTAGCTTTAAGCACGATATCGATAACGTCGCTCAGCGCGATGTCGCGGTGGTGCGGCCCTTGGTAGTTACCCCAGCAAACATGGATGCGCACTTGTTCGCGGGGAATCGTCTTGAGCGCATAATTGAGACATTCGACATGTTGTTCGATGACTTTACGAAACTGTTTGACGCTCAGGCCGGCATAGTCCGTGTTGGCGCCGGAGGCAAGATCCGGGCAGTCGAGTTGCAAGACGAAACCGGCGTCGACGATGGCTTGGTACTCCCGGTGCATGGCATCGGCGACTGCCTGCATGTAAGTTTCGTCGTCGGGGTAATATTCGTTTTTGAAAAAGCGCACAAAACAACCGGGTGAAAGCGCCGACATAAAGACGTCGTGGGGTTGGGTCACGCTGACGGCCGCGGCCAATCGAGCAATATCGGTTTCGACTGCAACAAAATCCCGCCAGCCCAGAGGACCCGTGCAAACATAAGCCATACCGCCGTTGTCGTGGTCGTCGCTCTGGCTGCGCACCAGATCATGAAACTCGGCGATGTCGGTGCGGTAGTGACGCGGCGCGCCTTCGATATCGACTCTCGCGATGCCGGTTTCGCGCGGTCGAACGATGCCTCGGGCAATGCTCCAAGGCTCGGCGCTCAGTGCCCGGGAGCGTGGTTTTCTTTCCAGGCCGCTGATCCGGTGCACAACATAATCATTCCACGCTGTTTTGCTTAACTCACCGTCATCAACGATGTCGACACCCACTTCGATTTGGCGTCGGACCACCTCGCCAATGGCCGTGGTCAGCGTGGCATCGATCACCGCCTGATCGTACGCTTCGCCCCGGCGCTTGGCTGCGAGGGCTTGGCGAACCAGCGGCGGCAGCGGCAGGCTGCCGGTATGAGTGGTGAGAATGCGTTCGGTGCTGCGCTCCATGGTTCATTCCTCGTCGTAACGGTACCATCGCCCGTCGCCGGCGCTTGCGTTTGGGCTAAATCGAAATCACCCACACCGGATCTATCGCGCCGGAAGCGGCGCGGGACCCGAGAGAGTTTTGAACATTTGTATCAATTCGGCGTCACGTGGGGTGTCGCGAATGGCCTTGGTCAATTCCTCTGGCATCAAAGGATCGGCGTCCTCGCCGACGACCTTTCGGTATTCGCGGTGGAAATCAGAATCTTTCAGAGCCTTGCGCATCGCCTCCTGAATGACCTCCACCCGATCTTTAGGCGTTCCCGGCGGCAAAACGTAGGGCGAGCCCGTCAGTCTGAAAATTCGCGAGATCGTGAGGAGCCGGATCTCTTTTTCAGACTTAGCGAAGCTCTCGATCTCCGGCAGGTGGCCGAAGCGGGGATGCTTGAGTCCCTTGGGAACCTCAAAAATGGCGTGGAAATCCATCAGACCTTTTTCCACCCAATCGGGATTGCGCTGCCAGACCGATGTCGCAGTGTTCGCTCTGGCATCGACTTCCCCGCGCAGCAAGGCAACGTCCAGTTCGGGAGCCGAGTAGCCCGGGATGAACTTGGTATCTTTCAAACCGAGAAAGTAGGCAAAAAAACGAGCCGCTATATAGGCGCTGTGCCCTACCGGCCGGGCGCCGACTTTGATTCCGGACGAGGCTCGGAGCTTTTCCAAATTGCTCAGGCCGGCTTCCTTCCGGGTGTAGAACACCAGGTGGCTGGTGCTTTCCGGTGAACCGAGGTAGAAAAATTTATCGATGTCGTACATCACCCCGCTCTCGCGCAGGATGTTCAGCGAAATGACCGCGCTGCTGAAGGCTCCGATCGTGAGCCCGTCCGGACGGGCGTTGTGGTACATATGATTGCCGACCTGTCGGCCGCCGCCGCCGTCCATGTATTCCACCACGATGGTCGGACTTCCCGGGATGTACTTGCGCAGAAAGGGAACCAGAGACTTAGCGCGGCCATCGCCGATTCCTCCCGGCGCGGTACCGGCAATGACCGTAATAGTTTTACCCTGGTAAAATGGCGCTTGCGAGAAACCGCAATCGGGTGAAAGACCAGCGCACACGAGTAGCGCGCTAAAAGCGGTTATTTGAACAGCAGCTCTATGAGTATTCATTAGAGGCCTCCCTATACTCTTGTCGCTGTTATCTCCAGACGGCGAGTCAGACTCTTTCACTCCCTAACAGAGATAGGTCCATTTCCGGAAACGAGCGTCTAAGCGACCTTATTTATTCGCAGGCGCGACGATGAAATCTCAACGACGTGTACGCGCCCAATTTCACAGCGAGCAGGTCATTATTCTTGCCGGTCTCGCCGTGTCCAAGATATTCGGAGTCTGTGGCATCCTACGCATGGCGGGATTTGGTGTAACGGCCTTTCGACCGCGTTTAGCCATTAGGTAAACTGCGGGCCTACAATAAAGAGTCGCACTCGAGTAGTCCCTGACAAAGATGGGCTAGTTTAAGTCGCCCGGCTCATTTCGCCGCGAAGCAGTAAATGCGGCCCCCGCCTCCGCGCGGAGCGGTATCGGCGCAGCTTCCATTCTCATGTGACGAGTTCCATACGGCGTATCGCCCGGACGGATCGCCGCCAGGTCCTAGGCCGTCGGAGTGACCCACTTGAGCCTGTTGGTCTGAAGCCTCCGATGTCCAGTCGTTGCATGTCTTTCCAGCCATGACTCGACCGTCAGCCGTCGAGCCGGTCAGAATGTCATGCACCGTAGGTTTTGGTGAATCCGGCCAATTGCCGGGAACGCGTTGCCCGCGCTCGTCGAGAAACACCTCGGCGTCTCCTTTGCGGACGTGCAACTCGTCAAGATCCTTCGCGATCACGACGCCTTTGGCATTCGACCAAGGACCAGTGCCGATGCGCCCGCGAGCGTCGGTCGGCTTGTTGCCATTGTCGGGGTCCCGCTCCGCGCTTAGGTAGGCGTGCCAAGTCTTGCTGCCGACACCAACGGCGCTCGCCAGTCCCTGGCAAATCTTGTCCGCTCCGCGCAACCCGCCCAAGTTGACCGTCTTGCTTCCAGTGCTACTGACAAAAAAGCTCATGGCAGGACTGACCTGGGCGCCTTCAGCTCCAATACTCTGGCCCCTATCACTGCTAACAACGCCGAGCGCCGCCATCGCCGCGAGAAGAAAGATATGTTGCTTCATGAGCTTTTCCTTTCGCTAAAAATTAGCACGCCTCCATAGCAAGAGTTTGCAGTCAATTAAAAAAACGCCCGCACGGAACTTATACAGCAATGAGAAAATAAAAATCAAATTACCGTCAAATAAAATTGCCGGCTGAAGAGTTGATTTTCGTCGAATACAAGTGCCGATCGGGCAAGATGCCGCCGGCGTGTGGATGGACCTGCAAAATCAGAACAGAACTAGATCGATTGAGCGAAGTTGTTAAGCTAGTAAAGGCTTGGCCGCAATGGCGGGGGTTAGCCGGATTCAGTGATGAAGCACGACACAGCCGAGATTTTGTCAATCGAGGGGCGTGAGGTCCATATAACCCACCCCGATAAGCCGTATTTTTCCAAGCAGACGAAGCTCTCGAAAGTTGATCTCGTGCGCTACTATTTGTCGGTCGCGCCGGGCGCTCTTACTGGCATCCGGGATCGTCCGCTGGTACTCAAGCGCTTCGTCGACGGCGCCGAAGGCGAGGCGTTCTATCAGAAACGCGCACCCGCCAGCAGGCCTCCGTGGTTGCGCACCGTTACGTTGTCCTTTCCATCGGGCCGCAAAGCGGAAGAAAGTGTCGTCGATGACGCAGCTGGGCTCGCGTGGATCGTAAACCTGGGGTGCATCGAACTTCATCCGCACCCGGTACGCTCCGGCGATCTCGAGCACCCGGACGAGTTGCGCGTCGATCTCGATCCAGGTCCTGGCGTCGCATGGGAGGACGTGCGCCAGGTGGCTCTCGAGGTAAATTCGTTTCTCGAAGATATGGGGCTTCGCGGCTGGCCCAAGACGAGCGGTTCGCGGGGAATGCACGTGAACGTGCGGATCGAACAGCGCTGGACGTTCGTCGAGGTGCGCCGTGCCGCGCTCGCGTTGTCGCGCGCAGTCGAGCGGCGTTTGCCGGCCCTGGCGAGCTCGAAGTGGTGGAAGGAGGAGCGTCACGGAGTGTTCCTCGACTACAACCAGAACGCCAAGGACCGCACGACCTGCTCTGCCTATTCCGTGCGCCCGGTTGCCGACGCCCGAGTGTCTACACCGCTTTACTGGCAGGAGGTCCCCGACTGCGACCCGGCCGACTTCACCGTGCTCACGGTTCCCAAACGCTTCACGGAGTTGGGCGATCCGCACGCAGGCATCGACACCGCGCCAGGTTCGCTCGAAAAGCTGCTGGAGCTCGCGGTGGAAGACGAATCGGCCGGTCTCGGCGACGCGCCCTGGCCGCCACACTTTCGTAAGATGGAGGGCGAAGCACCGCGGATCGCCCCTTCGCGTGCCCGCCCGGCGGCGAAGAAACCCGCGAAGAAGCCACGGACCCGGGCGCCGCTTCTGGTGGTCGCGAACTCTCCGGACCGAGAAGCGGCCCTCGCCGGTCTAGAAAGGTGGAAGAGTACACATCCCGAAGTCGCCACGCTGCTCGCCGTGGACGACGTGCTGGTCGATTCCATGCGCGGCAGGTCGTCGACCTGGACCCGCATCCGAGTGAACCTGCGTAAGGTCTCCGAAGAGTTGCGCCCGCCGCAGGAAACCCCCGACCCGGATGACGATCCCACGCGTGAATGGCGTAACCAGCGCGCTTCGAAGCAGCATCAGAACTAGCGCGATTTAGCGATCGCCGGCGAAAATCACCGCGAGCTCTTGCGGCGCAACGACCTCGAGCTGGTCATAGGTGCAGTCGCTCGGCTGCTTGTCGGTGCGCCACCGGCGAAATTGCGCTGTGTGACGGAAGCGGCTGCCCTGCATGTGGTCGTAAGCGACTTCGACGACCAGTTCGGGACGGAGCGGCTCCCAAGACAAATCTTTGCCCTGGCTCCAGCGGCTCTGGCCACCGGGCATGCGATGCTCGCCTTCACCGCTCGCCGGCGCGTGCTCGGCTCGATCTTTCCAAGGGTGAGCGGCGAGCGCGTTCTTGCGGTAGGGAGCCAGGAATTCCACCAGCTCGCGGCGCTTCTTTTCCGTGAAGCTCGCGCACACGCCGACATGCTGCAGCGCGCCGGAATCATTGAAAAGGCCGAGCAGGAGTGATCCGACAGCGCTGCGCTCGCCTTTTTTGTGCCAGCGAAAGCCGGCAACGACACAGTCACAGTCGCGCTCGTGCTTCACCTTGAGCATCACGCGCTTGTTGGGTTCGTAACTTCCCGAAACCGGCTTGGCGACGACGCCGTCGAGACCGGCGCCCTCGAAGCGATGGAACCAATCCGCCGCGATGCTTGATTCTCTGGTTGCGGGCGTCAGATGGAGCGGCGGCGCTACGGACGAAAGCAGCAATTCCAGCACGGATCGACGATCTTCGAACGCCATGCTTCGCAGATCCCGCTCTCCCTCACTGAGCAGATCGAAAAATACGATCGCTGCC
>Ga0193717_1002442_pt1 | contig 10749 bp, 9 predicted proteins | sample U2c2metaG_FD_145900 | JGI IMG/M metagenome (GOLD analysis project Ga0193717, IMG submission 145900) | Soil microbial communities from a riparian zone of the East river system, Colorado, United States - U2c2 | ecosystem: Environmental > Terrestrial > Soil > Riparian zone | place: USA: East River...
GATACCCGCGGCATCGTCACGCGCGACGACTTGGCGCGCATGAAGCCGACGGCATTGATCGTTAACGCGAGCCGCGCCGGTTTGATCGCGGACGGAGCGCTGGTCGAAGCGCTCAAGGCCGGCCGTCCGGGCATGGCGGCGGTGGACGTTTACGAGCAGGAACCGGTGCTCGGCGGCGATCATGCGCTGCTCAAGATGGACAACGTCACCTGCACGCCGCACTTAGGCTACGTCACGCGCGAGAGTTATGAGCAGTATTACGCGGTCGTGGTCGACGATCTAGTGAGTTTCGCTGCCGGCAAGCCGAGCAACGTGCTCAATCCGGAGGCGTTGGCGAAGAAGTAGTTTTAGTTTTCATTTAGGACAGCGGTTGGCTGGCTTTTTAAGCAAGAGCCTGCTGTGCTGTCGCTGTAAGGCAATTTAGTTGGGAGACTTGATGGTAGTGGTTCAGTTAGAGAAAGATCTCTCACGGAGTTTACCCTGAACGAAGTCGAAGGGTTCGAGATGACAGATCCCTAATTTTGTTGTCATTCCGAGCGGAAGCGAGGAATCTTTCCCCCGATCCGATTCTAGCGAACTCTATCTGAACCACTACCAACTTGATCTTAAACCAATCTTGGCTGGTCAAGGCTTTCAAATTTGTAATTCGGCGGCAACCTTGCAGCCATGTTTTCTCATTCTTTCCGTGCCTGAATCCTGTAGCTTTGTCTCGATGAAACCCATCGCGGTGGTCGCCGGTGGTTCGGTGGAGCCACGTCTTTGCCAGCGATCATCGGGCCAAAGAATGAACAGATTCAATGGACTACTCTTCACGCTGTGCGCTCTGGCGGCTCCAGTTTGCCGAGATCAAGTTGAGTTCCTGCCTATTTTGCGGAACACTTCCATAAGCCGATCATGAGGTCCCTGAGCCGTGCGAATCCTTGTCGTCGAAGATGATAGAAAAATTGCATCGTTTGTCGCGAAGGGTCTGAAAGAAGCGGGATTTGCCGTCGATAAGGCCGAAGACGGCGAGGACGGGCTGCAGATGGCTCTGCACAGTCCGTACGACGCGGCGGTGATCGACGTGATGCTCCCCAAGCTTGACGGCTTGAGCGTCATCGAAAGATTGCGGGCGCAAGAAATTCTTACGCCGGTGCTGATCCTCAGTGCCAAGCGTACAGTTGACGACCGAGTCAGAGGACTTCAGACCGGTGGCGACGACTATCTGACCAAGCCATTTTCCTTCACCGAACTTCTGGCCCGCGTGCAGGCGCTGATTCGTCGAGCGAGCCATGAGAGCGAACCGACCCGGCTTGAAACGGGCGATCTATCGATGGACTTGCTCCGGCGGGAGGTTAAGCGCGCCGGCACACTGCTCGATTTGCAACCGCGCGAGTTTGCATTGTTGGAGTATCTGATGCGCAACTTCGGCCGAGTGGTATCGAAGACCATGATTATCGAACACGTCTGGGGCTACGATTTCGACCCGTTGACTAATATTGTCGACGTGCTGGTTTCGCGCCTGCGGAACAAAGTAGACCGTGACTTCGACCAGAAGTTGATCCATACCTATCGCGGAGTCGGTTATGCGCTTAGAGTTTCCTAAAAGCTTTCACAAGAAGCTCGGCGTTCGCCTCACGATCTGGTATTCGGGCGTCTTCCTGCTCAGCTCTCTTATTTTCGCCGTAGGATCCTTTCTATTGGTATTTTCTGCTGTGAGACATAACCGGGTCGCGATTCAAGCTGCACTTTTGCAGTACCGGGAAAAAGCCGAAGAGGGCGGAGTTTCGGCGCTCGCCAAACTCCTTCGCCAACAAGTTCATCCGAGCCGCACCAACTCGTCTTTGACAACAGCGACCTCCTCGTGGTTGCTTACCGCTTGGGCCGACAGATCGACCGCAAGTCCATCACCTGTGCCGACCGAATGATTATTTCCTTTTCCCGCGTGATCCAACCGATGTCCCTGGCGCGGAGATGCAAGTTTTGGCTTCGTCGAACATCGGAAAATGGTCCTCGTTGCTGGACCTCCAAAGCCCTTTCCCTTACACACCATCTCGACTGCCAACAAAATCGTCCCTCGCAGCTTACGACGGAGACCATGAATGCTCCGATTGACCGCTAAGTTGAAAGGTTTGTTTCTTGGATCGGAGACGGCTGCGACGGTTCATATTCTGCTGCTGCTAATTCTTTGTGGCGTGCTTTACTTCCCCTATCTCGGCAATACGCCGTTTTTCGATAAAGGGGAGCCGCGAGAAGCCCTGGCGGTGCAGGATATCGTTCAACGTGGCGAGTGGTTGTTTCCGCTAAAGCGGGCAACGGCGATTCCGTCCAAGCCGCCGCTGTTTCACTGGTCGGCGGCGCTGGTGGCCACGGTCACTGGGAAATTGAATGAGACGACAATTCGTTTTCCATCCGCGCTTTACGCTACGCTCGGTGTCCTGTTGGTTTACCTTCTCGGCAGAAAATTGTACGGCGGCGAGGTCGGTCTGCTCGCTGGAGCGATTCTTGCCACGACCATGGTTTACAGCGATCAGGCCTTGAGCGCGCGCGTCGATATGACGATGTGCTTTTTCGTAACGCTCAGTTTGATTCTCTTCTACGCTCTGTATCGCGGTTTTCTAAGTCATCCGGTTTGGTATTTCGCTTTGTACGTTTTCGTAGGTATCGGCACGTTGGCCAAGGGGCCGCTAGGAATACTTTTGCCGGGACTCGTGATCGCGGCATTTCTCGCGGCCAAGCGGCGGTGGGATCTGATCGTAAAATTCGCCTTCCATCCCGGAGTGATCGCAACTTTACTGCTCGCCGTCGGATGGTATGGATTGGCGATTACCCGAGGCGGCGAAGGATTCGTCGATCGCCAACTGCTTCAGGAAAACCTCAAACGCTTTTTTGGCGGATCCGGACACAGCCATCCGGTTTATTACTACGTCTCCTATCTTTTCACCTTGGGATTGCCTTGGAGTCTGTTCTTGGCCTTCATGCTTTGGGATGTGTTTAAAAAGAACCCGGGCAGCGACGACGATCGACTGTTTTTCAAGTTGTGGTTTTTGGTCATGTTCGTTTTCTTTTCGTTGTCGGCCGGAAAGCGCCCCGTCTATCTCTTGCCTTTGTATCCGCCGCTGGCGCTTCTGCTAGCTGCTTGGGTCTGTCAGCACGCTATTTCGGCCGGCGCGCGACTGATTTTTTATCGCATCATCGCCGCCGTCGCTGTTTTGAACGGCGCGCTTCTAGGGTTCATCACCGTCGGCGCGATTTGGAACCATGAGCCCGGCTGGTTCTTCGGCCCGATCGCGGTTTTGCTCAAACCAAAAGACCGCGCCAATCTGTTGCTCATCCAAGATGCTTTGGACACGTTTGGCGCGCTATTCACTGTTACCGCGTTCTTGGCGGCGGTTCTGTGGTTAGCGCTCGGCCGGGCGTTTTGGCTCGGCAAGATTCGTCAGGCGGCGCTGCTGCTCATAGCGATCAGCTTGCCGTTTGGATTTATCAGCAGGGGTATTATCATTCCAGTCATCGCCGCCGACAAAAGTTATCGCGACTTTGTCAGGGAGATGGAGCGGCGGGTAGAACCCGGTGCGGCCGTCTATCTGTTGGGGGAATTCAACAGCGATCCCGTGGTGTTTTATCACGGCAAGGTGATCGACGCGCTTGAACGACCGCTTGCCGAAGTCGCGGCGAAGATCGGCACCGGCAAAGATTACCTGATTATGCCGGAGCAGACCTGGAAGGCGATTGAAAAGATCCGGCTAGGTCTGCCGCCGCCGCTTCTAGCCAGCGCGGGCAAGGGCGCGGAAGGCGACGCTCCTTTGGTTCTCGTCCGCGCGCGGCTCACTTAGCCGCTTATTTGAAAAAGCCTTCTTTCTCCAGTTCGCGCAGCGCGCGCATGTCGACATAGTCGTCAAACTTGAGATTTTTTCCCTTGGCCTCTTTCCCGAGCTCATCGATGACGGTTTGGATGCCGGCCTGCGTTGGGAAGGGGCGGCGATCGAGAACTTGAACGCTGCGCTGCAGGGCGTAATCGATGGTCTCGGCATCGTCGGTTTTCAACGCCGCGCGGATCGCTATTTTGGCGTTGGCCGGGTCGGTTTGCAGCGCGCGAATCGACTCGGACGTGCTCCTGATCAGCGCCTTGGCCAATTTCAAATTGCGGTCGATGTACGGGCCCATCATGTTGAGCGAGAGGAATGGATACTCGATCTTCGTAGCGGCGAGGTCGGTGAGTATGTTGAACCCTTCCCGTTTTGCTTTAGGGACAAAATCGGCGGCCATGATGGTGCCGTCCACCGTGCCGCTCAAGATCGCCGCCATGCGCGCGCCCGAATTGCCGATTTGCAGAATCGTGACATCTTTTTCCGGGTCCAAGCCGCCGTCTTTAAGCGCCAGATTGGATTGGAAATGGGAGCCTGAACCGAAACGGCTGACGGCGACCTTTTTGCCTTTCAATTGTTTGAACGAAGTGATCGACGGCGCGGCAAGATACACATGGTTGAATCGATTGGCGATGACGGCGACGATGCGCATGTCGGCACCGCGCATTTTCGCCAGCACAGCTTCCGACCCTTGTGACAACGAAACGTCAAAGGTGCCAGCGATCAGTGCTTGGTTGAGCAGCGAACCGCTGTTGACGTAGACGACTTCTACGTCGAGTCCGTTGCGCCGGAAAATACCCAAGCGTTTGCCGATTTCCAACGAATAGCTGCTTATTCCCGTGCCGCTGTAGCCGAGGTGGATCTTGTCGACGGTCTGTGCCGGTAGGTTGCCGGCAAAACCGCTCGATGCAAGCAGCAACACAAAAACATAGCGAAATGTGCGGGGGTTCCGAAGCATCTTCATTCGAGCCTCCTCACTTTTTTTGAAGCGGTCGCATGTTAATTCCGCTCCTGGCAAAGCACAAGACAAAAATTGATGACTTCGGAAGTCGTCAACAGCGTCGTCCGCGCGCCTGACGGTCGCGTACTCGGTGTTCGATTGACGGTGTAGCTGCTTTTTGCAATCACGGAACGTCGTCGCATTCTAATCGCGGTGCCGCCAATGTTTTCCAGGTTTGGATTCTTGCGCATTGTGCCGGTCAATCCCGTCGACCAGATCGACAATCCGCCGAGCTCCTGGTGAGGCATTTTCGAAGTAACGATTCTATTGCTTGGGCGCGGCTCATTCATAGCGCGCGTCATTGAAAGGCAATTTCGACGAAGGTATTTTGACGTCACAAGGAGAAGTACATTGAAAACCGATCCATCTTTAGCGCGTAAAGTTGCGCTGTCATGCCGCATTCTCGCTAAGCTCGGCATGTTCAAGGAAACTACCGGCCACGTGAGCGCGCGTCTCGGCAGGGAGCACATGCTGATCCGTGGCCGCGGACCGAAGGAAACGGGCCTGCTTTTCACCAAGCCAGGCGATATCATCGTCGCCGATCTCGATGGTCGGAATCAGGATAAAAAAGCCGGACTCAAGCCGCCCAACGAAGCGGTGATTCATGGCGAGTTGTATAAGGCGCGACCGAATGCGGTCGCGGTTGTGCACGCCCATCCGCCCTCGATGGTGCTTTGCAGCATGGCCGGTATCGAGCTCCGGCCGATCTTCGGTGGCTACGATCCCAGCAGTATGCGGCTGGCCCTGAAAGGCATTCCTGTGTACCCGCGCACGTTGACCTTGAATACCTTGGAGCAGGTTCACGCCATGCAAAAAGTGATGGGGGACAAGGATATTTGCATCCTGCGCGGCCACGGGTTGATCGTGGTCGGTCCGAGCGTGGAACAGGCGACGCTGACCGCGATCAAGCTGGACACCTTGGCGAAGATGAATTTACAAGCGGCATCCTTGGGCAAAGTGCCCTCGATTCCCGACGAAGATATCGCCGAGTTCCAGAGCCGTTCCGGCAAGGGCAATAGCTCGGTCGAGGGACTGTGGAAGTATTATTCCGAATGGCTAGTCAAAGGCTGACAGCGTCGCGAGTTTTTAATGCTAGTGCCCGCGGTTCCGCTTGTATTCCCGGTTTGATTTGCTAGGAAATCCTCACCTGGAAAAGAGGAGGCGATATGAAATTGAGCCGTCGCAGCATCATCAAAGCCGGAATCGGATTCAGTGCGTCGTTCTTCGCGCGCCCGGTCGATGTTTTCGCGCAAGCCCAGCCGCTGCTGCAGAAAAAGATCCCTTCGTCCGGAGAAAGCATTCCGATCATCGGAATCGGCACGGCGCGACGCTATGAAGAGGTCAAGTCGGACGCGGAGAAAGTGCCGCTGCGCGAGACCATCCGGCAATTTCAAGCGCTGGGCGGCAAGGTGATCGACAGCTCGCCATCCTACGGCACGGCGGAGGCGGTGGTCGGGGAGCTGGTCGATGGTCTGAAAATTCGCGATTCCTTGTTTCTCGCTACCAAGGTCAGCCTGCGCAACGTGGGCCGAGAAGAAGGCATCAAGCAAATCGAGGAGTCGTTCAAGAAATACCGGACCCCTAAGATCGACTTGATCGCGGTGCACAATCTACGCGATACCGAGGTTCAACTACGCACGCTGCGTGAAATGAAACAGGCGGGGCGAATTCGCTATGTCGGCATCACGACATCGTTCGATAACCAGTATGGCGAGTTCGAGCAGACGATCAAAAAAGAAACCCTCGACTTCATCCAGGTCGACTATGCCCTCGACAATCGCGACGCCGGCGAGCGCATCATTCCGCTGGCCGGTGACCGCGGCATGGCGGTGATGATAAATTTACCGTTCGGGCGCGGCCGGCTGTTCAACGCGGTGCAAGGGAAGCAATTGCCTGAATGGGCGAGTGAGTTCGATTGCCAAACCTGGGCGCAGTTTTTTCTCAAATATATTGTCTCTCACCCCGCGATCACTTGCGCCGTTCCGGGAATGGCGCAGGCAAAATACGTCGCCGACAATCTCGGCGCGGCGCGGGGCCGTCTGCCCGACGCCGCCACGCGGCGCAAGATGGAACAATTTATCGACAACGTCTAAATCGCGCGCAACGGAGATTATTTAGGAGCGATCCGCGCGCGGGGAGTGATCCGTGAGTCCTGAGTCGCAAGCTGAGTCCGGCGTCGAGCGCGGATTTTACCACCTGCTCAAACGCATGATCGACGTGCGTCCGGCGGAGGTGCGCGCTCTCGGCTGGTCATGGCTGTTTATCTTTTCCGTACTTTTTTCCTATTACATTCTCCGTCCCATCCGCGACGAGATGGGCGTCGCCGGCGGCGTCGAAAATCTCCAATGGCTGTTCACCGGAACGCTCATCGGCATGTTGGCCGTCAATCCTCCGTTTGCCGCGCTGGTGGCGCGCTTGCCGCGAGTAAAATTCATCGCGATCAGCTACCGTTTTTTCGCTGCCAACCTCTTGCTCTTTGTCGCGGCACTGCATTGGGCCAGCGCCGAGCAGGACATCTGGATCGGCCGGGCGTTTTTCATCTGGGCTTCAGTTTTCAATCTCTTCGTGGTTTCGGTGTTCTGGGCGATGATGGTCGACGTATTCGACGCCGATCAAGGCAAGCGGCTCTTCGGGGTCATCGCCGCGGCAGCGACCCTCGGCGGGATTTTCGGCTCGAGCGTCACCGCGGCGTTGGCAAAACAGGTATCGCCCATATATCTCTTGCTCGCCTCCGCGCTGTTGTTGGAGCTCGCGGTTTTCTGTGTGCGCCGGCTTTCGCGTTTGTCCGAAGCCTTGAGCCGTCGGCCGACGGCGGCCGGTGGTGAAGCGCTGATCGGCGGCTCGATGCTTGCCGGTTTGGCTCATGCGTTCAACTCTGCTTTCCTGATCAACGTCAGTTTATATATTTTACTGTTCGCGATCACATCGACGTTTTTGTATTTTCAGCAGGCCGATATCGTCAAGCAAAGCTTCGCCGACCGCGGTGCGCGCACGGCGTTCTTCGCCAACGTCGATTTGTGGGTGAATGTTCTCACCCTCGGCGCGCAGCTGTTCTTGACCGGGCAAGTGTTGCGCTTGATCGGCGTTGCTTTGACGCTGGCGTTATTGCCGCTGGTGAGTATCGTGGGCTTCGGCGCGCTGGCGCTCACGCCGACCGTCGCCGTAGTGGTCGCCTATCAAGTGATCCGGCGCGCCGGGAATTTCGCCTTCGCCCGGCCGACCCGCGAAGTTCTTTTCACGGTGGTTCCGCGCGAAGATAAGTACAAGGCCAAGAGTTTTATCGATACGGTGATTTATCGATTGGGCGACCAGTTGGGCGCGTGGTCCTACGCCGGTCTCGGCGCAGTGGGAATTGCGTTGACCGGCATCTCGATGGTTGCGGTGCCGGTGTCGATCGCGTGGTTGATCAATGGCCTGTGGCTCGGGCGCAAGCAGAAAGCATTGGAGTCGGTATTGAAATAAGTTCCAGCCGTTCAAGCCGTTCAAATCGTTCCGAACGTTGTGGCAATCTCGGACCGGTGCGCGGGCGAGCAATGCCAGCCTACTAAGATTTAGCCGCGGCTAAATCGATATCGATGTTTTCTTCCCTTTGAATCTCGGCGAAGCGGGCGCGTAGCTGGTTGATGTTGGTGCGCGCAGGCACGGCGATCTCGGCTTCGAGCTGAAAAATCGGCGTACCGCTGATCGGCGCGGCGTAGGTTTTGGTTTCCATGGATTCGATGTTGATGCCGACGCTGCTCAGGACCGCGCTGATTTGGTAAACGATGCCCGGATGGTCCATGCAGGACGCCGTAAGCTTATATGGGAGAAACGCGCCCGGCGCGGCGCGCGTCACCGGCGTTTTGATCGAAATCGCCAGGCCGGTTTCGGTTTCGATTTCGCGATAGTCGCGGCCGACTTTCACCAGATTGACGCCGTCGCCGCTGATCAGCACGATCACGGCGAACTCGCCGCAAAAAACCGCCATCTTGCTGTCTTCGATATTGCAGCCGTGCCGCGAAATAAACTCCGAAATCTTTTCCACCAAACCCACCTGGTCGGGGCCGATCGCGGTTAAAATGAGATGATCTTTATCTGCCATGACAATACACTAAAGAAATAGTTCAAGTCGTTCAAGCCGTTCAAATCGTTAGGGAGCTAAATGAATTGGAGTAATGGAGTAATGGAGTGATGGGTTTCAGAAGTTTTCGACCCAGTACTCCAACACTCCATTACTCCATCACTCCAGCTTTTCACGCGGCGAAGAAGCCGTTCATGATCGCGTCGTGCCAGAGTTTCGCCACCGCCGGCACGATGCCTTGCGGCAGTTTGTCGTCGGTCCAGCTCCAGGAATGGATTCCGGCACCGAGAGAAATACTTTGGACCTTGGGCGCAGGGTTGAACTTGGCGAAGAGCGGCAGGGATCTTTCGCAACGTTTGAGTGTTACCGTGTCGTCGTTGATGCCGTGGATCGACAAAAAATTTGGCACCGGTTTCACCCTGGGACCGGAGAGCTCGCGTGTGTAGCCGAGATAGCGCAGGACCAGCGCTTCGGTTTCTTGATTCGAATACTTCAGTCGAGCTGCGGCGGCGCGCGCGGCCGATTCCAACGCTTGGGTCGAATTCTTGTGGATGAAATCCTCGGCCTTGAAATTAGGCCGCTTCTTGGCGTTTTCCCATCGTTCAAAAGTCAGCTCGATCAGCATCGGCAGGCCGATGCCCTGGTCTTTCATGCCCTCGTACATATAGCGCGCGGTGTCGCGCCAGGTGCGCAGACGCAGTTGATTGAACGGAAATTCCCAATCGTCCCCGCTGATCAACGGGTACATCCAGCCGAAGGGCGAGCTGCCATAGCCGATCAGTCCGGCAATATTCGCGATTCGCTGCGACGCCATCATGGCAAAGGGCCCGCCGGTGGAATGGCCGTGAATGTAGATCGAAAATTCGCTCTCGGGAAACTGGCGCCGGGCGGTTTCTTTGATGGCTTCTTCGAAAGCCACTGGCCAGGCCGCCATGCGATGAAAAAATTCCGTGCCTTCTTTTGCGGCGAGCGATACCAGCGTGCCGTAGTCTTCGCGTTTCGACTGGTCGCGGACGATCGAATATTGATCGGGGGTAATTCGGCTCTCCCGGGTCCAGAGCGGTGTGCGGGCGGAGCCGTCGGCATTTTCCACGTCGCCGGGCCAGTCGCGTTCGGCATTGAGAAAATAAAACCGTCCCGGAAAGGTCAGAGTAGCTACTTTGATGCTGAACTTAGACGCCAGCATGCGCGCGATGCGCTCGACGGATTTGAAGTCGGACACCCCGCCGTGGAGCAAAAATACCCCGACTTTTTTCTTGTCAGCGCCGATGGCGAACTTGCCGGCGTCTTGCGGTTGGTAAACCACGACGCCGATGTCCCAGTCCATCTCCAGCGCGCCGATGCGAAAGATCTCCTGCCGGATCTGAATCGGCAGATCCGGCAGAGCCGTGACCTGGCGGTGGAGATCGAGCGTTTCTGCGAGCGATACAAGCGCGTGTGGTTGCCAAGTAGATTCGGACATGGGGTCATCTCCTTGTGGGCCAAACGAATTTCCTTTATGGGCCTTCGCTGAAAGCCTCGTAAAGCACTCGACCGGTAGCATCCTTGGGCCTGGGTATTTTTAGCAACCAAGCAAGGGTGGGCGCGAAGTCGATGATGCGCACGTTGGCGAGCGTTTGTCCGGCGCGAATGCCGGGACCATTGAGTACCATCAGTGTGCGCATGGACGCCTGATCGGGATTGGCGCCGTGGGTGCCATAGGGCTCTACCTCTGTGACCAGGTTGCCGCCGAGACGGGGATCGAAGTCGTAACCGGGCGCTAGCTCGATGTAAAGGTCGCCGCCGACTTCTCCACCGATACCTCGTGACGCGCCGTCCCATTCGGCATCGAAGACCGCGGT
>Ga0193717_1002443_pt1 | contig 10740 bp, 7 predicted proteins | sample U2c2metaG_FD_145900 | JGI IMG/M metagenome (GOLD analysis project Ga0193717, IMG submission 145900) | Soil microbial communities from a riparian zone of the East river system, Colorado, United States - U2c2 | ecosystem: Environmental > Terrestrial > Soil > Riparian zone | place: USA: East River...
CTCTGGTGGCTAACTCGTTTGGGATTCCATCTGTTCCACCTGAAAAATGGCAACCAGACATGCGGCAAGCAATCGATCTCGCCAACGCCAGCAAAGGCCAGGCCCTATTGGTAGCCTTTCAAGGCACGGCTCATGGTAAAGGCAGGGAAGACTTCGTACAAGATCATGTCAAAGGTGTTGAACTAATCAAACAAACTGGTTTTGACGGCGTTATTGAAATAAATCTAAGTTGTCCGAACGAAGGCGAAGCCGTGCTCGCGTGCTTTGACACGGATATAACTATCCGGATAGTTACCGCTGTCCGCCAAGCTAATCCCGATCTTAAATTCGTAATCAAAACGACTTATTTTGAAGATGAGGCCCAGCTTAAAGATCTGGTTCAAAAGGTGAGCGGCATAGTGGACGGCTTCAGTGTCATCAACACGATTGCCGTGCCGATCAGCGATCAAGCCGGCAATGAAGTTTTTCCAGGCCGCCCCACAGCCGGCGTTAGCGGTGCTCCCATAAAGTGGGCAGGGCAGGAAATGACACGCCGCCTAAACCAATATCGTGATGAGTTCGGCTATGATTATAAGATTATCGGTATTGGCGGTGTCCTCTCGGCTAAGGATTTTCAGGAATATAGGGATTTAGGCGCTGATTACGTCATGTCCGTTACTGGCGCTATGTGGAATCCAGATCTAGCTGCTGAGATTAAAGCCTCGCTTTAGCTGATGATTTGGCCGCTGCCGGGTTTGGCTAGAACTTGGCCGTTCTCGTAAACTGTTTGGCCTCTCAACGTAACTTTTGATACTTTTCCAATCACTTTGCGGCCTTCGTACGGTGTCCAGCCAGCTTTGGTGTGGAGGTTTTCGCCGCTGATATTATACTCGCTCATGTCAAGTTCAACAGAGGTAGAATCGTCTTTTGCGATGTTGAAAATCTTGGCTGGAGCGTGGTGCAGCAAATCGAGTAGCCGCTCACGGCTGAGCTTACCTTCAGCTTCAGCAGTCAGCATCAGTGCGAGCGTAGTTTCCAGGCCAGGCAGACCAAACGGTGGCGGCGTACCAGCCTTTTCAGCTTTGGTGTGCGGGGCGTGGTCGGATTCGATTATGTCCACGTAGTCCAAGTGCTGCCAGATAAAGTCCTGGTCAGACTTAGGCTTTAAGAAAGGCTTAACGTTACCGAAGCCGCCTAGGCGTTCGGCATCTTTATCAGACAAAAACAGATGGTGCGGCGTTACGCCACAGGTTATTGGCAGACCGGCGTCTTTGGCCTTAATAACAAACTCCAGTTCGGCCTGGCTGGAGACGTGACAGATATGGGTTTGCTTAGGTACGGCTTGCAAGGTGGTCATAACCAAATCTGAAACGTCGTCTTCGGCGTGCAATAGAATTGGCTTACTGCCAGGCCAAGCATCGTAGATCTCGCGCAGCTTGGACTTATCGATTATAAAATTACCAGTGGTGACATTCAGGTAGATCTTCAGGCCTTTGACTTTATCTATGACTTTGCCGAATTCATCCAAGTTATCACCTAGGGTCCCAAAGTGAAAGCCAATATCGCTGACGGCTTGGGCCTGGGCGCTAGCTATCTTAGTTTCGAGTCTTTCCAGGGTAGTGATAGGCTCAAGGTTATTAGGCATGTCCAAGACAGTAGTGAAGCCGCCAGCCAATGCCGCCGAGGTTCCACTCAGAAAATCTTCTTTATAAGTTTGGCCTGGATCACGCAGGTGAACGTGCGGGTCAATCAGACCAGGAAGAGTAATTGTTTTCGCCATTGCGTATGATTATACGATATTACTTAAACGACTTGCGCTTTATTTTTTTGTTTGGTACATTTTAATGCAATGGTTAGACAGAGACTGATTAAAAAGGATCTTACAAAGAACGGAAATCGCTCCGAAAGGGGCGATTTTCTTATAAAAAAACAATCTAAACTCTATTTACAAGACGGTAAAACTTTTAGCGGCCTAGCGCCCACCTGGCAAGACGGCAAGTATAACGGCGAGGTAGTCTTTAACACGGGAATGACTGGCTATATTGAATCGCTGACCGATCCGTCTTATACCAATCAGATCCTGGTCTTCACTTATCCAATGATCGGCAATTACGGCGTCCAACTAGAAGACGCTGAATCATCTAAAATACAAGTCAGCGGCGTCATAGTTAGCGAAGCCGCCTTGCAGGGAAGCCACGCCAAATCACAAAGTTCTTTGCTGGAATGGCTGGGTTCACAAAACATACCAATCCTAGCCGGTGTTGATACCAGGGCCTTAACCAAGCACTTGCGCAGCCACGGCACAATGCTCGGGGCCATAAGCGACAAAGCAGTCTCAGCTAAAAATATTAAATTAGGCCCGAACCCAAAAACCATCGCCAAGCCAGTTACCTACAATAAAGGCGGCGGTAAAAAAATCATCCTAGTAGACTGCGGCGCCAAAGAGAATATTTTACGATCATTGCTGAAGCTGCCCGTGGAAGTAAAACGCGTGCCAGCCGGTTATGACTACACTAATGAGTCCTTTGACGGCGTAGTGTTATCAAACGGCCCAGGCGATCCAACTGACTATATGCCAACAGTGGCAATCACCAAAAAAGCCCTGGCTAAAAGCAAACCCGTGTTTGGCATCTGTCTTGGTAACCAGGTCATGGCGCTGGCGGCTGGCGCTAAGACTTATAAATTACCGTTCGGGCACCGCGGGCATAACCAACCAGCCATGGAGCTAGCTAGCAACCGTTGCTTTATCACCAGCCAGAACCACGGCTATGCCATAGACGAAAAGTCGTTACCTAAAGGCTGGGCCGTGTCGTTCAGAAATCTTAACGATAAATCGGTCGAGGGTATACAGCACCGCAGCCAGCCATTCTTCTCGGTCCAGTTCCACCCGGAAGCTTGCCCTGGACCAACTGATACGGCCTGGTTGTTTGATAAGTTCGCGGGGTTAATATGAGCTTGAAACCTAAGAAAGCTGTCATCCTGGGCTCTGGCGGCCTGCGAATCGGCCAAGCTGGCGAATTCGATTATTCCGGCTCCCAGTCCATCAAAGCCCTCAAAGAAGAGGGCATTTACACGGTCCTTATCAATCCGAACATCGCCACCGTCCAGACCGATAACGACATGGCTGACCGGGTTTACTTCCAGCCGCTTAACATAGATACCGTCACAAAAATTTTGAAAAAGGAAAAGCCAGACATAGTATTACTGAGCTTTGGCGGCCAGACCGCTTTAAACCTAGGCCTAGAACTCTATGACAAAGGCATCTTCAAGAAATTTGGAATCCAGGTTTTGGGAACGCCAGTCAAAACCATCAAGATCACGGAAGACCGGGAATTATTTAAAGACGCCATGGCTGAAGTTGGCACCAAGACCGCCCGGAGCGTCTCGGTCTACAACACCAAGCAAGCCCTAAAGGCCGCCAAGAAAATTGGCTATCCAATTATGCTGCGGGCCGGCTACAGCTTAGGTGGGCTTGGCTCGGGCCGGGTAGACAATGACAAAGACCTAAAGCAGAAGGCTGACGAGGCCTTTAAGGCAGTGCCGCAGCTTCTGATCGAGGAGTTCCTGGTTGGCTGGAAAGAAATCGAGTATGAAGTCGTGCGGGATTCTGATGGCAACACTATTACCGTATGTAATATGGAAAACCTTGACCCCATGGGCATCCACACCGGCGAAAGCATTGTAGTATCACCATCGCAAACCCTGACCAACGAGGAATATCACAATTTGCGCGAGATCGCTTTAAGGACAATTAATCACCTAGGAATTATTGGCGAATGCAACATCCAGTACGCCCTCAATCCAGCCAATGGCGACTACCGCGTAATCGAGGTTAACGCCCGCTTATCACGCTCCAGCGCGCTGGCCTCCAAAGCGACTGGCTATCCATTAGCCTTTGTGGCTACCAAGCTAATGCTCGGCAAAAAACTGCACGAACTTACCAATGCCGTCACCGGCAGTACCTCGGCCTTTTACGAACCAGCCCTGGACTACGTCGCCGTGAAAATGCCACGCTGGGATCTGGCCAAACTCAAGTCTAGCGACCATAACATTGGCTCGCAGATGAAAAGCGTGGGCGAAGTCATGGCCCTAGGCCGGTCATTCCCAGAAGCCCTGCAAAAGGCAATTCGCATGCTGAACCTAGGCGCTGATGGCCTGACGGCCCATCCTTACGAGTTTAGTAATCCCTTAAATGAAATCGTGCCGGCAACCGACCGCCGTATATTCGCGCTTTACGAGGCCTTCAAAAAAGGCCATAGCGTCTCAAAAATCCACAATATGTCCGGCATAGATAATTGGTTCTTGCGGCATATTAATGACATACGTGAATTGGAAGTCACAATTAAGAAATCGCCCCTGGATAAAGAACTGCTATTGTCTGCCAAAAAGCATGGCTTTTCGGACAAGACAATTGCCAAGCTTAAGGGAATTAAAGAAGAGGCGGTTCGTAAGCAGCGGCTGGAGAACAATATCAGGCCGGCTATCAAGCAAATTGATACTCTCGCCGGTGAGTTTGACGCCTCAACCAACTACCTCTACACGACTTATCACGGCAACGTCAACGACGTAAAACCACTCGGCAAGAAAGCCGTGGTAGTGATGGGCTCTGGGCCGTACTGCATAGGCTCTTCGGTAGAATTCGATTGGTGCGCCGTCAACACCGCCAAAACCCTCAGCCAGCACGGCAAAAAAACCATCATAGTTAACTCCAATCCGGAAACGGTATCAACCGACTTTGACCGATCAGACCGCCTGTACTTTGAAGAGCTAACCGGCGAACGTATCCGCGACATTGCCGACTTTGAGAACCCGCAAGGCCTAATAGTTTCAGTTGGCGGGCAAATCGCTAATAACCTGGCTCTGCCGCTTGGTAAGGCTGGCTATCCAATTATAGGTACACCGCCAGACATGATCGATAGGGCAGAGGACCGCAAAAAATTCTCGGCTATGCTCAATAAACTCGGTGTTGACCAACCGGCTTGGCAGGAGATCACTACGCTGGCTAAGGCCAAGGCATTCGCTAAAAAGGTTGGTTATCCGGTAATCATCCGCCCTTCGTACGTCTTGTCCGGCGGGGCCATGAACGTGGCCGCCAGCGAAAAAGAACTGGCCTTTTACTTGTCCGAGGCGGCAGTGCTTTCACCAGACCATCCAGTAGTAATTTCGCAATTTATCAGCAACTCCAAAGAGATTGAGATTGACGGCGTGGCTAAAGATGGCAAGCTGCAGATCTATGCTATTTCGGAACACGTAGAAAACGCTGGCGTCCACTCCGGTGACGCTACCGTGGTCTTCCCAGCCCAAAGGCTTTATCTAGAAACCGTCAAGCAGGCCAGGCTTATTACCAAGCAGGTTATTAAAAATCTCAATATCACCGGCCCTTTCAACATCCAGTTCATTGCCAAAGACAATGAACTCAAAGTCATTGAGTGCAATGTCCGGGCATCGCGCTCTTTCCCGTTCGTGTCCAAAGTCTCTGGCCACAATTTCATTGCCATCGCCACGGAATCGATTTTAGGAATTGATAGCAAACAAAGTTACAAAACATTGGAATACGATCACGTGGGCGTCAAAAACCCGCAATTCTCGTACAATCGCCTAAAAGGCGCTGATCCAGTAGCTGGAGTCGAAATGGCTTCAACTGGCGAGGTGGCCTGCTTTGGAGATAATTTGAACAGGGCTTTCTACAATTCCTGGCTGGCCACCGAGCAACAGGTTAAGACTAAGAGCTTATTCCTGAGCCTGCCGGACGAGCAGAAGTATAAATTCGTCGATGAAACCGCCAAGCTCGTAAGCAGCGGCTGGAAAGTATATACAACAGCAGGCACCCATGACTACATGAAGTCCCGCGGCGTTAAAACCAACCTGATTTACAAAATTAAAGATAATAAAGAGCCGGGCATTAAGACTTACTTAACCAAGCAAAAAATTGGACTAGTGGTTAGCGTACCATCTAGGGCAGCCGATAATAAAGACGCCTTCATTATCCGAAGGCTGGCAATTGACAGCCACATACCGCTGCTTACCAACGCTGAAACCGGCCGGCTATTGCTGCGCTGTTTGGGCGATGACGAACTTCTAGATGACGATCCCAAAGCCTGGGACGAATATGTAAACATGAGCAAATTAAGTAAGGAGCCGGCATGAGAGACGTAGTATCGGTCAGCCAATTTAGCGATAAAAAGCTTTTAGGGGCTCTCTTTGAATCCGCCGCTAAGATGCAGGCCATGCCCCTGGGCGAATATCCAAAACCTCTCAAAAACTTAACCCTGGCCACGATTTTTTACGAACCTAGCACCCGGACCCGCTTGTCATTCGAGACTGCCATCCAAAACCTAGGCGGCCATCTGTTGACAACCGAAAACGCCGGTAATTTTTCCTCGGCCGTTAAGGGCGAGAGCCTTGAAGATACTATAAAGACCATTAACGCCTACGCTGATGGCATAGTGCTGCGCCACCCGGAAGCCGGGGCCGCCAAACGTGCCGCGGCTGTTTCAGGCGTGCCAATACTGAACGCTGGTGACGGCGTTGGCGAACACCCGACCCAAGCCTTACTAGACGTTTATACGATTCATCGCTCAAAAGGCAAGTTTGACGGCTTAAAGATTGGTCTGGTTGGTGACCTGCTGAATGGCCGGACCATCCACTCGCTGTTACCCCTCCTGTCCCTATACAAGGTGGAGCTCTACCTAATCTCGCCTAAAAGTTTGGGCCTGCCAAAAAAATACCTGGACGAGCTAGACAAAAATTCCATAAAATATACCGTGTCCAACGACTGGAAAGAAGCGCTCGGCATAGTTGACGTGCTATACATGACACGAGTTCAAAAAGAACGCTTCAAGCTTATAGAGGAATATCAGAAAGTTAAGGACGATTTCATCCTGGCGCCAGCTGACGTTAAGCACATGAAGACAGACGCTATCATTTTGCATCCACTGCCACGGGTTAACGAAATAGACCCGGAAATTGATAGTGACCCACGCGCCCAATATTTCCAGCAGGTTAAAAATGGCCTATTCCTACGGATGGCGCTCTTAAACTACATTTACACTTCTTAAATGCTGGTTTTTTGTCTAAATAACCGTGGTACACTAAGGGCATGAATCGCGTTGGGATCACTCACGGAATGCAATTACTTAGCGGCCGGTCCCATCCGGAATTAGCGGCTGAAATCGCTAAATATCTTGATGTGGATCTAGTAAAAGTTAAGCTGGGCAACTTCGCGAACGGCGAAATTAGCATACGCTTTAACGAATCGCTACGCGGCAACGATGTATTTGTCATACAGACTCATGGTGAGAAAGTCCACGAGATGATCTTTGAACAGCTGCTTATGATAGATGCCGCTAAGAGAGCATCGGCGCGTAGCATCACCGCCGTTTGTCCCCTCATTAGCTACTCCAGGCAAGACCGTAAATCTGCGGGCCGCGAACCAATCGCGGCTCGTTTAATAGTAGACATGTTAACGGCGGCTGGCGCCGATCGCATTATGAGCGTCGATTTACACTCTGGACAAGCCCAGGGCTTCTTTAACGGCCCGTTTGATCACCTAATAGCCATGCCTTTATTCAGAAGGTACGTTAAAGAACACTTCGGCGAAGATTTCGTATTCGTGGCGCCAGATGCTGGCCGCGTGAAGCTAACGGCTCGCTACAGTAATATCATGGGCTCGGATATGGCGATTATCCATAAATCCCGCTCTACGGAGAAGCACAACACGGTTGAGGCCAAACATTTGATTGGCGGCGTAAAGGGCCGCGACTGCGTGATCATTGACGACATGATAGACACCGCTGGCACGTTCTGCGCCGCCGCCGATATGCTTAAAGAAAAGGGCGCAAAGAGCATTTACGGGTTAGCGACCCATGGTATTTTCTCCGAGCCAGCTTTGGAGCGCATAGAAAAGTCATCGTTTACAAAGGTGGTTGTTACTAACACGGTCCCAATCGACACCAAAGGTATTACCAAAAAGGTGGAAGTCTTGTCAGTTGCCCAGCTCTTAGGTGACGCAATCAATGCTGTCAGCATTGGCAGCTCGGTTTCAGATCTATTTGAAGGCCAAAACCAAATCTAACCCTTGTTAAATTCGCCCCTGTAAGGTATGCTCTATCAGGTATGTCTTTAGATGTGATAGTAGGATTACAACGAGGCGACGAGGGCAAGGGCCGATTCGTTGACCTAGTAGCAGGCGAATACGCCATTATCGCGCGTGGCAACGGTGGCGCTAATGCTGGCCATACCGTCGTGCCTGACAGCATGGAGCCATTGGCCTTGCACCAAGTTCCCTCTGGAATAGCTTATCCCGGAAAATTAAATATTATTGGTAGCGGCGTTTACGTTGACGCCGTCCGTTTAGTTTCAGAAATCGCCGATATTCGTAAACTAGGGCTAGAAGTCACGCCCGCTAACCTAAAGATCAGCGAGGCAGCTCATCTAGTATTGCCTCATCATATTGGCCTGGATGGTTTGCGGGAGGATGGCCTGAAAGCCCAGGGCAGCACTAAGTCTGGCATTGCCTACGTAGCGGCCGAGAAGTATCTACGTGAAGGTGTCCGCCTTGAATCAATCAGCAACCCAAACATGCTTTACGAACGGGCTTATGAAGGCCTGCAGCTGCTGAACGCCCAGCTACCAAAAGCCGCCCGCCAACCCAAGGAAGAAATGGAAGACATTGCCAAGGACTGGCTTAAAGCCGTCAAAACCCTTAAGCCTTATTTGGCTGATACGGTTGAACTCATCAACGAAAAACTAGAGGCTGGCGAAAAAGTTCTGGCCGAGGGCGCCCAGGCTTTTTGGTTAGATATAAACCACGGCATGTACCCGGCGGTCACTTCGTCATCTACTACCGTGGCGGGCCTGCTTGACGGGCTTGGCGTATCGGCCAAACACCTAGGCAAAGTCACCGGTGTGGCTAAGGCCGTTAAATCGCACGTTGGCGGCGGGCCATTCGTTACCGAAATCCATAACCAGGCTTTGGCGGCTACCATCCGTGGTAAAACTGGCCTGGCAGACAGCGAATATGGTGCTACCACTGGCCGTCCGCGCCGGATTGGTTACCCGGACTTAGTCGAGCTTCGCAACGCCATACGTATTAACGGTATAGACGAACTAGCTGTTTCTAAGCTAGACCATGTGCCACGCTTTGGTAAAACAGTCCAAGTCGCTACTAGCTACGAAGAAAACGGTAGCAAGCGTCTAACTGCTCCGACTTCGGCAGTTGACTTAGCGGCCTGCCAGCCTGACTATAAGACCTGCAAAACCTGGAGCGACGATATCAGCGGTGTTCGTGATTACAATAAACTGCCTCAAGAAACCAAGACCTTCATAGAGCTATTTGAAGCCGAACTAGGCGTACCTGTTACTAAAATCGGGGTTGGACCAGAGCGTTCCCAGGTAATTCTCAAATAAGCTAGTATACTGTAGCTATGCAGTTCATTATGACGGCTGGCTGGGACGACGGCATAGCTAATTTGACAGATAGACTGGTCCGGGAGCTAGCCACCGGCAAGCCGGTGCTTTGGCTAGTGTGCGGCGGCTCGAATGTCCCAGCTTGCGTTCATGTTATGGATAATATATCGGCCGAACTTAGCCAAAACCTTAGCTTGCTATTATCAGATGAGCGCTACGGCCCAGTTGGGCACAAAGACTCGAACTGGCAGCAGCTGCTGCAAGCCGGTTTTAAACCCAAGCAAGCCAAAGTCTTCACCATATTAGAAGAAAGCGCCGGTTTGGCGCAAACCATAGATCATTACGGCCAGATTACCGCCGAGGCTTTCGCCGCTAATAATGTGGTGATCGCCCAGTTGGGAATCGGCGGCGATGGCCATATTGCCGGCATTTTGCCTAACTCGGCCTCAGCTAATGAAACAGTTTCTCTAATATCCAGCCTGGAAGATCCGCCGCTAACGCGCCTGACTATGACTTTCCCGGCTTTGCGCAAGATAACCATCGCTTACGCGTTTGCTTTTGGCCAGCCTAAACAGCAGGCCCTTAAAGACCTGCAAACAAAATCGTTACCACTCAACCAGCAACCCTCTCAAATCCTCAAAGAACTGCCGGAGGCCTACGTTTACAATGACCAGGTAGGTGACCAATAATGGCAGAGGCCGCGCCAGTAATTGTTATCTACGGAGTCACTGGCGATTTGAGCAAGCGCCGGCTGTTACCGGCTCTGTACCACCTTGTTAGCCAGGGTCTTTTGCCAGAAGCAACTAAAATCATCGGCGTTAGCCGCCAACCCCTCAGCGTAGACACTTTACTGGGCACGGTTGAACTTTGCGTGCTGGAAAAGGACAATGTCTGCGATCCAGCAGGCTTGAAAAAATTACGCGCGGCCCTGGACACTATCCAAATACAGCCCACATCACCGGGTGATTACGCCAAACTAGCCAGCTTGCTAGATAGCCTGGATAATAGCCGGCGCCTGTTTTATATGTCGGTTCCGTCAGCCTCTTACCAGCCCATAATTGAAAATTTAGCCAAGGCCGGCCTGAACGACCAGCGCAGTAGGCTGCTACTAGAAAAACCGTTTGGCTACAGTCTGTCTAGCGCCCAGGATTTAATTAATTTAGTAGACGCCCATTTTGAAGAGAACCAGATTTACCGGATTGATCATTATCTGGCCAAAGCCACGGCCCAAAGCCTGCTATCTTTCAGGTCAGACAATCCCGGACTGGCAAAACTCTGGAATGCCCAGCATATAAAATCAGTCAGAATCAAGGCCAACGAGATGATTGGCATAGAGGGCCGGGTTAATTTCTA
>Ga0193717_1002444_pt1 | contig 10740 bp, 11 predicted proteins | sample U2c2metaG_FD_145900 | JGI IMG/M metagenome (GOLD analysis project Ga0193717, IMG submission 145900) | Soil microbial communities from a riparian zone of the East river system, Colorado, United States - U2c2 | ecosystem: Environmental > Terrestrial > Soil > Riparian zone | place: USA: East River...
CCGATTGCCGAGCGGCTCATCGGCGAAAAGCTGCTGTTGCCGGAGATCGCCACCTGGTGGTTAGGCGAGAAACCGGCGCTCGAATACGTGCTCGCCAACCTCGACCGACTGGTCATCAAGCCCACCTATCCGAACCAGCGCTTCGAACCCATGTTCGGCCGCGAGTTCGAAGGCAAGGCGCGTGATCTGCTGGTCGAGCGACTGCGCAACCGACCCTACGCTTACGTCGCGCAGGAACACGTGCGGCTCTCGCAGGCGCCGGTGTGGAAGTCGGCGGCGTCGTCCGAGCTCGGCGCGCGCGCGCTCACGATCCGTGTATTCGCGGTGGTGACGCCGGATGGAGTGCGCGTCATGCCCGGCGGCCTCGCGCGCGTCGCCAACGAGGCGGCGGCCGACGTGGTGTCCACGCAGCGCGGCGGCGGCGCCAAGGACATCTGGGTGCTCAGTGGCAGTCCGGACGAAGATACGCCCACATCCGTCCAGTCCGGAAAATGGGCGAACCTGCAGCGCCAGGACTACATCCCTTCGCGCCTGGTGGAGAATCTCTACTGGCTGGGCCGGTACACGGTGCGCTGCGAGAACACCGCGCGGCTGTTGTTGCGCACGCTGGGCGCGCGCAGCGACGCGCGCGCCTGGGCGCACGCGCGGCAGATCTGCCGCGACCTGGGCGCGGTGTCGCCGGAAGGTGAGGTATTCGATGCGCTGCGCACGCGCGAAACGCAGGGCCTGCAGGCCGACGTCAAACATCTTGCCTGGTGCGCATCGCAGGTGCGCAACCGCTTGTCGGCGCGTTACTGGCGCGGCGTCGTCGGGCTGCAGCGCCAGATGCAGGAAGCCATGGCCACGCGCGGCAGCAGTCGCGAGGTCTACGAGCGCGTGCTGCTGTCGCTGGCGGCGCTCACCGGCTTCTCCGAAGAAGACATGATGCACGACGAGGGCTGGCGCGTAATGCGGCTCGGCAGGCGTCTCGAGCGCATGCAGTTCGTCGCCAACATCCTCGTGCGCCAGCTCGAGAGTGCCCACGCCACGCGCCCCGAGACGGTCGAGTGGCTGCTCGACGTGTGCGACAGCACGCCTATCTACCGCGCGCGTTATCTCGGCATCCCGCGCCTCTCGCAGATGCTGAACCTGCTGCTGTACGACGATACGCATCCGATGTCCTTGTCCTTTCACCGTCGGTCGGTGGACCGCGATCTCGACGACCTGGCGCGTGGCCTCGGCGGCGAGCGCGAACGCGGCGTGCCCGACGTACCGCTGCTGCCGCAGGGCTCCGCGGAACTGCTGGATGCGCAAGGCGAGGAGGGTGATGCGGCGCGTGCCGGACTCGCCGCGGAACTCGCGAATCTCTCGGCGCGCTCGGCGGACCTCTCCGACCGGCTGTCGCTCCGCTATTTCGCGCTCATCGAATCCGACGCGCAGGCAATTGCCACATGAGGTGCCCATGAGCCCCCCCCCATGAGTAGAAGGTACCGCGTCCGCCACGAGACCAGCTACAAGTACGCCGCCGACGTGATGCACTCTCATCACCTGCTGCACCTGGTCCCTCGCCCGACGCCATACCAGGAGTGCCTGGAGCATGAGATCGAGATCGATCCGGCGAGCCATCGCCGCGTGAACGGGCTCGACGCCTTCGGCAATCCGCTGATCCGTCTCGAGCTCACGCAACCGCATCGCGAACTTCGCGTGATCTCGCAGATGCAGATCGAAGTGCACGCGCGGCCCGCGGTACCTCCCAACATCACCGAGCCCTGGGAAAATGTCCGCGACTCGTTTGCCTATCGCGGTGCGTGGCCTTCGCGCGACCAGCTCGACGCCGCGCGTTTCCGCCATGAGTCGCCGCACGTTCGCGTGAAGCAATCCTTCACGGATTATTCCGCGGTGTGTTTCCCGGAACGACGTCCGATCCTGGCCTGCGCGGAAGCGTTGAGCACCAGGCTGCACACCGACATCGAGTACGCGCCCGGCGTCACCACCATCAGCACATCGCCCACCCACGTGCTCGCAACCCGCCGCGGCGTCTGCCAGGACTTCGCGCACCTCATGATCTCCTGCCTGCGCTCGCGCGGACTGGCGGCGCGCTACGTGAGCGGCTACCTGCGTACCAATGCCACCCAGATCGAGGGCGGCGAGAAGTTAGTCGGTGATGCGGCTTCGCACGCCTGGGTGGCAGTGTGGAGCCCGCCCTATGGGTGGATCGAGTTCGACCCCACCAACGGCTGCTTTGCGGGCACGGATCATATCGCCGTGGCCTGGGGCCGCGACTTTGGCGACGTATCGCCGCTGCGAGGAGTGATCCTGGGCGGCGCGGATCACAAGTTGTCGGTGACGGTGCGAGTCGAGCCGGATGAAGCGATTGCCGATTTCAGCTTGTCGACGTCCGCCGAACGCACGTAGCTGACGATGTTCTTCCACATCGAGTGGTAGCCAAAGCCACCGTCGGTCAGTTCCTTCAGCGCATCGTCAGGGGTCCAGCCCTGCTCGAGGATGCGGTACATCGCGGTCATGAGGCCGGTGCGATCCGCGCCGTGTTGGCAGTGGATGAGGAACGGGCCGTTCTCCGTGCTCTTCAGCATGCTCATGACTTCGACGACGTGTTTGTCGCCGATGCGCCAGGTGAGGATTTTCGTGTGCTCGACGCGCAAGGAGGTTCCCTCGACCTCGTCTTCGTCATCGTTGAACGCGCGCAGGTTGATGACCGTACGGATGCCGAGCTTTTCCAGGTTTTTCATTCCCAGCGCGCTCGGCTGCTCGCTGCGGTACAGCGTGGGCGTGATGCGATGCAGGTTGGGCACGCCTTCGAGCGCGATGGGCTCGGCCCAATGCACGGGACGAGCCACGGCGGGAGGCGACTGCTGTGGAGTGTCCTCGGCGTGCGCCTGCGCGACGAGCACGGCGCACAGGGAAAGGATCCGCGTACGTTTCATACTCAGAATGACTCCGGATGTCTCGCCATGTCGGGCGAATACAGCGATTTGATCTTTGGTATGTCCGCCGCCGCGTCCCCGGTGGGGAAGAACGGCGGCATGATCATCACGAGTTTCTTTGAATAGTTCAGTGCCACCGGAACGATGGGCACGTTCGCTTCGGTCGCGATGTAGTAGAACCCGAGCTTCCACTCCTTGACGCGTTTGCGCGTGCCCTCGGGCGTGATCGTGATGGACATCCGCTCGCGCCGTGCGAATTCCGCGACGCAGGCGCGAACCACGTTGCCACCCTTGGCACGGTCGATGGGCATGCCGCCAAACCTGCGGGCCAGGATGCCGAGCGGCCAGAAAAACACCGTGTGTTTGGCGAGCCAGGAATTGTCGAGGCGCAGCACCAGGTAGGCGCAGAAGCCGTGGAAAAAATCCCAGTTGGAGGTGTGCGGCGCCACGATCAACACGTACTTGGGCACGTCGGGGATGTTGCCGGCGATACGCCAGCCGGAAATCCGCATCAGCAGGACGCCGAGGTAACGGCGCCAGCGCGCCTTCACCTGCGGGGCGTTGGGCGGGAGTCTTGGAAAACCCGAAGCGGAAAGACCCGAATCGGAAAGATGAGGTGGAGACGCGGAAGGGTCGGCTTGGCCTGTCATGCCGCGCGATGGTAGCCGATATGGCCGCCCGGGCGACGCCGAAATCCGCAACTCGAAAGGCAGGCGGTCGAGAGGCGGGCACCGTTTCCCCGCTAGAGGGGGGATGGGGGAACCGGTGCCCGCGCCTCGCCGTGTTCGAGAGTGCGGTCGATAGTTAGCTCCTCGGCAGCGTTCTTAGCTCTTCAGCGGAATTGTTTTGAACGAAACGATTTCACCCGCGGGCGTGGCTTTGCACGAGGCCTTGGCCAGCAGCGTCCTGGTCTTGACGTGATGCGCGTACACCGTGAAGGCGTTCGGGTCGACCAGGTCCGACATGAACTGACTGGGCGCCTTGACCTTGTAGGTTGGCAGCGTTTCCGCCTTGGCCAGGGTCTCGATGAGCGCCTTGCTGCAGGCGGCGAGCGCCGGCGTCACGGCGGCGGTGCCGGCATTGGCGTAAGACGCGAAGCTCACCACCGCGGCCAGCAAGAGATATTTCGAAGTTCGACGAATCATGTTGCACTCCTGACAATGTTTGAAAACCACGATTGTCAAACTACTCGCACGGAACCGCACTAACAAACGAGAAGATTCGGCGCGAGCATCAGTTTTCCTCAACGGCGCGGCAGGACTCGATCAGCCACGCGCACAAAGCGCGAATGTCGTCACGGTTTTCGTCCTCGACACGCACTAATAAGGTGTAGTCCTCCTGTGTCACGAGTTCGTCATCGAACACGCGCTTCAATCTGCCGGTGGCAAATTTGCGGCGTGAGAGTTCCGCCGGCAGCAGCGCGATGCCGATGCTCTTTTCCGCGGCGCGCGTCGCCGCGGACATGGAATCGATGCGCACGATCTGCGCGGGCTGCAGCGATTTCATGCCGACGGCCGTCGCCCAGCGATCCCAGTCGTCGCGCCGCGCTTCGTGCACCAGCAGCGTGTGCTGGTTCAGATCTTCGTAGCGCAGCACCGGGCGCTCGGCATAAAGCTCCGGCGAGCAGGCCGGCACCATCGTCTGCGCGAACATCTTGTGCGCGACCAGCCCGTTCCACGGGCCACTTCCCACCACGACCGAGATGTCGGCCTCGGCCGCGTGCGTGCGCCCATGCACGCCCTGCGTTTCGATGCGCAGGTCGATGCCGTCGTGCAGCTTCGAAAATTCAGAAAGACGCGGCAACAGCATCTCGCTCGCGAAGTACGCCGGCACGTGCAGGCGCACGCTGTTGCGACCGTAACGCGCGCGAAGCTGTTCGGTGACGGATTCCAGCCGCATGAACAGATCGTCTATCTGCTCGAGATAACGCGCACCGGCATCGGTGAGCGCCAGGGCTCGTGCACTACGCGAAAACAGCGGCAGGCCCAGCTGCGTTTCCAGCGTCTTGATCTGATGACTCACCGCCGACGGCGTGATGCACAGTTCATCGGCCGCGACGGCGAAGCTCGAATGTTTGGCGGCAATCTGAAAGGTCTTGATGGCCTTCAGCGAAAGGGTACGCATTCCATTGGATCACCCAAGAACTCAGCGACAAAGCTGCGATGCCAGGAGTAAAGCAAGGCGCGTGCCACTCCTGGAAATGGCGTAAGTGCATGTTCTTATTCGGTCTGCACCGTTGACGGGCTGTCAGGATTGTTCGTCGATGGCGCGTGTTTCGCGGACTTGCACCGGGTACGGGTGAAGCATTTGTGACAGCGGTGCCTGTCTTCTTCTTAATTCAGCCGACATCGGTGGCTAACCCGCGCGCCAGCACAATCTCATTCGCTGCAATCGGCAGCGCCACTTCCAGAGACTCCCATGAAATTGTTGACCACCCTGAGTCTGGTCGCGCTGATGAGCGCAGGCAGTGCGTTCGCCGCCGCCACGCCGACGGCCACGCCCGCGGCCACGGTCGCGCCCGCCCAGAAGCACAACTCCTACGCGCACTGCGAGAAGCAGGCGAAAGAGAAGAAGCTGATGGGTGACGAGCAGAAGAAGTTTGTCAAGGATTGCCGCGCAGGCAAACAGACAGACTAACTACCGACCGGTTTCAAGCTGCACCCGATGCGACGCGTCCCGGTACCCCCCATACCGGCGGCGTATCAAGAGACCTGTGCGACGCCTCCTGGCGCGTCGCGTCGGGCCGCGGCAGGAAACTCGCAATGCACGATCAGCCCGGGCGCGTTGTCGCCAAGCGTGAGCTGCGCGCGATGCAGCCGCGCTACCGCAGCGGCCAGGCTCAGGCCCAGGCCGCTGCCGGTGGCTTCGGTCGCGGCATTACCGACGCGCACGAACGGCCTTAGCGCCGCCGCGCGTTCCGCGGGCGCGATGCCGGGCCCGTTGTCGGCGACGCTCAACGAAAGTCCGTCAGGCTTGTGCCGCACACTCACTTGTACGCGCCCGCCCGCCGGCACGTACTTCAGCGCGTTCTCCAGCAGGTTGGTGATGAGCTGGGCCAGCAACTGACGATTGCCGGTGAACGGCGCCGGTTCCGGCGCATCCAGTGTGACGTCCAGGCCCGCGGCGCGCATTCCCGGCGCATACAGCTCCACCATGTTGGCGGCGAGTGCGGCCAGATCGAGCTGCTCGCCGTGCGTGGTGACGCCGCTGGCTTCGGCCCGAGCGATCTGCAACAGCGTCGCCAGCGTGCGCTGCACGCGGTCGAGCTCCGCGAGCGCCGGCGTGACGAGTTCGTGCGCTTCGCGCGGAAGATCGGCGCGCAACTGCGCCTCCTCGAGCCGCACGCGCAGCCGGTACAGCGGCGTGCGCAGATCGTGCGCGATGTTGTCGAACGCGGCACGCAGCGTCGTGGTCTGCTGCTCGATGCGATCGAGCATGGCGTTCACCGCCACCGCCAGGGCGTCGAACTCGTCGAGCGATCCGTCGACCCGCAACCGTTGCGTGAGATCGCCCTGCATGATGGTTTCGCAGGTCGTGGCGTAGTCGCGCACGCGCCGCGACGTGCGGCGCGCGTACGCGGACCCGAGCAGCCAGACGCACAGCGCCGTCAACGCGATTCCCCAGGCCGTGGCGAGTCCGAAGCGGCGCAGTACGTTCACACGTTCGCTGGTATCGGCGCCGACCAGCAACCAGTAACCGTTGGCCAGGTGCTCGATGCGCGCCTCGACCGGGTGCAGCACCGATTCACCGCGTTCGTGCGCGGAGATGTCGAACTCCACCATGGCCGACTCGCGGAGGTCGATCTCGCGCGGCCAGGCGGTGAGATTGCCGGCCACCGGGCGAAGGTGTTCGTCGGCCAGCAGGAAAACCGCGCCGGTCCGGCCCCAGCTGTCGGCACGCAGGCGCAGCGTGGCGGCCACCTGCGCGATGCCGCCCAGGCGCAGGTCATCCGACAGGTCGTCGACCTCGGCGCGCACCACCGCGGCGATCTCCCGCTCCAGCGCGCTTCGCGTCAGTAGATAGACCGACAGCAGCAGCACGGTGGTGAACACCGCGACCAGGGCCGCGTACAACAGCGCGAGCCGTGCCGACGACATGCGCATCGGGCCGGCGCGCGCGAGGATGTCAGCCGCCATCGCGCAGCACGTAGCCCGCCCCGCGCACCGTGTGCAGCAGCGGCCGCTCGAATCCCTTGTCGATTGCCGCACGCAGCCGGCTGATGTGGACGTCGATGACGTTCGTCTGCGGGTCGAAGTGCAGGTCCCAGACTGCCTCGAGCAGCATCGTCCGTGTGACCACCTGGCCGGCGCGCCGCGCGAGGAACTCGAGCAGCTGGAATTCCTTGGAGGTGACGTCGATGGGCGCACCCGCGCGCGTGACCTTTCGGCCTAACAAGTCGAGCTCCAGGTCGGCGATGCGGATGCGCGTGGTGACATCCGGCAGGTTGCCGCGCCGGAGCAGGGCCTCGATGCGCGCCACGAGTTCGCCGAACGCGAACGGCTTGGCGAGGTAGTCGTCGCCGCCGGCGCGCAGGCCCTCGATGCGGTCGTCGACCGATCCAAGCGCCGACAGGATGAGCACCGGCGTGTGTTTGCCGTTCTTGCGCAGCATGGCGACGATGGACAGGCCGTCGAAATGCGGCAGCTGACGGTCAGCGATGATGAGGTCGTAGCTGCCCTCGGTGGCGCGGAATAGTCCCTCGCGCCCGTCGGCGGCGATGTCCACCACGTAGCCGCTTTCGCGCAAGCCCTTGGCCAGGAACCTGGCGGCCTCCGCATCGTCCTCGATCAGCAGCAGGTGCATTTGGTGCGCAAAGTTAGCACGGCATCGGCACGAGCCGCGCTTACGAATACTTAACCCTCCGCGGAGCTCCCTGGAACTCCCCCTACAGCTTCATGCCGGTCCAGATGACGAACTCCGTCGCCGCGCTGACCGCGGGCTTGAGGATGCGCGGCCAGAAGATTCCCTGCCGCGGTTCCTGCGCGGCCCGGTCGTGGTGTGCGCGCTCGTCTTCGAGGATCGATGCCACGGCGGCATACGCGCCCGCATCCACGCCGTCGAGCTCGCGCAGCTGGATTTCCAGGTGCCGCAGGACCACGCGCTCGACCGCCACCGTGACCGCGGCAATGGACGCGCGTCCGCAGATTCCGGTGCTCAGCCCCAACAGGAATCCGCCCACGCCGCACATCCAGTAGCTGCGGCAGCGGCGCACGCCGCGCCGCGCGAGTTCGGCCGCAAAGATGGCTCGATGCCGTTCCTCGTGCAGGCGGAATTCCTCGAGCTCGCGCTTGAGCGCCTTGTCGCGCCAGAAGCAGACGAGGCGTTGTCCGCGGTAGATGTTCACCGCGCCATGTTCACCGGCGTGGTTCACCTTGAGGATGCGATCGGCGTGGGTCAGTGGCACGACCGCTATCGGATCTGCGTCATCGAGCGGATCAGCGCGCTGCTGTCGGCGGGTGCCAGGCCCATGATGCGGTCGTACACCGACAGCGTGATGGTGCAAACCTTGGCGCGGTCGACGCGTGGGTCGTCGGCGTGCGCGATCATTTGCGCGTCGGCACCGTACTGGTCGTAGGTCGCGTTGATGACCGTGGCGAGATTGTCTTTCACCGCCTCGGGCTTGGGCAGCGGCGTGGGGTCTTCCGCGGCGCTGCGGATCACTTCACCCATGAGCTCGAGCGTGCGCGCCTGCGCCGCCGGTTCGATGTATTTGGCGACGTCCGGCGGTCCGGAAACCAGCGGGAACCAGTATCGGAAGCAGGTATCCCCGGGCACTTTCTGCAATTGCCGTGCGGTGGCCAGCATGTCTTTCATGAGCGCCAGCACCGAGTCCGGCGAGGCATGCGCCAGGCTCTGCGTGGCCGCGAGATTGATCTCGGAATTGGCGAGGTTGATGTACGCCTCGCGGCTCGTCTCTTCGCGCCGGTAGGTCTTGTATTCCGTCACCAGCTTTTCGTAGACCGCCGGTTCGTGTTTCTTGAGCACGCGGTAGACAGGCTGCTCGAGCAGCGCCGCTTCGGCACTGTAACCCTCGTACCAGTAGGCGCCGATTGCGCCGGCGACCACCACGATCAGGAGGATGACTACCCATTTCATTCGCGCGGTGCTCCGGCTGTCAGCAGGGTGAGCGCGCGGCGTATGTCCGCGGCGTGCCCGGACGCGAGGATACCTTGTTCCGTGGTGCCGGTGCCGCGCAGTGGCAGCGCCAGGCAGGCGCCGGCGTCCAGGTCCGCGGATATGGTAGTTAGTATCTCGCGCCGTTGCGCGTCGGCCCGCAGCAAGGCGGCATTCATCGAGACGCTGCGCAGGCTGCCGCAGAGGGCGAGGATTCTCTTCGACATGGGGCGGCAGCCTAACAGCCGCCGCCCCGTGTCACATCGTTACTGCAGGCGGATGGCCAGTGCCCTGGCCACCGTGGTGCCGCTCGATCCTAACAAGCCGATGGACGTCAGCGCGCCATTGGCCAGGTTCACGCGGTACAGCGTCGATTGCGTTGCGCCGGTCGGCTGCAGTGCCGCGAGGGGCAGGCCGTTCTCGCCGCCGGCGATGTCGAAGCCACCCTCGAGCGCGAACGTGGTGCCGGCGTTGAACGAACCGACCGTGACCAGCACGGCATTCGAGGTCTGCCGCACGAGCGCGCCCGCCGCTACGTCGAGCTCGTACTGAATCGTGCTGGTCGCGCCCACGTAGCTGTTTGAGAAGGCCGTGCCCACCACCTGTGGCGTACCCGGATTCAGGTTTGACTCGGTGACCACCGTGCCCGCGTCCACATCGACGCGGACGTTCTGGCCGGTGTCGCTCTGGATGCGGAGCTGGCCGTCTAGCGCACTGAAGTCCACGCCGAATCGCGTGCCCGAAAGCGCGGTGAACGGCGCCGTGAGGTCCAGCGTGTTGGCGGTCAGCGTTACAGCGCCCGACACCGCACCCGTCGTTGCATCGACCGTGTACATCCGGCCCGCATCCGTCACGGCATAGAGCGCACCGTTCGAGGGACGGAAGTCGAAGCCGACGATCGCCTCGGTGCCCTGCAGCCCCGTGACCGCAACATCGGTGTCCAAGGTGCCGGGCGTCAGTGGCTTGAAGCTCACGAGATGATTGTCGGTCGTGAGCGCGAACACCGTGGCCACCGGCAATCGCGCGTACGCGAGGCCGCGTACGCGTTCGCCGCCGCCCACGGTGTTGATACGCGTCGCCGCGCCCGTGCCCAGATTGATGGTGAACAGATCCGAGGTCGCTGCACCGCCGATGTTGAGCGCCGCCAGGCCCAGGTTGTTAGTGCCGAAGATGTCGAAGCCCGCCACCCCCGTCACGTCGCCCACGCCGAACGCACCCACGGTCAGGAGGTCGCCGTTGATGGCGTTACCCGACGGACGTCCCAGGATCTGCAGGACATCTCCCGCCGTATCGATGGTGTAGTAGAGCGCCGTGCCCGCGCCCACGAAGCTGTTGCTGTACGCCGCTTCGGCGACCACCGGGCCAACCGGGTTGGTCGCCACGTCGGTCGTGGTCGCGCCCGTGTCCACGTTGATACGCATGTTGAGGCCTGTGTCGCTGACCACGCGCAGCACGTCATTGCCGGGGTTGAAGTCCACCGCGAACGCAGTGCCGGCGAGAGTCGTGAACGGTGACGTGATGTCGCCGAGCGCCGGCGCGAGCGTCGACTTGAGCGTTACCGCGCCAGTGGCCGTGTCGACCGTGTAGACCCGGCCGGTGCTGCCCAGCGCGTACAACGCAGTGTCCACCGGCCGCACGTCGACACCGACGATGTTTTCGCCGCTCTGCTGCCCGGTGATTGCCATGCTCGTGCAGGCTTTCT